>Ga0079996_117683_pt1 | contig 109358 bp, 119 predicted proteins | sample PerSpoAPS_AMetaG_FD_69199 | JGI IMG/M metagenome (GOLD analysis project Ga0079996, IMG submission 69199) | Thermal spring microbial communities from Yellowstone National Park, Wyoming, USA - Perpetual Spouter A (PS_A) MetaG (SPADES assembly)... | ecosystem: Environmental > Aquatic > Thermal... | reverse complement strand
TCTTCAACCCGCATCTCGGGCATTTGAATTCCTGCCCCCTCAGGTCTCTAACCTTAAACCCGCATCGGGAGCAGGTTCTTGATGTGTTTCTAGCTGGAACTTTTGCTGTTAGGGCTTTCTCTCCTATCTTTCTATGTATTGTTTTCCATGGTGTTCTAGCATTCCTCTTCCTCCTATTCTTTTCAACTCTACCTTTATCTATCATATCCTCTTTCTCCAAATCCTCGAATATGTGTAGTGTGTTTGGGAATGTTCTTATCAGCTGTGATGCTAGCTTATTCATGAAATCCCTAACCCTGTTCTTCTCCCTTCTAACGTATTTCTCGTATAAATCCCTCCTACCCTTACTCTGTGCTATTCTCTTCTTCTCCTCATATACAATCTTTATGCTCTGTAGTGGTCTTAGATCTAGGTGTATGAATCCTATTCTTGGTGTGTATCCTGTTAGTTCTAGCTCATTACTATCCCATCCAATTATATCCATAACCTTAACGACCTTGTAGTTTTTGAATGGTATTATTATCTTATCATCTTTTAGTATAACCTCTCCTACTAGCCATCCCTCGACTCTCTTCTCAAACCATGTTCCTCTCCATGTTATTTCTAGGTATTCATGTGGTTTCATTGTTATTCTTATGGTTTTCTCCCTGTAGTCTACCTTCATCAGCGTTATCTTGCATTTTGCAAACCTCCTCCTAATCCTAGGTTTAGCTTTTCTAGCTTTACCTTTCAAATATCTTTTTCTCCATGATTTGATTATGGAGTATGCCTTTCTTATAATAGCATCTACCCAGTGTTTTGCATATGGGTTATCCTTCATAAGAATATCTCTAAGCATTCTGTTAAACTTCTCACCCTTGGGTATTATTGGGTTGTGTAGCTTCAAACCCATTATTACCTGTAGCATACCATTTCTTCTTGTAAGCTTTGGTTTTCTAAGCTCCCACCTAATATTATCCCATATTATGTCTATGGCTTTCTGCAATGTTACAACATACCATGTTATGAGATCTGAAACCCTAGGATCACTTATAGGCACATAGTATGTTCTTATAAGTTTTAGTATTACTAGTGAACCCTCCCTTACATCCATCAACTTCTTTGATTTAACGTACAACATAGGTAACCTCTTCTCCTCTAGCGGGGGGTCTCTATATTGTGTTTTGATCGAGGCTTATATTTCTGTATGCCTGGGCTTTTATAGGGTGGGGTTTGAGGTTTTCTAACATCAACCCCTATAAACTAATATAAAACTTGAAACAGATTCAGAACGGCCACGTTAGAGGACTAGGAGCTCCGAGGGGGTTCGAGGAGCTAGCTGGATCCCTCCTGGCCTTTAAGCCTGCTCTTAGCCTCCTCAAACTCCCTCCATCCAAGTACAAGTGCGATACCAACACCTGCTATCAGCGACCCGACAGCTAAGGCTGCCACAGCAGCTGTAACCCTTAGTACTAGTAAGGCCACCTCCTGGCTTGTGTAGAGTACTAGGTAGGCGTAGCCAACGCCACCTAGTATTCCTAGGATTATGAAGGTTAACCCGAGAACCCTAGCTGAAACCAATGGGAGGCCACCTAGCCTAGAACACTACCTCTGAGGTAGTATCCTGGATAACCTCTTCTCACTAACCCTAACCCCAGCCTCAGCTAGGCCCTTTAAAAGCCTATCCAGGAACTCCCTCTGGTCAAGAGACTCCCTTAGCGCCCCGAGGTTAACGATAACAACTTTATTCGTAGAAGGATCGTAAACCCTCAGTATGTCAACCTCCCTACCACCCTCCCTAACCCTATACACATCGACCTGCCTTAAACCAAGAGCTTCAACCAGAAACCTATACCTAGACAAAACCCTAGTCAAAAGCTACACCAAGACCACAATCTAGGAGTTACACTTATAAACCTTAACCCTCCAAGCAAACCTCGATCGCTACGAGATCGGGCTCAGGCCCCCTCTTAATGGTGGCTCCAAGCCTTCTAGCTATATTGAGGACAGGCACGTTATACCTCCTAGCATAAGCTACTAAACCCTTAATCCCGGCAACTCTACAAGCGCTGCCTAAGCTAGAGCAAAGAGCCGTGCCCAAACCCCTACCCCTAAACTCTCTAGCTAAAACAACACCAACCTCAGCGTAATCCTCCCTACATGCCATGGCCTCAGCAACACCGATGATGACACCGTTGAGCTCAGCCACAACAACCAGAGCCCCACCCTCTACCAGGGAGTCGACGTAGGAGCTGAAGTCTTTAACAACATGGTAAAACCTCTCATAGACAGTCTCGCTATCGAGCGACTCATAGAATTTAATCAACCTATCCCTATCATCTCTACAAGCACCTCTAATAACGACCAAGCCCTTATCTACGTGGAGCTCCCTAAACTTAACCCCACAGAGGGGCATCTCCCTAACGGCTGGGGTGGAGCTTTCTAGCACGTGCACCCCTCTTATAATAGTTAACACTAAACAGTATATACTTATTATGTAACGTTATCTACGGAACCTCTGTGGGACATAGTATGGGTGGGATTGGGGTCTAGAATCCCGGTTATAACCCGGTATTATTGTAGTATATAAACTTAGTTTTGATACTCCTGTATGGGTGTTGCTTGTGAGTACCTCTAAGCGTAAGGTTTTGCCTACGGCTTTGACCATTGCTGGTAGTGATAGTGGTGGTGGTGCTGGTATTCAAGCTGATCTTAAGACTTTCGCTGTTATGGGTGTTCACGGCATGTCTGCTATCACAAGTATTACTGCTCAGAATACCAGGGAGGTTAGGGCTATCTACGATCTACCACCTGAGATGGTCTACGCTCAGATCGAGGTTGTCTTCGAGGATTTGGGTGTCGATGCTGCTAAGACTGGCATGCTTAGTAACAGTGATATCATAAGGGTTGTCGCCAAGGCTGTTGATAGGTTTGGGTTCCCTCTAGTCGTAGACCCTGTTATGATTGCTAAGAGTGGAGCCCCTCTACTTAGGGAGGATGCTGTTGAAACCCTTATCAGAGAGCTTGTGCCCAGGGCTACTGTTATAACACCCAATAGGATGGAGGCTGAGAAGATCGCTGGTTTGAGGATAGCTAGCGTTAGAGATGCCAGGGAGGCCGCTAGGGTTATAGTCGAGGAGCTTGGGGCTAAAGCTGCTGTTGTTAAAGGTGGGCACCTGGAGGGGGAGCTCTCCGTCGATGTACTCTACTACAATGGGGAGTACCATGAGTTTAAAGCTAGGAGGATTAACAGGATGACAGATCACGGGACCGGGTGTGCTTTCTCAGCAGCTATAGCAGCTGGTCTAGCTAAGGGTAGAGGTGTTGTTGAAGCTGTTAGGGTTGCAAAGGAGTTTATAACAATGGCTGTAGACTACGGCTTGGAGATTGGAGGAGGCCACGGTCCGGTAAACCCGGTAGCGTGGACTGCGATACCAGCTGAGAGGTATAATGTCCTTTTGGAGTTAGAGAAAGCCCTAGATATACTCAGGGAGAACGCTAGGTACGCTGCGGAGCTAGTCCCAGAAGTTCTAGTAAACATAGTAATGGCGCTCCCCAAACCCTACGCTAGAACCCCCCTGGATGTAGCAGGAGTACCGGGAAGGATCGGGAGGTTTAAGGATGGAATAATAATAAAGGCTAAACCCGAATTCGGAGCCTCAAGTCACATGGCCCGAGCAGTACTAGCAGCAATGGAGTTCAACCCAGAGGTTAGAGCAGCGGCAAACATAAGATACGGTGCCGACATAGAGGAGGCAGTAGAAAAACTAGGACTAACATGGAGTTACTATGATAGAAGAGAGGAGCCAGAAGAAGTTAGAAGAATAGAGGGAGCAACAATACCGTGGGGCGTAAGAACAGCAATAGAGAGAGCAGGCGGAAGAGTCCCAGATATAATCTACGACTACGGAGCACATGGAAAAGAACCCATAACAAAAATCTTCGGAAAAACAGCAACAGAAGTTGCAGAGAAAATGATAAAAATAGGGAAGATAGTAACCAAAACCTAACAAGATAAGCTTTAAAAGCCCCAGCTAACACTAAAATAAAATGCCCCAGCCCGGCCATAGCGGCCGGGCAACACCCGGACCCATATCGAACCCGGAAGTTAAGCCGGCCGCGTTAGGGGCTCCGTGGGGTCCGCGAGGCCCCGCAGGGCCCCTAAGCCGGGGCTGGGGCTCCACCTGGCTGTTTTGAGCTCCACATAGATTTAGACGGTTTTATATCGGACATAGCAAACGATAGCATTAAAGGATTTAAAGCCTAGCTATATTGAAGATCGCACTACTCAGGGCTTAGATGCGTGTAGGGGGAGTAGAGGGAGGCCTCTGGCGATAGTGGGTAACGGGCTCCCATAGCTCTCTCAAGCTCGTGTCGCTAGGAGGTATATGGTGGTCGCTATGAACTACCATCTGCTGGGAAACGGCTCTCCATCTCTAGGTTCCTTGAATCTTTCAGATGTCAGCTTGAGTTTTACCTATGTATACTCCTGAGGGATCCTCTGGAAAGTGTGGAGACTTAATGAGCTCTGAGTTGAGTTGTGCGCTGGGAGTGTTGGTGAGGTTGCTTGCTGAATATTGTAATCTAGTAAATCTGGGGGCCTTTAGAACTTGGAAGGCAACTCTTTAGGTGGTTTACTCAAAGCTTTAATCCGCTTAGCATGTTACGTATTTAAACATTAACTCCTAGAATATTTCATGGTGTTTCCATGCTTTTAGTGGTAGACGGTGGTTTCGTTAGGAGAGCTACTTTACAAGATTATGTTGAGGCTGTTGGTGCCTTGTTGAATCTCGTTCCTCCCGGTTTCGTTGTATCATATGGCGATATAGCTAGGCTTCTCGGTGTAAGCCCTCGTTTTGTTGGTTTTCTGTTATCTCTTAATAGTAACCCTATAGTAACCCCTTGTCATAGAGTTGTTAGGTTTAATGGAGGTTTGGGTGGTTATAGTGGTTTTGGTGGTGTTAGGTTTAAGAGGAGGCTTTTAGAGCTTGAGGGTGTTAGGTTTAGGGGTGACCTTGTTTCTAGGGATTGTTTTATGAGTTTAAGGAGGTTGTTTGATTAGATGTATTACATGTTTGCTGGTTTTTCACTTCCAGGTTATGAGGCCTGTTAGATACTCGTGTATCTTCTGCGCTACATCTAAGCCTGATTTGAGTGCTGGCCCTATTAGGCTTGGTCCGTGTTTTACATCTCCTGCTGCGAAAACCTTCTCCCTTGTTGTCATGAAGTGCTCGTTAGTCTTAATGGTCCCATCCGGGTTTAACTCTATCCCATACTCTCCGGGCTCGAAGGGCGGTGTTGGCTCCTCCCCTATGGCTTTGAATACGTAGTCGAACTCCTCCTCAAACTCCGAGCCTGGTATTGGTTGTGGTTTAGGCCTCTTCTCCCCTGCTACCTTTTCAAGCTTCATCTTTATAAACCTTGTTACCCTACTACTGTCCTTCTCGTAGAAAGCTATGGGTTGCGTTAACTCCCAAATCTTAGCTCCGAGCTTTTCAAGCCTTTCAAACTCCGAGAGCCTCATAGGGGCTAGCTCCCTGGTCCTCCTATAGCTTAGCACAACCTCCTCGACATCGCTCTTAAACTCGTGATATGTTAGGAGAACTGTTACTATGTCAGCTGCTGTGAGACCAGCACCTACAACAAGGATCCTACCCTTAGGTTTAACCACCTCACCCCACGGTATGTGGCCGTAGCGGGCCATGTGAACCTCTACAAGCCACTCCGCAGCCTGTAAAACCCATGGTAGATCCTCACCTGGCACATCAAGCCTCCTAGTCCTCCAAGTACCTGTAGCTATGAGGATTGCATCGAAAGACTCTATTATCTTCCCTAAAGGTATATCCCTACCAACCTTAGTGTTTAAAACAAACCTAACACCAGCATCCATAAGCTCCCTAACAGAAGCCCTGATCTTCTCCTTGTTAACCCTATCATCTGGGATGCCGAAGAACATCATACCACCAGCCTCAGGTAGCATATCAAATACAATAACATCGTGACCACGACATCTTAGAACACCAGCTGCCCCGAGACCCGCTGGGCCAGCACCTATAATCGCCACCCTTTTACCCGTAGGGGGTGGTATGTTCTGACATCTAAGAAACTTCATAGGCAACCCCATATATAACTATCAAGGTTACCGTATATAAAGATTGCTATTTATAAATTTAAAATATAATAGTGGGAGGCTTTAGGACTCGCTAAACCCCAAGGCGATTAAATACTCCTCAATCAAAGTAGCATAAGGCTTAATCATATCTAAAACCTCCTCAGCCTCCCCCTTTTCAAGCTCACGCCTCCCAGACCAGAACCCTCTAACCTGAGACCACCTAGGTATAACGTGGACGTGGAAGTGGAATACAACCTGGCCTGCTGTAACACCTGAGTTGGTTACAACATTAACACCTGGAGCTCCCAGGTTAACCCTGTATATCCTTGCAAGAGCTGAAGCTACAACCCAAACCCTTGCCAGCACCTCGGGCGGAGCTTCATGAACGCCCTCGTAGTGCTCCTCACTTAACACTAGTAGATGCCCTTTACTAACAGGGTACTTATCTAGTATCACTTGAACCCCGTTACCCTTGTAGAGTGTATAGCTCTCCTCCTCACCCCTAACGATCCTGCAGAACACGCACTCCAACCTAGAGCACCTCACTACACCTATACTAGAATCCACTCCTATAACACATTATATATAGGCTTACCACCACTCTAAACATGGGATGATGCCCTCTGGCTAGGAGGAGGAGTTTGATAAGACAGGTTATAGTGAGGTTTAAGCTAGCTGGAGCTAGCGACTACGAGGTTGGGGTTAGACATAGGGAGGGCGGTGTTGGTGAGAGGATTGTCTACATTAAGTTTTCAAGGATCGCAAGTGTTGGTAGGTGGGCTTTGGAGCTCGATGATGGTGTTAGCATACCCTACCATAGGGTTGTCGAGGTTAGGGATGGGAAGGGGGCTGTTGTTTGGAGGAGGTAGTTGAGGGTTATAACTTTAGGGTTATTACTAGAAGTGGTTTATTCAAGCCTGTGTTTGACGGTGAGAAACTTATAGTGCCTTGGAGGCTACTTGAGCTAGACGCTGTCTACGGCCTGCTAGGTGATAGTATTTCAGGTGTGCTACTAGCACCGGTGGTTAGGGCTAGCCCTAGGGCCTCTCGTTTGGTGGAGCTCTACAGATCCAGGGTTTTATTTGAGGAGTCTAGATGGCTTAGGGGTGTGTTAGGCCCCATAGCTAGGGTGGTTGTTTTAAGGCCTGAGGTTTACCCCATCCTCAGGATGAGGAGGCTTCTAGATCTATACTGTAGTGTTTACGTGGAGGCTCTAAGCAACCTAGGCCTTGAAGCTCTCTCCTACGTTAGGAGCATTAGGGTTTGGGGGGCTAAGAGCCCCTCGCTTAAGATACCACTCAGGCTATGGAGTAGGGGGGAGTGTGACTTAGGCGAAGCCCCTTTACTAGAGAACCCCTGGGCTCTCATTAGGGTTCCTGAGGGTTCCATATGCTTAGATGGGCTGAGCTACGAGGAGCTAGCATCTCCCTATGTGGGGGAGCGTGTTGAGTGTAGTAGGATTAGCATTCTACACTCAATAACACTATGTAGAGGGCCTCGTGGAGTGGTTGCAGTTAAGGATTACATGGCGTCATCGTTTAAGTGGATACCAGCGTTTCTAGCATCAGCTCCAACATCTAGGTTTCAAAGGGACCCTAGGAGTAGAGCTGTAACAGAGCTTGTTTACTCAAGACTACTCAGAGGTGTTGTAAGGACACCTAGAACACTATCATTAAACCTCAACGGGGGAAGGGTTGTAGCTGTTAAAGAGTACATAGCTGGTAGACCTGTACTAGAGATAAGGGATCCCAAGGCTTGGAGGGGGGCTGGGAGAGCTCTAGCTAGAGTACACAATCTAGGGTATACACTAGGCGATGCTAACCCAAGTAACTTCCTGGTAACAAGGGATGGCATAGCTGTGGTTGACCTAGAGCAGGCTAGAAGAGCTACACCTAAGAGTATTGCATGGGATATAGCGACTGCTATAGCCTACACCCAGCTAATGGGTGTAGATGCAAACCTCCCATTAGAGCTGCTAAGAGAGTACTTGGAGGAGGCTAGCACTCCAAGAAATATACTGCTAAGAGAGCTTCTAAAACCAGAGCTTCTAACACCATACATGGTCATGCCTTTCAAGTTACCGGAGGCGATAAAGATAATAGCCTCGGCGGCCGCCTCGTAGCCATCACCACTCCAGGTCTAGGATTAGGAATTTAAACGCTGGGCCACCTCTAATTCACGGTGTTAGAGTATGCCAAAGGACCCTGTTTGCGGTATGAACGTCCCGGAGACTGTACCTTATAAGCTAACGTATAAGGGTGTAACCTACTACTTCTGCTGCGAGGATTGCCTAGAGGAGTTTAAGAGCGACCCGGAGTACTATCTAAGTAGGATGCAGAAGGAACCTCATAAACACTAGCGTAGGTGGGCCCTCGTAATGCCCGTGGATATCGTATGCGGCATGGAGGTCTCGGCTGGGACAAGGTTTAAGACAGTCTACAAAGGCAAGATATACTATTTCTGCAGCGATGTCTGTAGAAGGGCTTTCGAGAAGAACCCAAACTACTATTTGGAGCACGGGCCTATAGGTAGGATGCCGGAAGAGGGTTAGAATGAAGCCCAGCTGGAATACAACATTTTTTCTCCTCCCAGTCATAGGGCTTGTAGCGGCCATCCTAGGCTACATGGATTTCAAGAGCGGAGGCTCCCTATGCCCCAGCGGCATCGATGTGTTAGACTGCTCCAAAGTCTATGTTATCCCACAGGCTAGAATCCTAGGGGTGCACTTATCCGAGGCCGCCCCAGCATACTTCCTAGCACTCTCTATCTCAGCGATACTAAACCTAGCCTATAGGAGAAGGGAATCTCTGATAGCATACCTAGCGCTCTCAATAGTAGGACTAAGCATAGTTCCATACCTAGTATACCTGGAGCTTATGGTAGCTAGAGCTCTATGCCTCTACTGCACCGTAATGCACGTAGCCATCGTAGGGTGCTCTATCCACTCCACAATTCTCTGGACACGCTCTTAGACAGCTTAAGACCAACCTATATGTTTAAAACTCCATCTACCTTAGGTTAGGGAGGGTATGAAGTGTCGGTTAGATTGTTAATAGCGTTGTCTATAGTGTCCATACTATCGATACTCTTATCATACTATCTCCACGACCCTCAGACCCCTGTATTTCAAACCGGGCTCAAGTATAGTGATGTAGTCCACGGTGTTTTCAACACCCGCTTTAACCCAGGAGATAGGGGGCTTTGGTTTAACTATGACAGGCTTGAGGCTCTTAGGGGCGGGTATAGGCTATGCCCTATACCCTATGTTGATTATAAATTCGAGTACCCCCCCTTAGTAGGCCTTCTATTCCTTGCTTCAACATGTACCGGTATAATGGTTAGCCTTCCAAGGGTTTACAGCCCCGAGGATTACAGTGAGCTTGTTAACGATGTTCTACTTATCCACTATAGAATTCAGGCTATCGCCCTCTCCCTAGCGTTTCTCACTACAATACTGTTAACAGCCTCCCTTCTAAAGGTTTATAGGGTGGGGTTGTGGAGAGCTCTCCTAATACCACTCCTGCCTTCGACAACAATCTACCTCATCTATAACTGGGATGTTCTAGCCGCGCTATTCCTTGTAGCTAGCCTCTACTTCTACATAAGGGGGGACTACAGGCTATCAGGGTTCATGGCAGGCCTCTCTGTTTCAACGAAACTATTAACAGTTGTAGCCGCGCTCTCTCTAGCAACCACAATAGCCTTAAGGGATAGGAGGGGGTTCTCAGAATACACCCTAGCATTCCTACTTGCTGGAGCAGGCCCCTACGCCCTCCTCTACCTAATCTCTCCACGAGGCTTCGTTGAACTCGTAAACCACCATGCTGGCTGGTATTGTGAGAACTGCATATACATGCTACTCGTAAGAGACATATGGAGCCCCCTGCATAGGATCCTAGCGGCCTTCACGATAGGATTTTCTGTAGCAGTACTACTAGTAGCCTCCACCAGGGGCTCCGGGAGGCTCCCAGAGCTACTCTTCGCCTCAACAGCAACACCAATAGTGCTTAACTACGTATTCACACCTCAAATGATGTTAATGATCACACCGGTAGCTGTGATAGCGTTAAAAGGGCCTGCACTCCTAGCGTACATAGTGGCGGACGCCTTTAACAGCCTCATAATAATATCCTTCTTCAGAGACCTAGCAAACAGCAACCCGTGGACCCTAGAGGGGTTAACACAGAAGATAGCCCTACTAAGAAACATCATACTCCTAGCACTACTCACAACAACACTATACAAACTCGCAGATCTGAAGCTAGAAGCTAGGGGAGCGGAAACAGGAGGGGGCGGCTGGTTGAGACGCTGTGAGCGTAGAACATGAAACCTTATATAACTTAGCACTACAGCCTACCAGCTGGATGAGGAGATGGTAGGGTTTAAGGGTAAAGCATTCTATGTTAGGAGTGTCTTCGATAGGATAAGCTCTAGGTATGATTTAATGAATAAGGTTATGAGCTTGGGTTTTGATGGTGTATGGAGGAGGAAGGCTGCACAGTTATGCGGAGTGTCTAGTGGAGGCTTATGCCTCGATGTATGCACAGGCTCCGGCATGCTGGCCTTGGAGTTAGCTAAGCTTGTACGTCCAGCTGGTAGGGTGTACGCTTTAGACTTCTCACCTAGAATGCTCTCAACAGCATACTCGAGAATATCGAAAACCCCCTACTCTGGTTTAGTAGAGATAGTTGAGGGCGACGCCTTAAACCTGCCATTCAAAGACGGTGTATTCGATTGCACTACGTCAGCATTCTGTCTTAGAAATGTAGAGGACTTAGAGGTAGCTCTAAGGGAGATGGTGAGGGTGACAAAACAGGGGGGTAGGGTGGTGGTGCTAGATCTATCAAAACCATCCAACAAAGTCTATAGGAAGCTTAACGAGATATACCTTAAGGCCGTAGTCCCAGTATTAGGTAAGATAATAGTGGGGGAGAGCGACCCATACGCATATATGCACTCGTCACTCATAAAGTTCCCTGTTAAGAGGGAGCTAGCGGAGATAATGAGTAGAGCGGGGCTTGACGGCATTAAATACTATGAGTTTAACCTAGAAATGATAGCCATACATGTTGGGGTTAAAAAGACATAACCCTCTCCCCACCTTGAAAAGGCGAGTTTGCTAGGCTTTAATATCATCGAGGAAAGCGTGAATGATAATCTGTTTAAGTTGTTCGTGCTATAAGGTGTTTTGCTACGAGCTCGTAGAAAGGATCTCCTTCCCCCAGCTCCTCATAGCTATGAGGCGGGTTCCAGCCGGGTATGATTCTCCTGATTTTCTCTAGTTTCACCATCGAGCTGTATATCCTAGGTTCTCTAACCTCTATAGCCACAGCCCTTCTAGCCCCCTCTATGTACCTCCTAGCCTCTAAGGTTATACCGTATTGTTCTCTACCTACCAGCTCCCACACCTTCTCAGGGCTCCCAATAACCAGCCTCCCTACCTTGAACTCGCCTACTATGCTTTGAGTGTTACCGCTAGCATAAACTATAACTGTAGAGCCCTCCTCAGGGGGTTCTAGGCCTGTTAACCTCCTCAACTCAAACCTCTTACGGCCCTCTAACACAGCCCTAGCATACCCAGGCCTAATGCTCATTACATATAGTTTTGCCAATCTCCAACCCTCCTAGAGGGTCTCCAACCCCAGCTTCTCTACAACCTCAGCTGGTTTAACTCTATACTCTTTGGAAGCTACTATGAATGTTATCATTTCAACCTCAAGCTTCAGGAGTACTAGGCTAGCTGTTATGAAGGCTGGGTTGAAGGGGTAGCCTGACATGGAGCTTATAGCCCTAGACTTTAGGTTGTAACGGGAGCTCCTCATAGAGTTGAATAGTATCTCGTAGACGCTCTTACCCTCAACCCTTATATCTCTGAGTAGCCCCCTAAGCTCGCCCGCTAAGCTCACGGGATCCGCCTCCCTCTCGTATAAACCCTTAAGCTCCTCTAACGGTGCACCACATAGGGTAACCTTCCTCCCCATAACCATGTCTATAAACCTAGATGGGATGTCGAGGTGCCTGGCCATCACAAGAGCTGAGAGCAGCCTATACTCTATGTGTGGGCATAGCAGCCTCTCAAGCCCAGATCTCTTCTCAGAGCTTAGGCCCTCCATGGAGTCGTTGTACAGCCTTGCTATGAGGAGTGGGATTGCCCAGAGGGGTGTAGCTCCCCCCTTAAGCTCCCTTGTAACTCTTAGGGCTGGCTCGACGTACTTGTATGCCCATGTATCCTCTGTGAACTCAAGAATCTTCTGTGGTGATGCTAGGAGCTCTGGATCCCTTAGAATATTGTATGTTAGAGTCCCCTCATAGAAAGCTGATGGTAGCTTCTCCTCGACAGGCTTACCTACAGCGGATCTATAGGCTATAGTCGTTATATCCCTTAAATCCTCCTCCCTCTCAAGAGCTAAGACAATGTTAAGAGCCTCGCCTGGAGTAACCTTAGCCATATGCCTTATTGTTTTAAAGTAGCCACCCCATATGGATGTGAGAGCTTGGGTTAACGTTTTAGCCTCCCCAACCCCGGGGTACATAGACTCTCTTAACGTTATCAAAGCCTCGCCTAGATCCTTAGCTAGAGCTGCCTCCCTCAAAACATCAGCTCTTAGAAGTCTAGATTTTATAGCTCTAGCTACCACCGCGGCTTGAGCGTATTCTACGGGGCCCCTCAAACCTAGACACCTTGAGCCATCCTCTTAACCTCCTCAAAGACAGCTCTAACAGCTTTCTCAAACCTAGCAGTAGACCTAGCCTCAATGGATTTAAGCTCCTCATCAAGCCTCCTCTCAAACTCAACCCTCAAAGCCTCCTCAACCTTCAAAGCCTCCTCCCTAAGATCAGCTATGATACTAGCTAGGACAGCCTCAATATCCTCCCTCAACTCCCTAGCCATATCATCCCCAAACCTAACCAGATCGTTTGACTTGGAAACAGCCTCATCATACAACCTCTTAAGCTCTCCCTCAAACCAGCTAACAGCCTCAGCCAGCCTGGAGACACCGCCTTTAGACAATTTAAGCGCCCTTAACGTCTAACAGCTACACACACCCTAAAAACATTATACTAACCTAGAATGGTGTCTAGGACGAGCATAATAACGAACCCTAGGAAGAACCCGGCTGTAGCCTTCTTCTCAGCTCCACTCCTATGGCTTTCTGGTATGGCCTCATGGCTTACAACGTATATCATGGCCCCCGCTGCTGAGGAGAGGCCTAGGTATAGTACTTGTGGGTGCCCGAATAGTATGACTGCTAGAGCTGCCGCTACGACTTCGCTAAACCCGCTTAGAGCTGCTACTAGTACTGCTAATAACCTGCTCCCCGTTATGGCTAGTATTGGGAGTGCTACTGCTAGCCCTTCAGGCATGTCTTGCAGGCTTATGGCAAGCCCTACCTTGACGCCTTCTACGCTGGTATAAGCTGAGGATACTCCTATAGAGTAGCCTTCTGGTATGTTGTGTATTATGATAGCTAAGGCTACAAGCCAGGCTGTTTTAACCTTGCCCCTAGCGACACGCCACCCCTCAAATCCCTTGAATATGTGCTCGTGGGGTAGAACCTCGTTGGCAACCGCTACGGCTAGAGCCCCTATTGTGAATCCTGCTAGTGTTAAGTGGAGGCCACCACCTTCTATGGATGGTAGGAGGAGGCTTGTGAAGCTAGCTACTATCATGACCCCGCTGCCGAACCCTAACCCTACATCTACTAGGATGTTGATCACGTCGTCCCTCCCCCCTCTAACTAGGAGTACTGGGAGGGCGCCTATGGTAGTGCATAGCATAGCTAGTGTTGACATGAGTAGGGCTATAATCACAGTGTTTCCGCGAGCCACACCTTCAAGGAGTTCCAAGACTAAATCTAAGGTGCTCGACCCTGCTCACCTCTCTTCCAAGCCCTAGGGTATAAGCCTGGCTCTAGCACAACCCTCACCGGTTCTACAACAATGCCTCTACTGGCTTCAAGAACCTCGTTGTAGTCCATTAAGGATCTCCCTACAGCCACAAGCTCCCCCTTAAGTGTTAGGAGGGCTACAAGCTCCCCCTTCTTAACCCTATTGCTAACCATAGCAACACCTGGGGCTGCGAGCTTAGCACCGTTAACTATACTCTCCACAGCTGTATCCCTCAACACTATCTTAGGCATCTGGCATACAAGAACCTCTCCGGGCATTATAGCTCTCCTAATCAAATCCTCTCTACCCTCACTCCTCCAAGCGTAGACAGCCTCAGAGAGCTCCTGCAACCTGACGAGGTTAAGGTTCTCCGTAAAAGGCCCTGTCCTAATCCTCCTCAACTCCCTCATGTGAGCCCCTACACCCAACATCAACCCTATATCCCAGCATAGCTTCCTCATATAAGTCCCGGCATCACAGCTAACCCTCATGAGAGCCATGCTGCCCGAGTATTCGAGGAGCTCTATCTCATACACATTACGCCTCCTAACACTCCTCTTAACACTACTTCTAAGAGGCGGCCTCTGGTATATCGTTCCAGTGAACTCCCTGAGAACCCTCCTAAGATCCTCCTCCGCCACATGCCTATGAAGTTGCATAACGCACACGTACTCCTTAGAAGAGTGCATAACATAACCTATAAGCTTAGTCATACTACTCAAGGCTATAGGTAGGACACCTGTAACCTTGGGATATCCCCGCCCCCGCCATCCCTAAAATACGGGGAGCTCTAGGGTCCCACCGTGACCGGCCTTCTGCACGTTAAGCAACCTTTTAACCCAGGCTACAACCTCGTGGCTAGTGGGGCCGGGCGGCTTATCAAGATTAACAACACCGTACTCGATATACTTCGCTATAGGCCTCATAGTTGGAACCCACCCATACCCCTCACCTGTCCCCTCATCAACCTTAACATGAAACCTCTCTTCAAACCCGCAAAGCCCACCTAGACCCTCGATAAACCTCCTCCCTAACCCTGTTAAATCAACACCTACAGACTCCTTCAACTCCAACTCCACCCATGAGCTTTACCAAGTGCATCTTAAATCCTATTATCTTAGCTTAATCACACCCCCCTTGGATTGAGATGTGCGAGCTGGCTGTTTATGCTAGGACCTAGATGTGAGCTGGTAGTGGTTTAACCGCTTGCCTCATATAGTCTTCAAGCCCCGCCCCTCTTATAGCTTCCAAGACCTCCTCATCTGTAGCCTCCGGTCTTATGTCTATCTTCTTATCTAGAGGTTCTATGTGGTTTATGTTAACCTTCCTCCTTCTAACACCTGTTAGGTTTTTAGGTCCCGTTACTAGTACGTAGTTTTGATCTATTATAGCTACTATTACACACTTCCTCCCAGCCTCTCTACCTCTTATCTTCACACACAGCCTTCCAACCTCTATAGCTGGCATTCCCGGACACCTAGGGGTTAGCATTGGGGTCTAGGTTTAAAAGGTTTCCTATCCCAGCTATCCTCTGGTTTTATAGCCTAGCTTTGATATCCTCGTCTCCACAGCTGTTTTTATGATCTTATAGGCTTCCTCTATATCGTAAACGCTTGTATCCACTATTAGATGGAATACTGTGAGGTCTAAGATGTCAACGCCATAGTATCTTTTAAACCTAGCCCAGTGGCTCTCCTCCCTCTCCAATATCTCCTCTAGGGCTTCCCCTAGGCTCCTCCCATCCCTTCTAGCTATCCTACCAGCTCTTACGAGGAGAGGAGCTTTAACGTAGACTAGGACATCAGCTCTACCAGCTAGCATCCACGCTGCGATATGACTATCAACCACTATGTTACCCTCACATGCAATCCTAATGGTCCTCCTCTCTATCTCAAGATCAATACTGGGATCCCCCTCAGCCAGCTTGTTCAACTCAACGACATCAATGTTCCTCTCCCTAGCTAGAGCTCTGAAAGCCATACCACTACTATAATACCTTAAGCCGAGATCCTCAGCAAGCCTCCTAGCATAGGTAGACTTACCAGCACCTGGAGGGCCTGAGATGACTATCAAAGGCCCCCTCTTACTACAGCTTTCGATAGGAGCTCCGCCAGACATGTTGAGCATAGGTATCCACCATAAGGCCTATTAGGCCTCCTCTTACTCCTAGCAAAACCCCTAATCTCGTAAGGGAACCCCCTAGGGACACCGCCTAGAGGCCTACCACACCTCCAGCAAGTAGGCTTACCAGGCCTCCTCCTCTCAAAATGTACAACAGCCTCACCACCAGGAGTCCTCCTATAAACCCTCCTCCAACTCCTACTCCTAAGAGCAGGTCTAACCAAACCAGCCCACCAATAAAGCTAAAACCAGAAGAGCAAACCCTATAAACAAACAAGGCCTGCACATCAACACCTCCATACAGCCTTTAACCTTACATGATGCCACGAGATCAGAGCTAAGGGTAGGAGTAGTGCTTCTAAGAGTGTCTATCGTCCTCCTCGCAATCCTACCGGCTCTCTCCAGCACACCAGCTTCATGGCTTGTAGTCCTCATATTCGCAATCCAGGGTACCGTCATGTGGGTTAGGTATAGTAGGGCTGAGTGTATTAGCGTCTTCAGGTTGTACAAAAGGTTCCGGTCACAACCACTAGAAGATACTAGGTAGAGAGCTTAAAATATCCTTAGGGGTAATCCTAAACAAGGATTTTAAAATAGCTAAATGGGGGTAGAGGGTTGGCGTGAAGCCCTATGGTGAGTAGAACCCGGGCATGTAGAGGACGACCGGTATATCCTTGAGGGCATCGTTAGCAGGTTTTACCCTAATACCCTCGTAGTAGAGTACCTGGTTAACCCAACTTCCGGGTACTATGGTATGGACTTGAAAAGTCATAGCCAGAGCATAAGAATAAGTACCTATGTCTACGACCAAGCTTGCCATGGGGATTAAGCGAGGTAATTTCGTTGCAAGGAGTCTCGGTATCCTCTCAGCTATGGCATCGATAACGCGATCCCTATGAGGTGCTTGAGATATCTGAGCTGAGGCGTAGCCAGTCCCATCTACAGAGGCAGCAATAGAGCTATCGCTTACATATGAGTAGACAACGTCAGTGAAAGGATGCGAGGTAGGCTTTGAGAAGCTAGACGTTAACGCAGCCCAGGCACTAAGCTCGGGGTAGCCAACGCCATCATATGGGTTATCATCAGATTCAGTGTAGTGCATCAACGTCCCATCAGATCTTTGGGATGGGATGCCGTAGACGACTATAGCATCGCCAAGAACTTCTCTATAGTAGGAACCGTCAGTATACCAATGCTCAACTACATACACGTAGTGTAGGTAATCAATCCTATTAAGCCGAAGGCCGAGCCCTATAATGGCCTCATCGTAGAAGTCTGCATGGTGACGTTTGCTATATTGTCTCCCAGAAGCGTCCCTCCAGAGACAAACTCCTGTGGATGAGACTAGCTTCCTGTTGTAGTAAACACATGAGACATCTAGGAGGAGTCTTATAGAGGCGCCTCCTGGTAGCGTGTACTGGAAGCCTGTTCCAGGATACACTAGCTCAAGCCTGCCATCTTTAAATTGAACCCCTACGGGTATCGAGATCCCCATATAGGTGTTATGGTCCCTCGAAATCTGTAATATAATAGTGTGTGTAACCCACTCTACGTAGTCGCCATCTATGCTATCGAGCCATGTGAGCATGAAGTGGCCTCTCTCGTTGTAGAACGTTGCTATTGTCGTGTTGAACTCCCAGTAATAGCATTTTCTATGCCACAAGTCGGGAGCGCATTTATCGTCTATCCTCTGTGGAGGTCGGAGGCTATCTATACTCTTTGGGGCACTATAGCTCTGCGTTTGGCTTGTCGTAGTGTTTACCTTGAACTTAGCTATCGGTGATATCCTCCATTCGAGGATGACCTCCTTCCCCTTAACCTTTCCAGGGACTATGGGGACTGTGGCTATATCGGCTAGAGCGTAGAGGGTGCCATCCTCCTCTACGAGGGCTGAGAGGAATACTATGATTGATGGGCCGTCAACACTTGGATCACCGCCAGCTTCAACGGTGACCCTGGCCGCCTCGCTGACAAAGCGGGCTATACTCTTGGAGGCTGAACCACCACTAGCAGAGATATAGTCCTTAACAACACCCTCACCACTCTTAAGCCCCGTAAGTGTCGCTATAAAAGCCTTAGGAGGCCTACCACTAGGATCTCGAAGCTTTATAGTGAGAATAGTGTCATTAGACCCGCTAGCACCTAGATCCCTAACAAAAACCCTATAACCCCTAGCCTCGTAGGAGGAGCTCTCGGACGGCCCACTAGTTACCTCACTAGTTACAAGAGAATTGGAGACCCGAGATGATAGGAGGGGCATAGCTATAATAGACCCGATAATAACAGTTAACAATAACATGATTACAACAAACCTTATGTTATACCCTCTACCTAGAAGCTGTCTACCTAGCACTCCTTGGAACCTCAGTACCGCCTAGAGGATGAGTGTTTAAAAAACATGGTATATACGTTTAGTAGAATTAGAGCGTAATGTTACAGGTAGCCTCATGGAGGAGCTCTAGAAACCATAGGCTAAGGTAACTCCGTTGAACTACTTAATTCAAAGTTTTAGATTAGAAGATTGTTAAATGCTAAAAGTTAACCGAAATCTCATAGACTATCCTGAATTAAGTTATTCAGACCTTCAATTAGACCTCACCGGCATATACTTTAAGGGAGCTTCAGCGATACTGCACTAAGCCATTAACAACTCCAATGCTGGAAGTTACCTAGAGCTATGGTTTAAACGTATAGTGTTGACAACGTAGTTGTCAACGTTTAGGATTCTTAGAGCTCCCAGGAACTAGGAGTTAAAGCTGTAAGCTAGAACATAGAGGCCTTAGCCTCTAAGCTTTAGTTACAGTTAACCTAGAGCTGGATCCTGGTGTTAGAACTCTAAGCTACCATCTATAACGTTATAAAACCATAATCTAGGTAACACCATCATCAGCCTTCTACAATATCAGGGGTTACTTTAACAACTGATGACCATAGGCTGTTACGAAGCTGACGGTAGATTTAAATAGCTGTAAATACTTGGTATAACGTGTTGGGTGAGCTGTCAAAGAACGTGTGAGAGGTTGCCACAGTTCTACAGCTGAACAGCAGGTATTCAAGCTTCGGAGGAGGGAAGGGGTTAACGGGTACAGCCCCCCGTTGATCCGCACTGCGGTAAGGGGGGCTGTTGGTAGGCCTACTCAGATGGGAGCCCAATGGCGTTGGGCTCGACCGGGGCCCATGAGGTGTGGGTGAAGCTAATGATCCCACACCAAGGCCCAACCCCGCTAACGGAAATACCGTTAGCGGGGAAACGCTGGGAACTCACATCTAGGAGCTCTAACCTACCCTATAGGCTAAAGCTCCACAACCTGAAGGGGGGTCCGTCTAAAGGTTGACAAGGTAAACTACTGAAGCTCTAAGGGAGTTGCTACAGCACACCAGTCGATCGAGCTCTAGGTCTAAGGTGTGGGCTTTAGGGCCTCTAAACATACATGGCTTAGTGGAGGGTTGCTTAGAGCATGTAGACTTGTGCTATTTAAGCTCTAAAGCTTAAGCTATCAGCTTCCCCGCTTGCTCTTATCTCCTTTCGCTTGCTATTGCTCCTGCTATATCCCTTTTAACGATTCCTTAGAGCTAGGTGATAGCTGAGTATTGCTTACTACCGTTAACTCTAGGATTGCATGGGCTCCTCTCAGGGTAGTTTTACTTGGTCGTTGCTCGTAGGTCATTAGGGTAACTCATGGTGTAATAGAGTTCGATCCTAGCAGATAATTAAGCTAGCCATCCTCTAGATTCACTAAAGTAACCTTTAACGTTACACTTGTCTTGACCTCAGTTCTAACCACTAGAGGCTATTCTCTGAGAGACCCTAGCTGATCTTGGGGAGCTCTGACATGTTTAAAAGCCAATAAGCATGTGTGAGTATGTATCCCGGTGGATGTATCCATCTCATGTCTATGTACTTATAGCCTAAAGCCTTCAACCCTATCACCATGTCTATAGGGCCTGGGTCTACGAGGAATACAAGATCGTGACCCTGAAGTTTAACCAATGTAGTAGCGTTAGCTTCAACTATGAAGCCATTTACTTTGATCTTAGCACCTGGTATTGATTCTAGTAATTTAGACTTAAGCTTCTTAAAATCCTCCACGAGCCCAGAGTGCATTTCAAGGTATTCACCTTTGAGGTTAACATAAATGATAGTATACGATGTTACCGTCAAGTTGTAATCTTCTACAATTTTTAAAGCCTCCTCCGGGTCTAAGTGTCTTCTGAAGTTGATGTTAGCTTTTAGAATGGCGTCCGGATGCCTTTCACTAATGGATTTCAATAGTGACATCCTACTCTTAGCATGAGCTTTAAAGTCGTCCAATGTCTTACCACAATCTGCAATCTTAATTACAGCATACGGGAATACCTTGCGGACTTTAACACATTCAGCATTAGTATACCTTATCCATCTATCGGTGTTCTGAGCTGCAAACGATACTGCTAATGTGCCAAGGAGGACTATTAATGTTATTAACGAGGCTATAAATACCTTATACACGGACCTTCACCCACTTTCAAAATAGTCCTTGCAATCTAATAAACACCATTCCTGAGCTTTAGTGGAGGTCGCGCCCGAGTCAGGCTCCACTTCAGGCTCAACCCTAAAACCTAGATAACCTGTCCCTTTAATAGTGAAGTACACTCTAATATAGTACCATTTACCAGGCTCTATAAGATGCGGGTCTAATGTACCTAGCTCGGCCTCCTCATTACACCACGGGCATAAAAGCCACTTCTCCTCTATGTCAGCCATCCAGCGTCCAGGGAGATTTGTACTCCAATTAAAGTAATCGTATATGTCCTTGTCGTTTCCATCAGTACAACTTACTGTCCTCAGGAAGTCAAATCTAAGGCTCAACTCTGTCTTCTTAAGGCTATCTGGTAGGTAGTAATATTTGAAAAAGAGGTACCAAACCCTTTTTCCATCTATCATTATTGGATAGGGAAACACATACTCACCCTGAGGTGGGATTGGTGCGAAATCCTCTGTATCACATGCTCCAGCGCAGGGTGCTAAAGCTTTAACCAGTAGTGATGCGAGAGGAACGGCCACGAGGAACCCAATAATGATAAATAATAGATATATCCCAGTAGCAAGTTCTACACCATACCTTTTGCCTAGAATCTCTCTACTTAGCGTTCCTTGAAACCCCATGATATCACCTGGAGAGAGAGAAGATTAGGGTTTAAATGTATGAGTATATACGTCTGATATCGTGTGAGTTTAAGCTTTTACTATGCACGTTGCTAGTATCTCTCGCATTACTCTATTCTAGTGGGAACTCTAAATTAGACTGTGGCTCCACATGGATTTATATAAGCTATATTGGCTTAAGATTACTTCGATTTTCCGCTAGATAATCAACTAGGTTATCTTACTCGTCCCCCCAGGATTACTTCATCGACTTTCTGATTTAACGATTCTCTAATGTAAGCGTGGTAGCTGAGTAGATGCTTACCTAGTATTGTTCCTTTGGGGCTCTAAGAGCTCCTCTAACTCCTACAAGACACCTAAATCATAGCCTAGGCTCCCCATCTACCGTGCACTCTGCCAGGTGTTGCAGAAGCCCTACTTTGTTATCAGGGGGCCTCCTAACCTTACGGGTCCTAGGAGCTCGGGGTCGTCCTCAACATCGTAAGCTCTAATGCTTAAACACCGTTATGCTCTATTTGTTGGAGTTTTGAACTTAAATCCCTTCATGGTAGTGAGGTTGAGGTAACCAAAGGTATTGGTAAATGGGTCTAGACGTCAGCTATCATGTGATGGATCTGCCAAATCGATACTTTAGGTAACCTTAGCTAAGGTGTGGCTTTTCCGGTTGTACCGTTATTCGAGATCACCAATCGTGAGCTATTAGGATAACCCTTGGTGTTGGTAGTGGGGTTCGAAAGCCGTTTAGCTTGTTGGCCTCTATAGTGTCTTCATAGTCTTTATCGCTATTGGTAGCAGTTTGTATCCTGCCTCTACGACCCCTAGGGTTCCTTGTTTGCATTCTGTTTCGTTGAACGATCTCTTTCTATCTGGTAGTTTTGGGTTTGATAGCATTACTGGTACTGGGTCTTCGCTGTGTGCTTTCAAGCTCCATGGTGTTGAGTGGTCTGAGGTTACTATTACCAGTGTCTCCTCTAGGTTTAGTTTGTCTAGTAGTGTTTTGAAGTAGTACTTGTCTATATCCTCTATCGCTTTTATCTTACCCTCCAGGTCCCCATCGTGTCCAGGCTCGTCAGGGCCTTTTAGGTGTACGTATACAGCGTCGCTCTCCATAAGCTCTTTTACCGTTAGCCTTGCCTCCAGCTCTAGGAGCTCCCTCCTGCTCCTAGCCTCCTCTACGTTAACCTCTGCTACCTTCATGCCTAGAGCTCTAGCTATGCCAACCTCCACCGGCATCTCAGCTATACAGGTGAATTTAAGGCCGAACCTCTCCTCTATAGGCTCTGTTGGCGGCCTCCTATCACCTGCGTCTCTCAACAGCACAGCGTTAGCCTTAAGCTTCCCCGAGCTCTCCCTAGCCTTGTTCACAGGGTGCTCCTCCAACACCTCTACGGCTTTAACTGTGAACTCGTTGACGAGCTCAGCTGAAAGCCTAGCCTCGAAGGCATCCACTAGGGGTTCGGCCTTCCTAACGTATGGCTCGTATGATGGGAGGGCTACGCTTATAAACCCCCTCCTCTCGTAGGCTGGATCAGTGTTACTAATCATAGCTGAAAGCCTGTGATCCAAGTGTCTTATTACTAGAACACCCCTATGCGATATAGTGGCTTTGAAGGAAGCCTCAGCCCTCCCACCACCAAGCTTCAAACCATCAAGGGCCCTTGCGAGCTCCCGGGCCTCCCAGCTACTCAAACCCCTACCAGCCCTCCTATCAACAATCCTAAGGGATACAGGGTCGACTGTGGCAAAGTTAGCTCTAAGAGCAAGCCACCCATCTGAGAAGTGGACACCAGCACCTAGAGCCTCAAGAGGCCCCCTACCAGTATAATATCTATTAGGCTCGTAGCCGAGGAGGGAGAGGACAGCAACATCACTCTCAGGAGCAACACCGGGCCCAACAGGGTGCATAAGACCGCAGAGACAGTGGGAGGCTAGAGAGTCGATACTAGGCTTATGGGAGAGCTCCAGAGCCCTAGCACTAACACTAAAACCATCAGAAGCACCATCCAAAACAACGTAAACAAGCTTCAAAACACACCACCACACGCTCAAAGGGGGGTGAAGGAATTTAAAAGCATGTATAACGCGTTAAGACATTGAACTCAATGCACATGTGAAGGTGGCATGGGATAGGGTGAGGAGGCGTTTCTCTCATGGAGTTGGTAGCGGGGGGTGGATTTGAACCACCGACCTCGGGGTTATGAGCCCCGCGGGCTGCCAGGCTGCCCTACCCCGCTGTTTCACCCCGCCAAGGTATATGTATTACTAGGCTGGGCTCTTATAGCTTTCGTTTGAACCCTAGGCTGCCGGCTCCTCGTTTAGATTGATTGAGGTGAGAGGATCCTATTAACGTCGGACTGTGATCCTCTCCTCACAGCTCAGCCTGGCTAGGACTCCTCATCCAGGTGTTATCTTGTGTCTAGGGTTAATCTACTTTACTGTCTAACGCTTCTGCTTCCCGATCCTGGCTTTCGCTACCTCTATAGCCTCTCTTAGAACCTCCTCTACGTCAGAGCTGGCTATGCTGAGGCTCGGCTCCGGGGGCTCTGGGGGGGCTGTTATACTGTGTATCCTCTCTAGGGCTTGTTGAACCTCCATCACCATATGCCTAACATCTGGGGGTGCGTGTTGTTTAAGCGGCTCCACAGCCTTACCGGCTACGAGAGATGCTCTTAGGAGCTCTGGGGAGGCGGTGCCTAGGACTAGGAGTGTTTCAAGCCTTAGAGCTATCCTCTCTAACACCTCGTTTAAAGCCTCCAGTCTAACAGCCCCCTCTATGTCGTTTAAACTCTCAAGCCTAGACCTGGCAACCCTAATCCTAACCTGAGCTCTTCTAACCTCTGTTAGGGCTTTCACAATATAACCCCTAAGGTTGCTTTGAGCCCCGCTAAGCACTAGAGGGACACCACTATACCCTAGGGTTCCTAGAAGGTTAAAGAGGGAAGCTCCCCAAGGTCTATGCTATCTCTCAAGGTGTCAGCCTAGCCATTTGAATATGAATACTATCACAGCGTAAACCTGCTTTGTTTCTAGGAGCTCCTCCGTGTGGAAGCATGAAACTATCACAGCTTCGGGGACGAACCTCTTGCTATGCCCTTCCACGAATACTGGGATTAACCCTGTGTTGGGGTCGTATACTGAGGGTATGAGGGTTACGTTTGCTAGAGCTGGGCAACCGCTGATTAAACCCTTCTCCCTAACGGCTGTTAAGCCCTCTAAGCTTAACCTGTATATTAGAGCGTTTAACACGCTCTCCACGTTACCCCTAGGGCTTCCAGTGAATCCCGGGAAGTGTATTACTCTTTGCTGCGGTGACCTAGAAGTCTCGCTCGAATACTTCGTCCCGAAGGGTGATGGGGCGAAGGGGTCTATCCTATAGCCTATTCTAAGCATTTGGAATGACTTGGGGAAGTCTGCTACCCCATGGCTTACAATAGTCGTAGTCCCGTATGTTGAAACCTGTGGTATTGGGGAGGCGTAGCCTATGGTTGTGTTAGCCGGTATCAATATTATGTAGCCCTCGTAGAACACCAGATATGTTTTACCAGGTTCCGCCCTGAACATTGGTAGGAGTGCTGAGGCCTCATCCTCGTTACCTGTTAGGATCCTAGCTAGTATCCTTATCTGAGTCTCATTCCATGTCGAGCCATCCGCTACAGTGCGCCTCCCAGCCCCAACTGATACCCAGTACCCGTAATCCCACCAGGTTACCACTAGGGAGTCCTCGCTCGTATTAGCTTTAAGGTATTCTAGAGCCCTAATCCAGGCATCGTTTATAGGTACTAAAACCTTGTCACGCGATGTTAGAGGTCCTAGACCTGATGTGAGTATCTGGGGGGCTCTAACACTACTAACATCGTATCCCGCCTTAGCATAGTAGGCTGAGCTTAGCAACACCACCACTACTAGCGTTAAAGCTGTGAAGAGCCTAAGATCGTCTACTACAAGCTGCCCCCTACGCCTTCCAGCATGGATAATCCTCTCACCCGACATCCACAAACCTACAGCTAGCCCTGCAGCTACAGCTGTATAGTAGGAGGACATCTGGAGGAAGTAGGCCATGTTGTAGGAGGCGTAGGACATCAGTAGGGCCATTAGGGTTAAGCCTAGGGTTACATGATCTAAGCTGCTACCCCTCCCCGTATACCTAGTGTATAGTAGGTACGCTAGCCCGGCAATGGATAGGAGTAGAGGCACCCCTATCTCCCTGGCAAGATCGCTTAGCGCAAGAGGGCTGTGCTCGGCCACGCTCTCAGCTAGAGGGCTAAACTCTCTTATACCAAGAGCTAGAAGCAGTCTACCTGGAACGCTTAAAACCCCGGTTACTATAACAGCTAAACCCGCTATAACACCTACAGCTAGGATCCAGGCGTGGATAGCCCTGCTGTAGGGGATGAGCTTACCTAGTTTTAAAGCATCCCAGTAGACCTCCACCGCGTAGAGTAGGAGAGCCCCCACCACGCCAAGGCCTAAACCACTTAGGAAGTAATCATAGCCAACGCCAGGGTATAGGGAGGTTAGAAGTACAAATGGGGCCATGGAGGACGCGTAGATGGCAAGCCTATCCCTACCAGGCCTCCCATAGACTAGGGGGTCTAAGAGTATTATCAAGGCCATGGAGACTGCTATGAAGTGGTAGCCACCCCATATGAAGGCTACAAGCCCAGCTGAAACCCCTGAAAGAACTCCGTAAACCAGGCTGAGGCGGCCGGAGCTCTTGAAGGCTTTAACGAGGAGTATGTAGAAGATGGTTATGAAGACCGCTGCTACAACCATCTTCTCAACGAAACCCACAGTAGTCCTAGCTATGGCGCCTGGGGCTAGAGAGAATATAGAGGCTGACACTAGACCCCCAAACCTAGACCCTGTAATTGAGGTTACTAGAACGTAGGAGAGCACTATAGTGGCAACCCCGGCGAAAACAGGGAATAAAGCAATCCAATCCCTCAAAGTCAAACCAAAAAGCCCCCCTATAGGGTAGGTTAGAGCTGCCAGCCAAGACGTACCAATATACTCCTGGGCCAGAAAATCCCTACCATAAGGATACCAGAATAAGGTAACCCTACGGAGCTCGCTAAAGCTTAGAAGCCCCTTCTCCTGGAAATGCTTCGCAATCCAATACATAGACCATGGATCGGCCTCGTCGAGCTCCAACCCATACTTAATAGCAGGGAGCATCCTAAGATAAGCCCCCAGAGCGACGAGAACAAGCAAAACTATAACAGCTAGAACGCGAGAGCTCCTCGAAACAAGTTGAACCAAAGAGCTCTTAAAATCAACACCCACCCCTAACACCACCCTCGACATTAAAACTAGACAAGCCTATTAAATCTAGGATCTAAGCTACCGCTAAGGGCTCCAACCCAGCGACACCTAAAGCCCGCAACTCAAAGCCAGCGCTGAGCTCCTCAAAGATATGTTTCAACTGCAACCTCTACCCTAGCTATATCGCTTATAACATCTACAACCCCGTGGCCTTTAGAGGAACAGTATTGTTTAAGATACTCAACCTGCTTCTCCAAATCACCCCTCTAATCCCAAGCCTCCTGCATAACTCCATAGGCCTCAATAACCTTTCCTAGATAAACGCCACTCTAGTTGAGATAGCATCAAATTGGGTTTCCTGGGTAACTCTGCTTTTTCCCCATGACGGGGTCTGTGGGCTCCCATATTTCTAGGTTTACTCTTGGCTGGTGGGTTTACCATATTCTAGGCCTTAGGTAGCAGGTTCTCTGAGCTCTAGGGGAGGCGGATTTCATTTATAGGGTTTCCCCTGAGTGTTATATTTATATTGGGAGGTGGTGTTTTGTTGCATAAGCCTATTAGGGTTGTTATACTTGGTGCTGGGGGGAGGGATTTCCATAATTTTAATGTTTTCTTCCGTGATAGGGAGGAGTTTAGGGTTGTAGCTTTCACATCAACTCAGATCCCGGGGATTGATGGTAGGGTTTATCCTGCGGAGCTTGCCGGTAGACTGTACCCTAATGGTGTTCCCATTGTTTCAGAGGATGAGCTAGAGTATGTTATGGTTAGGGAGGATGTTGACATGGCTGTGCTCTCCTACAGTGATTTAACGTATGAGGCTGTTGGTAGGCTTATGAGTAGAGTTCTAGCTACGGGAGCTTCATTCATGGTTTTAGGGCCTAGGGAGACGATGTTGAGCTCCAGTAAACCTGTTATAGCTGTAACAGCTGTTAGGACCGGGGCTGGTAAGAGTAGTGTTTCTAGGAGGGTAGCTAGGATATTATTGGGGAAGGGGCTTAGAGTAGCCCCCATAAGACATCCTATGGCTTATAGGGATCTTAGAGGTGGTGTTGTAGAGGTTTTCGAGACCATCAGCGACCTTGATTCAAGGAGGGTTACCTTAGAGGAGAGGGAGGAGTACGAGCACTATGTGAGGATGGGGTTGAAGGTCTACGCTGGGGTTGACTACAGTGAGGTTTTAAGGTTAGCTGAGAGAGAGGCCGATGTGATACTATGGGATGGAGGTAATAACGATTGGCCTTTCGTCAAACCAGATTACATGATAACAGTTGCTGATGCTATGAGGCCGGGCCAGGAGGTTTCAAGCTTCCCCGGAGAGGTTAACGTTAGGCTAGCGGATCTGGTTATAATAAATAAGAGTGATCAGGCTGGTAGAGAGGCTGTTGAGAGGATTAAAAGGAATGTTAAATCCGTTAACCCGAAAGCCTTGATATCGGTGGCTGTGAGCAACGTCTACATTAGGGAGCCTGAGCTGGTGAAGGGTAAGAGGGTTGTGGTTGTAGAGGATTCACCAACAGTAACCCATGGGGAGGCCCCCTACGGTGCAGGCTACGTAGCCTCCATCAGGTATGGAGCTAGGGAGGTGGTGGATCCGAGGCCCTACGCTGTAGGTATCATAGCTGAGCTCTACAAACAATACCCCCACATGGGCAGGGTTGTACCTAGCACAGGGTATAGTGAGGTGCAACTTAGAGATCTAGAGGAGACTCTTAGAAGGGTGCCAGCCGACGTCGTAGTATCGGGGAGCCCTGTAGACCTAGGGAGGCTTATAGACCCGGGTAAGCCTATAGTGAGGGCCTACTTTGAAGTCGAGGTCGTCGAAGGGCCCACCATAGAGGAGGCTGTTGAAGAGTTCCTAGAGAGGGTTAGGGGTAGGGCTCGCACCTAATGGTGTAAGGTTATGCTAACGGTAATCGCCCTAGGTGGTAACGCTATAACACCACGTGGTAGTAGCGGTTCTCCCAGAGAGCAGTGGGATAGTGTTAGGGTTGCCGCTAGAGCTCTAGCGGATATAGTTGAGGAGGGTTCTAAGCTAGTGGTAACCCATGGTAACGGGCCTCAGGTAGGCTACCTAATGGAGGCTTTCGACAGCCTACCTAGTATTATGCCGAGGCAGACGTTAGACCTAGCTGTCGCCATGACCCAAGGTTGGCTCGGCTTCCTAATAGCCCATGCTATTGAGGAGGAGCTGGCTAGAAGGGGTTTAAGGAAACGCGCTGTAGTCATCCCCACCAGGGTTCTCGTATCACTGGAAGACCCTGAGTTCTCGAACCCATCAAAGTATATTGGGAGGTATTATGGTGAGGAGGAGGCTAGGAGGGTCTCAAGAGAGCTTGGATGGGTTATGAGGAGGGATCCTAGAGGTGGGTTTAGGAGGGTTGTCCCAAGCCCGAGGCCTTTAAAGATTCTGGAAGTTGATGTGATAAGAGCTCTCGTAGATCAAGGGTATGTAGTTGTAGCAGCAGGAGGAGGCGGGATCCCAGTAGCTATGGTTAACGGAAGCTTGAAGCCCGTGGAGGCTGTTGTAGATAAAGATCTAGCATCAAGCGTCCTAGCAGTAGACCTTGAAGCAAGCTCTCTAGTAGTGTTAACGGACGTGCCGGGGATAGCCATAGGATACGGGAGGCCTGAAGAGATCTGGTTGAGAAAGGTTAAGGTGGAGGACTTAAAAAGATACTATGAGAAGGGGGAGTTCCCACCTGGATCGATGGGGCCGAAGGTTTTAGCTGTGATAAACTTCGTCGAGAAGACGGGGAGGACGGCTCACATAGGCCTACTAGAGGAGGCTCTAGATGTAGTTAGAGGCCTAAAGGGGACTGTGATTGAACCCTAACCATTGGCTACCCTAGAACGCCTCAACATTAACCCTAGAGCAAACCTCGGCTTTCGAGCTAAGACACCACCTATTTAAACCCCTCATATAGCCCTTAAATAAATGTCATGTCCATCTTGGTAGCTCTAAGATTTAACTAGGACCTCTAGAACTCTCCTAGGCCCTACGTCAACCTCCCCCTCTAACACAATAGCTCTCAACACGTGGTAGTATGCTGGTATCTGGAATGCCATATACCTGGAGACCCACGGCTCCTTTGGTAGCTCTGATAGGAAGTCTGTAGCATAATACTCTATGACCGCGTTCTCGCCTAGCATGGCATCGTAGATTTTAAGCATACCCAGCCCCTCAGCACCCCTCTCAGCTACACCCCTCAACTCCTCCATGACATCATGTTCTGTGAGACCTCTCGATCTCATGGTTACCTCAACAGCTCTTCTAATAACACTTACGAGGTTCTCCAGCCACACGGCTAATCCATTATTAGATGCTTCTAGGAGCTCCCTAACATTACCTCCGAAGAGGCTCCAAGCTAGCTCCTCCAGGCTTAAGCCTAGACTCTTAGCCCAGGATTTGAGCTCCTCCAGCACACCCATGTTCGAGAGCTCCTCTACGATCTCCTCGAAAGAGCTCCTAGGCAGGTTCCACATGAGGAGCTTCCTGTACTTAATGGTGCTCCTGCTAATCTTGCTTGCAACAGTTGAATCACTAGTTGTAATGTAGAGTTTCACCGTTGAACCTAGCCTCTCTCGCAATTTAATGTATAGAGCTCCTAGGGGATCCGCCATCTTCTCTGCTAAAGCTTGTAACTCGCCCTCTGTAACACCGCGGTACTCATCGACAACCACTATGTAATCCCTTCTAGCCTCAGCAACCTCCCCCAGCTTCTGGATGACACGCCAGGCTAGGAGAGCTCTAGCGTAATCTAGATTTCTGGGTTCAATGCTAACGCTGAAACCTAGGGTTAAAGAAGTAACATTTGGAAGGCCTAGAGTGAGGCCAGCTTGAACCCCATAGCCTAGGTTTCCTGCACCGAGGACCTCTCTAACAGGTCTCTCGAAGCCGCGGGTGTAGGCTATGTCTACAACGTCACCCCTACCCTCAAGAGCTAGTAGAACCTCCAAGCTAGAACCCCTATCGTAAACCCTACCAGCCCCGTAGAGGAGTGCTCTGAAAAGCTCGCTCTTACCACAACCCCTAGGCCCGTAGACTATAGCTAGAGGATTCCCGGCAAACGGGAACCTAGCTATCGCTGAGAGCTCCTCAACCCTATCTCTAAACCTAAACTTAAGCTCACGACCTCTCAGAGGGGTAGCGGGGGTGTAGCTTGCAACCTCACCTAGAACCATGTTCAGCATCTTTGTCAACCTATCGTCAGCCAACAAGACTCTCCTCATAGTAGTCGTGGAAGCTGAAGGTTAAATGATCGGAAACCTCTAAGCCCCCCATAGCCTTTACAATGCTCCAGAACTCTCCCTCACCACAATAAACTCTAAATCGAATTAAACAGCAGATCTCCACATATGTTAAGTCAGCTAATTTACATCCTCTCAGAGATAGAGAGTCAGCTGGTTAAAGGAATTACAATGTAACCTTAATAGGCTTAGGGGAAACGCTAGAAGGTGTAGAGGAGGCGGATGGTATGTCTCAAAAAGATAAGATAATGTTCCCCATCATATACACCCTACACTACAAGCCTTCATCCGAGTGCGAGTTCTTCAAAGTCTTGGAGAGGGAGGGCTACTATATCGGGTGGTGCGAGGTCTTGGAGAGGCCTGTTGTGAAGAGCTCTATCTACAAGTGTGAAAGGTACTGGCAGACGTGCCCGTTCAGGAAGAGCGCTCAGGCTCTTCCAAGCTAGCAACCATCTTTCAATTCCATTGTATGGATTCCGCACCATCGCATCCCATATTCACTGTGGAAATCTCTCTCATCTCCATTATATGGATTCTATTCCATTAAGCCCCCAGTTGGGGGCTCCATTTATATGGTGTAGAGTTGGGTATTTAAGCTTTTTGCTTTCATCTCTCACTAGATTTCTCATGCTGTGAATGGAAGTTTCCATTGTATACTGTTAGCATACATGTTTATGGATAGGGTGTTCAAGGATAACGTATATAAGCTTTGGTTCACGTGGGTTTTTTAAGCTCCCCCTCGGTGCACCTTGTTATCTAACTCTATGGGTAGGTTGTTTGTTTTCACTCTCGGCTTTACTGAGTCTTTTGCTCTTAGGAGGTCTATTTCTCTCTACTTGTTCTGATAGCAGCTTCCATTGTGTCTTGAATTAACTATACAGGTTTGGGTTTCTAAGCACATGTTTTATGAATAGCTTTAACGCCTTAGCTACATGCTGTACCACGTTAAGACTCTCCTCCTGGAGATCAGCAATGTACTCCTCCAATCTCTCGGCTGAGAGCTCCCAGCCTAGATCCTCCAGGGCCCTCCTAAGGTAGCGTAACCTCTCCACCCTAGTCTTTGGAGCCTTAGACTTAAGTAACTTCTCGAAGGCTTCAATATGCTCCCTAGTAACAGCTACACTGTAACCCCTAACCTTAGCTTTAAGAAGCTTCATAAGCTTCTGGTATGCTATGTTTGAAAGCTGTGGGTACTTCTCCAATACAAGCTCCAGCCCTCTAACATAATGATCTAGGGCTAGAGTAGCTTCACCAAAGCTCTTAGATTCCCTTATGGTAAGTTGCTGTAGAGCCTACTAAAATTACGAGCTCACTGAGCTCCTAACGCCTCTACCCTAAAGGTAGTCGAATATCCTGAACCTAACCTCACTTAATATGCTCTAGAGGCGTGGGAGGGGTCTTCCTCTCTAGGTTTGGATTTATATGTGTGATTGTGATCCCTCCGTTGCACCCCTTCTATGCTTCTTCATCTTATTTAGTGCTTCTATGAAATCCTCCTGTGCTATCGCCTTAGAGTTTCTCCTTATAGCTGAGTAGGCAGCTTCCACCACTAGGTGTTTTAGGTGGGCTCCGCTGAACCCCTCTGTTAGCCTTGCTATCTCAACTAGGTCTACGTTATCCGCTAGCCTTGTCCTCCTCGTGTGTATTCTAAGTATCTCCAGCCTAGCCTCCATGCCGGGGAGTGGTAGTTCTATTATTCTATCGAATCTCCCCGGTCTTAGGAGTGCTGGATCTACTATGTCTAGCCTGTTCGTGGCAGCTATGATTTTAACCCCTTCTAGCGGGTTGAAACCGTCTAGTTCTGCTAGCAACTGTAGCATTGTCCTTTGAACCTCCCTCTCGCCGCTAGTTCCTATATCAACTCTCCTAGCTGCTATAGCGTCGATCTCGTCTATGAAGACTATGGATGGAGCCTTATCCCTAGCTAGTCTGAAAACCTCTCTAACAAGCCTAGCCCCCTCTCCTATGTACTTGTTGACAAGCTCGCTTGCAACAAGGCTTATGAAAGTTACCCCAGCCTCTCCAGCTACAGCCCTGGCTAGTAACGTCTTACCCGTACCTGGGGGGCCGTGGAGTAGAACGCCCTTCGGAGGCTCGACGCCCATCTCAACGAACAACCCGGGGTTTTTAAGTGGTAGTATTATGATTTCGTAGAGCTCCCTAATCTGATCCTTAAGCCCCCCCACATCGCTAAAGGTCACCTTAGGCTTCTCCTCCACAATCATAGGTTTAACCATTGGATCGTAGCGTGAGGGGAGCACCTCAACTATTGTAGACCCACGGCTATTCAATGCAACCAGAGCTCCAACCCTAAGCTTAGACCTGTCAACACCATCTGCGACATCCACTATAAGGTTGGGCCCAGAGCTACTCCTAACAAGGACCCTACCGTTATCAAGCAACTCCAGCACAACAGCTTCAATGTAGGGTGGGGATAGGAGCTTAGCAAGCTCACCCCTATAATACTCTAAATCCCTCTCCAAACTAGCCTTAGCCTGAGCCAGCACCCTAACCTTCTCCCTTAAAATCCTAAGTTCAACAACCTCACCAAGATCATCATTCCTAGTTGAAGCCAAAAACTCCACCAGCTATAGTAAGCCTGCCAACAATATAAAGCTGGGAGGCCAGCTAATACCAGAGTGTTAAAAACCATAAAACAACCTTAAAAACCAACCAAAGCCACACAAAACCTTCTTTCCCACATATTATCTCTCAAAACATGGTAGTAAGATGGGACTGGAGCTCTGTGAAACTTAAAACCTAACTGCTAGAAGATGGGAGTCTATAGTTTAATCTTATATACCCTCCGCGTAACTCTTGAATTACGGGACTCCCCTAAGGTGTTGTGGTTTGCCCGGCTCTAGTTGCGAGGTCTGTGGTAGGTCTTCGAGTGCTCTCCAGAGGGTTTCAATTGAGGGTAGCCTACTACTAGTATGCCCCTCCTGCCTCTCCAGGCTCGGTTCTAGGGCTGTTATAGTGAGGGAGGAGAGGAAGGCTGTGGAACGTAGGGTTGTGAAGGTTAAGGGGGGGCTTGAGGGGTTCGATCTTGCAGCGGATTTCGGAGAGAGGGTTAGGAGGGCTAGGGAGGCTAGGGGTTGGAGTGAGGCTGCTCTAGCTCAAAGGCTTAGGGTTGGAGTTGATGTTATTAGGAGGATTGAGTCTGGTAAGTTTAAACCTCCATTACAGCTGGCTAGGAGTATTGAGAGGGTTCTTAAGGTTAAGCTTCTCGTTCCAACCGAGGAGGAGGGGTTGGAGGCTACCGGGAGGCCTGGGCCTGTGACCTTCGGTGATGTTGTTGTTGTGAGGAGGGGTGAGGAGTAGCCTGGTTGAGAGAGCTTATTTGATAATACCTAGGGGTTTGGAGGATCACCTGGAGGAGGCTAAAGTTTTAGCTAGGGTCGCAGGATACGAGGTTGTAAGGGTTTGGAGGAGTAGGTATACGTGGAGGCTCGGTAGGGGGCTTATAGAGGAGGTTGCTAGGAGCTCCAGCGTTGATAGACCTTCAACGATAATATTCTACGGGGATCTCAAGCCTTCAACTGCATTCCAGCTAGCCAGGGAGTCCAGGGTTAGGGTTATAGATAGGGTTACATTGATACTAGAGATATTCGTTAAACACGCTGGTAGCCGTGAGGCGCTGCTACAGATAGAGATGGCTAGGATTAAACATGAGCTACCAATGGTTAGAGAGTGGATTAGGAGGAGTAAGCTTGGAGAGCTCCCAGGATTCCTAGGACCCGGGGGTTACGCTATAGACAGTTACTACAGGCAGCTGACAAGCAGGCTATCAAGGATCCGGGTTGAGCTGGAGGAGCTGAGGAGGACTAGGAGGGTTAGGCTTGAGAGTAGGAGGAGATATGGGATGGCCCACGTGGCTATAGTGGGTTACGCCTCAGCAGGTAAAACCTCCCTCTTCAACGCGCTAACAGGTGAGAATAAGGCTGTTGGGGAAGAGTATTTCACGACACTTCAGCCTAAGCACACTGCTATAACGGTTAACGGTGCACGCGTGGTCTTCATAGACACTGTGGGCTTCATAAGGGATGTGCCGCCTGAGATAGTTGAGGCCTTCTACGCTGTGCTTGAGGAGATAAGGCGTTCAGACGCCATAATATTCGTTGTAGACGTGTCTGAAGATGAGAGGGTGTTGAAGGAGAAGGTGGAGGCGGGGTTCAAGATACTATCGAGGATAGAGGCTCTAGGGATACCGGTGGTGGTAGCAGCTAACAAGATAGATGCTGTGGATGGGGCGAACCTGGAGTCTAGGTTGAGGCTAGTCGAGACACTCACATCCCGATTCATGGGGCAACCTAGGATAGTGCCTATCTCAGCAACTAGAAGAGTAGGCTTAGAGGAGCTCTTAGCAGCGGTAGTGGAGGTAATCGGGAGGGTGGATGGTAGGAGGGTGTGTTGTAGCGGTTGACGTAGCGGTGGCCTCCAGTGCTCCTGAACCCCTATGGTAGGGTTTATGTTCTGAGATTGGGCCATAGACTTGGTAGGGATAAAAGGGTTACCACGCACGTTGGCCTTGTTGCTAGAGCTTTTGGAGCTAACGGGTTTATACTTGAAGGTTGCGATGAGAGCGTGCTAGGATCTCTTAGGAAGGTTCTAAGTGTTTGGGGCGGTGATATGGTTGTCGAGTGCTGTAGTAGTGGGATGGAGGTTGTTAGGAGCTGGAAGGACGCCGGTGGGGAGGTTATACATTTGACGATGTACGGTCTCCCCCTAGACGATGTCATAGACGCTATCAGGGTATCACCTAAGCCTAAGCTTGTTATCGTTGGAGCTAGGAGGGTTGAATGGTTTTACTATGAAAACTCAGACTACAACGTGGCCGTTGGGAACCAGCCTCACAGCGAGGTCTCAGCTCTAGCTCTCTTCCTGGATAGGCTATTTAGGGGTCGCTGGGCATACATTAGATTTGGTGGAGCGAAGCTCAGAGTTATACCTTCGAGTAGGGGTAAAGTGGTGGTTAGGGTTGGCGGGCCAAGAGAGGGATCCGATGAGGGATCTAGAGGTTTTCATAAGGGATCTGGCTGAGAGGAACGAGGTGGACCCCCAGAAGGCCCTCCACGTCTTCAAAATACTATCCGACCCCGGGAATGTTGAGGGTTATAGTGATGATGATATAGAGGCTCTAACAGGCTATAAACAGGCTGAGGTTAGGAGGATACTAAGAGTACTCTACGATGCTAGGATGATCCAGTATAGGAAGGGGGTTCACCCGAGCTACGGTGTTGCAAGGTACTTCTGGAGGGTGGACTCCAACTCTATAAACTACCTGCTCTTAAAGAGGAAGAAGGAGGTTTTAGATAAGCTTAGACAGAGGCTTGAGTTCGAGAGCTCCAACGAGATATACAGGTGCCCTAGGGATGGGAGTAGGTATGTGTTTAACGAAGCCTACATTAACGAGTTTAGGTGCACCAGGTGTGGGGCCCTTCTAGAGCTAGAGGATAATAGCGGTGTGGTGAGAGCACTTAGGGAGGCTGTGGAGAGGCTTGAGAGGGAGATAGAGGAGGATGAGAGGAGGGTTTACAGTAGTTGACCTATTCTCAGGAGGGGGTGGGTACGCTAGGGGTTTTGAGGAGGCGGGCTTCAAGATCCTGGTAGCCGTGGACAACTACCCCCCGGCTGCTAAAACCTATAAGGCTAACTTCCCCCACGCTATTGTAGTAGCAGAGGATGTGAAGGAGTTCTCATACATGGATTTAAGAGAGGTCTCTGGGGTGGCTAGAGGGGATGTAGATGTTGTCATAGCGAGCCCCCCATGCGAGCCCTTCACCCCAGCTAACCCCGGTAGGATGAGGAACCCGCTTGATAGACTCTACTCCGACCCGGTGGGAGTGTTATTCCTACATGCTATAAGACTGGTGGGTGAGCTGAAACCTAAGGTTTTCATTATAGAGAATGTACCCGGGGTTCTTGAAGGCCCTTTAAGAGGTGCTCTAAGGGAGGAGGTTAGAAGGGCTGGGTTTGATAACGTATACTTTAACGTGTTAAGAGCTGAGGACTACGGATCCCCTAGCGTTAGGGTTAGGGTTTTCATATCCAACATAGAGTTGAAGCCCGAGAGGAGACCGGGCCCGAAGGTGGGCGAGGTACTAGAAGGTCTACCACCACCAGGCTCCCCTACACCCCCAAACCACGAATACCCCCAGGAGATTCCGAGGAGGCATAGGGGGAGGGTGGCTAAGCTAGGGTGGGGGGAGGCCCTCATATACTTCCCGGGGGCTGGTGGGAGCAGGCACCCTAACTATGTGAGGTTAAACCCTAATAGGAGAGCCCCCACGGTTATGGGGTCCTCTAGGTTCATACACCCCTACGAGCCTAGACTTCTAACTGTGAGGGAGCAGGCTAGGCTAATGGGGTTCCCCGATTACCACGTATTCCTAGGTAGTAGGGATGCACAGTACGATATGGTTGGAGAGGCTGTCCCACCACCTCTAGCTAGGGCTATAGCAGAGTATGTAGCTAGGGTTTTGAAGGGGCTTCAGTAGCTTTAAGATGGTTGGAGAGCTTTATTGGATTGGTGAAGGCTGTGAGCCCTTTAATACCGGTCGTCCACAATGTTAGTAGTGTTCAGAGGCTTGTGGATGTCGCAAGGCTCGTCTACGGTTTCGACATAGGGTTACTTGTAGCTAGTAAGGTTTACGGTGCTGCAGCTCAATCCGGGATCCCCGAGGTTATGAGGTTGGCTTTTAAGAGTAATAAGAGCTTCCTAGTCCTACCGGATATAGGCGATGTCCTGGAGCTTCTCAAACCCGATGTTACCCTCATAGTAACTTTTGATTACGCTGGAGAGCTCATAGACCCCTTCAACCCCCCAGTTTACAATGGTAGGGTTCTAGTTGTGTTCAACGGGGGGGAGCCTGATTTCTCAGCGGATGAAGTTAGGTTTGGTAAGCCTATCTACATAAAGGGGGTTCCAAGGAGGATTGGGGTTGTAGCGGAGGCTTCCATAATACTTTATTCCCTCCTAAGTAGGATTAGGTAGATGGGTCGAAGGGGTTGAGGTCTAGGAGAGGTTATGGGGAGTCTGTGAGGGATATTCTTGTTAAGCTTAGATACTACACTAGCATAGCCATGGACCTCTCCCTCTACTCCCTAGCATTCAATGATAGGGAGGCTGCTGTGGAGGTGTTGAGGATTGAGAGGGATGTTGACGAGCTGTATAGGAGGCTTATAGCTAAGACTTTGATAGCCTTAAGGGGGTCCTCTGACGCCCCCATAGCCATGGGGTTGATGGCCGCGTCCTCAGCCTTAGATACCATAACCGACGCCTCAGCCGATATAGCGATGCTGGCTATCAAAGGGTACCCTGCGCACCCCTACATTAAGGCTATAGCGTGCCAGGGGGAGGCTGTAAGCCTTATAAGGAGTGGTAGGAGTGTATCTAAGCTCCCAGCTAGGGTTGATATCCTGGTTGTCAGGAGAGGTGATAGGTACGAGTTCGCCCCCCTATCAGAGAACCTGCTTGAGGGGGATTTGGTTGTTGTAAGAGGGCCTGTTGATGAGATTATACAGTTAGCTGAAGCTCTGGGATCCCCGACTACTATAACACGTTGTAGTGTTGAGATAGAGGTGCAGGCTATGGGTGGTGATAGCCTCGCCTCAACACTCCTAGCGTTTAAGAACACATCGAGAGTTGCAGTGGATCTAGCCTTCTACTCCCTCTTAAACAACGATATTGAGATTGCCGAGGCTGTGGTTGAGATGGAGGAGTATAGTGATAGGCTCTACCACGAGCTCCTAGAGCTTATCATGGGCTCCAGCTACCCTGGTAGGGCTAGGGAGAACGTATCACTACTAATACTCTCCAAGAGCCTTGAGGAGCTCTCAGACGCGGCCCTAAGGCTCGCCAACGTCGTTAGGTATGGGCAGCTAACGCAGGTGATATCCAGTGCTGTGGGGGGAGGGGAGGAGGCTTATGTGAGGGTTAGGGTTGAAGGTGCCGGGGTTGTGGAGCTAGGATCCCTAGATCTAGAGGATAGAGGTTTCATACCACTAGCCCTCTACAAGCCAAGGCTTAGGGATTGGATAGCACCTGTAGCCCCCACAGCTACTCTGGAGTCGGGGGATGAGTTGATACTAAAGTACTATAAGGGAGGCGTCGGGGTTGAGGAGCGTATGTTGAAGGAGCTCAGATCCCTAGGTTTAAAACCCGTTAGGGTTGAACCCCTTGAGCATACCTCCTGAGCTCTGCACAAGGTGTAAGGGTTATAAGAGGCTTTGCGGCCTACCGAGATGCCCTATACTAGAGGCTTTCAGAGCCCAGGTAGGCGTCTACCTCAAGCTGAGGGGTCTCAGCGCCTCAGGCTCCACACCCCCCTCTACGCTTGTAGGTGAGCACGGCTACCCTAGGGTTAACGTCTACTACATGATGCCTGTTGAGGTTTACGGTGAGAGTGCTAGGATATACGAGGACCCCGTAACATGGGCTGGTAGGAGGTTGGGTGTTAGCGATATAATCAGGTTTAGGAGTGAGCTGCTCTCAGCTAGGCTAGAGGTGCCTGTCCACGAGCCTGAAAGGCTTTACGAGAGCGAGGTGGGGTTGGCTAGCGTCTCGGAGAAGCCTGTAGACTCGGAGGCTGAGCTTGAGAGAGCTCCAATCCCAAACCTTAGATTTGATGGTATAACGAAACCCCTAGGCCCTAGGGCTCCTGCTAGGAGGATTAGGGTTTCAGGTAACCCTAAGCTCAACCCCTTCGTGGAGAAGGTTATCCACGACGATCTCAAAGCATTGCACTCGGTGGAGGAGCTCTACAGGGCGGGTGTTGATGTATACACTATACAAAGGTTACTAAGCCTCGGTTTCCTAGGGAGGAGGCTTAGGAGGAGGCTTGTCCCGACGAGGTGGTCTATAACAGCTGTAGATGATATAATCTCCAGGGCTCTCAGAAGGGAGCTCCGGGGTAAACCTGAGGTCCAGGACGCTAGGGTTTACTACAACGAATACCTCGGGAACAGGTTCCTTGTAGTAGTGAAACCAGGCCCCGGGGGGTTCGAGTGGATAGAGGTGTGGCAGCCTAGAAGCATATGGGTTAAGGAGGCGGCTGAACCAATAGTGTGGAGGGTTGAGGAGAACGCTTTAGGAGAGGCTACAGCTGTAGACGGGGGGTTCTCGGCTGCCAGGCTAGCTGTCCTAGAGGCTTTAGCGAGAGAGGGGAGGAGGGCGGATGTCGTTATAGTGAGGGAGATCACACCTGAGTACTACGCTCCACTAGGTAACTGGCATATAAGGGAGACGGTGAGGAGGGCAATGGGGTTAAAGCCTCTAGCCGTTAACCCCACGCTGGGAGAGCTTAAAAGCGTTCTCGGGGAGAGGATAGAGTACAGCCCGGAGAATATACTATCTAAAGCCAAACTCCTAGCTGAGAAGCGTAAGCTTACAGATTACATTTAAAACCAGGGATCGCCGGGTATTATCGTGCTATAACTCTTAGAACTCGTTCAAACCCAACACTCCTAAGGGGTTCGGGGCTGGCTGATAAGTTTGAGGAGCTCCTAGAAAGCCTTAGGGAGAGGCTGGCCACGAGAGGGGGGCCGAGGAGTAGGGTTGTCGAGGCCATACTAGTGCTCCTACTATCAAGGCCTATGAGGTCTAGCGAGCTAGCAGGCATACTAGGCTTTAACTCAAGGTATGTTTCAAGCTACCTCTCATACTGGAAGGTGAGAGGTGTTGTTGACTACGACTCTGGGTACTGGTATCTAACCCCTAAAGGTGAGGCTTTAGCTAGAGAGGTTTACGAGAGGGAGACTAAGAGGGGGTCTGATGAGTACACTATACTGGCACAGAAGATTCTAGGTAGTAGTATTAGCCAGGCAGTGAAAGGCAAAAGTGGGGCTCAGAGCCGGGGCGAAGGTGGCGAACCCTTGCCGTTTATTGCCGAGTTCAAAGATAAAACGGGCAGTAAACTACAAGAAAGGGTCTCAGCAGGCGTGTGTCTCGTGAACAAGCTTAAGGGGCTCATTGGAGAGGAGGAGCTGGAGATCCTAATGACCCTCATAACACACTACACCAGGTGGGGAACATCGTACATGTACCTAGACCAGCTACAGGAGAGGCTTAACGCTGACTACACATGGTTAATGAAGGTGCTGAGGGAGCTCCAGAGCAAAGGCCTAATATACATATACACAGACCCAAGACTAGGAGTTAGAGTGGGCTTCTCGAAGAACATAAAATACCAGCTTGAAACATGTACTAATACTTCCACAACAAGAGGGTAGTATTGCCTTAAGGGTTCTTTTAATGGTTTAAGTTTAAAATGCCCTAGAATAACGGTTTGTATAATTAGATCCTGTAATACCCCCGCAACCCAGGCAATAGAGTTAGAGGGTTGCGTAGTAGTATGTATAGTAGCGTTAACCGGGGAGTTAACACTTTAACAACCACAGCCGCCCCGGCAACCACTCAGCTATCACGTAGTGGGGGTAGACTTAGTTTATAAACTTGCTTTTAACGGTAACTAAGGTAACTAACTTAACCGTCCTCTAAGCTGTTAAACACGGGGGTTTCCCGGGTTTGAGGTCTATTTTCGAGGTGTCTAGGACCCTTTTAAGCCTGTGCACCCCGGTTAGAGGTGGGAGTCCCGGGTTTACTCCATATCATGTGTTTGAAGCTCTTAGGATGTTGTCGAGGGAGCCTGTTGGAAGGGTTGGTTTGGCTTTAAGACTGGGTATTGGGGAGAGCTCTGCTAGAACTCTAATTGAGAGGCTTGAAGCCCACGGTTTTATTAAGAGATCCAGGTCGGGGGTTATGGTGGTGGGTAAGGGGTTGGAGCTTCTAGAATCCATCTCTAGGGCTATCACAGTTTTCGATGTGGACTTGGAGGGGTTAAACTGGGGGGTTTCAAAGTTAATTGTAGTATGGGGTTTCAAGCCTCCAAGGGATCTAGTTGGGGTTTTCAAGATTAGGGATTACATTGTAGCTGAGGGGTGTAGGGAGGCTATTATAGGTGGTTTTAGCAACGGAACCCTATCATACCCGGGGATGCCGGAGGAGGTGTGGAGGATAGTATCAGCAAAGATACCCGGGGATGCTTTAAGAGGGGAGGCCTTACATGTAATAGTTCCACAAGCTAAGTTTGGAGAGGCTTTCAACGGGATTATAAGGATGCTTTCTGAGACAAAGTATAGCTAGGAGCTAGGGGGCCTTTAAACTTGGGGAGGTTTAAAGGGCTCTCCTCTAGCTACAACTCTGGAGTGTCTGGTTTGAGTGTGGATATTGTTAAGAAACGCCTAGTTGAAGTTGTTAGGAGGAGTGTTAGTTTAGACTCTGTTGTTGAGTGGTTGTGGGAGGATTACGGTGTTAGGGTTAGGGATTGGGATAGAGCTGTTAGGGTTATGCTCGGCGATAGGGTTACCTTGGGTGATTTAATTGCGTTCCTCGACGAGAACGGTGTTGAGGTCGATCTAAGCGAGCTTGAGAGCGTCTAGGATTTAAGCTGGCCTAGCATTCTACGTCTTGGTGGGCGGCTTGCCCGGGTTTAAGGGTAGGGATTTAATCGAACTCGTAGACTACATGCCTGAGGAGGTTTTATTTTTCATCGAGACAGGGCTTGATTTTAAGAGGAGGTTTTATTCTGGTGAGAGGGTTGTAAGAGTCCTAGATGGTAGGGTTATCGCTCTGGTGTTCGAGAAGCCTAGTACTAGGACTAGGGTTAGCTTTGAGGTTGCAGCTCGACAGCTAGGAGCTGAATCGATATACCTAGGCTGGGGGGAGCTCCAGCTAGCCAGAGGGGAGACTTTGGCTGATACAGCTAGGGTTCTATCTAGGTACGTTGACGGTGTTGTCGCCAGGGTTAGGGAGCATTGGAAGCTGGTTGAGCTAGCTAAACACGCAACAGTACCTGTCATAAACGGTTTAAGCGATATAAGCCACCCAGTCCAAGCCCTAGGTGATATGATGACTGTTCTGGAGAAGAAGGGGAGGCTCCGGGGGGTTAAGCTTGTCTTCGTGGGCGACGGCTCCGATAACGTTTTAAACAGCCTCCTAGTAGCTGGGGCTAAGCTGGGATTACATATTGTAGTCTCATCGCCTAGACAGCTTAGGCCTAACGAGGAGCTCCTAAAACACTCTTTGCAGGTAGCGGAGGAGACGGGGGCTACCATAGAGTTCATAGAGGACCCTTACGAGGCTGTAAGGGGGGCTGATATAGTGTACACAGACGTATGGGTTAGCATGGGGCAGGAGGCTCTGAGGGAGGAGAGGGTTAGACTATTAAAACCCTACCAGGTTAACCAAAGGCTAATGGAGGCTGCTGGGGGTAAGGCTCTGTTCATGCACTGCCTACCCGCTATGAGAGGAGAGGAGGTTGTAGACGAGGTTATAGATGGGCCTCAAAGCATAGTATGGGATCAGGCTGAGAATAGACTGCACATACAGAAAGCAGTACTAGCACTACTCATACCATGACAGCGGGCCTAGCACGCATAATACTAGCTAGTAACCTTGATGCTCACATATGGCTCTTGAGATCTCGTAAACCCCGGCTATCATGGGCATGGCGTGGAATGATATACTAGGATCCGGGGCGTCCCTTAGGAGGCGTGATGCCACCTCGTATAGAATACATGCTTCACCCCTAGCTTGCACCATGCTACCACCTCTAACACTCGATATAACCCTCCTCTGCTCCATAAGGAGCCTTGCCACCGCCATCCTCCACCTTAAAACCTCCACAAGGCCCTCCTCCCCTCCCTGAATACCTCTAAGCCTAGCTTCAAGCCTTAGAAGCGACCTGTAGTACTCTACAAGGCCTTCGAATAAACCTTCAAGCTCCTCAACATAAAACCTCAAGGCTAGGCCTCCCATGAACCTGTAGGGAAGCTAGGTAGGCTTTAATCTCGTAGACCTTGTGTTACCACGCTTCTTTTAAACAACATGTAACAACCTCCTAGATGGTGTGGGGTTTGAGGAGGTTTAGGAGGGCTCTACTCTTCGGTAGATTTCAGCCGTTCCACAGAGGCCACGTTGGCATAGCAAGGTGGGCTTTAGGGGAGGCCGGTTTCGACGAGATAGTTTTCCTCGTAGGCATGGCGTCGGAGAACTACACTCCCAGGAATCCGTTCACAGCAGGTGAGAGGATTGAGATGATAAGACTCTCGCTTAGAGATGAAGGCATACCCCTGGATAAGGCTATAACCGCCACCATACACACCCTTGAGACCAGCGTGGGGAGCGTCCACTACGTACTATCATACGTGCCAAGGGTTGAAGTCATACTAACGAGGAACCCTGTTATATCAAGGATATTCATGGATGCAGGTATAAAGGTAGTACAACCCCCCCTCTTCAATAGAGAGGAGTGGAGAGGGGAGGTTATAAGGGGGAAGATAGCTCGGGGGGATAGCTCGTGGAGGGAGGCGGTGACACCTTCAACAGCAGAGTTCATAGAGGAGATAGGAGGTGTTGAGAGGATTAGATGGGCTCACTCAAGGGATTAACCCTCCAGCTAACCCCTACTCAGGCAGCGCTCGCCCCTAGGCCCCCTCACCGTAGTATCTTAACCCCTGCTAGCCGGGGGCTTCACAGCCCTATAGATCTCGGAAACCTAGGGTCACCGGCTTGTAATCACAAGCTCTGAGGCTTGAATACCACCGTGCTCTACGTGGTAGAATTTCAAACCTAGAAGCTCTCACACGATAACGGGGCTGAGGTAACTGAATGATGAAACTATAACCTCTTTGAGGAGAGTCTATCTAGAGTCGGTTGGGTGGCTCCACTTGTATCTTAGCACTCCTGCTAGCCCTCCGAACGTCTCCTTAAACCATTCTGCTTCAGGTAGCCCTGATGGTATTATGACTAGCTTGGCTCCCCTGGATTCTGAGAGCTCCCTCCACTTTCCAATATCCTCTCTATCCTGGTGTACTAGGAGTGTTTTAACGACTCCTGCTTCGAGTGCTAGTGCTACCTCTCTATCTCCGTAGACTGTTAACCCGGTCATCTGCGCTAGGTGGCTTTTGAACTCCTCTAGGGTCTCTACAGCCTCTCTGTATATCTGTGCTTGTATGACATCCTTAGCCTTCATTACAGCCTCCTTGAGGCCTTCGTAGCCTTGGTATGCTACGTCTACGAGCTCCTTTGAGAGGAGTTGTTGGAGTCTATAGTCTAGGAATCCTCCTTTAACAAAGTCTATTTTAGCGTATCCAGGCCCGCCTACTATTACTCCTTTCAAAACACCCTTCTCTAGTAGTGGTAGGAAGTGCCTGTTAGCTGTCTCCCCAACCCTCTTGAAGAACTCCTCTACAAGCTGCTCTATTATCCTCTCATACCTCCTCTGGCTCTGACCCCCCTTCTCATGCTTACCGGGGACGTAGCCTTCTAGCTCCTCTAATACCTCAAGCCTCCCGCTCTTGAGAACCCCTATTGTAGCTTGATCCCTCTCAACAATTATTATCCCCACAGCCTCCCTCTCCTCAATCATATCCTCTAGGAACTCTGTTATGAAAGTCTTCTCAGTCCTATAGTAGAATACAGGGACCCTCTCTGGTGGTGAGAAGGTGTAGCATATGAAATCCCCTGTTTCAACGTTCTCCCCGCAGAAGACGACGAGGCCGTTTGAAGGCACCTTCGGTATCATCTGCAACCTCTCTATGGCCGCTGAGAGGGCCCTCTTAACAGCCTGCCTCGTCCTCTTAAGCTTAATGTTATCCGTTATAGAATACTCTTGTCTAAGTAGTTGTAGCACATCACTCATAGGCCTGCCTGGGGGTATGTAGAGGCTTAGTAGTACTGTTGCCGGTGCATTCCACATTTTAAGCTCCTTTAAAATCTTAGCTAGCTCCTCCCTAGATACCTGCAACTTTACCTCAAGCTCCTCCAACCTCTAACCCCCATTTAGTTACATTAGAAGCCTTTAAATTCCTTCTAGCCACCGCATTTAAGGAAAGTGTAGAGAGCATCCTCACTCCTCAATATGATCCCATACCTCCTCAGGGGGTGTGCTTCAAGCTTATCCTCCTCATGCACTATGGCGTACACGGGCTTGGAGAGGGAGTGGGCTACATCTATCTCAACCTCAACCCCTGTATGGGTTGTACTGTAGAGTGTAGGCCTGTAGGCTACTATGAAGTCAGCTTGGTTCACGTAGGCTAGATCCCTACTCTCCACCTGAGTCTCTATAACACCCTTTAAAACCTCCATGTAACCCTTGCTAGCAGTCGTCTTACCTACATCGTATATCTCGTTGAACCTAGGGTCTGTTAGGTCTACTGGGTATCTGTAGTCGTGTAAGGTGTTCTCAGGGTGAGGCCATCTATCCCTCTTCTCCACAACCTTCTTTAGACTCTCACCTTCACCTATTATAAGCTCGTCTGTTGTCGTAGGGCTATAGACTACTATGTTCCCACATCTACTCTCAAGATCGGCCTTAAACCTCTCTATGTCAACACTATCCCTGAAGCTCCAGAGATCCCCGTTAGCCTCTAGAGCTCTAGCCCTAACCTTCGATATGGGATGTGATATGTATACACCCTTAAATCTACCAACTCCTCCCAGCGGCTCGTCTAGGGCGTAGGCTAGAAGCCTCCTATGCCCTTCCAAGCTGTGCTTAACACCGTAAACCAGGACCCTCACATTGCCGAGGCCTTCTAGTAGAGATGCTGTAGCGTAATCAGAGGCTCTCCAGTAGAGGTAGCCTAGGGGGTCGAGGGGTTGCCCTTCGAAAGCCCCGGGAGTCCTCCCCTCTAGAACCCTCTCCGCTATTCTGGCTAGGGCGTGGTAGTAGTCTTCAATGTACAGTATTACGTAGACCTCGTAGGCTGACGATACTAGATCCCATAGGAGGGGGTTCGGTATTATATGATTCCTCCTATGATATGTTAGGTGGGCCCCTATGATGGCCTTAGTATCCCTAAGGCCTCCGAGCATTGTTGATAGAGCTTTACGAAACCTACCTAGGCTAGACTGCCTTGATATGAGGAGGAGCTCTACAGCCTCGTATATCGGGGCGTGGAACTCCTCCTCAACGTAGTCTTCAAGCTTCGCAACAGGCAACCTAAACTCCCTCCTAGCCAGCTCTAGAATCTTGTTTAGCTCAACACCTGAGACACCAGACACTATAACCAGTCTCCTAAGCTTCTCGCCCACCTTCCAGCTCTCCCATTAAACTAGTGTGTTTAAAGGAATTTAAATTAAGGATACCTGCTTTTAACTGGTGTTTGTTTTGGGTAGGAGGTTTAAATGTGTAGTGTGTGGTAGGCTCTTCCCCGAGGGACAGGGTGTTTTCATAGGTAGGGGAGGTTTAACCCTTACATTCCACAGCAGTAGGTGTGCCTACAAGTTCCTTAAACTCCTCTTCGAGAGAGCTGATGAGAGGTGTGTTTTAGATACTGCTAGAGGCTTGGTATCAGAGTTGGAGAGGGTTGTGGAGCTTAGAGAAGCTAGGGTTCAGAAGAGGGTATAAGCTTAAGGTTTTAACCTTGAGACATATAGGTATCGCTTAGGGTGTGCGGAGTTTTGAGGGTTAGGGTTAAACTATACTCTATTCTAAGAGATTCAACAGGCTTAGGGGAGGTTGAGGTCGAGATACCCAGGGGTTCCAGGGTCTCAGATCTCCTTGAAACCCTAATGTCTATAGAGGGTTTTAGAAGGGCTTACGAGATGATAGGAGGCTCCCTCCTCTTCGTAGATGAGAGTGGTTCAAGGCTTGAAGGGGATAGCGTTGTTGAGTCTAAGATCGTACACGTAATGCCACCACCAGCGGGAGGCTCTAAGATTGTAGAGGTTGGCGTCCTAACAGAGGGAGACGACTTCGATGTAGGGGCTCTGGAGAACAGGCTTGCCAAGGCCAGGCCAAACGGGGCTATAGCAATCTTCGTAGGCAGGGTTAAGGGGGTTAGTGGTGGTGAGAGGGTTCTAGGCCTATACTACGACCATGCAGAGGAGCTCCTAGAAGCAACCCTAAGGAGGATTGCCGAGGAGGAGGTGGCTAAGTGGAGTTTAGCAGGTGTAGCAGTATACCACTACGTCGGCTGGAGGAACGTGGGGGAGAAGACCATTATAGTAGCCGTTGTAGGAGACTCTAGGAAGGCTGTGTACCCAGCGTTAGAGGAGGTTGTTGAGAGGGTTAAGAGGGAGGCCCCCATATGGAAGGTTGAGTATAGGGAGTCGGGAGCTTACTACATACTAGGTGATAGAATAGTTAAGTCCTTGTTCTCAACGCCCTCGATGCGGCAACCCTCTCAGCCATCCTCCTAGCTTTATCCAAAGCCTCATCAACGCTCTCAGCCGCAACATTGAACACTACGTTCGTCCTCTTATATAAAACCCTAAACCTCCTCCTCCCATGCTGTACGTACTCCTCCACTACCTCAAAATCCCCTCTCACCCAGGCCCCCCACCACTCTATTAACGCCTGGAACATATATTATTTTATCTCCCTTGAATCATTCAACCTAACAGGTATAGATTTATATTTCGCCTCCCAGACTGTAGACCATCTTCCTCTTAGAGTAGTCAGGTTTTCTAACAATAACACCCTCCCTAATCATACTAGCTAAAACCCTCCTAAGAACCCTTAGATCGCCACTCCACCTCAACTCGGCTATGAGCTCCTCGAAGCTAAGGCTACCACGCCTGGATAAAGCATCGAGGATCCTAGATCTTAAATCCTCCTCGCTCACACTAAACCCCTCCAGGGTGTAGAAGCTGTTACAATTCTTATGTTCTTTGATTTCACTTCATCCACATTACTAGCGGAAATCTTTGAAATCTTCATTAGGATCTGCTTGAGGTCTCTTAGAGACAGAATTCTGATTTTGGAGTTGGATAGCTCTATTGTAGAGAATCTACTAAGTGGAGCTGTTAGAATTATGGTTTTAAGGAAGAAGGGTAGGAGGATTAGACATGGAATATACCAGATTGGATTGAAGGGTTTGATAGAAACGATAAACTAGGGGTGCCGGTAATGCTAGTAAACCCGGAGCACACATCAACAAGATGCCCGATACACGAAGAGGGGGTAATAAACTATGTTGATGGTGGGAGAGAGGTGGCATAGGGATGTTGTAGCAGTATTGAATATAAGAGCTAGAGCCCTAGAAGCCCTCAAAGCCCCATATGAGGGCGATGTCTAGAAGGGCTCTGAGGGATGGCTGCTGGGCCCGCCCGCCACCATTGAACCCATGGGGACATCATTATCCCTATGGGGGAGGTGGAGGTCCCTCGACGACTGCGGGGATGCCATAACGTCCCTGTGGAAACAAAAATCAATGACAATCGAGGGACGAGTGGTCTGCCTAAGAACAACTTATAAGCCCTAGGAGTGAGATCCTAGTACTGGTGTACAGGTTGTCTATAGCAGCGAAGCTCCTAGAAGAGCTTAGGGCCGATGAAAACCTTAGAAGGGAGCTTGCAATGCAACTACTACCAGAGATAGTAGCGAGTAGGGAGGCGAGGATAGCGGTTGCGAGAGCGGTGCTTAGAGAGGTTGCCACAAAAGAGGATTTAAGAGAGTTGGAGTCTAGGTTGAGGGATGAATTAAAGGCGTTGGAGTCTAGGTTTAAGGAAGACTTGAAGGATTTAGAGTCTAGGTTGAGGGATGAATTAAAGGCGTTGGAGTCTAAATTAAAAGGCGATATGGCTAAGGTTGAGTCGAGGATAGAGAGGGTTGAGTCGAGGATAGAAAGGGTGGAGGCAACCCTAGTCGAGGTTCAAGCTAGGCTTTCAAAGCTAGAGGGGGCCTATGCTGAGCTCTCCAAGAGAGTTGATGAGATTAACGCTAGCCTCTCTAAGCGTATAGAGGATGTTAATAGTAACCTCTCCAAGAGAATAGACGATGTCTACAAAAGCCTATCTGCCAGGATTGACGGCCTGGATAAGAGGATAGACTCCCTGGAGAACTCCCTGGATAAGAGGATAGAAGCCTTGGATAAGAGGATAGATGCTCTAGATAAGAGAATGGATTTCATATCGAAGACAACCCTAGCTTTAACAATAGCCGTGCTGGCAGCACTAATAGTGAACGTAGTAGTGGCTATACTATTAAGGTGAGTGCTTCAAGGAGACCTCCTTTACACCGTAAACTTGTTACAGCTGGTGTTGGGTTAGCTACACTCCACCATCTCCCCCTTGCATGTACTTTCCCGGTTCTACGGTGTTGAGGGTTTGGCTTCGAGTGTTAAGATTAAGCTGGGTCTCGACCGTGTTGTTAGCGTTCTAGCTGGTACTGGTAAGAGGTATGTCACCGTTAGGGATCTGAGCTTACTACTAGGTGTCTCCACTAAGACCGCTGGTAGGCTTATGTCAAGACTTGAGGATGAAGGTTTTGTTAGAAGGTATTCTAACAAAGCTTTCAAGCTCATGGTGACACCTAGGAGGTTTGACTCCGGAGAGCTCTAACCCCTCGTCTTCAGGAGTTCTCTCAACACATCCCTGTACATTGGTGTTTGCCACGAGTAGTTCCTCCCAACACCTAGCTCTAGGCTCTCCTCGGGCCTCCCTCCCAAGCTCGTCATCATGGGGGTTATCAGGTTGTTCTCGACGAGTATGCTCTCAAGGGTTACCATTCGTGGATCCCCAGCCTCAGATATACTATCGGGATCCTCCAGAGCCATTTCCAGGAGCTCCTCCAACCCCTCCGCTCCAACCCTGAATACTATGTGCTTCAACCTCTCCCTATAGTGGTGTACCAGGGACTTTAAGCTCCAGTTGTGGATGTTAGCTAGCTCCACTAGCTTACCAGGATTGCCTCCGAGGGTTCTCCATACGATTTCATAGTCTAGGCTTTCTGGTGGGCTTAGATGGTTGTAGAGCTCCCTGAAGGCCCTCCAGTCCAGGTTCCACAGCATTTTCATGGTAGCATGCCTATGTCTTAGAACCCTGTTTAGGCTAACACCCTCGGATGTCGTGACTATTACGTTGAAAGCCTTAGGGCTGTAGTTCTCTATAACACTCCACTGGAGGCTGTGAAGCCACTTAACGTACCATTCAACTCTGTCAACCCCAAGAGCTTGAACTACATCGTCTACCACCACGACAACATTACCCTTCAGCCTAGCCCTCCCCACAATCCTCTCTAGTACGGATGAGAGCCTTGTAGCGAGAGCACCCCCCAGACCCAGCCCTGCAAACCTATTAACAATGGATGCTACGATGCTGGAGAGCTCTTGTAGTGGTTCTGAGAGGAGTAGTGCGTTCTCAACACTCTCTCCTTCAAGAGCGTTAATGTAGACTGCTATTGAGTCTCCTCCAAGGTATTCCTTCAACCTCAAGGTGAACTCCTTTAAAAGCCTGGTTTTCCCGGAGCCCTCGGGTCCGTAGATGTATAGTGGTGTCACCCTACTCCTAGAGCACCACTCTCTAAGGGCTTCAAGCTCCCTCTCTCTATCAACGAACCTTGCTGGGAAGAGCATCTCGACCCCCTCTAAGGTATCGTCTTCTAGGGGTTTAAAGTTGGGTTTCACATCTTTTTAAGCTCTAGGAGCTTCTACCAGCTTCTACCTGTAACGTTTAAAAGTCTTTATCATGCTTTACCAATATGGGGTGTGTTGTTTGAGGGTTGTCTTCTATCTTCTGCTAGGGCTACTTGTGGTCTCGTCAAGCCTAGGCTTCGCTGTTGCTGGTGAGGTTCGCTATTCTAGGGTTTTCCTCTTCGATAGTGATGGTGATGGTGTTCTGGAGGTTGTAAGTGATATTGGTTTTGTTAGTGGTGGAGCTCTAGCATCCTTCTCCAGGGTTTTCGAGGTGTATAGGTTCTACTGTGATAGTGGTTTATGGTGCCTCATGCTGTTTGATAGTGGTTTTGGTATCGCTAGGGTCTATGTTCCTGGTAGGCTTCTAAGCGAGTTCTACGTTGATGGTGGTATTAGTGTTTCAAACCACCCCTACAACATGCTATCCGTAGGCTCTAAGGCCTACTGGGGTGGCTTGTGGTTTAAAGCCTCACTCAACGCTACCGACTTGAAGGCCTTCCTCTACGATGGCAAGGTTACTCTAGCCTATGTTGATAGGGTTTCAGGCTATGTCGTTGTAGAATCCCCAGGCCGCCTACCCCCCATTAGGGTTACTGCATTCAATGGTAGTATTGCTGGTGTTGGTGTTCTAGGTGAATCCATACTACTACTCCTAAGCTCTCCAACAGGCTCTGCCCTTGTCGAGTGGAGCCCCCAGGGGGTGTTTAGGGTTAAAGTCTACAATGTAACCTTAAGTGATGCCATAGCGTTTACCGACGGGGTTTTCATAGCTAATGGCGGGGGTGGAGTCTACATCGTAGGCTTTGACCGCATAGCACTACTACTCAGGGGCTACAAGGCTGTTAAGGTTGGTCTTGGCGGTGAGATCCTAGTGGTGGGCAGTGATAGGATTATTGTTGCCTTAGCCCACCCCTCGGGCCTAAGGGTGCTTAGGGAGCTCCCCGTAACGGGTGTCGTAGACCTGGATTATGGTGGTGACATGCTAGCGTACACTGACGGTCTTAGCGTTAGCACCATAAGATACAGGCTTGAGAGCCCGGTAGAGCTATCAATACCACCTAACGCCATAGCCGGTGAGCCCGTCGTTGTATCAATTGCGGGTGACTTCAGGGTAGCCTATGTGAGCTTACCAGGCCTGGGTGTAGTCAAGCTTACCCCTGAGAGTCCAAGGTATACGTGGAGGCCCCCTGTGCCCGGTGTATACATGGTGACAGCGCTTGTCGAAACAGGGGGCTCCCAAGTCACCCTATCAAAGACTGTAGCGGTAGCCCCCAGGCCTGTTGTGCTGAGCATAAGAGTTGATAGCCCCGCTGTGAGGCCCTACTCTAGCGTGAACATAGTCTTAGAGCTAAGGGATGGGAGGACGGGTGCAAGCCTGAGGGATGTGCTTGGAGAGTGTAGTGTAACGGTATCCGGTAGAACCTACCCAGCAAGACCGTGGGTTCCGGTAACGGTGCCAGCTATACCAGTAGGCCTTGAGGTCCCAGTAACAGCACAGTGCACACTACCACAACCCTATAGTGAGGCTAGAGCCTCCACAACGCTAAGGGTGAACGAGACGTATGTTAGTGTGGAAGCATTATACCTTGGGGCTGGTGTCCTGAGGTTCAATGCATACAACGTGTACACAGGTGAGCCTGTGGATGGGGAGTTCAGGGTTACAGTTGGTGGAAACACTACAATTGTAGGAGTCGGGGGGGAGGTCAGGCTACCGAGGCCGGGGCTGTGGGAGGTTAGGTGGGAGCTAGTCTCTGGAGGTGTAGTGTTATCCAGTGGGGTGAGCAGGGTAGCCTACTATGAGAGGCTTGAGGTTGCACCACTGACAACAGCTCTGGCTGTAGCAGATAGGCTTATAACCGTTACCACCACCAAGGTTGAGGTTGAGAGGGTGCCGCAGACAATGCCAGTTGAGGTGGTCAGGGTGGATCCGGTGGTAGCACTACTATCTTTCATAGCAGGCCTAGCCCTAGCAGGGGTACCCCTCGTAGTCATACTGATTAGGAGGGCTGGAGGGGGTGAGTGAGAGGTGGGCATAGAACACCCAATACTAGGCCTCATGACCTTCACTTTGATAGCAGCTATGGTTGTATCAGCAATAGTACTCCTAGGCATGGTCGGTATGAACGTACACGACTACATATTGAAAACACCGGTAACAGAGGGTTACGCAACATGCTTCTCCTTTGATAGCGGGGCTGGAAGGTACAAGTATAATGTTAGCATAGCGGTAGCTAATAGCGGTAGAGTTGACCTTAGGCTAGAGAAGCTATACGTGGCAACAGAGAAGGGCTTAGTCGAGCTAAGAGTGGCAAGCCAATACACGGTGATAAGAGGGGTTACAGTAGGGGATGCAGTGGTGGACTTCGAAGTAATACTACTTGGGTTCACGTCGGATACAGAGCTATGGGCTGGACAGAGGGGTCTGGTTAGGATCAACATGATATCAGATAAAGAGCTTTACATGAGAGGGGGGCAGTACTCGGTAACAGCATACCTAACAACAATAGGCTTCGAGGCATTCACGGTGAGAGAAGCTCGATTCAAGGTAGGGGAGGTAGAGGGGTGCCCTCCAATAACACCACCCCCACCAGCAGTGCCACAAGACATAATACTGGTGTCGAGAGCAGCACTATACTGGGACACCTTCGATACAAATCCTATAGGTAGTAGAATGACGCTTGTACCAGGAGCACCGTGTACCGCTTGGCATCAGGCTAGCAGGTATGATAGGAGTGGGCTTGTCTACATAGAAGTACCAGTTGGAGATAGAGAGTGCGCTCTTCTAGTTCAAGGAGTAACTCTACCCAACACAGGGTCAATATTTGTAGCCTTCACAGCTCTAATAGAAGAGGAGGGAACCAGAGATCAACCAGGCCTCTTCGGAGCGATACTATCGTGGGGTACTAGTTTAACCCACTACTATAGTGGGGGTTTCGATAAGGTAGATTCATCACCATCAAGCGGTAATATCTTTGTTAGAGTCAGAACCCCAACTACCACCGCTACCAGCCCAAGAGCGTATGGGGTTAACTGGGAGACATGGTATAACGGGGTTCTAGCTTTAGACTACATACTCCCTAATGTTCCTAGCACCCTGGCATTCCATGCTGATGGAGTCTACACAGATAGGTCTCTAGCTCCCCATGAGTGGCTTACCCCCAACTATGCGGGTCTTAGCATTTACAAGTTAACCTCTCCAAAGTGGATGAGGGCTTACTTCGACAGCATATTGGTAACTGTAGGTGAGAGGCCTTGGATTGTTAGGGTCGAGAGTCTCCAGCCTGGGTGGAGGGTTGTTCTAAAGGATGGCTCTGATAACATCATAGATAGCGGGATTGCCGGTCTAGGCGGTGTTGTTGAGTTGAACGTTTGGGGTGTCTGGATTATCAAGGATGGTGTTATAGAGTTGTACGATAGCTCGAACAACCTACTGATCTCAAGGCGTTTCCCTGAGATTCTTGGTGGTGATGTTTACAGGGTTACCGGGTGAGATCGAGAAGCTGGAAGGCTACCAGTCCTAGTACTCCGGTTATCGATAGCACTAGGTATGTTAGGGTTACTCTTGCCGATGTCGCTATTGTCCCTGTTTTCGCCTTCTCTACTAGGGCTCCTGTTATAACCCCTGCTATCATCATTGATGTTAGTACTGCGTATATCATTAGCGGGTCCTGTGCTATGATGAACTGTTGTAGTATCCCTGGTACCGCTGCCCCTGTTGGTGTTTTTATCTCCGCTGCTATCCCCGATAACACTCTTATCATTACGGCTGAGAAGAGTGATACAGCTGCTATGACCGCTGCTAGTGTTAGCTCAACACCCCTCATTGTTGACTGGTGTCTCCTCAAAGTCTCCTTCAGGTGCTCGTATACCGTTGCTATCTCTGAGAACACCTGTAGTGGAGCTCCTATCCTAAGAGCGTAGATAAGGGTCTCCATCATTGAGGCGTATAGCATGTTTGGAGCTTCTCTTACAATCCTAACCCTAACCCTGTCGTCGATAACAGCTCTCTCAACATCGTCTATGAGCCTTCTAACCCTCCTATCACCGCCAGCAACCCTCCTCATGAGGCTTACCAGGTTCTCCCCTGTTACCGCTGCTAGCTCTGTTGAGTCAGTTATAACCCTCAAGAACCTCTCGTAAGCTGAAACCCTGGCCATGTACGCTTGTGCTAGTGCAACTGCTGGTACTAGGCTTGCTAGCACTATCGAGTATGCTATCAAGGGGTTGAAGGGTTTACCTGTGTATATCAGGTATAGGCTGGCTGCTATCAAGCCTAGTATTACTAGGGCTGATAGTGTGTAGAAGGTTTTAAGGGCTCCGGGCGGGTTTAGCATGAAGCCTGTTGGGTACATGGATTGTATGAGTGTATATGTTACTAGGAATACTGGGGCTGCTGTTGCTATCGACACTAGTACAATGGATGATGGTGGTATCCTGAGGGCGGGCCCTATGGTTACAGCTAGGACTGGTATGAGGAATAGTGTTATGAGGACTATGCCAATTGCTATGTACATGTAGCCTGTAAGCCTCTCAAGCCTACTCCTTAGTAGCTCGAAGTACTGTGTTGAAACCCTCTCAACAACACCTGCTGGGGATCCAGCGTAGGAGCCTGCAAGGGCTATCCTCTTAATAACATCTCTAACCTCAAGCGAGGGGTGATCCTCGGCCATGAAGCCTATAGCTGTTAGTAGTGATACACCACGCTCCCGGGCAATAGACTCCCTATGCTTAACCTCCTCAGCCCACCACCTCAAAGCCTGGGATGACTCGACTAGCTTAAACATATCGTAGAGTGTGAGGTGGGTCTTGGAGAACACGCGGAGGATAGCTAGGAGGAATGGGAGCTCTACAAGGGCTCCTGAGGCTCTAAGAGATGATATGAGCTTGGGGGAGAGGAGTGCTACGAAGGATAGTGTGAGGAGCCCCGCTATAAGTGTTATGAGTGATAGGGCTAGGAGGAGTCTAACTAGAACCATGTGGGCCACTGGGGTGAATAGTGTTATGTATAGGAGTACTAGGAGGGAGAAGGATAGCATTACAGTTGATATGAAGCCTAGGGTTACAACCCTAGAGTAGATGGGGGGCATGGTGTAGCCAGCTCTACGAAACTCCCTTGACATGAACTCGTGCATCCAACCCTCTAGTATGCCTGAGAAAGTTGCTATCACACTACCGACGACAACGAGGGCTGCTATGAGTATAAGGGGCATTACAGGGCTAACATCTCTCGGTAGTATGAAGCCTGATAGGAGGGAGAAGGCGAGTGTGAATAGCACCACTACTATAGTGTAGATGCGCACCTGAGACCGCCTCCTCTAGAGTCTGGCCTTGAAGCCTCTCTCCTCAAGCTTTGAGTACAGCGTTTGTGGTACTATGCTGTAGGGTATGCTACTTGTATCACCATACCTTTTTAGAAGCTCAACCATAGACTCTCCTAGCACTTCAACCATGGCTCCCAGCTCCCCCCTTAAATCCTCTATTCTTAGACCGTAGCCTTTAGCAATTCTAGCTATGAAGTTTAGGTTGAATGGGTCGAAGACCCTGTCGATCTCGTTCTTCGCAGGGTTGTATGTGTATACTAGCTGGACCTTACCGTCATCGTGTGCGTAAAGCTTTGTAACCCTTCTAAGCCCTACTCCAGCTTCTGTTGGTAGTGGCTCCATTTTAATGAAAACGTTTAAATACTTAAGGGCTTGCTCTGGAACCTCTATTGGTGGGCTTCTAAGCCTCAATAGTGCAGCTTCAACAGTTGAAGCGTGGAATGATGTTAGACCTCCGTGACCCAATAGTATCGCCTGGGCCCAGTCTCTCGCCTCCTCTCCTCTAACTTCACCTACTATTATGTAGTCTACGCTCATCCTAACAGCTATTTTTAGTAGTGAGAACACTGATATCCTATCCTGGGGGTTGTCTACATCCTCCCTTGTTATAGTTCTAATCCAGTACCTTGATGGTGCTGCTAGCTCAGGTGCATCCTCTATTGTGAATACCCTTGAGTCAGGTGGTATCATTGATAGTATTGCGTTTATAGTTGTTGTCTTCCCTGTGAATAGCTCGCCTAGAACCATTATTGGCACCCTGTACTTAACCATAAGCCATAGGAATGCAGCCTCCTCAAGGCTGAATGTCCCGAGATCTACTAGCTTGAATACAGACCATGGGTTTAAAGGTTGCCTCCTAATGTCTAGTGCTATGTACCTCCTAGCGTTTATATCTGATTTGTATACAACTGAGAACCTCGACTGGAACCTAGGCTCCATGAATGATGGTATTGGTCTACGCTCTGATACACTCTTACCTGAGAGGCTTGAAGCTCTCAGTATTATCTCTGAGAGCTGCTCGTCGCTTAAGACTATGTTGGTCTTAAGCCTACCAAACTCCTTGTGAACTATCGATACTGGGATGCCTGAGATTGCGAATACATCTACAACATTCTCGTCCAGGAGGAGAGCATCTAGGACACCGTAGCCGTTAACACTCCTATCGAGTACATGCTCCACCCTAGGGTCTAGCCTCTGCCTCTCACCTCCAGCAGCGTACCTCCTTAGAATCTTTACAAGCTGATCCTCCCCCATAACCTCTGCTACCACATCGGATACAATGTACTCCCCCGAGCTTGTAATACAAACCCTATATAGATCCCTCACAGTATAACTTCTAACACACTCAACACCAGCAACGGGCTTCAAAAGCTCAACCTTTAAAACCTCCAACCCACACCAAACCCCTCATACAATGTTTTACCGTGGAAAAGCTTTAAACCCTAGAGGCTCTGAAAAGGTTGGTGGGAGTAGGGTTTAGTGGTTGAGTCAAGGCTACTAGTAGGCGTTACGGGGCTTGCCGCAGGGCTATTAGGCCTAGCTTTAGCCCTAGCAACATATGCAACCCTAAGGCCAAGCCTCGACATAATAGCACTACTAACACCACCATCACTAGCAATCCTTGTGATAGCATATGATGTAGCGGGGAGGCTAAGAGTAGATATAACACCGTTGGCGGCAGCACCACTAGCATACACACTACACCACATAGCAGTGGTGTACCTAAGAGAGGTAGAGGCTGTGGAGAGCCTAGCATACTCAATAACACTAGGATCTGCAACAACAATAATGCTTTTATCACTAGCATTTATAACGAGGAGAACAAGGTAATACAGAGCTATAATAAGAGCGTATAGGAGAACACATAACAGGATAACACCAACCATAAAGCTTTTAAACCAGACCAGAACAAGTAGAGTGGTGGAGCAAGGTGGAGGGTTTGAAGGCTAGAAGAGGAGATCTAAGCGGACCAGTACTAGCAATACTAGTAACCCTAGTACTACTAGCAATAGGAGCAGCAATAATAGCGTACTTCGTACTACTAGGAGCATCACCACAACAAGCAGTGATAGCGGTAGTAGGACAACCAACAATAGTGAAAGCGGGGGCCAACGACTTCATAGCCAACGTAACTATAAAGAACGTGGGGTCAGCAAACATAACTCTCCAAGCGACCGATGTATATCTCAACATCACAGGAACTAAAGTTTCTGCCAATTACATATCGAAAACCAGCTTACCTCCTGGAGCTACAGCCACCATAGGCTTCGTAGTTGCTGGTAAGTGGCCTGCAGTAGCAGGTAAGGAGACTGTAAGCGGAGCTCTAATAGTAAGAGAAGCTGGGACTATGGAGGTAGTGTTCAGGGTAATCAAGCCCTCCTAAACCAGCCTAGGAAACCAGTTCATCTAAACCTTTTTCCCCTCCTCTCTTCTCCCCCTTAACCTAGGGGTACCTGTATTGGTTGTTGAGTGGCATCTCTCCGTTGGAAATGTTAATGTTGATTTAAGCTTAATCCTGGATGGCTACCCTGTTGCCGGTGTTAATGTTGTTGCTAGAGACCTATGGTTTGGTGTTGGTGGTGCTGCTGTTAACTACGCATCCTGTGTTGTAAGGCTTGGTGGTAGGGCTAGTGTTGTATCCCTCGTTAGCCCCCATGCTGTTAGACTTGGTGTCCTAGATTGGCTTTCAAAGCTAGGCGTTGACTCTAGCTATGTTAGGGTTGTCGATGGTGAACTTAGTGTGGCCGTTATACTAATGGTTCCAGGTGAGTCCCTTAGAACCATAGTGTCCTACCGTGGCGTATCTAGGATGCTAAACCCGGACATGATACCAGATGCGGGGGATCACGTTCACTTCGCAAGCGTGAACCCAAGGCTGGTGGTGGGAGCCGCTGTTAGACTAGGGTCTAGGAGCTCAAGCTACGATCCTGGAGGTGAAGCCTACAGGGACCCAGCTGGGGTTAGGGAGGCTCTAGCATACGTTAACAGGATCTTCGTAAACGAGAGGGAGCTAGAAGCACTAGTAGGAGCGGGAGACCCACTAGAAGCTAGGAAGCTACTAGAAGGTAAAACTGAGATCGTGGTGGTGAAGAGGGGGCCCCGGGGGGCCGTAGCAGTAACAAGGGATGAGGTCGTAGAGGTTAAAGCTCCAGAGGTTGAGAAGGTAGATGTAACAGGGACAGGGGATGCGTTCAACGCAGCATTCAACATATACTACCAGAGGACAGGAGACCTGGGGGAGGCATTGAAACACGCTGTAGCAGCAGGAGCACTAAAAGCAACGATAAGAGGTAGCAGTAACATGCCATCAAGAGAGGAGGTGGAAAAACTAGCATCACAACTCAACATAGTTAGAGCTTAAATGTAACCCCTTAAGGTAACCCCATGTTGTAATGGAGGTTACCTTAAACCATCAGAGCAGCCCCGTAGTTAAGATTACAAGCTCTTAGAGCTCGTAGATTCTCAGGTCGCGAAATCCAAGTTAGACCCATAGGTTAAAGTAACCCCTGCGATTGCGGAGCTTGAACCTAGATTAACCTAGAGCAGGCTCCACCTCTAACAGCTCTCGGGGGAGCTCAAGGACTTGAATAGGTGAGAGCTCCAACTGCAATGAGTTAAACGTTACAACATGGGGGTTGCCGTCTATCTGAACTCTATAGCGAGCTCTCTAAGCTAGTAGTTAACACCATGTAATACCTAGCATTAGTAGCACAACCCCACCATCTCTAACCATGCGGAGAGCACTTAGTGCAAGGGCTTAGCGTGTATTTAGAGAGCTCTAAGAGGTTAGAAGCTCTGAGCCCCCGCTGATAGCTCTAAGCAACCCCTCGTAAAAGTAACTAGGGTCGCTTAAACAATAGCAAGAGCTCCATCGATAATAGCTTTAAAACTGCCTGTGATCCCAAGCCCCTAAGATTGGAAGTTGCTAGAATACTGCTAGGAGCTCCGGTCTAGTAATGCTAGCCCTAGGGAAAAGCTACACTTGAGAGCTCCTAGCAATCCCCTAAGTAACCTTCATGGCTGTAATCGAGGTCATTAACTGGGGGGTTACTTAGAGTGATGAAGGAGGAATCTCCATGGGGGTAATGAGGTTCTATACATAGATATTAGGTTTCTTTACTAAAGGTTGTATGTAGGGGTTGTGGTTGTCTATTGATTATGGTAGGTTGCTAGAGGATATTAGGAGGGTTGTTAGGGAGGCTGTTGAGGAGGCTGGGAGGGAGGATGTAGCTAGGATTGGTGAAGCTCTATCTAAAATTACACTGGTCTTAGAGGGTATGTTGGGGGAGCTTCGTGAACACCGTAGGATTTTAGAGGAGCATAGTAAGATTTTGGAGGAGCACACTAAGATCCTGGAGGAGCACACTAGGATCCTAGAGGAGCATAGTAGGATTCTAAGGGAGCATACCAAGATTTTAGAGGAGCATAGTGCTATGTTGAAGGAACACGGTGTTACATTGAAGGATCATAGTAGGATGCTGGGAGAGCTTAAGGTAATGGTTGGATCTATGGGTAGGAGGTGGGGTAGGGATCTTGAGGAAACAGTTCTAGCAATATACAAGGATGAGCTTGCACAGAGAGGGCTGGATGTAAGGCTTGCTAGGAAGTTCTCCTACGTTGATGTTGATGGTAGGTTTGGCTTGAAGGGCAACGTGTATGATTTCGATGTAATAATTGAAGGTGACGGTGTCACAGTTATAGAGGTTAAATCAAGAGCTACAAGGGATGATGTAGTGTGGTTCTACGAGAAGGTTAGAAGAGTTGAAAGCCTACTAGGTAACGTTAAGAGGCTGCTAGTAGTAGCTGTTAACATAGACAAGGAAGCTCTAGAGAGAGCCCAAGAGCTCGGAGTAGACGCTGTCTACGGTGCTGTGATAGAGTAGCATGTCCGATTATAATCCCCCACACCCCCATCCTCCACGGGGGGAGCAGGGTCTTGAGTGAAATAGAAAGTAGAGTTGAGAGGAGCCTGGAGCTGATCCTAAGAGAGATTGCTGGGTATAAGATAGCCTACATCCATGGTAAGAGTGGTAGGATTGAGTTCTCCTTCAGGGATAGGGTTGGTGAGATTTCAAAGTTAATCAAATTCCCCTATGGTGGTAACCCTGTAGCTGTAGTCTATGGGCCTAAGGGTTGTGGTAAGAGTGAGCTTTCAAGAGCCCTCCTCTACGGGGCTGGTAGGGCTTACGATAGGGGTTCTAGCTTAGAGGTTCTCCTTGTGAGTGAGGTTAGGGATGGTAGCGTTGAGGTCGCTTTCACTCCTGGCTTTGAGAGGCCTCTCAAGGGTGTTCTAGGTGATATGGGTTTAAGGTATGAAGCTTGTGTTAGCCTAGGGTTAACAAGCCTCCTAGGAATCCCGGGTTTAGCCTCCATAAGCCTATCAGTAGGGGTTGAGCCTAGGAGTTTTGATATCTCCAGGGCTTCGATAGCATGGTATGCTTTGAGGAGGTTGAGGGATGGTGCTGATCATGGTAAAGACTACATAGTTGTAGTTGACGAGTTTAGAGGTGCTACTGAGGGTGAGCTAGGCTCATTCGCTGAGAAGGTTGCAGATCACGTTGGTAGAGTTAACATTGAGACCTTGAGTAGGTTCAACTCCACAGTAGAGCTCATCATAACAACTAGTGATGCGATAGCAGCAAGGGAGGTTTACAGGTCTACACCTAAGTTTCGCAAACTGCTCCTCTGGAGCCTGGCTAAAGGGGATTTCATGGAGTTGGTTGAGGAGCTCCTAAGGCTAGGTAGGCTGGAGGATCTAAGCCATCTAGCAAGAGATCTAAACCTAAACCCAGGGGAGCTAGCGTGGGCTCTATTCGGTGGTAACGTTAGGGAGCTCCTGGAAGCAGATACCGTAGGGCTCAAGACATGGATTAAGACGATGATAGACTCTCTGAGAAAGGTTGCTATTGAAGCAGAATCCCAGGGGGTTACTACAGGAGCGTTCCTAGAACACCTCAAAAGGGTGCTAGAGGATGGTGTAGAGACCCTTGGATCAAAGCCATTCTACAACCTAATGCTTAAAGCTAACATAGCGTTAGAGGTTGTAGGCTCGCAGCCCATATCAGAGCTCCCAAGAGAACCCTGGGTTTCGGAGATGTACGCCTTCCAGATCCCAGCTTACTACCACATAGCTAGGGCTATGGTTTTAAGGGGGGAGCTTGGGGTAGGGTACTCTGAGGTCTTAGGGGTTTTAGAGGGCTCCGAGGACGCTTAGGAGCTTTCACATCTGTAATGAGTTAGCTATTTTAGCTTTGGATTTAGGTTTATCCTAGTGGAGTTATGCGGTGGATTGGGGGATGCTTAGGTCTAGTCAGTATATTACGGTTGTTGTCGAGAATGGTAGGGTTACTGTTGCCGGTAGGGTTTACGAGTCCGGGCATGTTATGCTTATTGGGGCTTCTGGTCTAACAGCTTCTATAAGCTATGGTTCTGTTAGGGCTGAAGCCTTATTCCCCTTGGAGCCTCAGGTTGAATCCACATCAGAGGATGTTGTTAAGGTTCAAGCTCCAGAGTCTAAGTTTGAAGTTGACACTTTAGGTAGTAGGATTGAGGAGGTTAGCAGGGTTGATGGGGGTGTTGTAATTAGAGGTCAGATTGTTTCAATTAAGTTTGAGAGCGACGATGAGTATAGTGATATCATTGTTAAAGTACCGAGGTTTAAGAAGCTTAGAGCTAAGAGGGTTGAAGTTATATCCGGTAAGAGGACAACATTGAATATGATGACAACACCTTTCACAATAGGAGTTCTCACAGTATACGATGCAACATGCACTATTAGGAGTGAGGGGGATAGCATGGTAATAGAGGTTAGATAATCCTTTAAACCCCCCCACCACCCCCCATCCTCTGGTTAGCCTAAGATGGGCGGTGAGGGTAGGCTTACTCTCAACGACTGGCTACTCAACATCTCAACACTACTCTACGTCATAGCACTCCTAGGCGTCGCCCCCTACCTGCCTAGATACGCTATAGGGCTTGGTGCTGGCGAGATCGAAGTTTCAATGCTTGCAACTAGCTACGCTATAACAGCTATAGCTTTAAGGTTAACAGTGGGGGGTTTAAATGATAGGGGTTACGCTAGAGCTCTAATGATCTCCGGCGGTCTTCTCAACACCCTCTCCATAACCCTATACTCTATAGCATCAAACCTGGAGATATTATATGCTGGGAGGCTCCTACAAGGCGTCTCAGTAGCCCTATTCATACCAGCATCCCTATACTCAGCTAGCGTAACAGAGGCTAGAGCTCAGAAGGCCATAGTATGGAGGAGCACCATGTGGGGCCTAGGCTCAGCCCTAGGACCAGCACTACTAGGCCTAATACTACAAACACTATCCTGGAAATGGTTTTTCTACGTAGCAGCAGCCACATCAACACTATCAGCACTCCTAGCAACACCATTCAAGCTTGAGAGGGTTGAGGTTAGAGGAGGGGGCGGAGGGTCAATCCTAACGAAACCATTCATACTATCATCACTAACACTATTCACATACGTCATAGCATACCAATCACTCTCATACTTCCTCCCATCACTCCACGAAGTAGAAGGACTACCAACAACGGAGACAACAACATTCTTCACAGTAATGGCCTTAGCAAACCTAACAGCGAGAATAATACTATCACTACAAGGAAACTTCAACCCCAAAAACACAGCTCTAACAGGAGTATTAATAAGCATAGCAGGATACACAGTAATCACAGTAAAACAGGAAGGAATAGAAGCACTAATAGCAGCAACACTAGCAGGACTAGGCCTAGGACTACTATTCCCATCACTCCAAATAATATCACTCCTAGGAGTACCAAGACAGAGGAGGGGAGTAGCATCAAGCATATACACAGCAATGTTCGACCTAGGAGCACTAGTAGGGCCACCAACAGTAATAACAATAGCAGGAGGATACAGAGAATCACTAACACTATCAACACTCATAACAGTAACAACGCTAATCCCAATAACACTACTCAAGACAACAGGGAAACCTAAGGAACAGGAGCCCCGACCATAGCCCTCCAGAGGAGTAGGAGAAGCGTACCTATAACACCAACAAGGATAGGAACGTTGAATGCTATAAACAACCTTACGAAGAGAGCCATCTGACCTTCAAGCCTACTAACCCTATCCCTAATATCAAGAACATCCTTCCTCAAACCATCAATCTCTCCTTTCAACTCCCCCCTTACACTTTCTATCTCCTTCCTTAGTTCGTTTCTCACGCCTTCTATTTCTTTTTTCAGTTCGTTTTTCACACTTTCTATTTCTTTTCTTAGTTCTTCTCTCACGCCTTCTATCTCCTTCCTCAGCTCTTTCCTCGTGCTATCCAGTTCGTTTCTCACATCTTCTATCTCTTTTCTTAGTTCGTTTCTCACGCCTTCTATTTCTTTTTTCAGTTCGTTTCTCACGCCTTCTATTTCTTTTTTCAGTTCGTTTTTCACACTTTCTATTTCTTTTCTTAGTTCTTCTCTCACGCCTTCTATCTCCTTCCTCAGCTCTTTCCTCGTGCTATCCAGTTCGTTTCTCACATTATCTATTTCTTTTTTCAGCTCTCCTCTCGTATTCTCTATTTCCTTCTTCAACTCCTCTCTCACACCTTCAGCTTCTCTTCTAACATCATCTCTAGTAGCTATATCCCTCACAATAGCTGTTAGCATAAGACGTCTAACCCTCCTATCCTTAACGATATGTGTTATAAGTTGTTCGACGAGCATACTCCTAGCCTCCTCATCTCCGGATAGCTCTTCAATGAGCTGTCTAGCAATAGACAATAATAGCACCCTAGTGTTAGGAGGTTCTTTAAGGCTTTTAAGTTTTAAGCTTGCTCTCGGGTAGGGTCTTAGAGTGAGTAGAAGCGGGGAAGGAGGAAAAACATGTTTAGGTTTGGGGTTTCCCCCGGGGTTCCCAGGGGTTTTACCTTTGGGGTCTCCATCCTCTTGGGGGCCCTCTTCTCGGTGGCCCTCTGGTTGTTTGAGTGTATTGTGTTTTTGGTTTTGGTGTATCCTCTGGTATATCATCTTCTCTTGCTACATCCTCATCTCCTATCCTAGCTATGTTTCCTTTTGCTCCAACGTTTAGCTGTACCTGTCCTCTATATGTTGTTGTCCACCCTCCTCTAATCTCTATGGCCTCTCCCTTCTTTATTGACCCTGCTAGTTTACCCCATAGTGTTAGCCTTACTCTTCCGCTATCATCCCCTACGACTGCCTCACTTATAGTTCTAGGACCGTTCTTAGTCTCTATGACCTTAGCCTCTCCAGCCTCTATAACCCTTACCTTCACGTTAACCCCGTCCATGCCCTCTCTTAGATCTATTACCCTAACCACGCTACCCACGCTCTACGCTCGCAACCAGCAAGACCTAACCCCTAATGGGGGGTCCCAGGAGGGGTTAGACCTTGCCAGCCGGCTTAGAGTGTAGGCTTTAGAGCTTATAAGCGTATAGCCTCCTCGATTATATAGGTTGCAGGCCTTGGCCCGCCCATGTAGCTTTTGCGGTGTAAACGCTATCTTTGAATGCCCTCTATGCGGTAGGATTGTATGTGAAAGACACTATAACGCAACAAGAGGTCTTTGCGCTGGGTGTATTGAGGCTCTATGCGATTTTTGCAACAAGCGCCTCTCAATAGCTATGTGTATCTACTGCGGTAGGCTCGGATGCGATGTATGCCTGGTGCAGGTGGATAATGTTAGGAGGGCGTGTAGAGAGTGTTTAGATAGGAGGGCTTTAAGGTTGGAGGAGGCATGGAAGAGCCTTGAAGCTCTTAAACACCTAACCCTTAGAATGTCTAGAGCTTAAAACCTCCACCTCGACGCCTGGGAAACCTAAGCTCCTGAAGGGTATAAAAGGCGAGGATCTACCATCTACTGTGAAACGGTGTGCTCTGAGGATGTCCACTAGGGTTTTAGATTCTACTCATGCAACTCTAGAGTCTGTGATGAAGAGGGTTCCGAGGAAGGGGGCTAAGGCTACCTACGCTCTCAGCATACTATCGAGGCTAGATTGGGTTGTGAGGCAGTGTAGGAGTTTAACCCTTAAAGCTCAATGTCTTGCAAGTGCTAGAGGTCTTTGCATTGAGGGGAGGGATTCTAAGTTGTGTGATGCTAAGTGTGCCTCCATAGCAGTTTTGGAGAGGCAGGGGGAGCTGGTGGTGTATAGGAGGACTGGTAACCCGTTAGCAGTTAGGCTAACACCTGAAGGTGTAGTTATAGCGAGGAGGGGTAGTGTGATAACAGTTACAGGGGCTAGGATTAAGGTAGAGTTGGTAGCAGGTGGAGGGGGGAGGGTGGAGAGGGAGGTGAGATTAGATGATGTGGAGGAGCTCCTGGAAAACGAGTATCTAGTAAAGCAAAGCCTTAAAGGAATTGAAACACAGCTCTCAAACATAATAAGAAACCTAGCAGACTGTGCTAGGCTCACAGCAACACCCTGCCCGTGAGGGTTAAACCATCCTCCTTAAAGGAATCCTTTAATACTACCTTTAAAGATCTCCAGGGGCCCCATATAACTCTAGTTTAAATAGACCAATAATGTTTAATAGCCTTGAAACACACTAACACCCCATGGCTGAGGTGCCTGGAGATGGCTAAGCTACCGGCAGTAAAGGTAAAGGACCCATCAACAGGTAAGGAGGTTGAACTAGCACCAGTTAAAGCATGGAAGCTATCACCTAAAGGTAGGAAAGGCGTTAAAATAGGTCTATTCAAGAGCCCCGAGACAGGTAAGTACTTTAGAGCAAAACTACCGGACGACTACCCGATCTAGATGGGTAACACAATCCACAAACTAGAAACACCCCTTTTTACCCTTCTCCCTTCTTCTCTCAACACCGGTAACACTCTAGTTGTACGAAGCATTCCCCATAAATAGTTGTAGAAGTCAAATCCTAGAGGGGGTTGGGGTTGGGGAAGCCTATTGGTAGGTCTCTTGAGAGGATTGTGGATTTTGAGGTTAAAAAGTTGCTCTCCGATCTAAGCTGGGTTGAGTATAGGCTTGCCCTCCTAGGTGGTAGTGAGGAGGATGAGATAGAGCGTAGGCTTTTAAACGTGCTTAGGAGGAATATAGTTAGGGATTTGGAGCTCCTCCTATCCTATAAGGGTAGGAGGTCTGAGGAGGCCCAAGCTTCTTAGATGTTCTAAAGTGTTAAATTAAAAACTTTTAAATACTACTAGTTTAAACTGGGAGTTTGTAACGGGGGTAGTAGACTATGGTATCCAGGCAGAAAGCCCTTAGTAGGGAGTTGGGGGAGAGGCTTAGAAAGCTAGTTCTCGATAAGTATAGTGAGATGCAGGAGGTCACAGAGGTGGGAGATATAAAGGTTGCTGTAGCCCTCGTAGACGATGATATAGAGAAGCTGGTACTCCTAGTACTAGAGGAGGCTAAGCAACCCCTATCATGGAGGGATCTAAAGGCCATATTCGGGGGCATAGTGGGGGAGGATAGGCTTAGAAGGATACTCGGAGCCCTTAAAGCCAAGAACGAGGTTGCAGAGCTCTCCCACACTAGATTCTCCCTACCAGAGTACGTCCCCCTAAGTGAGATTAACAGGGTTAAAAACCCGGGTATTATAAGTAAGATCCTAGAGCTAAAGAAGGGGGAGACTCAGTAGGCCATGGTTAGAGCGAAGGCCACGAGGAGGGGGCATATAGCATTCCTGGAGACAGAGCTAGGTCAGAAGGCTGTAGTACCCTGGGATGAGCTTTGCAACATAGCTAGGATGCTGAGGTTAAGGATAGAGGTTGAAGGTGTGGAACTTAAATGCGAAGATGTTAGAACCCACATTAGACCTGGTTCCAGTACTTAAGCTAAGGATAACGGTGTACGTCCACCTCCTATACTCGCTAGCCTGTTATTAAGAAATTTAAGGTAAGCTTCCACTCTAGGTCTAGCTAGGGGCTTGCTCATGGCCGTTTGGAGCGTGCTCGCCCTACTCAGGGAGAATCCCGAGGAGCTTAAGAGGCATGTGGCTAAGAGGCTTATGGACCCCCGTGTTGTCGACGAGGCTCTAGCCCTTGATATTGAGTGGAGGAGGCTTCAGGTTGAGATTAACGAGTTGAGGCATAGGCATAATGTTATAACTAGGGGTATTGCGAGAGCTTCCAGCGAGGATGAGAGGGTTAGGTTGCGTGAGGAGGCTAAGGAGCTCTTGAGGAGGCTTGAGGTTTTAGAGGCTAGGTTTAACGATGTAGACTCTAGGAGATCTCAGGTTCTACTCTCCCTACCCAACCTCGTTGACGACGACGTGCCTGTTGGGGATGAGAGTGCTAGTGTGCCTATAGAGTTTTGGGGTAAACCTAGGGTTTGGACAGGCTACATTGACCAGTTTAGGGAGCAGACTGAGAGGTACGGGTTTAAGGTTGAATACGAGCTCATAGACTGGAAGCCTATAGGGCATGCTGATATGCTTGAAGAGGTTCTAGGCCTTGGAGATACGAGGAAGGCCGGTGAGGTTGCAGGCTCTAGGTTCTACTACCTCTTCGACGACCTAGTATGGCTTGACTTCGCCCTGCTCCTCTACGCAATGGACAGGCTTACATCGAAAGGCTACAGGCTCGTCACACCACCATACATGCTGAGATACAATGTCATGGCGGGCGTCGTAGACCTAGGGGCCTTCAAGGACGCAATATACAAGGTTGAAGGCGAAGACCTATACCTAATAGCTACCTCAGAGCACTCACTAGCAGCACTATACTATAACGAGGAGATATACGATGACGAGCTCCCAATAAAACTCGTAGGCGTAAGCCCTTGCTTCAGGAAGGAGGCTGGAGCGGGTAGCAGGGATCTTAAAGGCATATTCAGAGTACACCAGTTCCATAAAATCGAGCAATTCGTATTCTCAAAACCTGAGGATAGCAGGAGGATGCATGAGGAGATCATAAACAACGCTAAGGAGCTCTTCCAAGAACTAGGGTTACCCTATAGGGTTGTTAACATAGCATCAGGAGACCTAGGAGCCCCGGCAACGAAGAAGTACGATCTAGAAGTCTGGATGCCAGCACAGGGCAAGTACAGGGAGATGGTTAGTGCGAGCAACTGTACAGATTGGCAGTCGTACAGGCTAGGCATTAAGATGATAAGGAGGAAGGGGATGATAAGAGAGTACGTACACACACTCAACAGCACAGCAATAGCCTCAACGAGAACTATAACAGCAATACTGGAAAACTACCAGGAACCAGATGGCACAGTACTAATACCAAAAGTACTCAGAAAATACCTAGAACCCTTCGAGAAAGCACCAAAAGAGTACATAAAACCTAGGAGGAAGGAAGGAGAAGTTAGGACCTAAACCCCTAGGGAGGAGGGCCCCGAGGAGGCGAGTATTGAGATGTATTAATCTAAGCATATAACTCTTGAAACACCACCACCAACTATGGGGTTGGGTATGCAGAATGTTGTTTTAAACGAAGATAATGTTAAGATTAGCGGTGATGAGAGTTTAGTGAAGGCCGTTATAGAGGCTCTAAGGGAGGTCTACGACCCCGAGATCCCGGTTAACATATACGATCTCGGCCTTGTGTATGAGATTCACGCTTCTAAGACCGAGGATGGGAGGCCTCTTGTGAAAGTGCTTATGACGGTAACAGCTATAGGGTGCCCTGTGATAGGCCCTCTGGCTGTGTACGTGGAGGAGGCTGTAAGGGATAAGATTCCAGGTGTTGAGGTTGAAGTTGATATAACATTCGACCCTCCGTGGACACCTGAAAGGATTACCAGGGAGGGTAGGGAGTTGTTTAAGGCCATGTACGGCTATGATGTGGTGGAGCAGTGGATTGAAGCTTACAGGGAGAGGGGTTAAGAGGTTCTCTAAGGCTTTATAACAATCCTCCCCGTAGACCTCCCCGACTCTAGGATCCTATGAGCTTCCCTAACCTCCCCGACTTCCAAGCCTATGGTTTTATAGAAGGGCTTAACCCTACCACTTCTAATGAGCTCCACGGCCTCCCCTAGCTCTCTAAGAGTTGAGTTTAAAACCCCTAGTACTTTAACCTCCTTTAGTATAATAAGGCCTAGGAGTAGTTGTTGTGGTTTCGGATCCACGTTTCCAATTAGCATAATCCTACCACCCCTATTAACAGCTCTAATACTCTGCTCCAACGTAGGCCCCCCTACAGTTTCAATAACTATATCTGGTCCGCGCCCATCAGTAACCCTTCTAGCCTCCTCTGCAAACCTATCCCTATACACTATAACACTATCAGCCCCCATCTTCTCAACCAACCTAGCCTTATCCTCGCTCCTAGTTACAGCTACAACCCTTAACCCCAAAGCCTTACCCACTTGTACAGCGTGCAACCCAACCCCTCCCGACGCACCTGTAACAAGAACGTACTCCCCCTCCCTAACCCCCCCAAGGGTCTTATAGGCTCTAATAAGAGTTCCTATAACGCATGCAGAGAAACTATAAGCCTCAGGCCCGGCCTCCCCCGGATCGCCTATCCTAGTTAAGACCCAGTAGGGGAGTTTAACGTACTCAGCATAACATCCATTAACATCCTCCCCAACCCACCTATTACCCCTACACGTATTCTCCCTCCCCAACCCACACTCAGGATCCCCGGGGTTGAAAATGTATATGAGGGAGGCTGCAAGATCACCTCTACTAAACCCTCTCACAGAACCCCCCATCTCGACAACAAACCCTGAAACCTCATGGCCGGGGATTACAGGGATCCTGGCTTTCATAAAACCCCTCCTGACAATGGTATCCCTATAGCAGATGCCGCAACCTGCAACCTTCAATAGAACTTCCTCATCGCCAACCGTGGGAGCCTCAACATCCTCCTCCACAAGGACATCAACATCGCCGAAACCCTTCAACACTATAGCCTTCAACCTAGACCACCGTCTTAGTAGGTGGCCTTCTAGAGTTTAAAACATGCGGGGAGCTCTTGTTGAAGTTGTTAAAGCTATTTAGGCTTAAACTAAACTAGATTAGTTGGTGTGGTGGCCCGCGTATTATGGAGGATGGTGAGGAGGATTCAGGAGATAGTAGTCTGCTAGTGAGAAGGGCCTTATCCAGGGACGCCCGGAACATATACATGATACACCTTAAGAGCCTAGCTGGCGTCGATAGGGAGGATGTAAACTGGTTTAGAGAACTGCTAAGAGTTAGATCTAGGAGGGTTAAGGCTCTCGTAGCAGAGGTTGCCGGGGAGGTTGTAGGTTTCACGATAGCGTATAAGAGTAGGGGTAGAGCTTACATAGACTACCTAGCTGTAGACCCGAAGTTTAGAGGTTTAGGAGTTGGTAGTAGGCTGCTCAAGGAGCTTGAAACACTCCTAGCCGAGGAGGGCGTAGAGGAGGTGGGTTTAAGTGTTAAGAGCAACAACCTAGCAGCTCTACAATTCTATGTTAGGAACGGGTATGTTGTGAAAGGGGTTGTACTAGTGCTTTCAGCAAAGGTGAACGATATTGTTAACGGCTCCCTGGATGGCTACAGATTTGAGGTTATAAGGGGTAACGTTGGACGGCTTAAAGCTAAGGTAATACATACAACGTGGTGGAGCTCTGTAACAGAGGAGGCTGATAGGATGGTCTATGAGAGGCTTAGAGATGAGTACACACTCCTACTATACAGGAGCTCCAGACTCAGAGGTTTAGCTGAGTTCTCGCCAAGGAAGGTTATGAACGTAGACTACATAGCAGTATCCTATAGTAAGCCTAGGGAGGCCCTCAAAGCACTCATAAGAGCTTTGAAGGAGGAGGCTTTGAAGGGGGGTGTTGAGGAGATTGTAGTTCACGTTGATGGAAGTAAGAACAGCTTGTTAAACTCACTACTAGAGCTTAACTTTAAAACTGTGAGAGCGGAGTACAGGCTGTCTAAGAGGCTGTTATAGAGCTGACGGTAGATTTAAATAGCTTTAGATAGCTGTAGATACATGGTATAACATGTTGGGTGAGCCGTCAAAGACTCTAACTAGAACAGGTAGTTCTAGAATCGTGGGTAACAGTTCTCAAGTTGACATACTTAAATCTAGGGGAGGTTAACTTTACTCTAAACACCATGTAGGATCCAAGAGCTCTCGGAGGGGCCTATGTGGGAGGTTGTTGCAGTTTTATATGGGTATTTAAGCTTCGAAGCTCAGAGGTATATCATGGTCTTAGATTGTAAGCTATGGATTTGAGGTGTACTTTTTGGAGTTTAAGGTACTTCGTAGGACTGTTGTGCTGGAATGCTACGCTAACAAGATTGCTAGAGAGGCTCTAAGGGATATCATTGAACCTTTGAAGAACATGGTTAGCGAGATGGTTGAATATGCGTTAAAGCATAATGCATCCCAGAACACGCTACACAGAGTGTTCTATGAGAGGTATAGAAGAGAGTACCCATGGATACCAACAAGGGTTATAAAAGGTACCTACAGGGATGCAGTTAGAAGAGCTAAGTCCTTCAGAGAACGTTTGAAGAAGGGTAAAGCCTACACAAGAAAACCAGAGGTTAGAAGGGTTACAATAGTGTACTCAGACAACCAAGATTGGAGTATTGAGAGTGGAGGCTTGAAGATTAGAACTCATAGGGGGTGGGTTGAGTTAAAGTACGGTAACAACAGGCAGTTACACAGATACCTATACGGTGGATGGATTCCTGCGAGTGAGCTTAAGTTGAAAACAAGTGGGGGTAGGAGGGTGCTAGCATACATAACATTCGTAAAAGTATACGCTGTGTTCTACGATAAAATGAATGTTATAGCTGTTGATGGTAACGAGAACAACATAACAATAGCCATATTCAAGAACGGTGTTCTAGTAGAGGTTATTAGGATTGAGACAGGTCTTGGTAAAATTGTCATAGCCTACGCTGTTAGGAGGAAGAGGATATCGAAGGGTAAGTCTACTAAGACTAGGGAGGTTAAGAAGAAGCTTAGGAAGCTTAGGGAGGGGGATAGAAAGAAGGATATACTGTATAAGGTTGTAAGATTCATAGAGGAGCTTGCGAGGGAGAATAACGCTGTAGTAGTAATAGGTGATATCTGTGGAGATGATAAGGGGAGGATGGAGAAGAATAAGGGTAGGAAGCTTAGACACAGAATACACCAGTGGAGTATCGCCACGTTGATAAAGTTGCTTGAAGATAGGCCAATTCACGTTGTTAGGATATCAGAGAGGGGTTCCTCAAGTGTAGATCCGTTTACGAAGAAGAGGATTGATGGTTACAGCCCCCTGGTGATCCGCACTGCGGTGAGGGGGGCTAATGGTAGATTCAAGGCAGTAAAGATAGTGTTGAGGGTTGCATACGTAGATGGCAGGATTGTTGAAAGGGATGTTGTAGGGGCTATAAACATCGGTCTTAAATATTTATACTCAGATGGGAGCCCCATGGCGTTGGGCTCGACTGGGGCCCATGAGGTGTGGGTGAAGCTAATGATCCCACACCAAGGCCCAACCCCGCTAACGGAAATACAGGTATTCACAGATACCATCAAGTACCGTTAGCGGGGAAACGCTCGTAGGAGAAGATTACCTATATGCTTAGCCTTGATGAGGGCAGCGCCCGCTACCCTCCGGGGTTCTTGAGTATTTTAAACGTGACATTGTATATCGCTTGTGTGGGGCTATACTCTAGGACGCTCCTACAGTTTATCACTTCTAGTTCTCTACAACAGGAGCTCGCCCTCTCTACGACTTCCATCTCAGCCTCCCTACAATTTATGGTTTTAGTGTAGTAGTGGATTATTGCTTGGCGACCAGCTAATCTACAGGCTTCGCCTAGATAGTATTTTGATGCCGTGGGGTGGTTCATGATTATCCTTGTGAACACAGGTTTAAGCACTAGTGGTAGTAATGCTGCGTCGGCTCTCAACACTGTAACCCTCCCCTTCAACCTCCTCCTATTCTCAACCACGTTTAATGCTGTTAGAGCTGCAGCTACAGGGTTTAAGTCTACGGATACCACCCTACTATTCCTAAGACTGGCTATGTGCACACTAAATCCGCCTACCCCCGAGAACATGTCTAACACCATCTCGCCATCAACAGACTCCTCGGCAACCCTCCTATGCTCTGTTGCAAGCCTAGGGTTGAAATAAACCCTGGCAATGTCAACATGGAATGAGAGGCCATACTCTTTATGGACAGTCCTAGTCCTATTCTCTCCGGCAAGGTGTAAGAGTCTTTGAACCCTAAACTCCCCAAAAGTATCCTGTTTAAGAAAGGCAACTTTAATCCTAGGCTGCTCACCCATAAGGTGGAGTGCGGCCCTCCTATAAACATCGACATCAGGCACCTCAGATCTCCAGTTAAAGACAACAATATCACCTATAACACTATAGCTACTCAAACCCTCGAAAACCCCACCTAAACCCCTAGGCCTAGAAGGCCTAGACTCGAGATCGAGCTCTAAAACCTCGAAGCCCACCAAACCGCTCAAGGAGCTTGAAGCAACCTCCACATCCCTAACAGGTATGCATATGAAATCGCCGAGCCTACCAAACCTAAACCTATCATCGAGAACACCAACCCTAGATAGAATGGATAGGGCTCTCTCAACATCAACTCTGTAAACCTTAACACAGGGGACGGGCAAAAGGGCAACCCCCTAGATCCATGTACTATTGCTCAAAGTAGATATGCTATCAACCTCCCCCACATGCCATCCCATCGTCTAATAACGAAGGGTAGGAGCTCGGGATACAGGTGAAGGAACATGTAATATGTGAAAGCCGGTTCTAGCCTAAGATCTCCTCAGTAGGAGGCGGGATACAATTAGTGCTATAAGTAACCCTGCTATGAAGGCGGCTATCGTAACATCAGCTCTAAGAGTCTCCTCTTTAATTGTTTTAACTAGTGTCTCAAAGCTGGTCATTGTGGAGGTTAACGTCTTAACTTCTCTCACTGTTTCCCTGACTGTTGTAACCTCTGTTCTAGTCTCTGTCACTCTCAGGGTTTCCCTCACAACCTCTCTCACGGTCGTGGTGAGAAATTGTGTTGCTGTGGTGGTTTGCGTTACTGTTCTCTCAACTGTTTGAGTCAGCGTTCTTACCTCAGTGGTCGTCGTCGTGGTGGTTTGAGTCGAGGTTACCGTTATCAGCCTGACTATGGTGGTTGTAGCTGTTGTCGTCTGTGTTACTGTTGTCGTAAGAGTTGCTGTTACAGTCTGCGTTACCGTAACCGTGGGGGGCACTGGTGTTGGTGGCGGAAGTGGTGGGGGCTGTAGTCTCACAACGTATAACACCCACTGCGAATCCCCAGGCTCCTGGTCGAACCCAGCTATGTATGCTACATCACCCACCAACAGAATCCCGTAGGCGTGGGAGTTGTAGGCTTTCTCGTCTAGATGCCTTTTAACCAGCATGTTTAGATCTCTATCTAGCACGTAGATGGTGCTCCTCGCGTAACCACCACGCTCCTCCCAGCCTACAACCACAAGGTACCCCTGCATGTAGACAATGTCTTCCATAAAAGTGTTATCGAACCTCGCTACCTTCAATACCGAGCCGTCGCTGCCAAGCTTAACAACAGCACTCCCCCTAGGCAGTGCTAGTCCAACGATGTAAGCGTTACCTTCACCATCAAAGGCTATGGATGAAGCAGAGCCCTCAACATCCAAGGTGAGGTTTTTAACGGAGCTCATATCACGTGGATCCACTATATCTATAAACCACCTTGGTACTGGAGGTAAGGAGCTGAAGTCAATCTTGACCCCTACAATCCAAAGATAGCCCTTGGTAGGCTCTAAACCCAACTCACTCGGCAGTATAACGTATCCTGATTCAACCTTTGATCTAAACACTGCAACCCTATTGAAGTCTCTCTCAAACTTATCCACTCTCGCTGTAATCTCCTGAGGTCTATTCTCGATTCCACCAACGTATAGGTACTCGCCATCTGTTATGGTTGAGGTTGGGTTACCTTGAACCCATTCTAAATCCCTGATGGTATAGTTGCTGAGATCCAGTTTAGAGATCATGAGCTTTGCTTTTAAATCTGCTAGGAAACCTATAAGGGTTATGTTGGTGAAGGGGATTACGAGGTGTGAGCTGAATATAGCACAGCTACCCGGTCGACCGTCAATGTTAATATAGCCCTTTAACTCTACCCCATTAAGCCATGCCTCCACCCTACCCTTAAACGCTCGAGGATCCCCCATGGTGATGTTTATGAGGCCCACCAGGTACACCATGCCGTTGTCCTCGCATACCCACATCGCTTGATCATCATTCCTGGTAGGGTTACTCTTGGTGATGTGTAGCACCTCTAACACGAACCCCTCCTGGCTTTGAATGATGACCCCGGGGTGTGCTTGAGGATATGCTTGTACAAGCAATGCTACTATGGCTATGGAGGCTATTACTGTGATAACATGTTTGTCCACTCGCCCTCACCCTCGTCTGGGTGTCGATAGCTTAGGTATTTAAAGCTTGGGTGATACTAGTGGAGCGTGGTGGCTCCTAGATGGATTACCGTTTGAAGATGCTAGCTAGTGGGACCACCACTGTTGGTCTAGTGGCTGGTGACTATGTGGTGTTAGCTGCTGATAAGAGGGCTACTGCTGGTTTTATGATTGCTAGTAGGAGGGTTAAGAAGATTGTTAAGCTCACAGACTACGCTGTAATGACTATGGCTGGGCTTGTTGCTGATGCTCAGATGCTAGCTGATATTCTTAGGAGTGAGGCTAAGTTATACGAGTTAGACACGGGGTCTAGGATGAGTGTTAGGGGCATAGCAGTACTCCTATCTAACATACTATTCTCCTATAAAGCTCTGCCCTTCATAGTCCAGGTTTTAGTGGGGGGTTACGATGTTAAACCAAGGCTATACCTCCTAGATCTCTTCGGTAGCATAACTGAGGAGAAGCTTGCTGCAACAGGCTCCGGCTCTCCGGTAGCCTATGGAGTTCTAGAGCAACACTACAGGGAGGATTTAAGCTTAGACGAGGCGGTTAAGATAGCAACTGCAGCTATAAGAGCATCAACGCTAAGAGATGCAGCGTCAGGCGATGGCGTGGATATAGCAATTGTGGGTAGAGGGTTTATCGAGGAAAAATTTATACCCTTCACCTCTATAACTGTATAACAGGCTTCTAAGCATACCGGTGGGTTATCTTAGGAGGTTAACCCTAACACAAGGATACCCGGGCTATCGACGGGGCTAGCGTTAGAGGTGTTATGATAAGGTGGTGGAGGAGGTACCTGAGTATGGGAGAGAGTTTAGGGTTAGAGCGGTTCAGGAGATAACAAGGTTCCTGGAGGGAGCGGATGTCTCCAACATAGAGTTTGAAGGGCCCGAAATAGCTGTATATATTAGAAACCCGAGGTTCATATCAGAGAACGAGGATAGGATTAAGGAGCTAGCTAAGCTTCTAAGGAAGAGGGTTGTTGTTAGAACGGATCCTAGGGTTCGTAAGTCTAAGGAGGCTACTATAGAGTATATCCTGAGTCTCGTGCCGAGCGATGTAAACGTCTCTCCTGAGGATATACAGTTCGACGATATACTGGGGGAGGTTAGGGTTTTAGCAGATAAACCTGGAAAGCTTATGGGTAAAGGTGCAGCCCTAAGATACCAGGTTTTAGCTGAGACTGGCTGGAGGCTTGAGGTTTACAGGAAGCCGCCTATGGCCAGCCGTGTCCTAGACTCTATAATGAGGCATCTAGCTGTGGCATCTGCTGAGAGGAGGAAGGCTCTCAGGGAGATAGGGGATAGGATATACAGGGATATAACTGTGGGTACTAGGTATATTAGAGTTATAGGTCTTGGGAGTTTCTGCGAGGTTGGCAGAAGCGCTATACTAGTTGATACAGGTGAGAGTAAGGTATTACTGGATTCCGGGATCTCGCCTTCATCCAACGGTGTTGACGCACTACCATACTTTAACACACCAGAGTTTAGGCTTGAGGATCTAGATGCTATCGTAATAAGCCATGCTCACGTAGATCATATGGCTGCTGTACCCCTACTATTCAAGTTCGGCTACAGAGGGCCTGTCTTCGTCACACCCCCCACAAGGGATTTAATGTTGTTGATGCTAACAGATTTCATTGAACTTACGAAAGGCGAGGGTAGAGAGCCTCTATTCACTATGAAGGAGGTGGCATTGATGATGACAAGGGTTGTACCTGTTAACTACAATGTTGTAGTTGATGTAGCTCCAGATGTGAAGCTAACGTTCACCAACGCAGGCCATATACTAGGTTCTAGCCTAGTACACCTTCACATAGGACAGGGTTTGTTTAACCTACTCTACACAGGGGATCTGAAGTATTATAGGATTAAAGGTGATAGGGGGACTAGGCTACTGCCACCTGCTAATGAGGAGTTCCACAGGGTGGAGGCGTTGATAATAGAGGGTACCTATGGTTCTAAGGAGCCGCAGCCGAGGGATAAGGCTGAGGCGGATCTCATAGCCCTAGTGAATAAGATTAAGGAAACGAGGGGTAAGCTGTTGATCCCAGTTATGGCTGTGGGTAGGGGCCAGGATATACTGTATGTATTGAATACGGCGTTGAAGGAGAAGAAGATCCCGGAGGTTCCAGTGTACGTTGATGGGATGATATATGAGGTGACAGCCTTATACACAGAGTATCCGGAGCTCCTAGCAAAGCCTGTGAGGGACGCAATGTTATATCAGGGCGAGAACCCCTTCATAGGATCTAACATAGTCTACGTTAATGATGAGTCTAAGAGGCAGGAGGCTATATACAGTCAGGGTCCTGCGGTGATAGTGAGCACAAGCGGTATGATGACGGGAGGCCCTATCATAGAGTACTTCAAGAACCTAGCTGAGGATGAGAGGAATATACTGGGGTTTGTTAGCTACCAAGCCCCAGGGACTCTAGCTAGGAGGCTTGCTGATGGAGAGAGGGAGGTTGAGGTTAGGGATGATTCGAGCGTGAGGAAGGTTAAGGTTAGGATGGACGTTGTGTCAATAGAAGGTTTCACAGGCCACTCTACTAGAAGTGAGCTAATACAGTTCCTGAGATATCTTAGACCTAAACCTAAAACAATTATACTCAACCATGGGGAGCCCTCAGCGCTTCTCAGCCTAGCTCAGAGCGTTAAGGAGTCGTGGGATAAACTAGGGTTTGAAGCCCCCCCAGAGCTCCTGATACCAGAGAACCTTGAATCGGTCAAGCTTTACCCTAGAAGCTCTAAGGTTAGAGTAATGCTATCTTATTAACGCAACCGCATTCCACAGCCTATCACCAACATGGTGTAGGTTTCTAAAAGCCTTCCCCCTACCACCTCCAGCAACACTCTCAGATAAGCTCCTAGAATCGACGAGAGCCTCCCCTACAGCAACGGGAGATTTGGACTCCTCATCAACTATAACCACAATAGATCCAATACCAAAATCCCCGGAGATCCTCCTAACACCTGGAACCATGAGATCAGCCCCCCTGACCATAGCCCTAGCAGCACCCCTATCAACATAAACCTGAGGAAGCCAACCGTAACCTATGTCGAGAAGCAAACTCAAAGCCGGGATCAGCGTACTCCCAACCCTAAAGAAAGCCGCCTTACCGTCGAACATGTAGAGTGTGAAACCCTCGAACTCCGCAACCTCAACCAACTTAGCATCACGCATCGGAAACGAAGGGTAACGTTTCACGAGCTCCTCCAAAAGCTCCCTAACAAACCGCTTCTGCAAAGGATGCCTTCTAACAGGCTTGATCGCGCCATCCATAACCCTGCTACCGAGCAGGAACTCCACTACTCTACCCTTAAAAACTATAACCCAAACTAGAGCGATTAAGTTAAGTTCGGGGACTTTAACCGAAGACGGGGTGTTCAATTGTAATCCTCTTCCGCACCTCCACTAAAGCTGAGAGCTCTCTAAATCCTTTGTGGCTCGACTATTGGGAGGAATGTATAAGAGTTTTGGTTTGAAAGAATGTGTTGTGGTGCTTGAGATGAGCCAGTTGAGCCCCTCTACGTTTAGGGAGCTTAAGAACTATGTTGGTAGTAGTGTGCTTATAAAGCTTAAGGGTGGGAAGGGTATTAAGGGTGTGTTGAAGAGCTACGATCAACATCTTAACCTTATAGTTGAGAATGCCGAGGAGGTTGATAGTGAGTCTTCGAGGATGCTGGGTTTAGTCTTGATTAGAGGGGATAACGTTATACTGATAAGCCCGGCGCCTAAGTAACTCTTTGATGGTGTGGGGTTTTGGTTAAGGGGACTACGTCTTTTGGGAAGCATGGTAGGAGTAAGAGCCACATTGTTTGTAGGAGGTGTGGTAGGAGATCATATAATGTAGCTAAAGGCTATTGCGCAGCTTGTGGTTTCGGGAGGAGTAGGAGGCTCCGTAGCTATAGTTGGCAGAATAAGAAGGTTAACAGGGTTAGGGTTGTATGAGCTTGGAGGCCCGTTTAGGATCCTTTGATTCTAACAGGCTTAAGCTTAAAAGCTACATGGAAGCTAGGGGTTTAGAGGTACTGGTACTCCTAGGTAAGGGTAACATTGTCTACGCTACAGGCTTGAGAGAGCCTAGTGGAGCTCTAATCCTTTCAAGGGAATGTGGGGATGTAATGCTAGTGCCCCTCCTAGACTATCACAGGGCCTCTGCTAGCTCCCCGCGCGACGTGGAGGTTAAGGCTTTCTACAGAGCTGGAGAGGCTATTAAAGGCGATGTACCCAGTAGGGATTTGATAGTAGGGGGGCTGCAGGATGCTGTAGTTAAGATTGTTGAAGAGTGTAGAAGGAGTTCCCACACTGTAGGTGTTGATTTAAACTGGGCTCCTAGCAGTATAATTAGAGCCCTTGAGGTTAAGATTCAGCTAGTGGATTCTAGTGGTGATGTAGCTAAGATTAGGAGTGTTAAGAGCGACTGGGAGGTTGAAGCCATAGAAGCATCGCTTAGAATAGCTGAGGATACTATGAGGAGGGTTCTTGGAGAGGCTAGAGAGGGGGTTACAGAGCTTGAGCTCTCAGGGCACGCCAGCCTTAACATGAGAAGGCTTGGTGCGTGGGGAGAGGCTTTCCCAACTATAACAGCATTCTACGAGAACACAGCATACCCCCATCATACACCTACCCAGATGAAGCTAACACTACCAGGACCCCTACTAGTAGATCTAGGGGCGGTACTAGCAGGCTATCACAGCGACCTAACAAGGACACTGTGGTGGGGGGCGGGAGGGGCTGAGTTCAGGAAGAAGATAGAGATGGTCGTAGAGGCGCAGGAGTCAGCTATAGATACCATAGCACCCGGTGTTGAAGCATGGGAGCCTGATAGATCGGCTAGGCTCGTTCTAGAGAAAGGAGGAATGTCTTCGTATTTCATCCACGGTTTAGGCCACGGTGTTGGTGTTGAGATACACGAGGAACCCTACCTAAGACCTGCCTCGAAGACTGTACTAGAGAAGGGTATGGTTGTAACAGTGGAACCGGGGATATACATACCAGGGCTTCACGGGGTAAGAGTAGAGGATTTAGTATTAGTAACAGCTAGAGGTAGAAGGGTTCTAACGAGAATATCGAAGATCCTAGGTTAACTTGCAATAACCGGTGGGTTTAAAGCCTCAGAGACAAGCTACTGCGGGGTCTTTAAAATCCACATCCCCTTATCTTCATCGTACACAGCCATCCCAGCCTTCGCCATCTTCCTTAAGAGTCTCCCCGCCGCCTCCCCTAATGCGACCTCCAGTAAGCCTACAGCTTCTTCTAGATCGCCTACACTTATCTTACCTACTTCATCCTCAAACCTCGCCCAGAAGTCCGGGTCTAGGGCTACCCTCTCCCCGCCAATGCTAACCACCATAGCCCCCTCCTTCTTCAATTTTTCAAAGAACCTCTCAGGGGATTTCATCCACTGCACATCCTCCTGGAACACAGCCCCTTGCTCCTTCAACCTCTCGATAGCTGTTGGCGGAGCTCTCTTAACCTCCTTAAGCCTCTCCCTCGAAACCTCTCTGGGCTTCTCAACCTCGCTCTTCTCCACCAACTCTACTAAGTCTGCTAGCCTCCTAGCTATCTCATCTATCTTACCAGTGTAGGGGTTTAACAGGTCTACCATAATCCTTTCAAGTCTCCTAGCCAGAGCCTCGGCCTGCTCCCCCTCGCCAGCACTCCTACCAACCCTCCCCTCTATCACATCCCTAGCAAGCCCCCTAAGATAGTCTGATACCAAATTATAACCCTCCCTCCTAGCAATAGCCTTTAGAGCCTCATACTCACCTCTAGAAAGTTCAATCTTCACTAAAACCTTATCCTCACGCCCCCCACTAGGCTCCCCCAAAAGATCCACCCCCTAGTGGCTAGTATTGTTTAAACATAATATCCTATTATCCTCTCTAAGCCCTAGCGTAGAGCCTGACCTGGGTGGTCTACTTGAAGGTTTGAAGGTTTAAGTGTAATGTAAAGGCTATATGTTAGCGTAAGCTATGATCCTCCTATCTCTTGCAAGCCTGAGGTCGTGGAGTGCTCTAGCCGCTAGTCTTAGTGCTTCCCTAGCTGTCTTTGATACCCCTATGCCAGCCTTCAGGTCACCCTCTTCTACGAGCCTCTCAGCTAAGCTTATGTAGTTTAGAGGTGGTAGTATTACTAGTATGTTGTCCCCTCCTAGGTACTGCGCTATACCTCCCCCACTCTCAGCTACCGTTGCGAGTCTTCCTAGGAGGCTTAAGATCCTGTGGTATGATCTTGTAACACCTTCATAGGCTGTCGCTCCAGTTATGTTATTTAAATCTAGGTGAGCTATTGCTACTACCTCTTCTCCAGGGCAACTTGTATAAGTTAGGCCTCCAATCTCGGTTTTAGCTAGTAATTTGAACGCCCTAGCCTCAGCGTCTACAGGGTTTAGGTCGCAGGAGCTCGCCATCCTAACCCCTACTTTGGAGTAGCTCCTAGCAACATCTAGCATCTCAACAAGCGCTTCGTATCCCACGTTTGACGAGAGTATTAGCATGTAGTCGTACCTAGTAGGCATGGAGAAAGCTCCATGCTTTGTAGCCACATCCTGTAACGCTAGGTACAACTCCGCCTGAACCCTCTGTATAAGCCACTCCCTATCACTCCCGAGACCCTCAGTCCACTCCCTATAGCCAATCTGCTCCAACACTGTTATACGAGTGTTGAAAGCCCTAGACTCCAAGATCTAAGCCCCTCTCACTCAACAAGTATAATCTTCCCCTCATACCTAGCAGACTCTACAACCTTCCTCCTCCTAGCTAGCTTAACAGCGGATTCAACAGCCCTTCTAGCATACTCCTCAGCCCTCTCAAGAGCTTGAACCCTAGAAGCCCCAGGTCCTATAACGCCTAGTGTAACAGGCTTACCGTACTGAACCCCTAAATCTAAGAGCTTTCTAGCAGCCTGATGGGCTACAACCTCATCATGTTTAGTCTCACCCTGAATAACAGCTCCCAGAACTACAACAGCATCGACATAGTCAAGCCTAATAACCTCCATAACACCATAGGGTGTATCATATGTACCTGGAACCTTGTAGACAATAGTAACCTCGGCATCGAGGAACTTAGCATGGTCTAAAGCCTTCTCAAGCATAATCCTGGTAACATCGAAGTTGAACTCTGAAACCACAACAGCCAACCTAACCCTACCGGGCATACAAACTCCCAAAGGGATACTTAAAGGGGAGCACACCTTAAAAACCATAGCACTATACAGTCACTATACAGTCCACAACTCGAAGCCTCGCCTTTTCAAGGCGGGAAGCCGTCAGCTTACACGTGAGGGAGAACTCCGTCTAAACCCCCCAGCCTCCTCCTCCTGGAGTCTCTATTATAACCTCATCTCCGGACTCCAGGTCTGTTGTAAACTTGCTGGGCATTAAATCCTCCAACCCATTGCTCCTCCTTACGATTACCCTAGCTGGTTTCCCGGGTTCACCGCCCCATAGGCCGTATGGTTTATGTTTAAACCTCTCAGCTAGGATTGATAGTCTTGCTGGTTTTAGTGCCTTGAAGGCTCTTATTATCCCATCACCCCCTCTATACCTCCCCTTGCCTCCACTACCCTCTCTTATCCTATAAGCTGTGTATAGTATAGGGTACGATCTCTCGGCTACCTCTATTGGCGTGTTTAGAGTATTCGTCATGTTAACGTGGACCCCGCTAACCCCATCTTTGCCAGGTCTCCCTCCGGTCCCCCCACCAATGGTTTCATAGTACGCCCAATACCCTCTCTCCTCATCGTAGCCGCCTAGCATTACATTCATCATCGTACCAGACCCGGCTGCTGGGATCCTGTCTGGTACGGCTTCAGCTAGAGCTCTTAAAACTACATCTGCTATCCTCTGGCTGGTCTCCACGTTACCACCAGCTACAGGAGCGGGTTTCCTAGGATTGACTATAGAGCCTTCAGGTGCTACAACGTCTACGAGGCTGTAGAAGCCCTCGTTAACCGGTATATCTTCTTTAACAGCAACTCTTACAGCATAAGTTGTCGCAGAGAATGTTACACCATACACAGCATTCAAGGGAGCCTGAACCTGCTCCGATGACCCTGTGAAGTCCACCCTAACACCATCACCTTTAATCTCAAGGGTGCATTTCAACACGAGATCCCTATCTGGGAGCTCAAGGTAGTCGATGGACTCGTACACACCACGCCTCCAGGAGGTCATACCATTTAATGTAAGCCTACGAGCATAGTCTACAGCTCTCCTCCAACCCTCCACTACAGCTTCTAAACCATACCTGCCGATAAGCTCTGAAACCCTCCTAGAGCCGACCCTGTTAGCTGCAATCTGTGCATTCAAATCGCCTACGGCAACCCTGGGGGTTTTACTGTTCTCCACTATAAGCCTTAACAAATCCCTATCCACAAACCCCCTCCTCACCATCTTAACTGGAGGTACTATTAATCCCTCCTCGTATATGGTCCTAGCGTTGGGGTTCATACTACCCGGTATAGGGCCCCCTACATCCACGTGGTGAGCTTTATTAACAACATATGCCACCAGCCTTCCACCTACGTAGACGGGGGCTAGCACCATTACATCGTTTAGATGCGTTCCAGACATGTATGGGTCGTTTAACACCACCATATCACCGTCCTCCAGCTCAACACCCTCCCTCTCAAGCCACCTTAGCGTATTGAGTACACCTACCCTGAACGACCCTAGATGTACTGGTATGTGCTCAGCCTGAGCTACAATCTTACCCTCACTATCAAGTACAGCACAGCTATGGTCCATCCTCTCCCTGATGTTAGGGGAGAACGCTGACCTCTTTAGGGCAACGCCCATCTCCTCAGCTATGAATATTGTAGCCTTGTGTATGAGCTCCCAGGATACCATTTAAACCACCCCGATCCTAAGCTCCCCGTGACCCCCTACAACTGCAACCCAGCCTGGTGGTATGACCGTTGTTGAATCGTACTCCTCAACTATAGCAGGCCCCTCAATCTTGTAGCCTACCGGTAGGTCGTCCCTCCAGTAGACCGGGGTGTTAACCCAGCCGTCCTTGAAGTAAACCTTCCTAACAACCTTCACCCTAGGCTCTCCTAGAGCTCCAGGCTTCGGGAGGCCCGGCTTAACCCTTCTTATCACCGCGAAAACCCTAGCTAAGACAACCTCCACACTCCTATCCTCAAGGGTGAAACCATATGTTGCTAGGTGCTTCTCCTCAAAAGCCCTCCTAACATCATCGAGCCTAGCCGGCCTACCGACTGGCACCGTTAGCTCCCACCCTTGACCCTCATACCTTACATCAGCATATCTAACGAAGTAATCAACCCTCCCAAGCCTTCCTAGGAGCTCCCCTTCAAGCTTCAAGTAGGCCTCCTCCAGGTCTACCGGGTAAGCTACCCTAGCTTCAAACCTCCAATCAGCTAGGAGTAGCCCTAGTGCACTAAATAAACCCGGGTGTGGTGGCACCACAACACTTCTAACCCCTAGCTCCTCTGCAATCTCAACCGCGTGCTGTGGCCCAGCTCCACCGAAGGCTACTAGGGTGAAGTCAGCTGGGTCCAAGCCCCTCTCGACAGTCACAAGCCTTATAGCCCTGGCCATCTCAAGGTTAGCTATGCTAATAGCCTCCCATGCTACAACCTCTGGATCCCCTAGGGCTTGGAGTGCCTTGATGGAAGCACTCCTATCAAGCTTCATAGCCCCGCCCAGCATGTAATCCCCTATCCTTCCGAGGGCTAGGTTTGCATCTGTTATCGTAGGCCTAACACCACCCCTCCCGTAGCACACGGGGCCCGGGTCTGCACCAGCACTTATAGGACCTACCCTGAGGGCTCCAACCTCATCCCTCCATATAATGCTACCCCCTCCGGCTGAGACCTCAGCTAGGTCTACGAAGGGAAATCTGATGGGGTAGCCTGAGCCCTTAACAATCCTACCATGGTGAGCCTCACCTCCAACCTCGTACTCGCTCGTAACCTCAACCTCGAAATCAACAACAGTACCGGCCTTAGCAGTGGTACCACCCATATCAAAGCTTATAGCCCTAGGGATGCCTAGCATCCTTGAGAGCTCAGCTGTAGCGATAACCCCTGCTGCAGGCCCACTTTCGACAATCTGAACAGGTCTAACCATGGCCTCCTCAACAGTTATAAGGCCACCGGAGCTAGACATTATGCTAAGCTCCATAACCCCAAGCTCCCTCAAGCCCTTGATAAGCCTCTCAAGGTAACCGGACACTATGGGCATCAAGGTTGCGTTAACAACCGTGGTCGAGGTCCTCTCATACTCCCTAGGCTCTGGGGCCACCTTATAGGATGGAGACACGTAGCCAACGTACCTGGATAGAACACCCTCAGCTAGAACCTCGTGAACAGGGTTAGCGTAGGAGTGTAGGAATACTATAGCAGCACTCTCAACACCAAGAGCTCCGAGCCTAGAACCGAGAGACTCCAACTCTCTAACATCAAGGGGCTTCAGGATAGAACCTCTAAAGTCAACCCTCTCGTCAACCTCAAACCTAAGATCCCTAGGGACTAGAGGCCTGGGCTTCTCAAAGAGGGGGTCGTAGAGCCTAGGCCTATTCTGCCTACCAATCTCAACAACATCCCTAAACCCCCTAGTAGTAACAAGAGCAACCCTCGGGAGCTCCAAGCCAACCTGACCCCTCAAAGCATTAGTAGCAATAGTGGTAGCGTGGACAACAAAACTAGCACCACCGAGGACACGCAAACCCTCCAAAACAGCAACCTCAGGGCTACGAGGGGTGGAGAGAACCTTATAGAAGCCGAGAGAACCATCCCCCCTAACGTACACGAAGTCAGTAAAGGTCCCACCAATATCAACAGCTACAATCAACATAAGCCACCGCAGTTACTTATCGCTAGATCCTAAAGCCTAAATACCCCTTAGACGTTACACTAGACGCAGTTGAGGTGGTCCATGTGAGCCCCCTCAAGAAACCCTTTTAAAATACCACACTAAGAGCTAAGCAAAGGCTATAAAAACTCTTTTTAACAAGAACTTAATGGTGGTGATCTAGTGCTCGTTAAAGCTAGCATTGAGGTTGTGGGGTTTAGAGGTTCTAGGAAGGGTCTTGCCATTGTTGATACGGGAGCGTCTCTCACACTATTAGATGAAATTGTTGCTAGGGATATTGGTGTTAGGATGACGGGGAGGGAGCTTAGCTTAACTGTTGCTGATGGACATGAGGTTAAGGGTTTGCTTGCTATCGTTGACAAGCTTAGAGTTGAAGATGAGGAGCTCCCAGGAGCCCATGTTGCTGTAATAAGTTTCCCTGAGAGGCTCAGGGATAGGCTTAGCATGTTGAACGTCGACAATTGGGTGATAGTGGGTCTTGCAACACTTGAGATCCTAGGTTTAACACCTAACGTTAAGACAGGGAAGCTTGAAAAAGTTGGAGCTCTAGCGTTGTGACCTTGACTGCTCATAGTTCGACCTCCTTAAGGGGCTTTCCTAGGTAGCATTAGTCCTATGCTAAAAGCTTTAGGATAGCTACTATACCCTTAGGGCTCTTAGGTCCACGAGTCCTGGTGTAATGAGCGGTTCTAGGGTTTACATGGTTACGATGTTTTCAGCTTCCCTGCTTAGGCTAGGGGGTCTTACAAATTTGCTTATTTACGGTTTGAGGGTTACCTTTTGTGTTTTGGAGGGGTTTCCTGCTGGTTGTTTGCGATGTTTGTGGTTTGAGGGGTGCTAGGGTTTTCCAGGCTTATAGTGGTTTGAGGTTGTGTGGTGAGTGTTTTGTTGAGAGTGTTAGGTCTCGTGTTTGGGGTGAGGTTGAGAGGTGGGGTTTGATTGGGCCTGGTGACTCTGTTCTCCTAGCTGTTAGTGGTGGTAAGGATAGCTATGTTATGCTTGAATCCCTCGCCTTAAGGTATAAGGCTTCTAGGCTTATAGGCCTCTCCATCATCGAGGGCATCCCCGGCTATAATAGGGAGGATGATGTTAGGGCTTTGGTTGACTTCGCTAAGGGCTATGGGGTTGATGTTGTGGTTGTTAGTGTTAGGGATTACGTTGGTTTGAGTGTTTACGAGATGGTTCGCGAGGCTAGATCTAGGGGTTTGGTTGAGTCTGCTTGCACTTTCTGTGGTCTCAGCAGGAGGCATATTATGGACTACTATGCTAGGATGCTTGGAGCCTCGAAGGTTGCTACTGCTCATAACCTCGATGATGAGGTTCAAACTCTTATCATAAACATGCTTAGAGGCGATGTTATCGGCGTGGTTAAGGTGCACCCCCTAAGCCCCCACCCTGAGGGTGGCGTTAGGAGGGTTAAACCCCTTAGGAAGGTGTATGAGTGGGAGACGGCCACCTACGCTATGCTTAGGGGCTTTAGGTTTCAGGAGACGGAGTGCATGTTCATCGAGGAGAATCCAACCTTAAGAGCTAAGGTTAGAATCGCACTCTATGACCTGGAGAGAGAGCATCCTGGATCCCTGTTAAGACTGCTAGAATACTTTGATAAAACCCTCCAGGACGCCATTAAAAAGGTTGAGCCTAAGGGGTCAACGTCCACCTGCTCTAGGTGTGGAGCTCTAACAACACAGGGTAGGGGTTTGTGTAAGCTGTGCGAGCTCCTAGAGAGAGCTGGTTTGACGGAGCCTAGGTATACTAGGTTAAGGTTAAGTGTTAAACGTTAAGGTTATTAGCTTTAAAGGAACACTAGAGGCTAGGTATGCTTGACTGGGAGGTGTTTGGTTTTGCCCCTGAGGCCTGCTAGGTGTTATACGCATTTCAGTGGGCCGCCCTACACTAGAAAGGAGTATATACCGGGAGTCCCACCGCCTAAGATAACGAAGTTCGAGATGGGTAATAGGGCTCTACTGGAGGAGGCTGAGGTTAAAGGGGAGCTGGTAGCCCTAGAGGCTGGAAACGTTAGACATAATGCTTTAGAGGCAGCTAGAGTCATGGTTAACAAAAGCCTAGCATCTAAGCTTGGCGAAGCCAACTTCTACTTCAGAGTAAGAGTGTACCCCCACCATGTGCTTAGAGAGAATAAGATGATGGCATTCGCTGGAGCTGATAGGCTACAAGATGGTATGAGGCTAGCCTTCGGTAAACCTGTAGGATCAGCAGCCAGAGTATACCCAGGCACCGTGATCCTAGAGGTTTGGGCTAGGAGTGGTGCTGAGGATATTGTGAAAGAAGCCCTAAATAAGGGTGCTAGCAAGCTACCAATACCATGTAAGGTGGAGATTAGGAGGTTGAAATGACCTCCTCGCCCCTCTTTCGAAGGGCGAGTCTCCCCACATCCCTAGGAGCGTGGGTTTAACCCCACACTCCCCCGAGCAGTACGTCGAACCTCAGCCTTGGAAGCACACTCCACATCTCTCCATCCGGCCCCCATCCCTTAGGGCATCACATTTCAAGGCCGGGAGGCCACGGCCCCGGTGTAAAAACACGATAGCTGGTCTTAGGTTCTCCTGCTCTTTAGAAACTTAGCTAGGGTTACCGCTACCACTATCAACATGTAATAAGGTATGAGGAGTAGGAGCATACCCACCCCTGAGGGGTCGGGGCTTATAAGAGCTGCTATAACCGCTGATGCTAGGAGTAGGGCTCTCATAACATTACCTGTTAGCGACGGTATCTCGACGACCCCCGCATAGACTAGGATGAAGATTATTAGTGGTACTTCGAATGCAACCCCTGTAGCTAGGGTTATTAGTATGGCTGAGGACATTATATCCTCTAGGGAGGCATAAGATACAAGCCTATCTGCAGCCACCGTAGCTGATAGTATGAACATCACCTTGTAGGTGAAGGGGAGCACTATTAACAATGCGATGGAGACCCCTAGTAGGAATAAGGCTATTGCTACAACACCTCCCAGCTTAATCCACCTCTTCTCATGAGGGTATAAGGCTGGCTCTATGAAGGCGTAGATCTGGTAAGCTATGTAAGGGCTGGAGGTTAAGAAGCCTATGAGGATCGCTGAGTACATAAGTATCCTAAGCCCAGCGAAGGGGCTTTCAGCTGTAAGCTTCACCTCTATTATATGACCTCCAACCTCTATGGTCTCGGGGACAACATGGTCTAGGACCATCTTAGGGACTACGTAGAGTAGCGGTGTGTACGATGAAAGGCTTATAGGTATGAATGGTACTATGAGGGTTGCTATGGCGAACGCTATGAGAGCCCTCCTAAGCCTTATAATTAACTCCTCTAGGTGCTCCCATATAGTCGCCTCTTTACCCAACTAGACACCTACCCCGATATCCACCTTACACTTTATAGACTAAAGCTTTTTAAAACAAGTAGACTAAAGCTTTAACCCAGGGTGCTTCATACTTGAGGTTGCTGGAGCCCGGGGAGGCTATTGAGGCGGTATACGCGGTTTTCGGGAGGAGTGTTGCTGAGAGGGTTCTCCGAGAGTCTTCCATGGTAGAGCTGGGGGATCTTCATGGGAGGCTTATAGCTGAGCCTGTTAAAGCTCGCATCCCACTACCACCTACTGTTAGGTCTACTCTTGATGGTTTCGCTGTATCCGCTTCTAGCCTGGCTGGAGCCTCTAATAGTAACCCGGTTGCGTTAAGGATCTCCGGCTACTCGAGGATTGGGGATTCGAGGGTGCTAGATCTTGGGTACGGTGAGTGTATACAGGTAGATACAGGGGCTATTATACCTAGGGGGGCTGATGCCGTTATTCCATTAGAGGATGTAGTTGTAGATGGGGGTTACGCTTTATTCACCTACACCCCGCAACCCGGTAGCGGGCTCGCCCTCCCTGCTAGTGATGTAGCTCCAGGAGATCTAATAGCCCCTAGAGGTGCTAGGGGTTACCCGGATCTCGTGGCCGCCCTAGCATCTCAGGGTTTTAGGTTTGTTAAAGCTTCTAGACGTGTTAGGGTGGCTGTTTTTAGTAGCGGGGACGAGCTATTAGAGCCTGGATCACAGTATAGGGTTGGAGGTGTATATGAGTCTAACAGGTACTATCTCAAGAACGTCCTAGGGGTTCTAGGTTACGATGTAGTTGATCTAGGCATTGTACCCGACGACTTTAACCTCGTTAGGGAAACATTGTACAAGGCATCAGAGCTAGCGGATATAGTTATTACAAGTGGAGGTACCAGTGTTGGGTTGAAGGATTACATCTACAGGATACTGGACTCCGAGGGTAGCGTGGTAGTGAGGGGTTTGAGGGTTAAGCCCGGCAAGCCTACCATCGTAGGGCTTCTGAAGGGGACCCCCGTGGTGGGAATCCCGGGTAATCCTAGGGCTACAGTTAACATAACCTGGAACTTTCTAATACCACTACTCGATAGACTGGGCCTCCCAGCCTTGCTAAAAGACCCTATAGTAGGAGAGGCTGTGCTAGCGACTCCCGTCACCCTTGATAGGAGGAGGAGGCTTAGCCTACCCCTCGCCACCGTTAGGTCTAAGAAGGGTTTAATAGCCTTCCCCGTAGCCGTGGAGAGTTACATGATATCAAGTCTCCCCAAGGCAGACTCGAAGGCTGAGCTTGAGGGAGGATTGGAGGTGGATGCAGGTAGTTTTATTAGAGTACTAAGCTACAGGTTTCCTGAGCAAACGCTTATAGCATTAACGGATACTAGGCTCCTAGACCTAGGGGTTTTCGAGTCGAGGGTTGTAACATCAATAGTGGAGGATGCAGTCCCTGTAATAGAGATGCTTGAAGGCTCTAAGGTGAAAATCCTACTCTCATCTATACAGCTAGGTGGAGGAGTGGGGTTGCCTGGGAAGGTGTTGTGGAGCTCTAAGAGGAAGATTGTTAAGATAGGCACGACTAGTTGTAGAAGGGTGGCGGTCTTCAAGCCCTACACTAAGCTCCATACTGGGGGTCTGGTTGTGGATAGAGCTGAGACTGCCCTTACGCTTCTAAACCAAGGTTACACCCAGTGCTCTGTAATACCTGAGGATTACGCCAGAGATAGCCACACAGTTGTAGAGGAGTTGGGGTTGGAGGATGTGCTATTAGTTGACATGGCGTAAAACTATTTAACGTCAGGTTAAACGCTTAATCCTCGGTGCTCCGAGATTGGATGAGGTTGTGAGGGGGGATGTGCTAGTTAGGGATGTGATGAGCACCCCTCTAGTATACGTATACGCATTCCATAGCGTAAGGGAAGCCGCAGCTATAATGGTGGAGAAGAACGTTGGAAGCGTGGTAGTTGTAGATGAGGCTGGAAGGCTAATTGGTATAATGACGAGGACTGATATACTGAGACATGTGGTGGCAAAAGGCCTTAACCCGGATAATGTTAGGGTAAGCGATATAATGACGAGAAACCCTCTCTACGTGCTAGCAGACACCCCATTAGAGGAGGCGGCAAGGCTAATGGGGTCTAGAGGTGTAGGCCACCTACCGGTGCTAGATCAGAAAACGTTTAAGCCAATTGGTATGATATCGAAAAGGGATATACTGAGGATAGCCCCCCACTATATAACGCTAGTGTACGCTCTAAGAGTCGAATCTGCAGGTAGCCAGGGTAGAGAGTAGCGGCCTCCCAGCTCTAAAGCGGCCTAGCAGGGTTCCACGTGAGCCGCGCCCCTCCTTTAAGTCATTAAGGCTGTTACAGAGCTGACGGTAGATTTAAATAGCTTTAGATAGCTGTAAATACATGGTATAACGTGTTGGGTGAGCTGTCAAAGACCGTGTGGGAGGTTGCCACAGTTCTATAGCTAAACAGCAGGTATTCAAGCTTCGGGGGAGGGGAGGGGTTAACGGGTACAGCCCCCTGGTGATCCGCACTGCGGTGAGGGGGGCTGTGGTTGCCGAGCGTAGATGGGAGCCCAGTGGCGTTAGGGCTCGACGGGGGCCCATGAGGTGTGGGTGAAGCTAATGATCTCACACCAAGGCCCAACCCCGCTAACGGAAATACAAGTATTCACAGATACAATCAAATACCGTTAGCGGGGAAACGCTTTAAAGCCCTAGATCCGGTTGTCGTCCTAGGGGTTGGCGTTGGGAGTTAAGCCTACTATTACAGAGTTGTTGTTGAAAGCTGTGGGGGCTTCAGAGCCTAGCGGGGATCCAGCTCATAAGAAGATCGGGGATCTCCCGTTCGAGAAGGTTGTTGAGATAGCTTTAGAGAAGAAGCAGGATCTCCTAGCTAGGAGCTTGAAGGCTGCGGTTAAGACTGTGCTTGGATCCGCTAGGAGCATAGGTATAACCGTTGACGGGAAGGATCCTAAGGTTGTCTCAATGGAGGTTGATAGAGGAGCTTACGACCATGTACTGGCTAGGTACGAGGATAAATGGATCTCAGCTTAACGTTTTAAGCCTCGGTATAATATGATCCTGGGGAGTCGGTTATGCCATTTAGTAGGGAGGCTATAATAGAGTCTATTAAGGGGAGCCTGGAGGTAGGTAAGCCTAGGAGGTTTAAGCAGAGCGTAGAGTTGATTGTGGTTTTAAGTGGTTTAGATCTTAAATCACAAGAGGCTAAGCTAAGAGAGGTCGTTATCCTCCCCAGAGGCGTAGGGAGGGCTCAGAGGGTCTGCTTCGTAGCAGAAGGTGATATGCTATTGGAGGCTAGGAAGCTTGGAGTTGAAGTCTACTCTAGAGACGATATACAGGCTCTTAGCAAGAAGGATGCTAAGAGAGTGGCTGAGAGATGCGACTGGGTTCTTGTGAGAGCAGATATAATGGGTGTTGCCGGGAAGGTGCTCGGCCCAGCCTTAGGGCCTAGAGGTAAAGCTCCAATCCCTGTGCCACCTAATGCTAATGTAAGGGAGCTTGTGGATAGATATAGTAGAGCTGTGTGGGTTAGGGTTAGAAACCAACCTCAAATAGCTTGTAGTATTGGAACGGAGGATATGAACGTTGAGGACTTAGCTGAGAACGCCTTAACAGTACTGGATCTAGTAGAGTCTAAGCTAGGACCTCAGAGGATAGGAGCTATCTATATCAAGAGGACCATGTCACCCCCCGTTGAGTTGAAACCCTTGTAAGCGAGGTTCTCGGAGATGCCCTCCCATCACATTAAACGTTTTATGGTTGAAGACAGGCTAGTAGATTATCGTGAGCCGCGTCACACCCTGGGGAGCCTCCCAAGCCCACTATGGAGTTCTATGGTGAGCCGTGTATGTTTCAGTAGAGGGTTCGATGGGGGGTTGTAGCTGTGCTTGTGGGTAGGAGGAGTGTTAAGATACAGCCTTGGAAGGTTGAGGTTGTTAGAGAGCTTAGGGATCTATTCCAGAAGTACCCTGTGGTTGGGATAGCTGATGTAACTGGAATCCCCGCAGCCCAGCTACAGGTTATAAGGAGGAGGCTTAGGGATAGGGTTTTATTTAAGGTTGCTAAGAAAACCCTCATACTGAAGGCTCTTGAGCAGTCTGGTTTGAATTCTGAAAGCGTAGAGCCCTACCTTAGGGGTACTGTTATGCTTATGTTCACTGATATCAACCCCTTCAAGCTGTATAAGCTACTGGAGTCGGAGAAGGTGGCTATAGAAGCTAAACCCGGCCAGGTTGCCGTTAAGGAGATAGTGGTTCCTGAGGGGCCTACAGATATAACACCAGGCCCTATGCTAGGTGTTCTAGGGAAGCTTAAGATACCCTACGAGGTTAGAGGTGGGAAGGTCTACGTTAGGAAGAGTACTGTTGTAGCCAAACCAGGCGATGTTATAAGCTCTGAGCTTGCAAGCATACTGTTAAAGCTAAACATTAAACCATTCGAGATAGGTGTTGAACCCCTAGCAGTCTACGATAGAGGAGTCGTGATACCCAGGGAGGCGTTGAAGCTAGACCTAGAGTCTTTCAAGAAAGAGCTTGTAGAGTCTGAAAGCGAAGCCCTAAGACTAGCAGTAGGCATAGCCTACATAGAGATACCTGAGGTTGCAAGCCTAGCACTACTAGAGGCTGTGAGAGCCGCTGCAACCCTAGCTGAGACCGTGGCAATACCAACACCGGACCTGGTAGAGCTAGTGCTAAGGAGAGCTCTAGTAGAGGAGGCTTTAATAGTGGCAGCACTAGGAGAGAGAGCTAAAGACCTAGGCTTAGAACCAATTCAAACAGTAAAGCAGGTAACACCTAGAGAGGAGAGGAGGGAAGCTAAGGTAGAGGAGGAGAGGAGAGAGGAGGAGAAGAAGGAAGAAGAGGTTGATATATCAGCAGGGCTGGAAAGCCTATTCGGGTTTTAAAACTAAAACCACTACTTTTTAAGGGTTAGACTGGATTGAATATGCTGGAGGTGTAATGTATGCCCCAGGAGGGTAAGGCGTACATACATGCAGCCCTAGCACTATACTTCGCGGGGAAGCCTATAACAGAGGAGAACCTGAGGAGTGTGATAGAAGCGATAGGCCTCAACGTAGACGATGTAAGGATTAAGATGCTAGTAGCAAGCCTATCGGAGATAAACATAGAGGAGGTCCTCAAACAAGCTGTAGCAGCACCAGTAGCAGCCCCGGTAGCAGCGCAGGCAGCAGCTCCAGCTGCAGCACCAGTAGCTGAGGAGAAGAAGGAGGAGAAGAAGGAAGAGGAGGAGAAGAAGGAGGAAGTGGATATAGCCTCTGGGCTTGAGAGCCTATTCGGGTTCTAGCGTGGCCTTAGAGAAGGTAACGTTTAACACAGCCCCCGGGAAAACCTCAAACTTTTAAGCCTCAGGCTAGGTCTCCTCAACCTCCTAGGGTTGAAGGGTGGAGTATAGGGCTACCGTGATAGAGCCTCCGAGAGCTCTCGCTAGGAAGCCTAGGCTTGTAAAGTACGGTAAGGTCAACCTCGGGCTAAGGTTTGGGAGGGGGTTTAGCCTTGGCGAGCTTGAAGCTGTAGGTTTAGATGTGAGCACCGCTAGGAAGCTAGGCTTATACGTTGATGTTAGAAGGCGTAGCGTGAGAGAGGAGAATGTGGAGCTCCTGAAAAACCTCCTAAGAGAGATAGGCAGTTACAGAAGTGGCGATAAGTTTAAATATCTATGAATACTCGTTAATACTTGGTACGATGTGTTGGGCGAGTGATAGGGTAGGGGGGTTAAGAGGTTTAAGCCCCTGGTGATCCGCACTATGGATCACTTGTTCAAAGTGCTTCGTAGAACTGTTGTCTTAGAGTGTTACGCTAACAGGGTTGCTAGAGAGGCTCTAAAAGACATAGTTGAACCTTTGAAGACCATGGTTAGCGAGATGGTTGAATACGCGTTAAAGCATAATGCTTCTCAGAAGACGTTGCATAGGGTGTTCTACGAGAGGTATAGGAGAGAGTACCCATGGATACCAACTAGGGTTATAAAGGGTGCCTACAGAGATGCAGTTAGAAGAGCCAAATCCTTCAGAGAACGCTTGAAGAAAGGTAAAGCTTACACAAGAAAACCAAAGATTAGAAGGGTTACGATAGTGTACTCTGACAACCAAGACTGGAAAATCGAAAATGGAAGTTTGAAGATTAGAACTCACAGGGGGTGGGTTGAGCTAAAGTACGGTAATAACAGGCAGTTACACAGATACCTATACGGTGGTTGGATTCCTGCAAGCGAACTTAAACTAAAAACAGGTGGGGGTAGGAGGGTGCTAGCATACATAACGTTCGTTAAAGTATACACTGTGTTCTACGATAAGAAGAACGTTATAGCGGTTGACGGTAACGAGAACAACATAACAATAGCTGTTTTCAGGAATGGTGTGTTAGTAGAGGTTATTAGGGTTGAGACCGGTCTTGGTAAAATCGTCATAGCATACGCTGTTAGGAGGAAGAGGATTTCAAGGGGTAAGTCTACTAAGACTAGGGAGGTTAAGAAGAAGCTTAGGAAGCTTAGGGAGGGGGATAGAAAGAAGGATATGCTATACAAGGTTGCAAGATTCATAGAGGAGCTTGCAAGGGAGAATAACGCTGTAGTAGTAATAGGTGATATCAGTGGAGATGATAAGGAGAGGATGGAGAAGAATAAGGGTAGAAAGCTTAGACACAGAATACACCAGTGGAGTATCGCTACACTAATAAAACTGCTAGAGGATAGACCGATCCACGTCGTTAGGATATCTGAGAGGGGTTCCTCTAGTGTAGATCCTTTCACGGGGAGGAGGATTGATGGATACAGCCCCCTGTTGATCCGCACTGCGGTGAGGGGGGCTAATGGGAGATTCAAGGTTGTGAAAATAGTGTTGAGGGTTGCATATGTTGATGGTAGGGTTGTTGAGAGGGATGTCGTTGGAGCCATAAACATCGGCTTGAAGTATCTCTCCATAGATGGGAGCCCCATGGCGTTGGGCTCGACCGGGGCCCATGAGGTGTGGGTGAAGCTAATGAACCCACACCAAGGCCCAACCCCGCTAACGGAAATACAAGTATTCACAGATACCATCAAGTACCGTTAGCGGGGAAACGCTTGGAGGCTTAGAGGGGTTTGGTGAAACGCCTCCTAATCCTAACAGCTCTTACCCTCGCTTTATTACTGGTAGCGCAGTCAACCCTACAACATGCAACCTGGCTTACGCTAACCCTAAGCTCTAGCCATGGGGATTGCGGCTCCTGGGATGCGCTGGCTGTCGTAGTCAGGGTTGTTGATGGTGATACCTTCAGGGCTACGATTACATGTGTTAGCGGGGCTTTCAGCGGTAGGATTAGCGTTGGCACCGAGTACAGGGTTAGGCTAGCCGATGTAAACGCGCCGGAGCTGGGAACAGTTGAAGGTGAGAGGGCTAGGAGAGCTCTTGAGAACTTAATCCAGGGTAGGACTGTTATGCTAGACGTAGACGGCGTAGATGTATTCGATAGATACGGTAGGATCATAGCGGTAGCGTACATAGACTACAATGAAACACACATATTGAACATCAACAAGTGGCTTTTAGAAGAGGGGTACGCAAGGGTGTGGGATCACCCTAACGAGTTCAACCCAGGAACCTGGAAGCTATACAAACCGAGGGAGAGGACAGTAGCGGAGACAGAGGCTAAGGGTAGCGAGGACACCCGGATACACATGGCCTTAGTGCTTGTAGCAACAATAGTAATAGCACTCCTAGCACTCACACTACTGAGAAGATCCAAACGTTAAACCCGACAGCAGGACAGCTAGTAGAGTATATAAAGTAACCCCCATGATGACGTCCATAGCTATCAACGTTAAACCCAAGCACCTACAATCAAAACCCCTCAGGGCCGGCTGGCATTGAGGTTACCTGGAGTCCTTCGAACACCTACTACGTCCAGTGGGAGGGTTAGAACACTAAGCTCCACTCTAGGGAGCTCATGATACCAATGGGGGTTACGGGGGTTACTATAACTTAAACTCACCCATCATAGTCATATGATGGGCTTCAAGGAGCGCGCTAACAAGTTATATAAGGCTTTGCAACCACTAGAGGTGTAATGGTGGATGGAGAAGCCTGAGGAGGATAATTAGATGGTGACTTGGGAGGATCTACTAACCTCATTCGTATCCCAGGCTCCATGGGCTCTTGTCATACTCATCGTAGTTATAGTTATGAATATGAGGTTAAGAGATGAGTTGAATGAAAGGATAAACAGGTTAGAAAGGGAGTTGAATGGAAGGATTGAAAAGCTAAGAGATGACGTGTATAGGAGGATTGATTCTCTTGAAAGGCTCCAGTTAGGCATTGCAGCCATCCTGGTATCCAAGGGTCTCCTGACTAGGGAGGAGTTCGAGTTCGTAAGATCTATATCGGAGATGCCAGAGCCTAAGAGCAAGTACTACACGAAGGCTGACGCGGAGGAGCTTAGGAGACTTTGGAGCAAGGATATAGATGAGTATACTGAGGAGGATGTGGAGAAGATACTGGAGATAGCGTTAAAGATTAGAGCTGAGGGGGTGGAGACGGGTAGAAGGGATTTGATAGACGCGTACTACATGATAGGAGCGTTCGCAGAGCTCATGAAGGTGTACCTGTTAGTCAAAAGGATGAAGGCTAGGAAGGCGCAGAAGGAAACCAGCACGCAATCTCCTAATCCTTAAAGGCTGTGAGCCTTACGACCCTACGGCTCTCGGCCTCCTCCCAGGGTGTATATCTAAGCTCTAGGGCCTTGAATGGTGGAGTCTAGCTCTTAGCCCTTCTAGCCTTGAGCTGCTGGTACACCATGTATGTTAGGGCTAGTGCTAGTGATGAGGTTGTAGATGCTAGTAGTATTGTTCTCACGGTTTGCTCTGGCTGAGCGTACTGGAATACGTTTAGAACACCGTTAACCCTTGGGGCCTCACAGCCTTCAATAGGCCTCATCTTAGCCTGTATACTGTAGAAGCCTGGGTGTGGTGTCTTGAACGTGTATACCTCCCTGAGGGGGCTATCGAGGGCCTCGACATCGAGCCTGTAGATTATGCTACCACTACCCTTAGAGTAGACTATCAAGCTTAGCCTATTGCATAGGGGGACGAACAAGCTCATATTGACGTAGCCCTCAAGAAGCCATAAGCTCATCTCACTATCCGTGTCTACTGTGAGAGGCATCGAACCGCGGGCGACAAAGACACTATTGTCCCTAGAGTAGACTGTAGCCCACGATACCAGGAAGAACAAGGATAAAGCTAGTAGGAGGTATGAGAGGGGCCTCAAAAGCTACCGCCTCACAACCCTAAGGTAGATTGCTATGAGAGACATAGCTATGATGAGGGTCACTGCTACTAGCACTTGCTCAAGTGAGAGTATAGAACCCCTAGGAGGCTGTGTAGGTGTAGTTAGGGGATGAGGTGTAGGTGTAACAATAGCCTGCACGGGAGTACCAGGAGGCTGTATTGTAGTAGGGGTTCGAACAATAACGGTAGGTGGAGTTGTAGCTAGAGGAGTAGTAGCATTAACCTTGGTTATAGCCTGTGTAACCCCAACACCAACAGTGGTAGCAGTAGTAGGACTAGTAGCATTCCCAACCACACCAGTAGGCTGAACACTAGTAACCTCAGTACCAGTAGCATAAGCTGTTGTAACAACAGGAGGAGCCACGTACTTGAGAGACCTTAAAATCCACACTTGACAGGTGAAACCTCCCACATAATAGCTACCCCATACTGGGATTACATATTGTAGTGGGTCTAGGGGGAGTTCTTGGGAAAGCTGGAGGTACACAGCTACACCAGTCTTAACATCATAGTCTAACCTTATAGATATGCCTCCGCTTCCGCTGATAGACACCTTTATGTCATCAGGGGATTTAGGGCCTATAAGCCAGTATGTGAAGCCCAGCGACTCATAAAACCTCCTCGCCATGAGATATTCGGCAAAAAGCATTTCTCGATAGAACTGAATATCTGATATGTTAAATAGGATCGTGGCACTCAATATATTCTCAGACCTTATATTGATCCCAACAACCTCCTTGAAGTAACGCTCCCTACTCTCCCATATCCTCCTCAGAATTTCATGTTCACGCCAAGCACTCACCTCTGATTTTAGGGTTGCGTTTACCCTATCTATAAGCGGTTTTACATCAAACACCTTGTATACAGCCATATCCGATAACACCACATTAGACCCCTCGTAAACCTCCCATGGTAGTAGGAAGAATGGCCAAACACCAGCATAGGAACCCTTATAAACCATACCCCTATCCCTAGCAGAAACCCTAACAAACTCCTCAACAAAAGGAGACCTGTAGAGGATATAGGAGAGGTTCCCAGTATGAACAATACTAAAACCAAACCTCAAAACAACATCATAGTAAACACCATCAAAACCAACAACGTGGAAGGAGAAATTATAAAGGAACACATAACCTCTTTTATTGAGATTACGCTGATATAGATCCTCAAGGTAGGAAACTACGAGCAGGGGGTCTTTAACAGCATTCCTATTCCTCCAAAACCTTATAATCTCGTCACTCCACCTATCAATAATGCTTCTATAGACATCCGTGTTGTAGTACTTGGCTAAGAATAGTGCTGAAGGAGGGCCATTCATGAACTCCATTTTGATAGGGGCATACCCATTAATAAATGTTTGTGGAGGGCACTCGTACTCAACGTATAAGCCGACTAAACCATAAGGATCCCTCACATTACTGGAAACATTACCGGGAACACCATTAAACATAACGAGTAGAGTTAGTAGGATGAGCATGATAGCAAAAGCAAACCTGGCCCCCAACATAGACCACCTCACACCCATGGAGAGAAAGAATGTATGGAAAGAGGATTAAAAACCGTTTATTTAACACGCTCCTGGAGGAGCAACAATCCTAGCCTCAGCCCTAGCGTATCCGACTTGTTCACCGCCTATGTAAGCCTTTCCTTCAGTTACTGTTTTAGCCTCATAATATGCTATGTCAGAAGGCGGTGTTTGAACATTAATGCTCCCTGATGCAGGGGAGTCTATGGAGCCCCCACCGGTACCCCAAACATTGAATATCCACCCGGTGAGACAGCCGTACTCATCTAAATCGGCATCACCACGAACATAAGCCCAAACACGCACATAGTTACCGCTAGCTGAAGCGTAATTCGATAAGGGTAGATAGCCTGAGGCGAGAGCTACGAGGGATCCCAGGGTTAACGCTAACACAGATATTGCTACAACCGATATACTCTTCTTTTTAGGGAAGCCCAAAACCACACCCATTATATCCACCTCTCTAGGGGCTCACTATATGTGTGGTTTTGGGCTTCCCTAAAAAGAAGAGTATATACTTTTATCTATGCCAGAGTACTTATACTAGTATTTCTGCCTGTGTGTGCTTGTGACTGCTGGTATGTGTTTTTACTCTATCTTTTTGATTTCCACTATTTTTCCTAGTTCCATTTTTATTATCGTTTTTACTTGTTTTTCTAGTTTTTCTGGTATTATGTGTGTTGCTACTAGTACTGTGGTTCCTTTTTCTGCTTTCTCGCTTATCATGTCTACTATTGTTTCTCTTGATTTCATGTCTAGTGCTTGGAATGGCTCGTCTAGCATTATGACCTCTGGTTTTCCTGTGAATGCTAGTAGTAGTAGGCATTTTCTCCTCATCCCCGTGCTGTACGCCCCGTATGGTCTCTCCCAGTACGTGTCTACTCCTAGGGCTTCTGCTACCCCTAGGATCTCCTGCCATGGTGTTCTCGTTATCTTTGCTGTAGCTCTGGCTATGTCTATGCATGGTAGCCATACTGGTAGGCTAACCCTGTCTAGGAGTGCTCTAACCCTAGGGGCTAGCTTGGAGGAGTCCCTCCACGGGTCCAGGCCTAGGACCCTAGCGTAGCCCGAGCTAGGCCTCTCAGCACCAGCTAGTATTGATAATAGTGTGCTCTTACCACTACCATTAGGGCCTACGATTACGTGAACTCCAGGACCTTCAATTGATAGATCTACATCGTCGAGAGCGACATTAGGCCAGTAAACCTTCCTAATACGCTTAGCAACGATAACCTCCAAGCTAGAAGCCCTAGGGTTCAAACTACAAGGGAACCTTTATAAACCTGCTGGTTAAACCCGTGTGTGGAGCTGAGACCGCCTTGAGCCTCAGAATTGCAGGGGTGTACTTAGGAGACCCAGTGGTGCTCCTGCTATCAGCGATACTAGCAGGCCTCATAGTATTCCTGATAGCAGGTAAAACATTAATACACTATGCTTACGGAACCCTACCTAGAGGGGAGGAGTTCCTCCTCAGAACAGGGTTTAGCGATTCCGATCTAGCATCCCTAGCGAGTATGAGGGTGGTAGGTAGCATTATTGAATCGTTCCTACTACTAGGAGCTGTGACAGCCATAGCAGGATCTTACATGGTGGGGATGGGGAGGGATCAGGGTTACACGGCACTCTCAACACTAATAGGGCTGGGTAGGAGAGCTTACATAAGAGCTTTAACACTATACCCACTAACACTATACCAGATGGCAACAATACCGGGATCAATGGTGGCACTAGCGCTAATAGACCCAAACCTGATAAGATACTGGAAGCTGGTGGTAGCAACAACGCTCATAGCACTAGCCGTAGTACAAGTACAGCTGACAATAGCCATACTAGCAACATACATCCTAGCAAACACGTACAGAGGTATAATAGCGACAATAGCCACACTACTACTCATAACAACTGTTGGAATCCACAACAACATAGCGAGAATAATACAAGAAAAACAGACAATGAACGAAATCCTAACAACAACACTAGCATTGACTATAGCGACAACATTAGCACTATCAATAGCGTACATCATAATAGAAACGAGGATGACGGTAAGGTAGACTTACACCCCTTCTAAGGAAGCTCAAAACTATATCACTTCACTTAGAAGCCCACTATAGGGACAGTGGAAGCCGTGTCGAGATTGCCACCTCTTCCTGTACAGCCTTCAATCACACGGTTATCGTGAAAGCGTGTGAGAGGGGTGTTAGAGAGTCTGAAAGCAACATATTCTACTACTGGGTACGCAACTATATGCATGTAGATGCGTTAACTGTGCTAGAGCTCCTGTAGGATTCCAAGGCTGGTGTGGCGGGCCCGGGGGGATTTGAACCCCCGACCGCCGGCTTAGGAGGCCGGCGCTCTATCCTGGCTGAGCTACGGGCCCTCCCCCGGGAGCCCCTCTAAACTAATAATAGGGGGTGGGGCTTATATACATCCATTCACTCCTCGACCGCAACCCACATTGCTGGGACTATAGTGCTCACCGAAGCGAGGGTGGTACCATGGGCTTTAACATAATTCTTGTAAGGCTAGCCCATCCAGGATTGCTAGGTGGAGAGCTTCTACCACGATGTTGGCCTGATGGGTAGAGGTATCGCCTTTAAAGGCTGGAGGTGTCAGCAGGGATGGGCTGGTGACATAGTGGCTGGGGGTTGCGGATCCCACGGCTTGAAAGCCCGTCAGGCCTTCCACATACGCTAAGGCCCTATTGCCCTCCCAACAGTTTCTCCAGCTCCTTACCGCATGGGATTGTGCTAGGTGCGACTTTGATCCCGAGAGCCTTATACCTTCTACTTAGCTCGCTAGCCTTGCTTTTCAAGTACAGGGATACCCTGCTATTGACCTTAGGTGAGTGTAGCAAGAGTATGAAGGTTCTACCCCTAATGGTGGGGTTACCTAGTAGCTCTCCTCTAAGCTCCTCACTCCCAACTATTGTCTCCAGTGTCTCCGCAAGCTGGTTTACGTCCCCAATCCTAGCTTTAGCTGTGTTCTCCACAATGAATACCACGTGTTCCATGACTACAACATAATCCGCACGCCTCCTGATTATCCCGTGCCTTTCATACAATGGATCCAGCTCTACCCTCCTCAACCCACCTAACCTAACTCTATCCTAGCCCTCTCCTCCAGGAGCTCCCTCGCCACCTCGGAGAACTCACTATCCGGTATACCCTCCTCGTCTACCGTAAGCTTCTCCACCTTAGAGCTCCTCCCAACAGCTTTAACCAGGTATGCTGAGACCATACTTGGATCTATGGAGTCAGTGGGGCTTAGGCCTAGCTTGGTAGCCTTATCCTTATTGCCACTCATGGCTATGAGGTTGTTTAGAGCGTGGAGCATGAAATCGCTATGTGTTGTCATCACAACATACTTACCATGGTTAACAGCCCTTGCGATCAACCTAGCTAGGATCCTCTGAGCTCTAGGATGTAGGTGTGCCTCAGGCTCCTCGATCACGATAAACCGGTGCACTGGTGAGGCTAGAGCTAGTGCTACGCTAAGAGCCTCCCTGACACCCGAGGGGGCCTCTGAGTAGTGGAGCCTCTTACCAGTCCACATGTTCAGGTATACGGTGTAGACACCAGCCTCCCGGACGGGCTCCGGCTTACAACCAAGCTCCTCCAAGAGCTCCGAGACGGCAACCCAGACATCCTCTATGAAACCCCCGGTAGCTAGAAGCCTTGAGAGATCGTAGAAGAGGCTCAAGTACCCCCCATCAGCACCCCTAACATCCCTTATGACATCTATACGAGGATAAGGCTTCAAAAGAACCCTCGTAATACCAGCCCTACTGTCAGGTAGCATCGCTCCAGGCCCCTTGTAAAAGAATGTCTTAAAGCTATCAAGGGTGTAATAGAATAGGAGGTTTGCTATTACACCTACAAGTAAATCGCTTTCAGAGAGCACCTTACCATCGTAAACCTCATAGATCTCACCTTCATTAGACAGGTGTACAGTCAAATACCCCGGGTAGGGGGTTATAGCATGTATTTTATCCACAAAATCCATATTAGGTTTGTACTCCACTATTCTTACACTACCCCTTTCTATCCTAAACTCTATTGAGGCCTTACTATCAACTCTAATCTTAGCCTCCCCAGCTCCTTCCCTAATTATCGAGTTCAGATCTCCATAGAGCTCCTCAAAGCTCTCCTTAAACCCTGCTACAAGCCCTTCATGCATTGTTTTAATGTAGATTCCAATCGTTCTCCTGAGGATATCCTCTACGCTTCCTCCCCTTCTGATCTCTTCTAATAATGTTGTGAGGGGAGTTGGGCTACCGAGCTCTTGTGATGCTTCAAGACTTGCAACATTAAACCATGTACCCATGTCTGGCATTGTGCTGGCTAGAGCCCATAGTGTTTGTGCTATGAGTGATTTACCGACGCTATTCCTTCCTATGAATACCGTTAGGGGTTTGACTTCTACTTCTACCTCCTCGAATGGCCCTATGTTTACAAGTTTAACCTTGGGGTGCAAGGGCTTGGGCCTCCAAGGCCTCCAGTAGTACTAGAGGGTTTAAAGTCCTTGTGTTGGTTGGAGGTGGAGGCTCAGACTTTCTAGATTACGTCTACTACGTCCTTCCAGTCTCTCCAGTAGCTCCTCATCTCTCTTGGTGTTATAGTCTTGTTCTTCACAGCCTTTATGGCTTTTGCTAGTTCTAGTGCTAGTTTGTGGTTTAGCACTAGGGGTATGTTTAGGTCTGCTGCCTGTCTTCTCACCCTGTAGTCCTTCTCTGGAGCGTACCCTGTTGTTATAACCATTCCTACATCACCTTTGGCTATCAGCTCTAGGGCTCTCCTCTCATCCACTGCCATCGAGTCCCCTACCTCCATACCCTTGAGTGTTATGGTCTGGTACCCTGCTTGCTCTAGTATCCTCCTGGTGAGCTCTAGCTCCTGTTGCCCCCATCTATCAGGGTTGTAGACTAGTATTAGCTGCGCCTCCCCCGGCACATCGTTCCCCTGCACGCTTAGCCAGCTTGATAGTAGTGCTTCCTCGTAAACCTCTGATATCGTTGCCACCTCACCTACACTCCTCATCTCAGGCCCTAGGTGTGGGTATGCCCCTCTAAGCCTTGCCCACGAGAACTGCGGTGATTTAACACCATACCATGTTGGCTTCAGCAGGTTAAACCTACCCTCTTCAACAACATCCCCTATCCTACCCTCTAGTGATGCCTGGACAGCTGCCCTCATCAGGTTGTAGCCTGTGACCTTGCTTGAGAAGGGCATGGACCTACTAGCTCTTAGGTTAAGCTCTATAACGTAGACAGCTCCACCCCTGTATAGCATTTGTATGTTGTAGGGCCCCTTGATGCCCAGGGTTTCGTTTAAAGCCATGGAGATCCTGCACGCCTCCACAACAGCATCCCTCGGTAGGAGCCTAGACGGAATGACCATTGTTGAGTCACCACTGTGAACCCCAGCTGGCTCCACATGCTCTATGACAACCCCTACAGCACTCCTACCATCGCCGACAGCGTCGACCTCGAACTCCAAAGCGTTATCAACGAACTTTGAGACGACCACAGGATACCTGGGGGATACCTTGGCAGCCCTCCTTAGGTATTCTAGGAGCTCCTCACTAGACCATGCAATCCTCATAGCTGAGCCGCTGAGCACATAGCTTGGCCTAACGAGCACGGGGTATCCGACCCTCTCAGCGAACCTCAGGACCTCTGAGACACTGGTGGCCTCAACCCACTCAGGCTGCCTTATCCCAAGCTCGTCTAGGAGTTTGCTGAAGAGAGCCCTGTTCTCCGCCATGTTAACACTGTAGCCGGGTGTCCCTAGTAGTTTAACCTTCCTCCTCTCAAGCTCCCAAGCCACGTTATTGGATATCTGCCCTCCTAGGAACGCTACAACACCTACGGGTTTCTCGAGCTCGTATATGTCTAGGATCCTCTCAACCGTTATCTCGTCGAAGTAAAGCTTATCATTGACATCCCAGTCTGTGGAGACAGTCTCGGGGTTGTAGTTCACGACTATGACCTCGTAACCTCTACCCCTAGCCTCATCGGAGAAGGTTACTATACTCCAGTCGAACTCAACACTAACACCAATCCTAAACCCCCCAGCACCCAGGACCATAATCTTAGGCTTACCGCTATCAAAGCTAACATCGTGCTCCCAACCGTTGTATGTTAGGTAGAGGTAGTTCGTCCTAGCAGGCCACTCTGCCGCAAGGGTGTCGATCTGCTTCACAACAGGTGTTACGCCATGGTTCAGCCTTAGACTCCTAACCTCGTCCTCTTCGACACCCAGAGCTCTAGCTATCTGTAGGTCGCTGAAACCCATCCTCTTAGCCTCAGCTATGAGCTCCACTAGCTCCCTCCCAGCCCTACCCCTATGTTTTTTCAGGAGCTCGTAGAACTCAACAGCCTCCCTTACCTGTTTGAGGAAGTGCTTGTCAACCCCCGTAGCCTCGTAGACCATGTCCACGGTGGCTCCTAGCTTGAACGCCTTGGCAGCCCATATGGGCCAGTAGGGCTCCCTAAGCCTGAGCTTCTCCATCAAGTAGTCTAGTGTTGTCGATTCATCCTCGTAGATGGGGCCCCCTACGAGGCCGGGCTCGCCTATATCGAGCATCCTCAAAGCCTTCTGTAGCGCCTCCAGGAAGCTCCTCCCTATAGCCATTACCTCACCTACACTCTTCATCTCACTACCAATGCTCCTCTCAACGTACTCGAACTTATCGAAATCCCATCTCGGGATCTTAACTACAACGTAGTCTAAGCTTGGCTCGAAGTTAGCTGAGGTAACCCCCGTGACCTTGTTCACTATCTCGTACAGCTTGTAGCCGAGCGCTAGCTTAGCTGCTATGTAGGCTAGGGGGTAGCCTGTAGCCTTGCTAGCTAGAGCACTACTCCTAGACATCCTAGGGTTGGTCTCTATAACGTAGGCTTCATCGCTGTTATTGGGGTTCAATGCAACCTGTACATTACCCTCCCCTATGAGCATTATAGCTCTCTCAACTGCTATCGATAGATTTCTTGAAAGCTGGTACTCGTAGTCTGTGAGGGTCTGGCATGGGGCTACAACTATGGACTCCCCAGTGTGCACACCCATAGGGTCTAGGTTCTCCAAGCACGCTATGGCTGCAACGTTATCGTATGCGTCCCTGACAACCTCGAACTCAATCTCCTTCCAATGGTGTAGGTATTTCTCCACTAGAACCTCTCCAATCTCGCTTTGAGCGAAAGCCGCTCTAAGCCTTCTAACCAGCTGATCCTCACTCCATGCAACAAAGCTACCAGCACCCCCTAGGTTGAAGCTAACCCTAACCATCACAGGGTAGCCTATCATGCTGGCAGCCTCAACAGCTCCATCCAGGCTGTTGACGGCCACGCTGGGAGGTACTGGTATACCGTTATCCTCCATAACCCTCCTGAATAGGGATCTTGAGAGAGCCCTCCTAATACCCTCAATTGGTGTTCCAAGAACTTTAACCCCATATCTACTTAGAACACCTTCATCGTGGAGTCTAACGCCTAGACTTAGAGCTGTCTGCCCACCGA
>Ga0079996_137159_pt1 | contig 109951 bp, 131 predicted proteins | sample PerSpoAPS_AMetaG_FD_69199 | JGI IMG/M metagenome (GOLD analysis project Ga0079996, IMG submission 69199) | Thermal spring microbial communities from Yellowstone National Park, Wyoming, USA - Perpetual Spouter A (PS_A) MetaG (SPADES assembly)... | ecosystem: Environmental > Aquatic > Thermal... | reverse complement strand
CCGAGCTATTCTTAAAAGACTCCAGCGGTAGAAGGTGCGTCGCCCACCAGGATCCTATAGCTGTTAGAAGCGATTCCAAATGGACACTCCCAGAACCCGAGCTAGCCGTGATCCTAGGGGGTGGGGGGAAGATCTTGGGATACACCATAGCAAACGACGTAACCGCAAGAGACATAGAAGCTGAAAACCCCCTCTACCTACCCCAAGCGAAGATCTACAATGGACGTTGTTCATTCGGATCATTCATAGTAACTCTGCATGAGGAGTAGGAACCCCACGTCCTATCTATAAGGCTTAGGATCTTCCGGGTCTAAGATACTTAAGGAAGAGACCTCTACAGCTAAGATCAGGAAGAAGATCGACTATATATTTATAAACCCCTGAAATAGAGATCCAAGCACTAGCTATATATCGAATCGCTTTCCAATAACTACATACTAGGGTTATCTATATTGTAGAGTAAAGATGTGGTTTTGAGAAGGCAGATCTTTCGCTCGAAATTAAATCAACGAGATCATGTATAAACTACATATGGATAAGCTTAAATATCTTTCAAAGGATATATATCTAGAGGGTTTAATATGAACTGGTATAGATCTAACGTTGAAAAGTTTATACCACTATATATTGCACCAGGCTATATAATATGGGCTTCAGCCGATCCTCTATCCAGAAATCAAAGGTTCATTGAAAGACTTATTGAGGAGGAGTATGTATACACTGTAGAGAATATATCCACACATTCTAAGGTTATGAGAAGATCAAAGGACTTGTGGGAGAAGGTTATAGACGCGGTATCTAGAACATTTAGAAAGGCCATCGAAAGCATTTGGATATCTAGAGCACCATAAGCTTCTTTAGTTACAACTGAAAAACCTTGCTCTTCAGGGAGGAGAATAGGTTAGAATCTGAACTTCTGAGTGGAGATTAGAGGTTTAAATATATGATGCTCTTTTGAAGTAGCGAGGTCGAGGGTATATATTTAGTTAAATAACTCTACTCATGGATCGGCTGTATGGTTTTATTTGGTTTAGGCGTATGTAGATTTAGTATGTAGATTTAGCGAGATATTATTATATGAGTGGGGTATATTAGCATCTTCTGTGGAAGAGGGCTGAAAGGTTCTTGGCTAGGGCTATGAGGGATTATGAGGAGAGGGGCTATGATGGTGCTTGTTTCAATTCGGAACAGACTGTGCAATTGGCTATTAAAGCAGCTTTATATAGGATCTTTGGGAGAGGTTGAGGATACATAGTTCTAAAACTCTTCTATCTTATCTTAGAAATCTACTCTATCAGGGCAATAGAGAGGATCTAGCTAGGATCGTTGATGACCTTGTATCAAGGTATAGGAGAGAGTTAGAACTTCTTGAGGAAAGCTATATTGAGGGCAGATATGGGGAGTTTGAATATCTGGAAAAACAGGGTAGAGCATGTATAGATACGGCTAAGAAGATGCTGAAGGTGCTCAGGGATATCGAGGGAAGACTGGCCTAGATTCGCCATTGATAAGCTTGCGTATTGAAGAGATGGAGATAGTATAGTTCTATAGTGGCTAGAGCAGCTAAAAATATATTAGGTGATAAACTGGAATCTATATACATTGTTGGAGGTGTGGCTGAGGATAGGATCACAGTTTATAGTGATATAGATATAGTAATAGTAGTTAGGGATCCCGGGCTAAAAAGTCTAGATAATTAGATACAATGGTGGAAGCAGGTAGGCTGGGTCTCCCTCTCGAAGCCCCTATAGATCTCAAGATCAGCACTATGGAGGAGTTCAGAGAGAACCTAGGGAAGATATATAAGAAAGCGGTGAAAATTGAGCCCTAAGAGCATGGGATCCTGTCTAGGCTAGACTTAATATTATGCTGCCTCTGTTTAACCCTATTTGCTATCCTCCTATCTGCTATAAATTGCTCCTCTAGCTTAACATAGAATCTGGAATCGATGGAAAATTGATGATTCGATTTAGATGCTTATAAACCTATATGGTGGGCTTTATTATTGGCTAGCCTGCTTCTTCCTTGTAGATACTATTTTCACGATATCCATATCGTTTAGTATGTGATCGGCTCCGATCCTAGCTCTACTCTTAGCCTCTATGGCGTATAGAAAACCTTCTCCTAGCTCTGTGTGCACCATATATGCGAGCTCTCTAGCCGTGGTTCCCTTTCTCACCAGCAGGGCGTCTGGCAGGATCTTTCCCTCGCTGTCGGTTAGCTTTACAGAATCTTCTACAGGGTATACAGTAATCATATCGAGTGCTTCAAAAACAGCAGCATTTATAGCTCTCTGGACACCCGTGCCTCCGAGCTTCTCGATCACAGCTTTTATCCTTTCTAGAGCCTTCTCCTGTGCTTGCGAGAGCCTAGCCCGATCTATTATTGTGAACCCCTCATCCCCTGGTATGTATTTTATAAGGCCTGCAGATGCAGCCCTCCTAAGCGCTAGCTCGGCCTCAGCTGACGTAGGTATTACTATCCTCCCCTCGAGTCTCTTTACAAGGCTCTTTATTATATCCCAGGCCTCAGGTATATCGGCCTTGTTAGCTATGATGATAGTTGGCTTCGAAATCCTCCTTAAGGTTGATGCGAATAGAAGTATCTCCTCATCCCTCCACGACATGAATCTTGTGTTTGAAAGTCCAGACTCTTCCAGGGCCCTTATAACATGGGTTTTCCTAACAGATAGGCCTGAGAGTCTCTGGGATAGCTTCTCAATAGCGTCTGAGGGTGGCATAGAGTCGAGGGTTTTGGCAAGCCTAACCCAGTCGCTCTTTATAATAGATGCCAGCCATAGATCGAATTCCCTCTCTATCTGAATAACATCATCGTAGGGATCATAGCTACCTGGCTTAACAGGTCTTCCCTCAAGGTCAGTAGATCCCGAGGCATCTATCACGTGGAGAAGAACATCAGCCTGTCTAAGACTGTCAAGAAACTTATTCCCAAGCCCTCTGCCCTCGTGAGCCCCTGGGATCAATCCTGGAACATCCACAACCTTCACCGGGATGAATCTATTTCCATCAACACATATTGAGTTCCTAGCATCACACCTCGGCAAACCGAGGATCTTGTGGGGACACTCCCTCCTAACATATCCAATTCCAACATTGGGCTCGAGTGTTACAAACGGCCTGTTCTCGATCTTAACAGGGACCATTGTAAGTGCTGAGAAAAGAGTTGACTTCCCCACATTTGTCTTACCTATTATCCCTACCAAGATGCTCGTCTGCGTCACCAATCCGCTATACCACTAGATGTATAGCCCTGAGGATATTTTAGATAGGGGTTCGGATTTCATTGGGCTTGGTTTTTGCCAAGTCCTCTTCCCTTGGTTTCATCGCCCTCGGGATCCCTTTTCATCGGGATCCATATCGCTGGGCTCCACCCGCTCTGGGCGACCCAACCCACAGCTCCACCTTCATCGATTCCTCTGGTTCATTGCTGTGGGGAAACCCCCGCCTCCTGACTCTCCTCTTTTCTTCCAGGTATCTCCTCCTAATGTTTATAGATGCAGCCTTATGCCTGTTCATCTTTAATCCACATCTTGGGCATTCTCTAGATGTGTTCCTAGGATCAACAAAAGCTGTTAATGCCGCCTCTGACACTCTTCTATGTATTCTTTTCCATGGTGTTCTATAGCTCCTCTTCCTCCTATTCTTAGCCCTTTTCCTACTAACGAGATCCTCCCTATCTAGATCCTCGAAGACGTGAATAGTGTTTGGGGATAGCATTCTCAAGCCTGCTGAGGGCTTGTTTATAGAGTCCTTCTCCCTATCCCTCTTTCTTCTAACATACTCCTCATAGAGCTCCCTCTTACCCCTACTCTGTGCTATAGCCTTCTTATGCTCATACACGATCTTAATGCTCTGGAGAGGCCTTAGATCTACATGTATAAAGCCTATTGATGGCTCGTAGCCATCCAGTGAGAGCTGGTTGCTATCCTATCCAATAACCCTCCTAACATAGATCTCCTCAGAGCTTTGATGGGATAACCACTCTGTCGTCCTTGATTATAGCCTCACCAACAGTCCAGCCTCTAACCCTGTGCTCAAACCATGTTGATCTCCATGATATGGTTAAGTATTCCCCTGGTTTTAGAGTTATCCTTATGGTTCTAGCCTGGTAATCTATCTTCATAAGCGTTGTCTTACATCTAGCGAATCTCCTCCTAATCCTCGGCTTGATTTTTCTAGCCCTCCCCCTTAGATATCTCTTCCTCCAATTCTCCATAATCAAGTAGGCTGTCCTTATAACAGCATCTACCTAGTGCGCTGCGTAGGGGATCCTTCATAAGCTCTTCTCTAAGCCTCTTCTTAAAAGCCCTGCCCCTCGGAACTATTGGGATCCTCACCTTCAAACCCATATTAGTGGTTAGCTTCCCACCCCTTCTAACAAGCTCTGGGAAGCTGATCTCCACTCAATATTATCTCAGATCATATTTATAGCCTTCTGCAGAGCTCTAATATACCATGTTATAAGCTTCGAGATCCTATCATCCCTTATAGGCACGGAATATGATCTGACAAGCTCAAGGGTCTTCAATGAGTTTCCTTACACCTTTAACCACTTTCTCATATTTATGGCTCCTCATACCATATAGCTTTTCAGCGAAGTGAGATACTATTGTGGTGAGGTCTTCTACAAGCTCCTCCCTAGGATCTTTGTCCTCTTGATTCAAGGCAACCACTTCAACCCCGAAGGCTTTCAGCAGCTCCTCAATTGTTTTGAAGCCAAACCTCGTCAGCCTGTCTGGATATTCAACAATGATCCTCGATATCTTCCTCTCAACAGCAAGCTTCAGCACCTTTTTGAAACCCTTTCTATCCTCCTTCAACCCGCTTCCAATATCTGTTACTACCTCATAATCCGCTATATTGTTTTGTCTAGCCCACTCCTCCAATGCTTTAACCTGTCTCTCCAAATCATCTCTCTGACTATTAGATGACACCCTAGCATAGAGAATCACCCTCTTCTGCCTAACCACACCAATTAATCTCTCAACATCCTCCTCCCTAAACCTCCACCTACCCCCTGGGGTAAGAACAGGCTTTATGTAACCCCTCCTAACATAATCCCTTAAAGTAGTATAGCTAATACCAAGCATCTCACAAACCTCCTTCGGTCTAAGCAACTCTACACCCAAATAAGGAAGTTAATACCAACCCTTATAAACTTTTATGAAACCCAAAACAGTTTCTTGAGACATCAGCCTTTACTGAGCTAATGAGGATCAAAGCAGAGCTCTCATAGCTCATAGACAGCTGGGTTTGCTCCTTAGAGTAGTATCTTTGCTGGTCTTAGCCCTGCTAACATTCTATGCCAAGCTCTTCGGAGCAGATCCTCGCTATATCTGTAATCCTCCTAGCAACATCTATAGGGTCTCTCCCAGCTATATATGCTACCGGTTCTATGCCAAGCCCCCCAAGATCTATTACAGCCTCTACTCCATCCTTAGATAGGGATCTGCTTACCTCCGATATGATCTCTTCCTCCCCCACATATCCTTCTCTAGGCCCTAGAATGCTATAGCCTATGCCGAGCTTTTTAAATGCTTCTTCAACACATTTGAGAACCCTTATATTTGCTATCGCCTTCACATCTCTCCTTATTTGGAGTATATTTAGGAGTATCCTTCCCAGATGTCTGCTAGCGCCCCATGCTGGTTTGGATACTGCTGCTATCCCCCTACCCACTCTCGTTATCCTGCCTGGGAATGCTGCCACGTCTTCGAGGCTTTTTGCCCCTTCCTTGGCATATGCAATGTTCATGAGAACCTCTGGCACCAATATATAGGTGCACTTCTCCCTAGATAGATGCTCATATGCGTTCTCAAGGGCTTTTATAACTCCGAAGCCCTGAGAGATCTGTATTAGCTCTGCACATATCCTACATTCAGGCGGTATCCCAGGATCTAGCTTTCTATGTGCATCGCATAGCCTGAGCTCTGAGAGGGACCTCAATATATATTCTGTTAGGATTGCCAATACATCAACCTTCTTACCCTCTCTAGTTAATGTGAGCACTCTCTCTATGAGAGATAAAAACTCCCTTTTATCTAAGCCTGCACTCGAGATCCTCTCAAGAAGCTTCTCTTCATCATATACAGGGCTCTTGATATATATATTTACAGTTGGCTGTGAAACCCCTAGGAGCCTAGAAATATGTATCTGGGTATGCCCCTCCCTCCAAAGTCTCCTAGCTATGATTGCTTTTATCGGTGTGGATATATATTCATCTACCACCTCGAATGGTAGTCTCAATTCTCCCTATCCATAGATAGTATTATAGAGGACCTATTTATTAATCTATAGAGATGCTTCTATAGAAAAATGACTAGCGATCTAGATAATACCGTTTCAGCAATACTTGCAGGGGTATCACCTAAGAATCCACCTGATCACATGCGTATCTGCTGATACAAGCCCAAACAATATAATTATAGATAGTGGGTTGTGGAGCAGGTATGAAGGATCCATGTATAGTTTGGTATATAGCGTCAAAGCTATCTCCAGGCGTATCTCTTAGCAGGCTAGAGGATAGGCTTCTAATGCAGAAGATAGGATATATAGTCCAAGAGATCCTTGGTCAGAAGCTTGGCTATAGATTTAGCTGGTATAGCTATGGACCATACTCGAGGGCTCTCTCAAGGGATCTCCACTCATATGAAGAGCTATGTATTAGTAGCTATGATAAGGATGACGAGATGAGTCTCATAAATATATTGGATAGATTCACCGAAATCTATGTCAAGGCCCAGATGCTATGCCCAAGCGAATCAATGGCTAGGATCCTAGAGATTGTTGCGTCACTGCACATGCTATCAGCAAATACATACCCCCCATCAACAGATCCTGTGGGTGATCTTACAAGGATAAAGCCATATATTAGTAGAACATGTGCTGAACAGATTTTCAGCATGTTGAGGGAAATAGGGGTGATAAAAACCATAGAGAAAGGAGTCTCCTCTGATAGTGCTTAGCCTTCTTTATAAACACTCCTGACATCATATATTATAGTAGGTGCTTTGATGGAGAAGAGTACTAGATATAAAAAGGTATATGACGAGATCCACGGATATATAGAGCTCGACGAGCTAGCCTTAAGGATAATAGATCTCGATGTGTTCCAGAGGCTCAGGAGGATCAAACAGCTTGGGGTTACATTCTATGTATATCCAGGGGCTGTCCACACTAGATTTAGCCACAGCCTAGGTGTATATCATATAATTAAAAAGCTTTCAGAGAGGTTGAGCAGGGAGGGATATATATCTAGGGATGATCTGCCGCTTCTCGAGGCATCAGCCCTCCTACATGATGTGGGCCACCTCCCATATAGCCATGCCCTCGAAACATTCTATACGAGGATCACTAATCAAAGGTTCGAGCATGAGGATCTCAGTAGAGAGGTAGTGTTAAACGATCCAGGGGTTTCAGAGACTCTCTCAGAATTCGGGATAGATAAGCACGAGGTGGCATCGATAATATATGGAACACATCGAGAACCCCTATATAATCAGCTAATGTCCTCAGACCTGGACGTAGATAGAATGGACTACCTTGTCAGAGACTCTCTACACACAGGGGTCACATATGGATCCATAGACCTAGATAGGTTATTAGAAACAACAACGGTTGACAGAGACGGCAACATAGCTGTTAAAGATAAGGGTTTGATAGCTGTTGAGAACTTCTATATAGCGAGACTCCACATGTACCGAGGTGTATACTATCACAAGACTAGCCTCGGCTATGAGTTGCTCTTAACCCACATATGGGGGGAGCTTCTAGATATATATGGGGAGCTAGAGCCTTTCAAAACCATAGAGGGGCTGAGAACTCTTATAAGAAGAAACGCCTTCAGATACTTCGATGACTACTGGGTTAACGGTCTATTCTATAGAATCATCGAGGAGAGGGGGCAGGCTGGAGACAATATAGGCGACATGATCTGGAGGTTCCTCTATAGAAAGGGGTACAAGGTATGTCTAGACCATGTAGAGCTTATATATAGAGATGTGCCAAGCAATGCCGAGATAGAGGAGAATATGTGGGCATCTATGGGGGGATCTATAAAGGATCTTGCCGCAATCGACAAAAAATACCTAATAATATTTGTAGATACAATACCAATATACAAGGAGGAGGAGTCCGTTAATATAATCACCCGTGGAGGAGCCTCGGTAAAGATCTACGAGTATCCCGGGAGCATTATTGGAAAGCTGCCTAAGTATATGCTGATCAAAAGGATCTATCTACACCCATATATTCATCAGATAATCCCATGCCCTACAGAGAAGCGGGCTCGATAGCCTAGGTGGCTAGGGCCTTTTCAAAGGAGCTGTAGATGGAGTTAAGCCTAGCTATCCACTCGCCAAGCTTTTCAGGTGTTTCAGGATATTCCTCGTAGAGCTTCTTCATTCTATCCATATACTCTGCAGCAAGTATAAGCTTTGAGAGGAGACTGGGCCTTCCAAGCCCAGCTATTACTCTGCTGAGCTTATCGAAGATCCCCCTCTTATTCTTTATAACCCCTGTCACGCTTGTCTCATATAGATCGCTCTCCCTCATTATCCTCTTCCTAAGCCCATATTCTATATCTTCGTCTGTGAGCCTCTGGAGAAAGATCCTGAATATATCTAGGGAGGCCTGTTTAGCACCATAGTAGTCTATATAGAGCTTGTTCATAATCCAAAGGCCCCTCGCGCTGAAGTCGCCAGCCTCAGCCGCCTTGGAATATGCTATTGCAGCAGCCTTCGCAGATAACATACCCGAGCCCTTCCCACCACCGTGTACCGGGTTTACTGTGTAGCCTGCATCGCCTATAACCATTATCCCATTCCACACCATAGTATATGGAGGCCTCCTAGTTGGTACTAGGGCACCGCTGCTCTCAACAAGTTTTGAGTTTCTAAACTCTGGCCTTGTGAGAATATATTTATAGAGATATACCCTGGGATGCTCATAGCCCTTCCCACCCTGTACCCCCAGCCCAACGTTAACGGTTCTAACTATGCTCTTCGGAAAGTTCCACCAATAGCCCCCAGGGGCTATCTTTAGATTCACATAGATCCTTATATATTCCGGCTTATCTATCCACTCATCGAGAACCCTTATTTCTCTATACGCTATCTGGGTATCCTCGGGCCTGATGGGATCCACTATGGGCCAATCCTGCGGAAGCCTTCTAACAATGCTCCTAGCAGAGCCAGAGGCATCTATAACTACATTAGATCTGAAGACAAGCTTATCCCCCTTCCTACTAGCAACAACACCCCTCACAAAGCCCCCCTCTATTATAGGTGCAGACGCGTTTGTCTCATCATAATAATCAGCACCATTATCAATACTATCCCTTATAAGTCTCTGGGTAAACCTAACCCTGTTTATCTCATAACCCTCACCATCTATTGTTAGAACCACCTCCTCTGAGGGGCTATACAGCATGATACCCTTGACGATGCCGTCCATCTCCTCACCCCTTGGAGGGTCTATCCCCACCTCCTCAAAGTGGTGCTTCCCAATAGCATCTCCACATGGCTTATCCCCAGCCCTATGGTTTGGCTTAGCATCTATAAGGGCTACTGAGAAGCCCATCTTGCTGAGGAGATAAGCAGCAGTAGATCCAGCAACCCCCGCACCAACGATCACAACATCATATCTTCTCTCTATAGCCAATACATCCACCTCCACTCATTGTGGAAAATAAATATAACTAATGATCTTCTTAGAGCTAATTCCATATGCGTCACATCAGAAACTATTTATTACAACCCTTATATTTTTATACCAACCTCTAATTCAACAAAGATCTCCCTTCGAGGTTAAATACCATAATTAAGTAATAGCGTGTAATGCTAACTCTGAGCAGCATAGCCTAAGGGGCGAGGCTTTCAGTTTTAAAGTGTTGAAAGGGTTGCTCTATGCAATATCCCTTTTTACGAGCATTGTATATTAGCTTTCCCATATCTCTTTATAGCCTCAGCAGCCCTCTCTAGATCCTTTACCTCCATATATAGCCTCTGGTGAAATGTCATCCTACCCCCCATTGGGTTCTGCTGCTCTCTAAGGATCTCTATAAATTTCCTAGCTCTATTACATCTAATCACTATATTCTGATCCTCTAGCGGAAATTTTATAAGCACTCCTGAGCCTTGTATACCTCTGTCTGTAATCATATAGTCCATTATAGGTTGAACTACGGAGATGTTTTTACCCCTCATATATGCTCTGTTTATTGCTAGGGGGACTAGGAAGAAGATCTCGAACATAGCTAGGTTTCCAAGGAACCTTATTAAGGGGTCGCTGGAGCCTATATAGTGGGGTGTTACATACATTTGGTATGCATAGTAGAGTATAAAGACTATTGGGAGCGATATAAGGGGTATCAGGGTGAATTTCATCTGCTCCCTTATCTCATCATTTAAAGCCCTATCTTCTTGGATAAGCTCCATAGCCTTTCTAGGATCTACCCTAATAATCTGTCTACCAGATCTTACATACTGGGCATCTTCACTACTTATTGAGAGCCTCATCCTCCTAATATTCATGAACATTATTATGGCCATGTATGTTATGAAGAAGAGCGTCACTATGATCCAATATACCTCTCCGGGTAGAAAGGTTAATGCTAGGGAGTAGAGGATAACCATGATCTGTGAAACTACGATTGATGGTACTCGCCTCATCCAGCTACACCTATACCTTAGCTATATATGGGATACAAACATATATAGTTGGGATATATTGTTGGAGACATCGAGGGGCTTATCTAAAAAGCTACATTAGCTCCTGCTAATAGGTTAGCGATACCTCTGATAATATTGCTGGTCAGCTATGTGCCCACAAGATCTAGTAACTCTTTAGGCACTATACCTTTGTCCAAGAGATATTTCTTCTCATGCTTCTCATATCTATATATAACATCTGCCCTATCACTTCTGAAATCCCATGGAGCGCATAGAACAAGGTCTCCAGGCGATATCCATATTCTTTTTCTAAACTTCCCAGGGATTCTCGCAACCCTCTCCACGTTGTCTGTGCATACTACCTTTATCCACTCAGCGCCCATCGCACCTGTGACAACACATATAACCTGTCCTTCGCTTGGTAGTGGTATCTCTTTTGGTGCTTCCTCTTGCTTCTTTTTAACCAATAAGTGCACCTAAGAATAGGTTGGCTATGAAGCTTATATCGGGCTACTTACCTCCAGGTCTTTTAACTATAACTGTGTTGACCTGTACTGTATCCTCGCTAATAGCGTTTCCTCTCACAAACTTTCTTCTTCTAAGCCCTTCCTCCTTTGGATGGAACCCCGGTGGACCGCTCAGAAGCACATATTTTTTAACAGGCCCGGGTATGTAGGGGAGCATAGGCGCTCCAGCCTTATCGCTCCCACCTGTTATTAAGAGGCTATAGCCTGAGAGCCCTATTATAGATCCGTCTACTATGTCGCCTATTTTTAGACCATATAGCTTGGAGCTTTTCTCATGAGACAATGTGATCTGAAAGCTGGGGGCTCTCATAACCTCTGCAAGGGCTCTCTCAACACCGAGCTTCTCCCTCATAAAGTCCTCGGGAAGCCTTATCTCCCCCTCTTGCATGCTCTCATCTGTGACTATCTGCGCTACCAGCTTAACCTTTGAGCCGTCTTGCTTTTTAACTCCAATGGATATTACGCCTAGCTGGGGATCTAGGATCTTCTTGAGTGTTGGGGATATCCTCGCCTTTGGCAGGGTCTTCTGGGACTTCTCATCCTCTCCATATGGAAGACTTGGGTCGGCTATAGCTATTACCTTAACCCTTCTAGGATTCTTCACCTCAGGATCTGAGATCACGACCTTGATTTCGGGCATTCTCCACCCACTACTATGCATAAATGCGGCGAACCTTATAACTATGTTACTCTGCCCTGGCTAAGCACTGATCTAACTTTTGAAAGTATTTCATGGTATAGCGAGTCTCTATTGTTAAGCTCTACTCGATAGATGATAAAGTCTCTGCCAGCTCTTTTTATCCTCTGCGAGATCTCATCCACAAGCCTTAGATGGACTACAAAGAGTCCTGGCTTGGGTGTCTCAATCGATCTATATATGATCTTCTTACAGCTCTCAACACTAAGTTCCATAGGGCCTATCTCGTCTATAGCTATAAGGTCAGCCCCTTCTAAGGATCTCTCGGTATTACTAACAACTCGATTGACATCCTCCTCAATAACGCAATACCTACCGATCCTCGCACCCATACACCGGCCGCCTAGCCTTTCAAAGCTTATAGCTAGCCAGCCGGAATCGCCGCTAGAGAGATCAACAATCCTGAACCCAGTCCTCCTACCTCCCTCCCTCACCTCTGGACATACAAAGCCTGCAACCCTATATCGATCTCCAGCTACGCTTGATAGTATCCTTGTGAACAGCGTTGTCTTCCCAACACCAGGGCTTCCAGTTATAAGGATTTTGGACATCTAGCATACCCATCCTGCAGAGCTAGAATATTGCTCTATGTAAGAGCCGCGGCCGGGATTTGAACCCGGGACCTCTGCCTTACCAGGGCAGCGCTCTACCAGGCTGAGCTACCGCGGCTTCTCATGTCTAGAGATGTGGTTAGAGCTTATATTTCTACCACTCGTAGCTAGGTCTTCTCTTCTCAACAAAGGCTCTCGCAGCGTTTAACGCAGAAATAGTTCTCGATAGCCTCTCTAGCTCTGAGATCCCTAGTTCTAGCATATATGTCATAACTATGCTCCTCTTAATCCTCTTTATAGCCCTGAGAGCTTGGGGCGAGTTCTCTATAAAAGCTCTTGCTATGCTAGCAACGGTTTCCCCAAGCTTTTCAGGTGGTGTTACATGTGATGCCAAGCCAATTTCGAGTGCCTCCCTAGCAGAGATAATAGTTGATGTCATAGCCAGGTAAGATGCCCTTACAGGGCTTAGTGCTAGAAGCCCTATGGTGGATAACGCGGGAGGTAGAAGGCCCCACCTAGCCTCTGCCCATGAGATCCTCGCCCCTTCCGCAATAACCACAGCATCCCCTACCCATAGTAGTTCAGCCCCTCCTCCAAAGGCGTCGCCGTTAACCGCTACTATCAATGGCTTTTCAACATTTAATAGCCTTCTGAAGAGGGATGCCAAGCTCTGGAACAGCCTACCAGCTTCATCAGGATCTTTGGCAGAGGCGAGCTCCGAGAGATCTATCCCCGCTGAAAACGCCTTACCCCTCCCACTAAGAACAAGAACCTTAGCATTTGGATTTCCCTCCACATCATCCACAGCGGATATGAGCTCTCTTAACATAGTTTTGTTCATAGCATTATACTTCTCTGGTCTATTCATATATATCCAACCTATGCTATCCCTCACATCCACATCCACAGTGCTATAACCCATATAGCCACACCCATAGAGAGAGGGCTGCGGAGTATATATAGACCGAGGGCTCTAAGAATCCATTAGAAATCCTGGATCTATCATCAACATTTAGATAGCTATGTATTAGACTTTAATAGAATACAAGCTAAGCTAAGATCTATAGTTACCCTCATTTAGGAATTATTTGAGACTGGCACATTAGTTATGGCGCTCCGTGTCAAGCTGCATTCTCTCTATACTATGCTTAAGCCATTAAATAAGCTGATACGCTATCAAAGAATGCCTAGCCCCTATAGGCTGTTTCCGGTTCAGTGGGATATTTAAATACCTTGTTTGTATAGTTTTTGGGGCATAATGCATCGATGATTCGCTATGCGATGAGATATAGATCAACCCTGGATAGGGCCCTACGAGACTTAGGCGAGACTAGCGAAGGCCAGGGGCTAACCTCGCTCACAAACTATGAGAGGGAAACAGATCCCTGAGGAAACTGTAATGATCGGGCCGCGCTTAATGCAAAAGTGGAGATATAATTCGGTGAATAATACGTTAGGGCGGAATTAGTAGCTAGGGATAGGATATTTATCTATCTTTAAGTAATATTTTTGGTAAGGAAGGGCAGGTTTTATGGTTAGTTGGAAGCCGACTTCATCTATGGCTGAGGAGAGTAATGTATATAGGTATATGGTTGAGCATAATATAAAAGATCTCAGGGGATTTGTTAGACATACATATGAGGAGCCCGAGAGATTCTGGAGTGAGTTTGCCAGGATTATTAATCTTAGGTTCTCAAGACCATATAAAAGGGTTCTGGATCTCTCTAGGGGGAAGCCGTGGGCTAGCTGGTTTGTTGGTGCTGGATTCAACCTAGGATCTATGATTCCTGATGGGGGGCATATTTATCTTAGATGGATGAACGAGAGGGGCGATTATAGGGAGGCTACATACTCAGAGATCCTCTCGCAGGCTAGATCTGTTGCCTCATTCCTGAGAAGGGTTCTAGGCCTCTCGAAGGGTGATAGAGTTGCTGTATATATGCCAATGATCCCAGAGATAGTCCCGATCATGCTTGGAGTTATAAGGGCGGGTCTTATCTTTGTACCCCTCTTCTCGGGCTTCGGCCCTGAGCCCATAAGGGTTAGGGTTGAGGACTGCGATTGTAGGGTTGTGTTTGCCTCTGATGTTATGTATAGAAGGGGTAAGGAGGTTAGAATGCTTGAGAACCTCGAGGGGCTCAACGTGATCAAGGTGGTTGTTAACAGGTCAGGTGCTGAGAGGGGTGATTATAGCTATTACGATGATGTATTGAAAACCCCTGGGGACTATGTTGAGGACACAGATGCCGAGGATCCTGCAATGCTTCTCTACACCTCCGGAACCACTGGAAAGCCCAAGGCATGTGTACACTCCCACATAGGCTTTGCTATAAAGGCTGCTGCAGACATGTACTTCCAATTCGATGTAAAGCATGGGGAGACATTAACATGGATAACTGATATGGGGTGGATGATGGGTCCCTGGGCTGTTCTCGGGACACTCCTCCTAGGATCTAGGATGGCTATATATGAGGGATACCCAGATCTAGATCGTATAGTTGAGTTTGTTAGAGAAGCTAGGGTAGAAATTCTGGGCTTATCAGCAAGTCTTGTGAGGAGCTATAAGAGGGAGAGACCTTCGCCTCCAAGAATAGAGGTTAAGGCTGCTGGAAATACTGGAGAGCCTATAGATCCTGATAGCTGGGTTTGGCTATATAGAGCTATCGGGGAGGGCCCCATAATAAACTACTCAGGGGGAACCGAGATCTCGGGCGGGATTCTGGGTAACTATGTTATTAGTGAGATAAGACCTTCATCCTTCAACGCCCCCTCCCCTGGGATAGATGCTAGGGTTCTCACAGAGGATTGTAGGGAAGCACCTCCAAACACTGAGGGAGAACTAGCTGTTAAGAGTGTATGGCCTGGGATGACTAGGGGGTTCTGGAAGGATCCGGAGAGATATATAAAGACGTATTGGTCTAGATGTAGCGACACATGGATCCACGGGGATCTCGCGATATACGATGGCCATGGATTCTTCTATATAGTGGGTAGAAGTGATGATACAATAAAGGTTGCTGGGAAGAGGATAGGGCCTGCAGAGATAGAGAGTGTTATAAACTCACATCCATCGATAGCGGAGTCTGCCTGCATAGGCGTCCCACATGAGATCAAGGGTGAGACGATATATTGCTTCGCAATAAGGAGAGAAGAGGTTAGCGAGGAGGAGCTCATAGAATTTGTGTCAAAGCATCTGGGGAGGGCTCTCACACCAGAGAGGATCTTATTTGTAAAAGATCTGCCGAGAACTAGGAATGCGAAGATAATGAGAAGAATGATAAGGGCTATAATGATGGATAAAGATCCAGGAGATACGTCGGCGCTAGAGAATCCATATGCGCTAGAAGAGATCAGAAGAGTAAAAGAAGCTCTCAGGAAGGCGAGAAATATATAGTGTGTTAGTGCAAAGGCCACTAAATAGTAATAACAATAATCTAGAAGATCTGAGCAGCCGTGAATAACTATATATAGACTTGAAAGATCTCTGGGCTAATCATAATAAATAGCTCCTCCACAGCCGCAGCGTTTCTCCCCTTACGGTAACCCTTCTCTAAATTTGTGATCGAGGATCCAAAGACTAGAGGGGTATATAAGTCGTGATAGAGACTAGCTAGCTGATCCACACTCAAAATCAAAACCCCAGATAACCATAGATATCTAATAGCTGGAAATCAGAAAAACCATAATTAGATTAGTGGTCTTCGATTTTTATAACATAGCTAGCCCAGATATTACTAGCCTTTTGGATGCTATGGCGAAACCCTATATCGCACTGAGATTAGCATTACTAATGTAATCAAAGTCTATGGCGCAGATCCTAGATATATATCGCGTGGAACTCGCTAAAAGGGTTGTTAGGTTGATAATATAGTAGAGATGCTGGCATGGCAGCTAGTAACGGTGGTTCTGAGGGCAAGGCTGAGGAGATAAGGATTTCGAAGTCTATGCTTAGGGAGGTTATGAGGAGCAACTATGTTTCTTTTAGGAGGAGGTTCAAGGCTATATTAAAGATCATAGCTGCTACCAGGCATAGAACCCTTATAACTATAACAGGCTCTGATCCTATTAAGCAGGGGCTAATCGCTACAGATCTTATAGGGATCTATGCTTCTAAAAGAAATGATCGTGTAAAGGTGCTATATGTACACCATAATGAATTTATTGAGGAGCTGATAAGGGTTAGGATCTTCAGGGAGCTGTTGCCTAAGCTGGCTAAAAACGCTGATATTGATGTGATCAGATATGAGGATTCTGAGGAGTATCTTGGGACAACATATAGCGCCCTCATAATGGATCTAACAGATAGCCTTAAACCCAATGATGTGGGCAGGCTAGTAGGCATCGTTGAGGGGGGCGGCGTTGTGATCTTTATAACACCTCCATTTAATAAGTGGCCTCAGTGGAGAAACCTCTTCAGAGAAGAGCTTGCAGTACCCCAGAAGCCAATTCCAAGGACCGTTTTTGTTAGGTGGTTCATAGATAATCTCCTGAAAAGCAATGGCATTAGCATCTATGACTCCGATGAAGACAGAGTCTTGAAGATCGCTGAGCAGCCTAAAGAGTCTCCCGAGAGAGAGAAGATCGAGATTCCAGCTGATACAAAATTCCCTAAGGAGGTCTATCAGAAGGCCCTTACGATGGATCAGGTGAGGGTTATAAGGGAGTTAGAGCAATTGATAGAGAAGCCTAGGAAGAGGACATCTATAGTAGTTATATCAGATAGGGGTAGAGGTAAGAGCAGCGCTATAGGGATAGGGATTATAGGGTTAATAGGAGAGCTTATGAAGGTTAAGAACAGGGTTAGGGTTGGGGTCACAGCAAGATCCCCTCTTAACGTGGAACAGCTCATGAAGATGGCTATAGAGACCCTAGAGGCCATGAAGATCCCATATAGGGTTATTAAGAGAGGCGGGAGGATCATAGAGGTTAAAGGTGAGAGGTTCTCCATAGAGTATTGGGAGCCATCGGTGCTCCCGAAGTTAGACCTTGATATAGCTATAGTTGACGAGGCAGCAGGGCTCCCTGTCAATATACTTTGGAAGATATGGGAGGCATTCGATAGATCTATATTTGCGACAACCATACATGGCTATGAGGGTGCTGGAAGAGGCTTTACAGTGAGGTTTCTGAAGAGGATCAGGGGTGATGAGAAATCCAGCACATATATTGTTGAGATGAGCGAGCCTATAAGATATGCCGCAGGAGACCCTGTAGAGGAGTGGCAGTTCAGAACCCTCCTTCTAGATGCTGAGCCTGAGAAGCTAGATGAAAGGGATCTCGAGGCTATAGCGAAGGGGGAGCTCATATATTTAAAACTAGATCCTGAAGAGCTCTTCTCAGAGAAAGGGAAGAACATGTTGAAGAGCCTTTTCGGCATTTATGTCCAAGCCCACTATAGGAATGAGCCAGATGATCTAGGCATGATAGCCGATGCTCCTCACCATAGTGTAAGGGCGATGGCAACACCAAGTGGGAAGATAGTAGCATCGGCCCAGCTAGCCGAGGAAGGCCCTGTTACCAGTGAGCTTCAATCAATTCTAGGTGCTGGCAAGATGCCTGGCAATATAATACCGGATAGGATTATTAAGCATTACAGGATAGTTGATTTTGCTGGAACCGTGGGCTGGAGGATCGTTAGGATCGCTGTTCATCCAGATGTGCAGGGAAGGGGTATAGGCTCGGCATTTCTGAAGAAGATCGAAGAGGAGGCTGTTGAAAGGGGCTACCCATGGGTTGGCTCCGGCTTTGGAGCTACTGAAGAGCTCCTAAACTTCTGGATTAAAAATGGTTACACACCGATCCACATGTCGCCAGAGAGGAACCCTGTATCAGGTGAGTATACATGTATAGTTGTGAAATCCCTCAGCGATAATATCAAGGTCCTTGTAGAGGCTGTTAGTGAGAGGTTTAGGTATAGAATTTTAGAGAGCATGTATGACACCTACAGAGATCTAGAGCCTGAGGTGGCTAGGTTTCTCCTAAAGCCTCCGAACTGTAGCTCCAGAGCTCATATAGCCAGCTATGAGATCGATAAGGTAGATCTGGAGAGGATCCTGTTATATGTGAAGGGAATAATGACGTACGAGGTGTGTAATGATGCTATAAAGGATCTTATAACAGCCTATTGGCGCGATGGATGTCTCAACGCAGGTCTGGATAAGAGGGAAGAGATGCTGACAATAGTCAAAACCCTCCAGGGTAACCCATGGCCCCAGGTGGAGAAGACTTTGAGGATTAGTGAGAAGACGGCTATAGATATGATGAGAGGTATAGTTAAAAAGATCCTAGTATCAATAGGGGTAGATATTAATCAAGAGCCGAAGGGTGTAACAATTGAAGATCTAAAGGCGATATGGGATAGAAGCAGATCAAAGACTCAATAATTTCTAAAATATATAGATGCTTAGTGAATAGTTTCGCTAACCCCTCTCTAGGTATCTAGGTTATCACAATATTAATAAGATACCCACACCTAGAAATACTCGGGAAGAGGGTATGGTGTTAAAAGTTATAAGTGTAAAGCTTGATGAGGAAACTATAGAGCTTCTAGATAAATATGCAAAGAAAAACGGGGTAACTAGATCAGATGTTATAAGAGAAGCTATAAGGAGGGTTATAAACAGTTCGAGAGATGATACTAGGCAAAGGAGCATGATTGCTTATAAAACCGTGAAGATATACACATAAGGAGCCGCCGTAGCTCAGCTGGTGAGAGCGCCGGACTCATATGGATCAAAGGTAACCGAGGTCGCTGGGAAATCCGGAGGTCCCGGGTTCGAATCCCGGCGGCGGCACCTCAAACGCTATATGCTTTCCTCAAATTCCTCCCGCATATAGATTGAAAGGGTAAACAGTATTAGAAGCGCTGCTCTAGAAGCTATATTGCTGAGCCTTCCATCCCCAACTATATATTTGAATATAGAGTTATCGCTGGGGCTGTCTAGAATCTTTCTCAGGATCCCCATATATGTTATTGCGTCTGTGAGTGTCGCTTTTTCCTCTGTAAGTATTATCGTTGTAGATATAGTAAGATCTTCTAGATTGCTTATTACCCGCTCAAATATGTGATCTGGGATTCCGTTTGCTACTAGGTAGCTTGAGAATTGGTGGTCATATTTGAAGTTTCTCAGGCTAGAGATCCATCTAGACAGATATATTCTAAGTTCCTTTGAAAAGCCCATGGTTGAGAATGTGTGGCTATCTACCTCTCCTTTGATTCTTACCAGATCTAAGATCTTGAGGACTAAATTCAATGAGTAGTCATGGATCCAATCCTCTTTAGAAGCTTCAGCAACATCTACAACTCCAAACCTAGTTTTAAAGCTATCTAGGGTCTCAACAGACATCTAAGCCCCGGGATTAAAGCTCGCATGTTTTATGGATATAAGAGTTTCGCCTAAACCATATCTCGATCCGTAGTTGTACCATAACGTATTATGTTATCCTTAAAATAGATTTTCCGCATAGAGCTTTGGAAGCCTATATAACTTAAAGCGTTTTCCCTACAAATGCTACCACCGATATAGCGTTATATTTTCGGCCTGCCCCTCGATAATCTTAACGAATATATAATTGATTACAATTAAAAGTCTCGCTTTTTGGGATGGGGAAGGGATCAGATTGTTCTCGTTAATATTGGATATGATAATCCTGTTAGAATATATACCATTTAGATTAAAAACTTTAAAGTATTGAGGAACTAAGAATAGCCTCGCGATGGAGTAGATCCCTTGTGTTAAGAGATATTGTTAAGAGATATAGTTCCAGATTTAAAGTGACATTGATAGATGCTTCTTCGTCAAATATTCCTGGGCTTTTTGGCAGCTATAGCCGTTTATGGTTCTGCTATTTAGATTTTATTTGTCTCACGTTAGATTATTGGGGGAGCTAGTTAATAAGGTATCCGATCTCGATTAAGAACCTAGCTAAGGTGTGTATTAAAGAGGCTATAGAGCCTAGTATGGGAGGTATAGAGGTCTGTTCACCATCGGATCTTGGGGTTATGCCCACTGCAGTATGTAGAGATCTTGTAGAGGCTGTCATGAGGGTTTCAGGTATCCTTGTATATAGAAAGGAATCCTCTATATATTGTAGGCTCTGCGGCGATGGTCCCTATACAAAGAAGGGGGCCTATCTACACCTGCTTAAGAAGCATCTCAGAGATATCGAGGAAATCCTAGATGAGGAGCTGGTCAGGATTTCCAGTCGGGATCTCTAGCTATGTTACTAAAGTATTATCTTATTAGCCTCGCCACATAGATCCTGTGTATCTAGATCCTTGTAAGGAAGTACAACTGTCCCCTCACCTAGGCATGTAAGGTTATTTATATAAACACCATCTCCAATAATACAGTTCCTAGAAACCCTAACCCATCTCCCTATATAGCTCCCTTCACCCACTATGGAATCGACTATGGTCGTGCTTTGATCGACTATGACTCTGCTCATAATGAGGCTCCCCACTATGAGGGAGCCTCTCTTTATCACAGACCCCCTCATAATTATCGATCCCCTTCCAACAGTCGTATCGCCCTCTATCTGGACATCTTCACCAATATATATAGGAGGAATTAGCTCTACGTTTCCGTCGATCGAAGATCCAGGGCTTATATGTACACCTTCTCTAGAGATCATATTTAGGGCATCTAAATTAGCATTTACGTAGTCATTAGGAACCCCAATATCGTTCCACACACCATAATGTATATATGCATATACATCGCCCACCTCTAGAAGCCTTGGCATGAGATCCCTTCCGATACCCTGCTTCCTACCTTTCCCTATCTTCTCTATAGCCTCTCTCTCAAAGACATATATCCCGGCGTTAATATATCCCTCCCCACCCGATGGGGGCTTCTCAATAAAGCCTAAAACCCTGTTATTATCATCGATATTCACAACACCATATCTCCTCACATCCTTCACCTTGGTTATGGCTAGCGTAGCGATCCCGCCTCTAGATTTATGATAGCTATATAGCTTTCCAATGTCTATAGAGCTAAATATATCCCCATAGATTACAACAACTGGGTAGTCTATACCCAGATTCTCATCGATCTCTCTCAGAGGACCTGCATCGCCTAGCGGCATCCTTTCAATATAATGATCTATAGTGACAATTTCCCCCCACCTAGATATAACGTGCTTCAAGATCTGATCAGACATGTGGTGGAGTGAAAGTGTGATCCTCTTAGCACCGCCTTTGATCACACCCTCAATAGCCCAGTCTATGATGGGTCTATCGAGGATTGGTAAGAGCGCTTTCGGCCTTGTAAGTGTGAGAGGCCTAAGTCTTGTTGCATAACCACCAGCCAGGATTATTATATGCATAATTCCACATTCAAAGTAACTTCTCAAAGAAATATAATCGTTGATCTAACAATGTTTCAGGAGCCGCCGGCGGGATTTGAACCCGCGACCACCGGCTCTCCAAGCGACCTCGGCGAACCTAGGTCCGTACAAGGCCGGCGCTCTACCAGCTGAGCTACGGCGGCTCCAATACCTAGTATAATCTCCTGGGTTATAAGTTATCAATCGCAACACGTCTTGCCACCTACTCTGAAGAGGCGTTTTAACCGCATATGTTGGCTTATAGCCCTATATTTATGAAATCCTCTGAAAAAGATATAATCAGATCTTTTTAACAGATCTGCAACATATATAGGGTTACCCCATAATAGCTTTTATACCCTGTAATGTTAGTAGTTATTGGGTATAATAGGTGAAACAAGCTGAACTCAGATTTAAATATATATTTTATTTTGAAGAGGCCCCTGAAGATATAAACCTTATAGGGGGAAAGGGTCTTGGCCTAGTAAGGCTTGTAAAAAACAATATTCCAACGGCGCCAGGCTTCATAATAACTACTAGTGCCTTTATCAACTTCCTCAAGTCTAGCGGATTAGAGAAGGCTATTAGAGAAGCTATAAATGTAATAGGCGAGAAAGATTCTCCTGAGGAGAAGAGTAAGGAGCTGATGAAACTTATAGAGAGCACAGAGCTCCCAGATGAAATAGCTAGAGAGATAACTGTTTCATATGAGGATCTATGTAGGAAAGCTGTGGGGAGTAATATTTGTAGGGTTGCTGTTAGGAGCTCCGCTATTGCAGAGGATCTCGTTGAAGCCTCTTTTGCAGGGCAGCATGATACATTTCTAAATGTTTATAGCATTGAGAATGTGTTACAGGCTGTAAAGAAATGCTGGGCATCGCTTTTCACAGCTAGGGCTCTTATATATAGAAAGGCTAAGGGTCTTGTAGACGAGAAGAGCCTTGCGATGGCTGTTGTTATCCAGATAATGGTTGACCCCAGAGCTGCTGGAGTTGCCTTTAGCGTTAACCCCCTAGACGGGGATCCGAATATAGTTGTTATAGAGAGCATATGGGGGTTAGGAGAGTATATTGTTAGGGGTGTTATAACGCCAGATAAGTTTGTTGTTGAGAAGCGAAGTCTCAATGTAGTTGAGAAGTTTATCTCGAAGAAGGATCGAGAGCTGGTATACGATCCCGAGAAAAGGGTTAATCTAGATAAGCAGGTTCCAGGCGAGAGAGCGGAGAAGCCGAGCATCTCTGATGAAGAAGCTAGAGAAATAGCATCTATAGCTATGAAGCTTGAGAAAATGCTTAACACGCCTGTAGACATAGAATGGGCTATAGACGGAAGTGGCAGGCTATATGTGCTCCAGGTGAGACCGGTAACCACGATTCCAAAGCCCCAGACTCCAAGGAAGATCCAGCCTAAGGAAAAGAGGATCTTTAAGGGCCTCGCAGCATCCCCAGGAATAGGTGTTGGGAGAGCTAAGATCCTCAGGAGTGTTGAGGAGGCAAAGCTGAAGGGCTTTAGCAGGGGTGAGGTGTTGGTAACATCTATGACAGACCCTGACTGGGTGCCTTTAATGAGGATCGCATCAGCTATAGTCACCGAGAAGGGGGGTGTCACGAGCCATGCAGCTATAACCGCTAGAGAGCTGGGAATACCAGCTGTGGTTGGCGTTTCAGGGATAATGGATTCCATCATGGATGGAGAGATTCTAAAGGTGGATGGAAGTAGAGGGATTGTTGAGGTTATAGAACATTTTGAGCAGGAGAAGAAACTTGATAACAGCTATGCCGAGGTTGGCCTTGCTACACAGGCTATAGAAAGTGTAGAGGCTAGAAGGGGGGAGATATATATACCAACTGCCACGAAGATATATATGAATCTAGGGGAGCCCGAGGCTATAGAGAAATATCTAGACCTGCCTTTCGATGGTATAGGGCTTATGAGAATAGAGTTTGTAATATCCAGTTGGATAGGTTACCACCCTATATACCTTATAAAGCATGAGAAGCAGGAGTTCTTCATAGATAGGCTCTCAAGCGGAATAGCCATGGTTGCCTCTAAAATAGCACCGAGACCCGTTATTGTTAGATTCAGCGACTTCAAGAGTAACGAGTATAGAAGGCTTATAGGAGGAGAGGATTTCGAGCCAGAGGAGAGGAATCCAATGCTTGGCTGGAGAGGAGCTTCTAGATATATACACCCACTCTATAGAGAGGCATTCAAGCTAGAGCTCAAGGCTATAAAAAGGGTTAGAGAGGAGATGGGTTTGAAGAATGTCTGGGTAATGGTTCCAATGGTTAGAACCCTATGGGAGGCTGAGAAGGTGGTCGAGTTGATGACTGAGGAAGATCTCAGAAGCTCTAAGGACTTCAAAATATGGGCAATGGCGGAGGTTCCATCAATAGCCCTCCTAATAGACGAATTCTCCAAATACTTCGATGGCTTTAGCATTGGAAGCAACGATCTCACACAGATGGTGCTTGGAATAGATAGGGACTCAGATCTTCTCAGCTCAATGGGTTACTTCGATGAGAGGGACAAAGCTGTGCTTAAGGCTATGAAGATTATTATAAGGGGTGCTAAGAGGAATGGCCGGACTGTATCGATATGTGGTCAGGCGCCCAGCTACTATCCAGAGATCGTTGAGTTCCTCGTTAGAGAGGGGATCGACAGCGTATCCGTTAACCCAGATGCCGTGATATCTACAAGGCGGATTGTAGCCAGCATTGAGAGGAGGCTTATGTTGGAGATGCTCGGAGAGCTAAAGAGCAAGAGATCTGGGAAGAGATCTTCTAGCTTATAGCTTTGCTCTCCTTTAGAGCATCTATCAGCTTTAATAGCTTGTTAATAACATCGATCGGATCTCTTCCAAAGATCTTTGCTCCCGGCTCTTTGCCAAAATCCCCGTAATCGATTACTATATCGGGCATCGAGCCGATCCTCTTTATAGCCTCTCTAACACCCCAGGGTATCGTGGCACCCTCCTTCTTTTTCACATCTTCAGGCTCTTCCCTTCTATCATACCAAGAAACTTTAAAGCCAGCCTTTGAGGCTATATTCTCGATTCCCGGTATATATTTGATATTTATAGCGGATCTATATTCTGGGTAGATCTCCATAGCAGCCAGGATCCCCCTAGCAACATGGCTAGAAGCCCCCGGCCTTGGAGGGCCTGAAGCTTTAGCTCTGCCCATGTAGTTCACAATCCTACCTGGTATAGCTATTACATCGCTGATCCCCTTGGCCAGATATGGTGGGAGGGCATATGCTAGATTACTCTGAACCTCGGGTATAAGCTTTGCAATATCCTTAGCCCTCTCATCTATGATCTTCAAAGCTTTTTCAACAAGCTCTATAGCTCTATACCTCTCCGCATCGATTTCCAGATATGCTGTAGGATTTACAGGGCAGTGGCCCCTACCTATTCTATAGCTTCTCTCAATGGCTATCGATATGAATTCCTTAGCCTTCTTGATCGCAGTCAGAGGATCTTCTCCTCTAGCTATATATGCCGCGATCGCGGCAGAGAACGAGCATCCAGTTCCATGTGTGCATCCATCTATCTTTGGAGCCTCTAGCCTTAGAACACTGTTTGAGGTGATCACAACATCAACACTTTTATCCCCTAATATATGTCCTCCCTTAACAACAACGATTTCGGGGCCGTATCTATCTCTAATAGCTTTCCCAGCTCTTTCGGCATCGTCTAAACTCTCGATCTTGATCCCAGAGAGTCTTTCAGCCTCAAATCTATTAGGAGTAACAACCCTGGCTATAGGGAGCAGCTCTTTGGCCATCACCTCAACGGCTTCCTCTGTTAGAAGCCTATCTCCGCTCTTTGCAAATATGACAGGATCCACTACCAGGGGGAAGCCATGCTTTTTCACAGATCTCGCAACACTCCTCACAATCCCCGGATTACTCAGCATACCTGTTTTCGCAGCATCAACGCCGATATCCTCTGCAACGACATCTATTTGTAGCTCCACCATTTGGGGCGGTATATCGTGGATCCCATATACGCCTAGGGTGTTTTGAGCAGTCACACTTGTAACTGCTACCAACCCATGTACCTGGAGAGCTGCAAATGTCTTTAGATCAGCGGCTATGCCAGCTCCTCCGCCACTGTCAACACCAGCTATGGTCAGCGCCCTCGGGATCCTAAACCCCATATAACCACCAATATGCGTGGTGCTATGCAGCTGATAAACAGATTTATAGGCTCTCTATAGAAGAGAGCTATTAGAAAATCAACTCGAAGCCCCATAGCTGTAGCATAAATCCCCTCTTAGATGTTTGAAGAACAGCATATAACATGCATATAATCAAATAAGTACAATTTTAGCTTCTCCAGCCACTTTGGAACATATATAAGGCTCAGAACCAATGTATTTAACAGAGCTATAAGCTGATGAGTTGTGGATAGTGTTCGGGTTTCATTTGGTTTGATATTGTGTTCGATTTCAAGCCCTCTTCCCTTAGCTTCACTACTCTAGAAAGGCGAAGACTTTCAGATAAAACACATGCTATTAAAACCAAGCTAATTAGCATAGATCTTTGAAAATATTGTTTCATCGGTACAGTTGAAATCTACTTCCTCGAGTATTGAAAAAGATGTTATTATCAATTTTAACCTAACTATTTAGCTTTGATGAAATGGTATAGTTATAAGCATCTATGCATATTATTCGTTGAGAATATAAATGGTAGGCGGTTGCTATGGCGCCTCTTCTAGAGGTGAGGAATCTAAAAACCTATTTTTATACTTTGAGAGGAGCTGTTAGAGCTGTAGACGGGGTTTCCTTTACACTTGAGAGGGGGGAAACGATAGGCATAGTAGGGGAATCTGGGTCTGGTAAATCGACGTTGGGATTCAGCCTCTTAAAGCTTGTTCCACCTCCGGGGAGGATAGTGGATGGGAGCATCTTCCTAGATGGGGTTGACATACTTAAACTGCCTGAAGAGACTATGAGGAAGGAGATTAGGTGGAAGAGGATAAGCATGGTATTCCAGAGCGCCTTGAACGCCTTAAACCCTGTGAAAAGGATTGGGGATCAAATAGCTGATGCGATAATGGCTCACGAGGATGTGAGTAAGAAGGAGGCTCTGCAGAGGGCTGCGGAGCTCTTAAAAGCTGTGGGAATAGATCCCAGCCGTGTTAATAACTATCCACACGAGTTCAGCGGCGGTATGAGACAGAGAGCCGTGATAGCCATGGCCCTCGCCCTACAGCCGGACATAGTAATAGCGGATGAGCCTACTACCGCCCTAGATGTTGTCGTCCAGGCCCAGATCCTGAATCTTTTTAAGAGGCTTAGGAAGGAGAGGAATATGAGCATAATCCTCATAACACACGACCTCTCACTAGTGGCGGAGATAGCTGATAAGGTGGCCATCATGTATGCTGGCAAGATCGTGGAGCTCGGACCGTCAGAGAAGATATATACAAATCCAGCCCACCCATATACAAGGGGGCTTATGGCTAGCATACCAAGAATCGGGGGTACTAAGGAGCTCTCATGGATACCCGGCTTCCCACCAGATCTTAGGAGCCCGCCTCCCGGCTGTAGATTCCACCCCAGGTGCCCGTTTGCTATGGATATATGTAGGAGGGAGGAGCCCCCGTATTTCCAGATAGATAAAGTCCATATATCAGCGTGCTGGCTACATAAAGAGGGGGCTGCTCCGGTTAAACAGTAAGGGGTGACCTGAATGAAGATCGAGGAGATAAGCGGTAGGGATGATGTGATCCTAGCTGGCATGGGCATTAAGATGTACTTCTCGCTAGCGAGATCTATAACAGAGATCCTAGCTAGGAGGAGTAGAGTTGTGAAAGCTGTAGATGGTGTAAATGTACTCATTGAAAGGGGTAAGGTCACCTGCCTAGTAGGAGAATCTGGATGTGGGAAAACCACCCTTGGAAAGCTAATAGTAGGTCTCTACAGGCCCACAGAGGGGTCTATATATTATAGGCCTTCGGAGGAGCTATCAAAGATATTGTTAGAGGAAGGTGTGTCATATATAGAGAGCAAGGGTGGCCCGATGTTCGATATATCAAGGGTAAGGGGTAGGGCTCTTAAGATGCTGAGAAGGGAGATCCAGATAGTATTCCAAGACCCATACGGCTCCCTCAACCCCAGGATGACTATAAAGGATATCCTGGAAGAGCCCTTAATTATACATGGCTACAAGGATGAGAGGGAGAGGCTGGAGATGGTTATAAAGGCTCTAGAGGATGTAAAGCTAACCCCGCCGGAGGAGTTCCTGAATAGATATCCATTCCAGCTGAGCGGGGGTCAGAGGCAGAGAGTAAACATAGCTAGGGCCATAATACTGGGCCCAAGGCTAGTGGTTGCTGATGAGCCTGTTTCGATGTTGGATGTATCTATAAGGGCTGAGATATTAAAGCTGATGCTAGATCTTAAGGAGCAGAAGAATCTGACATACGTATTCATAACACATGATCTAGCAGTTGCCAATATAATATGTGACTATATAAATGTAATGTACCTAGGGAGAATCGTTGAGCATGGCCCGACAGACGAGATACTCCTGAGACCTAAGCACCCATACACCCAGGCTCTGATCGCAGCGGTTCCAACACCAGATCCGAAGGGTAGGTGGAGAATAAAGGAGGTTCCGATAATAGGGGAGGTTCCAAACGCGATCTCGATACCTCCTGGCTGTAGATTCCACCCGAGGTGTCTATATGCTATGAATATATGTAAGAGCGAGGATCCGCCATTCTTCGGGGTTGGACCTAAACACTATTCAGCATGCTGGCTCAATAGAGAAGAGGTAGGCTCTAGCCCTAAGACCCTATAGCTAATCAATATATCATCCCCCACAATATTTTTAGTGGGAATATGAGGGTAAGAGTTGAGGCTGAGGTAAGACCTACAGAGGATATAGAGAAGGTTAGGAAAGCACTTTCAAACCTCTTTAACTTAGAGAGCTATAGGGTCACTGAGGTAGGCACATATAAAGTTATTATAGGGGAGTCTAGCTCGATAGCATCGCTGCTAAAGATCCGAGAGATAATAGTTAGGGAAAGGATAGCAGATACCGTGAGAAGGATATTGAGTAGAGGCGCTGTTGATAAATATCTATCGTTTAAGATAAATAAGCAAGCCGCATATGCAGGAAAGCTGTCCTTCGTGGAAGAGGATAGAGAGAGCAGTATGGGGCCCATAAATGTGTTCATCGAAACTAGCGATGTTAAGAGACTAATAGACTGGCTAGCCCCAAACACACCTGAGAAGGTTGCTAGCGAGATGCCAAGGGATCTCTAGTTGGGCGCCTAGATCACAGGTGGATCTAGGTGGGGTTAGAAATAAGCATCCCTCCATGGGCTGAGGTGATAACAGAGGGTAGGGCTAGGATCATAGCTCCTAAGAAAGATCTTTTCCTTAGAGTAGACGGCATATATGAGCCTTCACATGCCCCGGTCTTCTATAACCCGGCTATGGTGTTTAACAGAGATATGGCTATAGCTTTCTTAAATATATATTCAAAGCTATTCACTAGAATAGAAAGCGCCTCAGATCCTATGGCGGCGACAGGTGTTAGAGGTATAAGAATAGCTCTTGAGGTTGATGAAATATCTGAGATTATCTTAAACGATATTGATCCCCAAGCATGTAGGGTTATAAAGCTAAATATACTTCTAAATGGAATTTCAAGCATATCTAGAACTTATTGTGAAGACGCTAATCAGCTTATGATATCCCTCTCAAAGTCAGGGATCCACGTTGATTATCTAGACATAGATCCCTATGGCTCTCCAGCCCCATATATAGAGAGCGCGGTTAGATATGCAGGAATATACGGGGTTCTCGCAATAACTGCTACGGATCTTGGTCCACTAACTGGTAGATATCCGTCTAAAGCATTTAGGAGGTATAGGGCTCGTATAGATTCTAGCTTAGATTTTAGAAGAGAGCTTGGCTTAAGGGTTTTGATCTACAGTGTGGTTTCTAAGGCCTCTGAACATGACATAGCATTGAAGCCTCTGCTCTCATATTACGCAGATCACTATTACAGAGCCTACTTCTCAGTCGACATGGGCGCTTCAAAAGCTGATCAGCTATTGGCTAGAACAGGCTATATAGCGGTATGCCCTTCATGCGGCCATAGAGAAGCCCGCCGAGACATTGTTGAAGGGATCAGATGTCCTCTATGCGGATCACACATGACTCTTTTAGGCCCTGCTTGGCTAGGTTCTCTAGCAGATCCTGAGATAGTTAGGGGTCTAGCGAGCTCGATTGATAAATATGCGTGGCTTGAAACGAGGGAGAGGATCAAATGGCTTGTCTCTATACTTGAGAGTGAGAATCGTATTGATAGGCCCTTCTTCTATAGGATCGACTATCTGGCTAGACGTGCTAAAGTCAATATGCCTCCTAGGGAGAGGCTAATCGAATGTCTAAGATCTATGGGCTATGATGCCACTAGAACACACTTCGACAATATAGGGGTTAAGACAAACGCTGATCTAGAGGATATAGACAGGTGTTTAAAGTGTTAAGCCCTCATCTTTCTTAAAGCGGGATAGCATGATGAACACCTATCAAGTTTGAAGACTTGGTAGATAGCGAATGTTCAGAGAAACATTTAAATAAGCTAATAAGCTAAAAATTAGTGTGAAAACGCTATCGTTAGTATTCTATACCAAGTTATGCTAATAAAGTATAGATAGTATAGATAATGCAAAATCTATGAAGAGTTACATGGACAGACGATATCCAGCAAATGCATCTAGGAATTGAAAAATGAGGATGGTATATATGGAATAAATAGTAATATGGTGCTGTGATATAAGGGGTTAGGGTTTCATTGGGCTTGATACTTTTGATCCAGCCCTTTTCCCTTGGCTTCAAAGCCCTCGGGATCCCCTTTTCACCGGGATCCATATCGCTGGGCTCCACCCGCTCGGGGTGACCCCGACCCACAGCTCCACCATCATAGTTTCCTCAGGTTCATTGCTGTGGGGATACCCCCGCATCCCGGCTCTCCTCTTGCCTTCTAGATATCTCCTCCTAATGTTTATAGATGCAGCCTTATGCCTATTCATCTTTAATCCACATCTTGGGCATTCTCTAGATGTGTTCCTAGGATCAACAAAAGCTGTTAATGCCGCCTCTGATATTCTTCTATGTATTCTTATCCATGGTGTTCTATAGCTCCTCTTCCTCCTATTCTTCCCCCTTTTCCTACTAACGAGATCCTCCCTATCAAGATCCTCGAATACATGGATGGAGTTTGGGAATAGCATTCTCAACCCTGCTGAGAGCTTGTTTATAAAGTCTTTTTCCCTATCCCTCTCCCTTCTAACATACCTCTCATAAAGCTCCCTCTTACCCTTTGCTCTGTGCTATAGCCTTTTTACGCTCATAAGTGATCTTCATGCCCTGGAGAGGCTTTAGATCTACATGTATAAAACCTATACAGGCTCGTAGCCATCCAATGATGGCTCGTTACTATCCCAGCCAATAACCCTCCTAACATAGATCTCCTCAGAGCTCTTGAAGGGGATAACCACTCTATCGTCAAAGATTATAGCCTCACCCACAATCCAATCTCTAACCCTGTGCTCGAACAATGCTGATCTCTAGGATATTGAGGGATATTCCCCTGGTTTTAGAGTTATCCTTATGGTCTTAGCCTCATAATCAACCTTCATGAGTGTTACCTTGCATTTAGCGAATCTCCTCCTAACCCTAGGCTTAACCTTCCTAGCCCTACCTTTTAGATATCTCTTCCTCCAAGATTCCATAATCGAGTAGGCTGTCCTGATAACAGAGTCTATCCAATGCTGCGTAGGGGTTATCCTTCATAAGCTCTTCTCTAAGCCTTTTCTTAAAAGCCCTGCCCCTCGGTATTATTGGGATCATCACCTTCGAACCTCTGATCACTACTAGCTTTTTACCTTTTCTAACAAGCTCTTGGAAGCATTATCTCCACTCAATATTATCTCAGATCATATCTATAGCATTCTGTAGAGCCTTGACATACCATGTTATAAACTTAGAGACCCTATCATCCCTTATAGGCACAGAGTATGCCCTGACAAGCTCAAGGATCTGGCAAACCTTCTTAGGCTTCAGCAAAATCGCTCTATAAAATGATATATCAACCCTTATAAACTTTTATGAAGCTCGAAGCAGTTTCTTGAGTGCGTCGAATCATTTATAGCCGATTTGTAGAAACTAGAAACTATGTAGGATAGCGGGGGTTAACATATTCAGGGGATGATGCATAGTTGAGCATATCGGGCATCTACTGGACAGGTTCTAGGAGGAGTTATAGCTTTTACCATGTTGTGAAGCTGCTAGATCTTCTCGATACTCAGGGTCCTCTTGGCAGGATGCTCATATCAAGATCCTTGGGGATAGGGGAGGGGTCTGCTAGATCTCTTGTAAAAGCACTTAAGAGCCTCGGGCTTGTGGATGTTGACATTGTAGGTGGGGCCTACTTAACTAGTAAGGGTTATGAGATGCTCTCTAGATGGAGATCTATTGTGTATTCTTCCACATACCTCAATGAAAGGCTAGATCCGTCTCCATGGGGTTATCTATTGTGTTGCATGTATATCGAGCCGCGCGATTCACTATATCTTGTCTAGAGGTATTCTCTATGTGATGGATCAGATGGTTAGGCTGGACTGTCTGGGCAGACTGATCATGATTATAAGGGGGACAGGCTATATATGCTAGATGCTCGGGGCTCACCAGATCTAGATATCTCAGTAACATATCTTGGAAGAGAGATACTGGCTAGGTGTGGAGCGGGCGAATCAATGATCATCGAGGGGGTCCTTAGGGAGCAGCTACGCATCCTCAGAAAAATGTGTGTGGGAGGCTGTAGCGTATATGTTTCAAGAGGAAATACTGCCCGAGAAAGCCATTGCCCTCAAATATCGCGATAGAGCCGAGACCCCTTTCCAGGATAGTGCCTTATAGGTTTTAAGCCCATGGGTGTATATAGATACGATTGTGATTAATTCTTGAACATGGTTTTGAAGATCTGGGCATCAACTCCTCAGACAGATCCTGGTACCCATAGGAAAGACTTTCCGAGGATTACTCTCAGCCCCATGACTATGGTGGGAGGTTCATTAATAGAGATAGATATCAAAGGGCCAGGAAGCTGGAATAGAGAGGTAGAGATAGATTTTCTAAAGGATAGAGGGGGGGATCATGGTTTTAAAGTGAAGTTTTTAGATGCTAGGATATGGATGGAGATACGCTCTTGCCGCGATAGCCGATCTCGTGGACATAGGTTCTGTGAGGGTTACTAGTGATAGTTTCATGATAAGGGCCATGGATCCTAGTCACGTTGCTCCCATAGAGTTCCGCGTGCCCTCGGCAGGCTTTGAGGTGTTTGATGTCGAGGGTGAGGCTTCCATACCCATAAGCTTTGAGGATCTTTCGAAGATCCTGAAGAGAGCCGGTAAGAAGGATGAACTCTCTAGAGTACGATGGCCAGAGGTTCTGGGTTGAACTGATAACCCCCAGGGTATTGGTAGGAGATTCTCAACACCCATACTGAGTAGCTCCGCTATTGAGGAGGTTCCTGAGCTTAAGATAGAGTTCCCCGTGAGGTCTAAGATGTATCTCCAGGCATTCTACTCAGCCTATAAGGTCTTCTCCGAGGTTGGGGAGGTGATAACTTTTAGCTCTACCCCCGAGGGGCTCAGGATATCTAGGTCATCGGAGATTGCTGAGGCAGAGGTTATCCTCACCCTGGAGGGTGGGGGCTTCTCGAGCATAGCCACAGTGGTGGGTATATGGAGAGGGCCTCGTATACTATAGACTACTTCGATAAAGTTGCTAAGGCCAGCTCTATAGCTGAGGAGGCATCCATAGCCTTCAGATCTGATAGGCCTTGCGAAGCCGCAATCTCGATGCCCAGGGGAGCTAGGGTTGTTCTCTACGTCGCGCCGAGATCAGAGTAGCAGGTCTCTTCTAAAGGACCTCTTCATAAGCTATTACTCAAGGGCCGAGCTAAGGCTTCCAGGGGATATGGAGTTCAGGGAGTTCGCGTTACAACCCTTCGATTCAGAGACATATGTTAGGCATCTCTCGTTCAGATCTCCCGAAGAGCTTAGGAGATATGTAGTTCAGAAGCCTCCCCTCCACCTATACTATTCCTCTGCAGTCTATCTACAGCTCTCAGCACCCTCTATGGAGGAGAAGGGTTGGAGAGGCTCTGATCTCCTCTTCGACATAGATGCAGATCAAATACCGGGGTGCTCAGTCCAGAAACTATACTACTGCCCAGGCGAGAGCGAGCTCAGGAGAGAAGCTCCGGGGGTAGATGCCCCTCAGGGGGTGAGGTGGCTGAGCTAGAGATCATATGGCCTGGGTGTCTAGAGCTTGCCAAGAGAAGTCTAGCCAAGCTCGTGGATATCCTTATCGAGGAGCTGGGGATCCAGAGATCCTCTATAAAGGCTGTTGCCGGTTTAGCGATAAATTTAAATACTTTCAGCTACTTCTAATTACTTGATGGGAAATGGAGAAATTATATAAGATTAGCGAGTTTTGCTGGCAAGATCTACGGTAAGCGTAGCCACAAGTACAAGAAGGTGGTGGGTGGCTGTCGAGCTGGCAGTTAAAGACCCTTAAAAGAACAATAATCCTAGAAGGCTGGACTAGCAGTATTGGTAGAGAGGCTCTTAGAGAGGTTGGGGATGCATATAGGGAGATGCTTGTTGAGATGGTTGAATACGCTCTAGAGCATGGTGCTTCTCAATCCACTTTACACAGGATCTTCTATAACAGGTTTAGAAAGGAATATCCATAGCTCCCCACGAGGATTATCAAGGGGTGCTATAGAGATGCCATTAGAAGGGCTAGGTCATTCAAAAAGAAGAAGAGGAAAGGAGAAACAGAAAAAGATAGGCCTGTGATAAGGAGTATAACACTGATCTACTCTGATTCGCAGGATTGGAGATTGAGGGAAGGAGCTATAGAGGTTAGAACACATAGGGGGTGGATAAGGATAGGCTATAGAAACAATAAGCATCTACATAGATATCTCTATAACAATTGGAAGCCGTCTAGCGAGTTAAGATTGAAGCTAACTGATGGGAAGATCCTTGTATATCTAACCTTAACAAAGGAGTTCGAGGTATCTTATAACCCGGATAACTCTGTTGCAGTGGATATAAATGAGAACAACGTTACACTAGCTGTGTTTATAGATAGAAGGCTACATGAGATCTATAGGATCGAAACCAATATTGGCAGGATCGTTATAGCTTATTCTGAGAGGAGGAAGAGAATAGCGGAGAATAGATCCACTAGGGATAGGGTTGCTAGGAAAGCCCTTAGAAAGCTTCGTGAGGGGGAGAGGAAGGAGGATATAATATACAAGACAGCTGGGATAATCGAGGAGATCGCTAAGAGATATAACGCGGTTTTAGTTGTTGGGAATGCCCATAGGGGTAAGAGTAGAATGGCCAGCAATGCTAGGAAGAGACTGAGGCATAGGATCCACCAGTGGTGCGTCTCAAAACTAGTAGAGATATTGAATAACAAGCCATTACATGTTGTTGAGGAGTCAGAGGCATACCCCCCATCAAGAGATCCATCTAGCGGTAAGCCTATCAAGAGATATACCCCCTCTGTAACTCGCATTGCGTTGAGAGGGGGTAGAAGGGTAAAGGTTATAAAGATACAGCTGAGGCAAGCAAGGCTGAGCAACGGATTAGCCATGGATAGAGATGTTATAGGTGCTATAAACATCGGCTTGAAATATCTATCCTCAGATGGGAGCCCAGTGGCGTTCCCCTCGACGGGCACCCATGAGGCTCGGGCGAAGCTGGTGGTCCCGAGCCTAGGTGCAACCCCGCTAACGGAATTAAAGATATTTACAAGTATTTAGAAGTATCGTTAGCGGGGAAACGCTATCTCCTACCTCACAGGAACCTTTAAGATCTTCAGCAAAAGAGTTATAGAAATAGTTGGAGACATATGGAGGAAGAATCTGTACGGAGGTATATAGATGAGAAAGTTACGATGGATATATCGAGACTCGTTAGGATCTCATATTCGATAAATGGCAAATCAGGTCTATTAGCATATCCAGTAAATATAGCTAAGATAGAAGATTTCGAGCCAAGGCCTTACCTATCCCCTTTCAAAGACATGAAAGCAAGAATCAATACCAGGGCCAAGATACCTAGGATAAACTTCTATGACATAGAGTTCCAGGCAAACAACCAAGCATATTATGAGGTAGAAGCGCCATTCGCGATCTACCAAGCGTTAAAAGGGGCTGTTTCAGTTTTTATAATCATTTGTAGCACTCATGTTCATTGATTTCTGAGACCTCTTAACGCTATGAGATATGCTGATGCTTATAAACCCCAGAGATATATAATTGATGCCCCCGAGCTTCCAAGACCCTAGGGTGATGAGCCACCAGGCGACTGGTGGGGAGCTTCTGCGGTGAGGGGGCTCGGGGAGACCGTTGAGAAGCAGATGGTGGAGAACCACCATCTGCTGAGAAACGGTGGTAGAACTCATCGATATATAGTTAAAGAAATATCCAGCACTCTAATTAAAATAGGGAGTAGCCTAGCTATGAGAGCCATAGATAGCCAAACCTATCCAAACCAATCATGACCTCGATTTCAGATTATTAGAGAACACCATGATGTTATATAAAATTTATAGTTTAAAAGTGCTCCAAGTAGATTAGAAAAGAGGGCTTTGCAATGTCAAGAGCATTAGTTAGGAGGAGAGGAGGAGAGGGCTATAAGAAATATAAACGGGTCGTCCAGTCCGGAGGAACCATACCCCTTGACACATGTGTATTTGAGCGGAGAACAGACAAACTATATGGGATGTCTAGCAAAAATCAAGATTCTGAGAACGCATTCTGAGAACGCGGAGAAATTTTGCTCTTCGTGGCGAGAGTCATGACTTACAGAGGAAATCGATCATGATAGAACCTATAGCCACGAATGCTATCCTCTCGGTCATATGGCTCCTCATGATCGTGCTCTCGGCGAGGATCTTTACTAATGCGGCTGAACATGTTGCAGAGAAGCTCGGTCTTACCAGACTAGCTATGGGAGCGGCTCTAGTCGCAGCCTTAGTAGCTCTCCCTGAATCCATAATAGCCCTTGTATCCCCTTTAAAGGCCTCTGAAGAGGCTTTCGAAGTTGGTGAAGCCTCTGTTATAGCTGCTCCCAGCATAGTTCTCCTGGGCGTCTCTCTCGTGTTCGCCATGTCCAGAACAGGTGATGAAGATCTGGAGGAACCTCTCAAGAAGGGGCTTCTAGTCTCCTCTGCAACCTTAGCTCTCTCTACCTCCCTAGGTGTGCTCGGGACCCACATGCTCTTTTTGAAGACCTTTGGAGCCCTTTTAATTATCCTGGGCATCCTTATCCTAAGGGAAATAGTTGGGTGGAAAGGCCCAGTTCATGAAGCTGAGGAGACTCTCATAATATCGAAAATAACAGGTCTCGGAGAATCGCTACCAACAGCTCTTGCACAGCTATTCACAGGTCTTGCAGGCCTACTAATATTTGCAGACCTCTTTATAGATGCGTTATCAAGAGTCTCAGATCCATTCACATACTCCCTCATCCTATCACCGCTAGCCACATGCCTCCCTGAGACCGTGGTTGCCCTGCTCGCTGCGCTAAGAGGTAAGGGAGATATAGGCGCATCAATACTCCTAGGAGAGATAATTCTCCAATCCACCCTAGTGATCGGGCTGGGAATATTAGCAACACCTTGGCAACTACCCCTCAAAGCTCTGATCCTAGGCCTCACATACTCAGCCCAGATCATAATCGCCCGATCAAGCCCCAGAATCTATAGGGCGGTTGGAGTAATAGGCTACCTAGTATATGCATCCATCTTAATTATTAAGTAACTCTTTCAATTCTACTTTCAATTCTATAGTAGATCTATAGTAGATCATCTGGAGGCTTTTTCCCTTTTTAAGCCCCCGAATATTGTTATGGTTTCTGGAACTTAAGTGCTGATCTTCGTATTGATCCTTGTGGTTGATGGGCAATATGCTTATACCTCAAAGTTTTTAATTGCCTCTATCTCTGATCCTTCATAACGATTTCTCAGGATCTTCTTCTCCACTCTATCCCACCTAATTTAGGGGGTTTCGATGCGATGTTTCGGGATCCTCAATACTATGATCCCTTGTTTTGCTATGCAGATATTTTTACATATCTCTCGCTATCGCTGGGTTCTTGTTTTCTAATCACATTACGCTCTTTGCTATAGTTTGGCTTCTACTTGTCACCCTCTAGCAAAGATGATTACAGCTAATAACCTCGTCCTTTATAGTGGGACGGTTTTTATTAGCATTTCAATCTTCTCCCACAATATTTAGAAGCTCAGGAGAACATAGGGGTAACGAAGCCAGAGACCTAGGCAAAAGATCTTCTATAGAGTTGAAAGGGGAGGAGGCCAGCTATACTTTCTATTAAGCGTGTCTCTGATGTTCTTCTCATATGGTGGGGTTATAATGCCAAGCTCAGTTATAATTCCTGTGACCAGGTCTGGAGGTGTTATGTCAAAGGCGGGGTTTATTGCTTCGGCATCTTCCCTTGTTATGAGTAGCTTACCCATTATTCTCTTAACCTCTTCGGGGTTCCTCTCCTCTATAACTAGGTTTTCCACGCTTGTCTCAAGATCTATTGTTGATGTTGGCGCAGCAACGTAGAAGGGTATATCGTGTCTTTTAGCTGCTAAAGCTATCATATATGTTCCTATCTTATTTGCTACATGACCTGTAGCTAGGATCCTATCTGCACCCACTATAACCTTTGAAACCATTCCCCTATACATGAGATAGCCCACAGAATTGTCTGTAACCAGCTTCACCGGTATCCCGTCTCTCATGAGCTCCCAAATAGTTAGTCTCGCTCCCTGGAGAAGAGGCCTTGTCTCCGTTGCTATAACTTTGATCCTCTTGCCCTGCATCCACGCATACCTTATAACCCCCAAAGCAGTTCCGAAGCCGGACGTTGCAAGAGATCCCGTGTTGCAGTGGGTCAGTATTACATCCCCATTCTCTATAAGCTCGGCACCGTGCTTCCCTATTGCGATGTTTGCCTCGAGATCCTCCTTCTGGATCTTGAGTGCCTCATCAATCACAAAGGATCTTATCTCCTCCACGCTAGAACCCCTGCTAGCCATGCTATAAACACCGTTCATGATCCTCTTAATAGCCCAGAAGAGATTAACGGCTGTAGGCCTGGTTCTTGAGAGCCTCTGAGCAGCTTTTTCGAGAGCGTGTAGAAGCTCCTCTCTAGATCCCCTGTTCCTATATGCAACGACGGCTAAGGCTAGGGCCGCTGCAACCCCTATAGCAGGTGCGCCCCTGATCTCAAGCCTCTCAATAGCTTGTGAGATCCTCTCTATATCATCAGAGGTATGCCATATCTCTTCATAGGGAAGCCTGGTAACGTCAAGCCATACCAGCTTGCCATCTTCAAATCTAACTGGCACTAGGATGTTCATTACAATCACTAATAACATCTATCCCAATGGCTAATATTTATTTCTGCAAGAGACCGCCCCTACCTCCTGTAGATCTATAGCCTTCAAGCCATCAATAGACCTTAGAGGTTCTCAGATGCTGAATAACTTAGAAGATGGTGCGGGGGGTGGGATTTGAACCCACGCAGGCCTACGCCATCGGGTCCTCAGCCCGACCCCTTTGACCTGGCTCGGGCACCCCCGCCCAATAAATATATCTATATATCGAGCTTATAGAGATTTTCTTCGCAACTGATCTTTAACGTTCTCCATGGAAGAGCATTGCAGCTGGGATGAGAATTTGGGGTTTATAATCTCATACATAAGCATTTAGAGCGATCTTATCTTCATAATCTCTACCGTTGATATATAAGCCGATACTGCTATTGATGCATGCATTGCTGTGCAGTATATACATAAGGACTTTATGATCATGGTTTCAATATATATGAGGATAGCTATTATTGGGAGTGCTGATATTGACAGCCCCCAAAGTATCTTGAGAGCTAGTGATGACCTGCCTGCTATATATATCGTGCACAAAGTAGTTGTTAGTATGAAGTATGCAGTTGCCCACATTGATAGGCTTATACCCATGAACCTAGAATAGCTAGAAAGAGCAACCCTCGTGCATGATATATAACTATTTATATCACAGATACTACTATCCCCAGATGTGTCAACTATAGATATTATTGCAGCTACGAGACCTACAAGTGATGGGATCAAAAGTATTAGTCTCTTCAAACCAAGTAGCCCAGATAATATATAGGTAGATAAGGTATTATTTCACTACCAGCTGGGGGATGAGAATTTCGGCCTCTGGAACCTCCTCATATGTGTAAGTTTGTAGTGGAGTTTTGCCAACATTTATTGACAAAGAATGCTATATACTCCTCAGCATAGCTATGTGATTCACTTAACACATCGTCTCTATCTAGTTTCAGGGAATATAGTATGTGAGGCTTTATCGAGTGTTGGTTTAGAGACTTATTAGATCTTCGTTTTATAAGGTGTGTTTGATTATAATCTGGCTGATCCTTAATATATATCTTTAGTTTATATATCCTTTAACCTTGGTATATACTAGAAAACACCATGAAGATCGGGTTCCTGGGGCCTGAGAAGTCATTCACTTGGGAGGCTGCTGTGAGATCTCTGGCTGGAGAATATATAGCTATAGATACCATATCAAATATTTTTGAGGGCGTTGAAAAGGGACATATAGATCTAGGGGTCGTGCCATATATAAATAGCCTTGAGGGGCCTGTAGGTGAGGTTATAGATAACCTCGCAACCAGAGATCCATTCATAGTCAGGGTTGTTGAGATGAGGATAACGCTATGCCTAGCAGCTAGGGGGATCCCGAAGATTATATATACACATCCCCATGCAGCTGGCCAAGCTAGGAGGAAGATATCTGAGCTCGGAGCGCAGGTAATCTTTACAAGTAGCACCTCAGAAGCTGTTAAGATCTTTGAAAGAGGATGTATGGATTGCGGCGTCATAGCATCTCCTAGGGCTATGGAGAATATAGAGGATAAGATCTGCGGGGTCGAGGATGGAGACAGTAGAACTAGATTCGCTATAATTTCGATGAACAGAAAGCCTTGGGGGAGGTATACACATACAGCCATAATATTTACAGTACCCAACAAGCCTGGAGCCCTTTACAGAGCCCTCTCACCGATAGCAGAGGCTTCTATAAACATGAGCTTCATATATTCGAGACCAACCAGACTGTCTCCTTGGCAGTACTTCTTTCTAGCAGAGCTTGAATGCTATGGGTGCGATGATGCTATAGAGGGTATGAGAAGATATACTACCTCACTAAAGATAGTGGGTAAATACTCTATAGATTATATCTAGGCTATATCCAGTCTCGTCCTAGCTACCAAAAATATATAACTTTAAACTATGATATAGATTGGTGGTTCTGATGGTCTCTCAACAGAGGTTAATAGGAATAGTAGTGGCTATAATAGTTTTAGTGGGGATAGTAGCCTTCATAGCCTTTATGCCGAGAGCGCCTCCCCAAGAAGTTCCTAGAATAGTGACACCAACTACTATAGTGACATCCCCTACACAGATGCAGGTGCAGACAACGCCACAACAGACCGTAAGGATCACTCCCGCTACATCTAAAGAAGAGCTTAAGGTAGCTATAGGAACGGATCTAGACACTCTAGACCCTCACGATCAGACAACAAGTCTAGTTGATAACGTGATAATGCATGTGTGTGATAGACTCTTTGATAGAGATGCAAACGGTAACCTGGTACCCATGCTAGCAACTAGGCTAGATGTCTCTAGTGACGGGCTAACCTATACTATCTATCTCAGACAAGGGGTGAAGTTCCACAATGGAGAGATCCTCACAGCGGATATCGTTAAGCTGAACTTCGACAGGATTTTCAATGCATCCGCTAAGAAGAGACTCTCAACATATCTACCAAATATACAGTCGTATAGAGCTGTTAACGATACTGTTTTCGAAATAAAGCTATCGAAGCCATTTGCCCCATTCACTATGTCTCTCTCCCTAGTCTATATAGTTGCTAAGGAGGCTATTGAGAGATATGGTGATGTACTTTCAAAAGATCTTAGGGGTCTGATCTGTACAGGACCTTTTAGAATGGTTGAATGGGTTAAGGGTACAAGGGTTGTTCTCGAGAGGTTCGATGGCTACTGGGGAGGAAATGTTCCTCTTAAAAGGATTATTTTCTATATAGTGCCTGAGGAATCTACCAGAGAGGCCATGCTGCTTGCCGGTGATGTGGATCTCGTTTTCTGGCCCTCCTTAGCGTCTCTGACTAGACTTAACCAGACCCAGGGGATAAAGGTCATTCAATATCCTACATATAGATATGTTATGCTACACTTTAACTTCGACTACCCAGCTTTCCAGGATAAGAGGGTTAGGCATGCACTGAACTATGCTATAGATAAGGAGACTATTATATCTAAGATCTTCTATGGCACTGCCACCCTCGTTAAGGGTCCATGGCAGATAGGCTTGTTCGGCTATAAAGAGATGGGCTACTATAAATATGATCCCCAGAAGGCTAGACAGCTACTTGAAGAGGCAGGGTATGCACTAGGCCCTGACGGGATCCTTGTTCACCCGCAATATGGCAAGTTCTCCATAAAGATGGTCCATATGAAAGGAAGATTCCCCGGCGATGTAGAGCTGGCACAAGCTATCCAGGGATACTTAAGGAGCATCGGAATCGAGGTAGAACTAGTTACAGGTGATTGGCCGTGGTACATCAATACTATATATAGCTCCCCATCAGATAAGGCTAAGAATGGATACTACCTATTCCAGAGAAGCTGGGGCCCAAGCGTACCAGATCCCTATTACACTGTCTACTTCCTCTACAGCTGTGATATGTGGGTTGGACCTGACAAGACTCAGCATAAGGGTATAAATCTAACCTCTGCTGGAAGGAATATAGGCTATTACTGTAACAGGGATTTTGATAATATATTAAGATCCTATATAGTTGAGGTAGATCAGGTCAAAAGGTTGGAATTAGCCAATGCAATGGCTAGACTCCTGTGGGATGATGCGCCGGCTGTATATCTATTCCAGCTAAACATATTCGTAGCCGCTAAATCAAACCTAGAGGGATTAATATTTGTTCCTGGAGAGATGATCTACCTAGCTAAGGCTTATTTCAGGTGATCTCTTGGGTTCCCTTTTAACATATATCGTGAAGAGATCCCTAGCCACAGTACCAACACTGATCGGGGCCACTACATTAATTTTTTTCCTTATAAGAGTTCTCCCAGGGGATCCTGTTCACCTCCTTGCCGGTGAGCAGACAAGTCCAGAGATCATTGAGAGGCTTAGATCCGAGTTCGGCCTTGATAAACCAATATACATTCAGTATCTCCTTTATTTAAAATCGGTTTTCACTCTAGACTTCGGCACCTCTTACAGAACATACACACCAGTGATCTCAGAGATCTTATCTAGATTCCCCAATACGGTGATCTTAGCATTAACAGCCATGGCTATATCAGTCTTCATGGGGATAGCTTTTGGGATTATAATGGCTCTGAGAGCCGGGTCTCTTTTAGATAAGGCTTTGCTTGTGTTCACAAGCATCTATGTATCTATGCCTGTATTTTGGTTAGGACTTATACTCATATACATTTTCGCCGTTCAGCTAAAATTACTACCTGCTGGAGGAATCGGAACCCCAGCACACGTAGTACTCCCATCTATCGCTCTTAGCCATACACCTCTCTCCTACATAGCAAGAATCACTAGAACCTCTATGTTAGAAGCCATGTCTCAGGAGCACTTTAGGATGGCTATTGCGAGAGGGCTGCCCATAAGAATTGTTATACTTAATCATGCTGTGAGAAACTCGCTTATAAATATTGTAACCGTTATAGGATATTTTGTTGGTGTTCTTCTAGGAGGTGCAGTGGTTACTGAAACAGTATTCGCCTACCCTGGGATCGGTAGGCTGTTAATTGAATCCATAGCTGCTAGGGACTATACGATGGTGCAAGGTGTTGTGATATTCATAACCTTTATATTTATTTTTGTTAACCTCATTGTAGATATAGCATATAGAATTATAGATCCAAGGGTGAGACTATAATGCACCAAATCCTTAGAACACTCTTACTAAGGCTATTTAAGAATGTAGTAGCAGATAGATTCTTCTTAACTTTCATATTAGTGCTTACCTCTATAGTTATGATGTCGCTATTAGCGGATCTAATAGCCCCAAGCGACCCTTATAGGATCAACTTGGCTGAGAAGCTGAGCTTACCCTCGGCCAGTCATATAATGGGTACAGATCAGCTAGGTAGGGATCTCTTTAGTAGAATCCTGTATGGCGGTAGATACACGCTTATTCTCAGTGCTGCATCGATAGCTCTAGCTTTAGTTATAGGCTTAATAGTTGGAACTATTTCAGGCTATTATAGAGGGTGGCTGGATCTAGCTGTTCAGAGGATGGTTGATATCCTGATGGCTTTCCCAACAATTGTCCTTGCAATAGCTCTAGCAACATTTATAGGCTCTAGACCAGAGACGCTGGTTATAGCTGTCGGTATCGCGGAGGCCCCCTTCATGGTGAGAGTCGTGAGAGGTGCAGTCCTTAGTATAAGGGAGATGCCTTATATAGAAGCTGTTAAGCTCATGGGCTATAGCGATATATATATTATAGCCAAGCATGTGATACCGAATATAATCTATGTTGTAATACCCCAGGTCACTCTACAAATGGGATCAGCTATCCTCGTCATTGCAGCCTTAGGCTTTTTAGGTATAGGGATTAGACCTCCAACACCTGAGTGGGGATCTATGCTTAATGAAGCAAGAACATATCTGATGGATTATCCCCATCTACTCATATTCCCAGGCCTCATGATATTCCTATCGGTAGTTAGTTTCAACGTCATAGGTGAAAGCTTAAGGGTTAGGCTAGATCCCAAGGCAAGAGCTATATACAGTAGAATAGATGTGAGACGTAGTGCGGTTTCAAGGAGCTAGGTGACCAACTATGTCGAGGAGCGAAAACTTGTTAGATATAAGATCCCTTACAGTAGGTTATGTGACGGAGAAAGGGGTTTTAATAGCTGTCAGGGACGTAGATCTTTATGTAGGAAGAAGCGAGGGTGTCTGTATAGTAGGGGAATCAGGTTCCGGCAAAACAACTATAGCTAATGCCATACTAGGGATACTTCCATCAAACTCCATCATACTAGGTGGCTCGATAAACTTTGAAGGAGTAGATCTTCTAAGGGCAGATCAAAAGCTTAAATCATCTATACTAGGAGTGAAAATAAATCTGGTTCCTCAGAACCCATCAACAGCTCTGAACCCGATAATCAGAATCGAGGATCAGTTCTGCGAGCTATTGAAATATAAGAGAGGTATTAGAGATAGAAAACTATGCTGGGAAACTGCAAAAGAGCTCCTGCTTAAAACAGGGATCAGTGATCCCGATCGTGTGATGAAGCAATACCCACACCAGCTCAGTGGAGGTATGAAGCAGAGAGTTCTAATAGCAATGGCCCTATCAACTTCCCCCAAGCTTATAGTTGCTGATGAGCCGACATCTATGTTGGATGCTACTCTGCAGGCACAGATATTGGATGTGCTTTCAGATATAAAAAGGGAGGGCCTATCAATTTTAATGATTACACATGATCTTGGGGTTACGGAGCGAATATGCGAGAGGATCTACATAATGTATTATGGGGAGATCATGGAGTTTGGAAGTGTAGAGAAGATCTTGAACAAACCCCTCCACCCATATACAATGCTGCTGTTAGAACATGCATTCCTCGGATTCAAATCAAGTGGTAGAAAGGAAACTGGGTATAGGGATATGGAAGATCTTAGGATCTACAAGAATGAGAATGGATGTATATTTAGCTCTAGGTGCCCCTATGCCTTCAGCAGATGCTTTGCTGAGAAACCAAAGATATTGGGAGATAGTAGTAGTGGCGTTAAATGCTTCCTATATTAGAGGGGTTTCATATGGCGCCTATAATGATGCTAGAAAATGTCTACAAATATTATCCAGCTGTAGAGACGATTTTCAGAAAGCCGAATCTATTTATAAAGGCTGTTGATGGCGTAAACCTAGAGATTAGAGAGGGCGAGGTGCTAGGGGTAGTAGGTGAATCTGGATGTGGCAAGACAACCCTGGCTAGGATAGCTGCTGGGCTTCTTAAACCAGATAGAGGTAGAGTTCTGTTTAAGGATATAGATATCTATTCTAGCAAGATTAGTAAAGAGTTAAGGAAGAAGATCCAAATGATCTACCAGGATCCTGAGGTATCGTTAGATCCTAGATATAGTGTGAGGAAAACATTGGAAGAGGCGTTGAAAGCATCTGGAAGGGATGTAACCGAAATACGGGATCTGTTAAAAATATTGAGATTACCAAGCGATATATTAGATAAAATTCCGCAGCAGCTTTCTGGTGGACAGAAGCAGAGGGTTGCGATAGCGAGGGCAATAGCTATGAGACCTGAGCTCCTAATAGCTGACGAGCCAACCTCGGCCCTTGATGTAACAACAAGAACGCAGATCCTCAATATACTATTAGATCTAAATAGGGAATATGGCATAACGATAATGCTAATAACGCATGACCTAGGAGTCGCCGCTTATATGAGCGATCGTATATCAGTCATGTATCTAGGAAAAATAGTTGAGGTTGGAAAGGCCGAGGAGGTTATTAAAGACCCTCTCCATCCATACACCATGGCCCTAATTACGTCTAGCCCATCAGCATCTAAACTATCAAAAGTCTCTTTAAAACCCATCGGAGAGGTGGCATCATTAAGAGAGATTCCACATGGCTGTAGGTTCCACCCTAGATGCCCGTTTGCTATGGATATATGTAGGAGGGAGGAGCCCCCGTATTTCCAGATAGATAAAGACCATATATCAGCGTGCTGGTTACATAGGGATTAGAGAGGGTTCTATAATCCTAGGCTATATGTGTCTAGAATATCGATCGTTATGACCACTACTTTTATATATTACCAGCTCGAAGAGTCAATGAATCTTTTAGTCTTCATTGGTTATCTTTCAGAAGTTTTGATCTTTATTGATGAACGTTTATAGTAGTTTTTAACCTAATATACTTAAAAATACTTTATAAAATAATATTAGGGAATAGCAATGGATGAGTATACAGGGTATGCGGTTGAGATACTATCTGAGATCATAAGAATACCGACTGTGAATCCACCAGGTCTTGAGTATAAGAGTTGTGCTGATGTTCTCTCGAAAAGGCTAGCTGAGATAGGCTTCGAAGTTGAGGTGGTTGAGATACCAGAGGAATATTTAGATAAATATTATCCATATTCTCCACAGCATCGAGGATATCCAAGGCTTCTAATATATGGTAGAAGGGGAAGAGGTGGCAAGGTTTTGCATTTCAATGGGCACTATGATGTTGTTCCTCCTGGTAGTGGGTGGACGAAGAATCCTTTTACGCCTGTGATAGAAGGGGATAGGATCTATGGTAGAGGTTCTACCGATATGAAGGGAGGCATCGCGGCTATTATAGCTGCGCTCAAGAAGATCCAAGATCAAGGGCTCGGCAGAAATCTAACCATAGAAGCTCTATTTGTACCTGATGAGGAGGCCGGTGGAATTGGGACAAGATACTATACAGAGAAGATATTAAGAGCTCCGGACTATGTGGTGATAGCTGAGCCCAGCACGTCTGAAAGGCTTGTTATAGGGCATAAGGGCCTTGTAAGAGGGCTTGTTAGCGTCTACGGAAAGCAGGCACATGGAAGCGCTCCATGGCTTGGTGAAAACGCCTTTCTAAAGGCTTCCAAACTCGCTCTCAGGTTTATGGAGCTATATGAACCCATTCTTGCTAGCAAGACGACAAATGCGCCAGTGGATGAGGAAAGGGGTAGGCACCCAACTATAAACCTAGGAGGATACGCTGAATCTCTTTCTAAAAAGGATAACACTGTTCCGGGAGAGTTTGTTTTCAGTATAGATAGAAGGGTGATCCCTGAAGAAAACATAGATCATGTGATCAGCGAGCTGAGGGAGATTTTAAAGAGGGCCTCTGAAGATGTTGGGGCGAAACACGAGCTCAGAATCTTAAGTGCTGTCCCACCATCTCTAACACCTCAAGATTCCCTACTAGTTAAGGTTAGCAACACTTGTATAGAAAGGATTTTAATGGTTAGGCCAAGGATCTCTATAAGTACTGGGAGAAACGATAGCGTTTATTACAGGTTAAAGGGGTCTGAAGTAATAACATTCGGCCCAGGCGTTGAGGGGATAGCCCATATGCCTGATGAATATAACTCCATCCGAGAGATCAGTAGATCCATAGATGTATATCAATGTATGGCTAGCTCTCTCGATAAAGCAGGTTGAAATTCCTGACAGCTGGGAAGTTAATACAGATAGAAAATCTAGATTCTTTTAGGTATAAACCGCGTTGCTATTTATATCAGAATTGATCAAAAATTAATATATATTCATCTGATCTCTCCTTCACCTTGAAAGGGCGAGGCTCTCATTTGTAATTTGTGTATATAATTGTGTAGAGATTAAGCCGGTATTACATAGCTTCTGCATTCCCTAGTTCCCACGGCTATTCTATATTTTCCTCCAGGCATAATAATCTGAAGAAGCCCACCTATCCTTAGAACCCCACCTCTATAGAGTATCGGTGAGTAGGTTCCTTCGAATAGGATCACTTCGTCCACCCCTCGCACATCGGATGGGGCATCCAAAATCCTGTCTACATAGGCTCTTCCTGGGTATTGGAGGGAGCTGCATTGCTGTGGAGGAACTTCTATTCTTGCTTCCACACATTTGCCTGTGTTTATAGCTAGTTCTTCGCCATATCTACGTATATCCTCGGGAAATATGAAGGTTGTTTCAACACCTCTGAATATGATCCTCCTATAAGGGCTATACATGGCCTTCCCAACTTCTAGGGGTACTCCATGTAGCTTTGCAATAGTGTCTACCCATCTTTCGAGATCCTTGCCGGATAGAGGCTTTCCTATCTCTCCAGCTTTATCATATATTTTAGATGCATTTGCACAGCCATATATTATAATATCTATATCGCTTCTACCCATAGAGTAGAAGGAGCCTAAAAGGCTTCCTCCAATGCCTATGTCTCTTAGAGATATGCCAGCGATCCTCTTCACATAGTCTATAAGCTCTGAAGCAACAGACTCGAGAGGATCTCGAGGTCTGATATATATTTCATAGCCTCTCTCTTCGGGCAATAGGTGCTTCCAAATATCTAGATATCCTATGCTAGGCATCTCAGCACCATATACAACGTCCCATGAACTGGATTGATATGATCTTAAAACTCTCTCGATATGCGATACCGAATACCTCTCAACGACCCTCTTAAGCGGGACCCCCATTAACCTCCAAATAGCTAGGCTCCTTCGATCCTCAATAGGCACATATTTCACATATGTAAATACCCTCCCTGGGGGATGTGTTGATCCAAATACTATGTGGATCTTCAGCTCTCTATCAATGATCATATCATGATCTATAGGCTCTCTACGGATCACAGCTAACCCTAAAAAGTTAGTGCTATTTCTACTTATATCTCACTTCTGGTCACTCCTGATACCTCGATAACTTTTAGATCCATACAATTGTTCTACAGCTGAAAGCCCCCCTTTAAGGTAGGGAAGGGGTCAGAGTAGATATAGATCGAGAAGCTCATGAGGATCTCAATGAGCAGTTGTTAAGAATAGAGACTGCGAGGAGATCTACTAATCTCTCTTAGGGAGATAAACTCCCGAGAAACGAGCGGGTTAGCTAGATAGGAGAATAAGACGTCTGACCTCTTTCCCTTTCAATCTCCCCCTACCCACTGATGTGAAGATCCACGGCCTTAATATTAATAGCTTTCAACCCTACTATCTATTGAGCGATTCATCGGCCCTCCATCTATTCGGGCTTATATCTGCATCTGGGGCTATATCCTTTTCATGGTAGTGGGGTGCTTTTATATTCGTTTATTGTCTGAACTTAGGCTTATAATCATCCAGTTCATAATTGCATTGATGATAAGGCGATATCTCTACTAGATCTTGGTGTGGAGAGACCTCGGGATGCTATGATGCTCAGAGCACCGATACCGAGGCCCTGTATGAGGACATTACCAAGAAGGGCTCGGTGTTTCAAGCATAGTGGGAGCCCTGTGCCGCTGAGCTCCCTTTGGGGGAGGTGGAAGCCCCCAATGCCACAGGGCTAGAAACCCTGTGGATCAAGAAGCAAAGCACACAATCAAAAGAATATCAATGACAATCAACAACCATCGGAGGACAAGCGGCAATCGGGAGACCAGAGCTTCCAGGAGCCCATAATCTCGTGCTCCAAAGACTAAAATTAGAAGGCTTATAAATGTCATACCAGCCCTGAAGGTTGAAACTTTCAGGTTGTAAACAACTATAAAAAAGAACCTCTAAAAGGGATGGGGAGACCCTATATATATTATAGCTAGTCAGCCTGTCTTGTCTCTCTATGGTTTGATATTGATTATCTGCCTTTTAATATCTGCTTTTATATATGGTTTTGTGGGAGAATATGCCGTATTTTATCTATCTAGTCGGACCGGCGGGATCTGGGAAGACTACCCTGGCGATGAGTCTTAGTGAGTGGATGTCTTCTAACCAGCTGGATGTCTCGATCATTAACATGGATCCTGCTGCCGAGAGTTTACCATATACACCAGATATAGATATAAGGAGGTTTGTCAATGCTAGGGATGTGATGTATAAGTTCAACCTTGGCCCCAACGGCGCTTTGATAGCATCTGTTGATATGTCAATAAATTATCTAGACGCTATAAAAGATATGGTTGAGGAGAGAAAAGCCAGCTACTATATAATTGATACACCAGGCCAGATGGAGATCTTCGCCTTTAGACCCGCAGGTCCTCTTATCGTGGAAAGGCTGTCCGAGGGTTCGAACTCCCTGGTGCTGTTCCTTGTAGATATGTATATGGCAAACAGGGCTTCCTCGCTAGCTTCTCTTCTCTTTCTATTTCTCTCCACATGGCTTAGGCTTAGAAGACCGCAGATCCTTGCCTTGACCAAGGCTGATCTATATCCGGAGGATGTTATATCTAACGTCCTCTCATGGATCGAGGATCCATATTACCTCCTTGAGAGTGCCAGGAGAGAGGGGATTTCGGGCTATGAGGAGGAGATCATGGCAGGTTTGTCTGAGAGCATTCTTCAGAATATAGATGCTATACCGGTTTCAGCTGTAACATGGAGGGGGATGGATAATCTATACGCTCTTATCCAGAGAATACTAGCTGGTGGGGAGGACTATTATACAGAGGAGGGAAGCCCAAGGCTGTAGATATTGCTCTATATGAGCAGGATATAAGCAGGAGGTTACATTCTAGGTGGGAGTGTTGACCCTCACCGCTAGGATCAAAGCTGTAGTGATTATTGCAAGACCCCATAATGTGTTTATAACGCTCCTAGGAGTTATTTTAGGAGCTCTATTTGTTGAGCCCAACGCATATAGAGATCCTGCGTGGCTTCTTATCTCATCAACGCCGGCTCTTATGATTGCTGCAGGCGGCTATATAGTTAACGATTACTATGATATAGATATAGATAGGAGGAGCAAGCCCTGGAGACCCCTTGTAAAGGGCGATATATCCCCCCAGACGGCTCTCCTAGTATCTATATTGTTGATCGTGCTGGGATGTTCTATTGCATTTCTATTGTTTGGGGCTTTCATAGGTGCTTTTGTCTCTATTAACGCCCTGATCACATACCTCTATAGCTGGAAGTTAAAAAGACTAGGGTTAATAGGCAACATAGCTGTTTCTCTCTTAAGCGCAAACTCTATTCTATATGGAGGGCTCACATATATGTCTATATCAGAGAGAATCGAGGCTCTACCTCTTCTATTGATACCATGGAGCTTCGCCATTATTATGAGCCTTTCGAGGGAGATTGTTAAAGGTATAGAAGATATCGAGGGTGATAAGGTATATGGTGTTAGAACAGTAGCTGTTAAAAGGGGATATAGATTTGCATCTATAACATCCACATTTCTCCTAACCCTACTCCTAGCTATAGTAGGCATACCTTTTATCATAAAACAATCTATGATATATATAACTCTGGCAACCATTTCAATAGCAATTTTTCTAGCATCAACCATTAAAATCGCAGCATCTAAAAACATAGAAGATGCTATTAAAGACGCATCGCTCTCGAGAAGCGTTTCCAAGCTATCCCTCCTCTTAGGAACAATAGCTTTCATAGCATGGGCCCTTACCTAGAGATAGCTTAGATATCCAAGGGTACAATAGTTACAGCTGAAAGTCCCACCTTTTTATGGGGTAGAGAAGGTCAGCTTAAAAATATTTTAGAGCATCTTCGGATCTATATAATAGATCTAGACAACATATCTCAGAATGTTAAAAACTCTATATTTTAGAGAATAAATTAGAGTTTGGAGATTTCTTCATACTTTTGAGGTTCTGATCTCCTACCCTTTCAATTTCTACTCCACAGGCTGTGGCAAGTGGATTTGCGGTCTATACATTATGACCCCCTCCCCACCCTAGATAGACGGGGTTTTCACTGCTGAGGTCTCGAGTGTTACCCCTCCTAAGGGGGTTATGGGCTTCAACCCGTTATGTGTTGCTATGTAGCTCACTATCTTCTTGATCTCAACTTTGCATCCTAGTCTTCTAGCTATGTTGCTCGACGCGTTTAGATCTGCATTGATCCTCCTTTTAGTTTTTCTGCATATGTATAGCCCTCTATATACTCTGCCGTTAGAGTGGATTTCACCGCATATAGAACATTCCAGGCTTGTGTGATCCTCTGGGCTGTTTCAATTTTTATAATCATTTGTAGCACCCATATTTATTGATGTTCAGATGCTGAGTTTATAAGCTCCTGTAGCTATATTTATCGGTGACCCCGGGTTTCCGAGATCCGTAGGGTGATGAGCCACTAGGCGACTAGTGGTGAGCCTCTGCGGTGAGGGGGCTCGGGGAGACCGTTGAGAAGCAGATGGTGGTTCTCCACCATCTGCTGAGAAACGGCTAGGTATTAGCTCTATCCCGTATTCCTCTAAAACCTCTAAAACCTTCCTCCTTAAATGCTTATCTGTCAAGCTGCTGACCCAACCATCTAGAACAGCTATTAGATCCCTGGTAGAGATACTTTGGGCTCGGCGTCTCAGAGGTTTATATGGGGTATCTAATGTATATGCAGAATAATGGCAACGAGTATAATACCAACATATGGTGGTTTAAGAGGATAGCTAGAGAATGTTTATAGAAGGATGCTTGGTGAGCGAATAGTATGAATCCTAGCTAGGTTTCAATGGATTCAAAGCTATATACATCACCCGGCCATATTTCGATATATGGACTTATATATATTGGATTATCGTCTTCATCCAGGATCTTTATTACAGCCTCCACAGATCCTTCTTTAGGGGCTAGGGGCACCATTGCAAGACCGCTTTTAAATATAGCTTCTCTTATTTCTCCATCTACAGCTATCAGCACTTTATAGTTTTTAGGGACCCCTGTTATTATTATAGATCTGCTGGGTATTGAGTAGAGATGCCTAGAAGATATTATCTCGTAGTCCTCACCTTTTCTGCTCCACCCGAGCCTTATCTTTCCGAAGGGACCCTCGTTATAATATTCTAACCTAATTCTATGGGGGCCTTCTAAGAGATCTAGAGGATCTGAAATAGAGATCCCCGTACCCTTATTATCCCATCTATCAATAACGATCTCACCGTCTATGTAGAGCCTTGCACCATCATCCGCATCTAGGAGAAATCTATAGCTTCTAGATGCTGTAACGTATAGATATCCCTCCCATACTGCAGCAAATGAGTTTAGCGGGATCCCTGGTGCGGGGTCGTCTATCCATATAAAGTTGATCTCTGGATCTATCCTCTCGAATGTCAAACCCTTTTCTATAACATCATCTGGTGTACATCCATCACAGATTCTCCCATATAGCCCTTGTAATCCATCATGCCTTCCACTTCTCACTTTTACTAGTATATTCCTCATAATCCCTAAGATGGTGCTTTTTATGAAATGCTTTAAAATAGTCTCCCATATCAGCTTCAGATCATCATGATCTCTTCCCGCTCTAGAGGGTAGACCTTCAGCTATATATAATTTTATTGTATTACACAATAACACGATATAATTTACAGATCTATCAGCAATCTTGAATAATGTATTATCATTTATTGTAATTTCCGCAATGATTATTAAAATATATTCAAAGTTCCAGATGATCTATAGAATATATTTTATCTAAATCCACAACTAACTGCACAGGTGGATATTCAGCGGAATTTACCTCGATGATCCATAGTCTTTATAATTAGAAGCCTCGTCTTTTCAATGTGGAGATGGCTAAGGCTTATAAGCTTTTGTTCTCCATCTCTTTGAGGTCTTAGCGGGCTACCCTCTAGCGATTGCCATATAGCAATGGTCTTTCCTATCTACATCAGCCAAGACTCCAAGCACAATATTTGCACCTAATGCTGGAGGTCATAGTGGTTATTTCTACTCTGTCTCTAGCTTCCTTTTACCGTCTCTGTACACTACCAACTTTATCCCGTGTTTTTTAGCTTCTCTTTTTAGATCCTTATCTAACGTTAATATATAGCCTTCTATAGCACTGGCTAGCCTTATTATATCTGGATCTGCCTCTTCTTTCTCATAGTCCTCGGAGAGTGTATAGATATGACATTCTTCATATATTTTTTCTATATATTTTGCAGCAAGATCTGCTCTGCCCTTTTCTGCCAAATGTCTATGGAGCTCTCTTATAACGGAGTCTGTGGTAGTACATATAACCTTCTCATCTAGATCCTCGCTTAAATGTTCTATAACGTCAAATAGCTTTTCAAAAAATAGTAGGAAAGCGCTTGTATCTACAATAGCTAGGATCATGAACCTCATTTATATTATTCTCTACCCCTTCTTATTAGCCTCCATCCACTATGTTGATAGGTGGTGATTTTGCCAATATTCCTCAAAGATCTCGAGGAGTTTAAGAAGGTGGCTGAAAAGGCTATAGAGTGCAGGGTTGTGAGGGATAAGAAGAGGAACGTTGGAAAGCTAAAAGCTAGAACCAAGAGGTATCTATATACATATGTAGTTCCGCTGGAAAAGCTAGATGAGGTTATAAAGAGTGTAAAATGCAACAACATAGTTGAAATTTCAAAGGGTAAGGTGGAGGAGGAGAGATGATGGCTAAAGCACAAAGGGTGATACTAGACACAGCTGCTTATCAACCCCAACACAAGTTCTTCATGGAGATAGCTAGGTGGCTCTCAACACTGCTAAACGTAGAGCTTAAAGTAATAGAAGAGGACTATGTATTTGCAAACCAATACGGCGATAAAGACGAGTTTGGCTTCGCATGGCTACCACAGCTATTCATAGAGCTAGAGGGAGGTATAATTATTCCAGTACTTACAAAACCCCCATTTAACCCTCAAACACTAGAACTGGATCAGGAGCTTTCGAAGAAAGAAATAATATCTAAATTAAAACAAAACAATGTCGATATCCCCCTAACCTCTTCCCCTCCCTAAGGGGTGGGGTTCCCCGTCCCCAGGGTTGGGGGTTTGGGCTACATCCCCTTTTAAAGGGTTTAGCCTGCGCCTGGCCTTAGGCGTGTTTATCTCTATCCCCTCTCGGGGACTCGGGGTTATAGCTATTATCATCGCCTCTGAGGCATAGGTTTAATCCTGTGTATCTTATCTCTATTGAGTATCGCTAGAGATTGATCTCCGAGGCTCACGCTTTTCGCCATCATCATCGAGAATGCCAGAGGATATAGGGCTTATAGATCTCCATCTCCACCCTAAAGGGCTAGGCTTTCAGATGTAAAAATAATATTGTAATCAACGGGTCTAGAGGTATTAGGTAGACTCGAAGCAGTAACAGTACTGATGTTACTGTGGCAGCTGTCATTGACAGATCTAAGATATTTAGGTGTAGGACTATGCTCTTTTTTAAAACATGTTCTCCCGATACAGATATAATTCCTAAAAATACTCCTTCCACTATGAGGAATAGTAATCCTATATATGTTGAAATGCTAGCTATATAGATCGTTATTGGGGTGTAGACTGCGATGATATATACAATTAGGAAGCCTCTCAGGCTAGATAGCTTTCCATTCAGGAGCTTTAAGACAGGCCTGTAGAGAAGAGAGAGTACTAAACTATATATGATCCCTGGCTCTCCGCTTTCCATAAAAAGCACACATTATTCTAGATAGCTTTAGGAGTTATATTTAAATTTTCTCTACTATGTTAATCTGATCTCCTTCCTACTCGAAGGAAAATTTATGCCCTTTAAATGGAGAGATGCGTCGGAGCTGTATTCCGAACCATGGATCAGTTTAGCTCCGCCTCGACCCTAGTTATACGAGTTAAGCTTGTGAAGAGCAAAAACGAAGCTGTGGGCTGTATCCTTTTCATGGTAGTGGGGTGCTTTTATATTCATTTATTGTCTGAACTTAGGCTTATAAGAATCCAACCCATAATCATTTTGATGTTAGGGTGACATCTCTGCTAGATCTTGGAATACCTCGGGATGCTATTATGCTCAGAGCATCCGAGGTCGAAGCCCTGTATGAGGGCATAGCCCAGAAGGGCTTCGGGGTTTCAAGCATAGATGGGAGCCCTGTGCCGCGAAGCCACCAATGCCACAGGGCTAAAAACCCTGTGGATCAAGAAGCAAAGCAACACAATCAAAAGAAAATCAATGACAATCAACAATCATCGAGGGACAAGCGAAAGAGATTACCTAAACTTTATTTTAAATACCTCTTAGAGGCATCTATAGAGGTGTAGTTGGTTGTCCAGCTCACCGATCAACGAGCTTAAACCCATGATTCAGGATCTCAGGGGGGAGCTAGGTTTCATCTATATAGCTAGAGCCAGGGCCTTGAGGGAGAAGGGGTATAGAGTTATAAGCTTTGGCGTTGGGCAACCCGATATACCCACATTTGACCATATAGTTGAGAGTGCTAAGAGGGCTCTTGATAAAAGGATAACCGGCTATACAGAGACAGCGGGTATCCCCAGGCTTAGAAAGGCCTTTGCGGACTATCTTAACGAGAGGTATGGTGCAGAGGCTAAAGAGGACGAGGTGATAGTTACTACAGGCGCTAAAACAGCGATCTTCCTAGCTATAGCTTCTTATATATCGCCTGGCGACGAGGTGATAATACCTGAGCCAAGCTACCCTGCATATGGGGAGGTTGTAAGGTTCCTCGGAGGGATTCCCAGGTATGTGCCGCTAGAGTTTAAAGACCCATCATCGGGGTTTGAGCTTAATATTGAGAGGCTAGCGTCTATGATAAGTAAGAGGACGAAAATGATAGTGCTCAACAATCCACATAACCCCACAGGATATGTATTCCCGCCGAAGGTTGTTAAGGAGATATATAATCTAGCTCGTGAGAAGAGGTTATTGATATTGGCTGACGAGATCTACGATAACTTCGTATATGGTGAGACAGAGTTTAAGAGTATCACCAGCTTTCCTGAGTGGAAGGACTATGTGCTCTATGTAAATGGTGCTAGTAAGACATTCTCGATGACCGGCTGGAGGATAGGCTATCTAGTAGTTAGAGGCGATGTTGCTAGAAAGCTGACCAGACTAGCTGTTAACATATATAGCTGTGCACCTAGCTTTGCTCAAGAGGCAGCTGCGGACGCGCTAAAAGGCGATTGGACGCCTGTTAAGAGGATGATTGAGATGTTTAGAAGAAGGAGGGATCTTATATATGGAGAGCTATCAAAGATCAAGGGCTTCGATGTGTGGAAGCCTCACGGAGCGTTCTATATCTTCCCGAGAATATCGAATATACTGAGCAAGAGTGGGCTAAGCATTGAGCAGTTTGTAGACTATCTAATAGATAGATATCAAGTAGTCGTCCTCCCGGGAAGCGGATTCCCAGATACAGCTGGTAGGGAGTATATTAGACTGAGTTATGCTGTGTCGGAGGAGGATATTGTAGAGGGGGTTAGAAGGATCTCTGATGCTGTTAAGGAGCTTATAGGCTAGAGATTAGAGAACAATATTCAATAATATCTGATAAGGATATTGGCTTAACAATATAGATCCTCTTTAATATACTGCTGAACCATATTTAATAATCTTTGTAGAATACTTTCCAATAGGTGTGTAGAGCTGGTAAAGGCTCCAAAGGGGTATAGGCATAGGACTAGGAAGATCTTGAGGAAGTGTGTGAGGGAGAGAGGCAAGGTTCCAAGCTTAAGCTATCTCCTGATAGATTATAAGGAGGGGGATAGGATCCACATAGTTATAGATCCTGCTGTCCACGCGTCTATGCCTCACAGAAGGTATCATGGTAAGACAGGTATTATAACTGGTAGGAGGGGCCAGGCATACGAGGTTAAGGTATATCTAGGGGATAAGGAGAAAAAACTGTATGTAAGGCCAGAACATCTTAGGCCAACTCCTGAGGTTTGGGAGAGGGTTGTTAAAGAGACTAGATCCCTTATAAACGATGTTAAATCCAGGATAAGGGAAGTAAATAGTATGATTTTAAAGGCCCTCTCAGCGGCTTAGGGGGCGTCTGTTTTGAAGATCCTTTCTTTTAGAGAGGTACCACTTCCAAGTGTGAAGAAAATGCTTCTAGAGACGGAGGCTAGGGGTGCTAAGCTCCAGGATCTCCAGAGGAGGGTTTTAGAACACGCCACTATATTCTCTAAATGTAGCGAGGATAAGGTAGATGAGCTTGTGGATAAGCTGTTGGGGCTAGGTCTTAGAGAGATAACAGCTGCCCATGTGATCAATATATGCCCTAGAACCAAGGATGAGCTGATATCTCTTCTAAACTTTGAGCAGAAGATGCCGAGTGAGGAGAATATGGAGAAGATCCTAGAGCTGTTGAGCGAATACTGCAGATGCTAGTTGGTGCATATTATGTATAGAGGTGCAAGGGATCGCCAGCCAAGATATTACAGGGTGAGAGACGTATATGTAGTTGTGCTGGACTACATGCCAAATGGGAATCCCCTTGATAGGCATCAACACCATAGAAGCTCTCCAATAGCCCAAGTTATTGGTACAAAGTATCTCTCACTAGTAGAGCTGATCCCTCCTCCTGGACAGCATCTAAACATAGGCGAGAGGATCTATGTTGAACAATCCCTCAGAGGTTTTCAGGGGCCTAGGCTTGGTGAGAGGCTTATGTGGCAGGAGCTGACCGGTATTGCAAAAGATAATTTGCCAAGTGTTTTGAGAGATATATTGATCGAGAAGGAGAGGGTCTATACGGAGTTCTTTAACGTAGCATCTTCTATAAATATAAGGCTACACATGTTCGAGCTTCTCCCAGGGATAGGTAAGAAGAGTCTTGAGACTCTTCTCTCTGAGAGGAAGAAGAAACCCTTTGAATCCTTCAAGGATATCGCTCAGAGGGCCAAGATCTCTGACCCTGTCAAGCCCCTCATGGATAGGATCATACTAGAGCTGATGGGCGGGGAGAAATACTATCTCTTTGTAGAGCCTCCGAGAGACGCTACCGATGTTGTTTTCTTCAAAATGCTCGACTATCTCTATGCGAGGGTTAACTATAGGGAGCCGTGGTGATCCTGAGATCGAGGGTTTCATATCCTCCTATGAGCAGAGAGGAGCTGATCAGACTCGCTAAGGATCTTATTTGGAGGGGCGGTGTAAAACCTAGAAAAAGACTTGGGCAGCACTTCACAGTAGATCCAATGTTGATAGAGGAGATGGTCAGGCTAGCCAAAGCATATGGATGCTCATCCCAAACAGTGGTTGAAGTGGGGACAGGCTTTGGCTTTCTCACAGCCCCTCTTTCGAGGGTATGTGGCAGGATCATATCTATAGAAGTAGATCGCAGGATCTATATGGTGGCTAGGGATATCTTAGCTGGGTTCAATAATATAGAATTGGTATTAGGAGATGCTGTCTCGCTTCTAGAGAGCATTAGAGGGTATCAAGGAGTGGTTGGCTCTATACCCTATTCCATAACATCGCCTCTTCTGAGCATCATGGCTAGGGGCGCCGCTGAATGGGCTGTGCTGTTGCTTCAAAAAGATGTTGTGGATAGGATCTCATCTCCGCCTGGAACACGGGAATACGGATCTATCAGTGTTCTGGTGAACCTAGCATTTAGAGTCAAAACCGGCAATATATATCCACCAACAAGCTTCTATCCAGAGCCGGAGGTTTTCTCCCAAATAATTATATTAGAGAAAAGAAAAGGCAACATAGTTAGCAAAGATCTGGAGAGATTTCTTAAGTGTCTCTTTAGCCAGCGAAAGAGACTAGCCCATAAAGCTGTGAAAAAGTGCCTAGGAATAGATATATCGCGCACAGAAACAAGAGTTTTCCAAATATCGCCCGAAGAGATATACACCATATATTCAAAGGCAAGACAGACCCAAGATCAAAACAAAAACGTTTCTCAAAACTAGCCAGCTATCCCCTAAAATATATCCACTTGTCCCTCGATGGTTGTTGATTGGTCATTGATATTCTTTTGTTTTGGATTGCTGCGTTTCTAGATCCACAGTGTTTCTAGCCCTGTGGCATTGGGGCTTCCACTCTCCCAAAGAGATCTTGGGATCTCTATGGGTTTCATTGGTGGCTTTTAAGCCCAGCAGAAAGGGGCTCCCATCTATGCTTGAAACCCCGAAGCCCTTCTGGGTATAGCCCTCATAAAGGGCTTCTAGGGCTTTAAAATAGAGGTTGATCAAGGCAACTACCTCTCTATGCCATCTCTCGCCTCCCTTGCTACATATCCCTATCCTAGCCTCTCCATACTCTATTGTTGCCTTGTGTATCTTGCAGATCTTAGATGTATTCCTGGGATCTACCATCAATACTGGCACACTATATTCCCTTGCCTTGTCTATTATCGCATTCAGCTCACCCTTCAATGCACTCTGATATATCCTGTGCCTTAATTGTTTATTCTTATATCTAGCGATCATAACCCTTATATCTTCTCCCGAGATCCTCTCAACAACTATTACTCCTCTCACCCTCATAGCGTCTCTTACTATTAGGTTTTGCTGTTTTCATCCTATAATCCTTCTTCTTTCTCTCCTTAAGCTTTTTCATAGCCTTTCTAGCTTCTCTGCTACGGATCCATTTCTTCTCTGGATGCTCTCCTTCCTATAGCTATAGCCCAGAGTAGTCTTGGTAAGATCTGTTTCTAGGATTACTGCGAATGCCTCGTAGAGAGTTCTACAGAATTCTCATTATCATCGACAGGCTTAATATTCCCAGGCCTGTAGATCTCAACCTCTTTTTCGAGGGATAGGTAGAAAATCACCCTCCTACTCCTCCTATCAAGCTTGATCTTAGCATGGGATGTAGGCTTAAAGCCTCTTGCAAGCAGTTTATAGAACTCCTTAGAAGGCTCAAGATCTATGTGCACCCAACCCCTATGAGTGTTAATAGCAACGCTTGTGAAGAAAATATTCTCAACACCATTTATATTGATCTTGGTAGCATCTATTGGTTTCCACACGTGGTCATCGACTAGCCATAGGCTAGCACTATTGATCCTAGGCACTAGTATTCCTTCTTTCATCTCTAGATCAACCTGATGCCTAGCTATTTCCCGGGATTTCCTCCAGAGATATCTCGCAAGCCTCCTACCCCTAAGATCCCTTTTCCCCAGACCTAGATGCTTAACCAATTCATCAAAGATCTCTCTAGAGTATTGTCTAGCCCTGTTCCTCCTTAGAGAGGATACCCTTTCAACAGCACCCTGGCATAGGCCATGTATATAGTGAGATGGTATATTTAGATAGATATCCCTTAGCACTCGATACCTCCCATTCTTAAGCCTGTAGCAGTTCTCGAGAATATTTCTAGATGCGTGGGGAAGCATATTCTCAAGCATCTGCCATATATGTCCACGATCTTTTCTAATGTCCTGAATTCTCTCTTAGATAGCCCTTTAGGGTGGAGATGGAGATCTATAAGCCCTATATCCTCTGGCATTCTCGATGATGATGGCGAAAAGCGTGAGCCTCGGAGATCAATCTCTAGCGATACTCAATAGAGATAAGATACACAGGATTAAACCTATGCCTCAGAGGCGATGATAATAGCTATAACCCCGAGTCCCCGAGAGGGGATAGAGATAAACACGCCTAAGGCCAGGCGCAGGCTAAACCCTTTAAAAGGGGATGTAGCCCAAACCCCCAACCCTGGGGACGGGGAACCCCACCCCTTAGGGAGGGGAAGAGGTCAGAGATCTCCATTCCTATTATTCCTGTTCTAAGTGCTGCCTCCTCTCACACTAGAAAGGTGAGACTTTTTAACTAAAACTGCTTCTCATCAGCTAAAAGGTGGATTTTTTGATTTCTTCCTTGCACTGAAATGTGAGACTTTCGGTTGTAAAAGCACTGAAATACCTTGGAAAACCTAAAAGTCCCTATACAAGACAATAATAAGGAGCCGCGGTAGTATAGCCCGGACATGCTCTGCGCCGAAAGTATGCGGGCCTTTCGAGCCCGTGACCCGGGTTCAAATCCCGGCCGCGGCACCAAGATCTTCACTCCTAAAGATCCTCATTTATAAATAAAAGATCCCCGGGATCTATATCCGTTTCATTTGGATCGATCTGTTGATCCTCGTGTCCTTCTGATCCCTCGTTCAGATCGGAAGAATTTCTGTGTGAATATATGTATAAATATCCCTATGAAGATATCCCCATGATGTGGCTCGATAACATAGATATCAAATGAGGATCATCTCAGCGAAGCAGATCAGCACTACCCGGGATACCTTGAAAAGCTGTGGAGAGAGCTTAGGATAGATCGCAGGTAACACCGTTTCTCAGCAGATGGTGGTTCTCCACCATCTGCTTCTCAACGGTCTCCCCGAGCCCCCTCACCGCAGAGGCTCCCCACCAGTCGCCTGGTGGCTCATCACCCTAGGGTCTTGGAAGCTCGGGGGCATCAATTATATATCTCTGGGGTTTATAAGCATCAGCATATCTCATTGCGCTAAGAGGTCTCAGAAACCAATGAACATGAGTGCTACAAATGATTATGAAGGCCGTAACACCCCCAAGAAGCCTCTCCACTCGTAGAAAACTAGCCATATATTTATAGAAATCCTTGGGGAAACTCTATAGGGTGCCCTGATGCCACCGCTATAAAAAACAAAGATTAACAACAGGGCAAGCCTCGCTCTTTGGGGCGGGGTATTTTTTATGGGGTTTTCACCGTGTTATTTAGTGGGGGTCGGGTCTCGGTGGGCAGAGGTATTAGTAGAGTGTCCGGCGGGGGGATCTCTGAGGCGTGCCCGCCGGAGACCCCGACCCCCTAGAAGCATTTAGAGAGCTAATAGAGAAGAGGAGGAAGAGGAGCAATAAGAGAATAGTTAGGTTGAGGCTATTCCCGAATAGATATGAGGAAGAAACGTTATTCGATATTGGCTTGGCGTGTGCTAGGCTGTGGAATGAGCTTAGCTATGAGAAGAGGCATGCATTCTTCAATGGAGAGCTATCACCTGGGAAGAGGGATGAGATCAACAGGAGATACTACCACAGATATAAAGAGGTTCTTGTCGTTAATGCTGGCCAGGTTATTAATAAGAATGATAGGGCTTGGAATGCTTTCTTCGAGCTACTAAAGCATAAGAAACAAGAAAAAGGTAGGCTACCTCCGCATATCAAGAAAGTCTCTCCACCAGGTTATTGGAAGGATTAGGAATACAGGGGAGAAGAGTATACATATACTGATTAGAAATGATAGTTATCGTGTTGAGCCTATTAGCGAGAATGAGGGATACATAGTTCTTGAAGACTTTGATCTGAGGATAAGATATGTTGGTAGGATTAGGTGGGAGGGTAGGCAGGGTAGGCTTGAAATAATATATGTTAATGGCAGGTGGTTTGCTCTTGTACCAATAGAGGTTGGTGTTGAGCCACCTAAATCAAATAAGAGGGGCTATGTAAAGCCCAACTACAAGGATAAAAAGAGTAGGATCGTTAATCCTAGATCTATCAGGCAGAAGGATCCCATAGTGGATAGAGAGGCTTTCATTGATATGGGGTTTAACAACTTGTTTGCTGTTACAATTTCGGACGGATCAGCAATGCTTATCAAAGGAGGAACGATCAAATCCGAATACTATTGGTGGAAGAGGGAGATAGCTAAATATCAATCTATAAGGGATGTGCTGAGGAGGCTTGGGGTATTAACATGGATATACTATCATGAGAAATACCTAGATGCTATGTATAAAAGGGATGAGAGACTTAGGCATCTATATATAACAGCAATTAGATTCCTAGCTGATGATCTGTATAGAAGAGGTGTTAGAAAGCTATACATAGGATACCCAATAATGCTTTCACAGAACAATGGAAACGAGTATAATACAAACATATGGTGGTATAGGAAGATAGTTCTTTGGATTGTGGATATATTCATGGAGTATGGCATAGAGGTTGAGATATTCCCAGAGGACTATACAAGCGGGGAGTGCTCAATATGTGGAAACAAACATAAAAACGGAAGGAAACATAGAGGATTATATGAATGCAAAAAGACAGGGAAGAAGATAAACGCAGATATAAATGCAACACTAAACATAGCGAGAAGGCTGGGATACAGGGTAAGAGTATCGAGGAAGATCGAGAGCTACTTGGTAACTCATAGTGGTGTTAAGCCATTAATCCCTCTCCAGGGGGCTAACACCCGAGACCCCAGCATAGAAACCCCGCCCCTTAAGGGCGGGGGAGGGGTCATATCAAACTTAATGAAACCTGAACCTCTGGTTAAATATATTAACCATTTAAGCCTTGATTAGTTGGGTGTATCAAAGAGAACATGAAAAGCTCTCTGGAGAGTATATGTGGAGGACTTCCCCCAGAGATATGTAAGCAGTTAGTGGCAGAGCAGCAGTTGGTTAAAATACGTATCGAAAAAAGGAAGTTTGGAAAAGAGGTAACAATAATTGAGGGGCTAGACGAGACACAAGACCTGAGGAAAATAGCATCAATGCTAAAATCAAAACTGGCTACTGGGGGCACGGCTAAGAATGGTAGAATAGAACTTCAAGGTGATCACAGACATAAAGTTAAAAATATATTGATCAAGGAACTCGGAATACCGGAAGAAAACATAATAATGATAGAAGAGGGTGAAGAAGAAGCATAGGTTATCGAGAATCCCGCCCTTTGGGGCGGGAATGAAAATTATATACTATTTTTCCACTCTGTAGGGTTTCCACGATAGTACTGGTGATATGTCTCTGACACGGAGTCTAAGGATCCCTATTATAAGGGTCTGTTTCCAGTTTATTAATGCATAGTTTAGCTGAATTGTTTATCATTGAGATACGAAGATCTTTTTAGAGCTGAAAGCTTATAAGTCTTCTCACATGTGTATCTATTGGGGTCTGTGGGCGCCGTAGACAGCCCGTGACCCGGGTTCAAATCCCGGCCGCGGCGCCATCAATGTACTTATTTATATACTGCTTTAATGATAGATATTCGTGAATTTATCATGATGGATGGTATGTGCATTGTAGCAATAGTGCTAGCAGGGATGCCAGGCTCTGGAAAGAGCGTGTTCTCTGAGATAGCGAGGGATCAGGGGTTTGAGGTATACGTTATGGGCGATGTTATTAGAGGGGAGCTTATCAGAAGAGGGATGCAGGTTACTAGGGAGAACATGGCTTACATAGCTAGGGAGCTGAGAAGGCTTTATGGCGAGGACATCATTGCTAGGAGAATAGCTGAGGAGATACTTGCAAGAAGCACAAGGGGTGTTTCTGGTTGTAGGTATGTAGTTATAGATGGATCTAGATCTCTTGCCGAGCTAGAGTTCTTCAAAAAGAGCTTCTCATCTGTAGTGCTTGTTGCCATACATGCAAGCCCGCTGACCAGGTATAGAAGGCTTGTTTCAAGGGGGAGGGAGGGTGATCCTAGGGCGTGGGATGAATTTGCTGCAAGAGACGCTCTCGAGCTTTCCATGGGGCTTGGAAGTCTTATAGCAATAGCAGATATAATGGTGGTAAACGAGAATATAGATCTAGAGGGTTTCAGAAGAACTGTCTCAAACGTCTTAGAATATATAAAGACTAGGTGGAGATGCAGCTGCTAGAAATACTATTTCTCGAGGGCAACACTTATAATCCCCCCCTTCTGAGGTGATATATAAAGGTCTCTGGGCTTATTCTCATAAGCTTTGCAACATCAGCCACTCTAGCCCTTTTAGGATAGCCCAGAAGACCTGTTCTTAATGCAAGCTCGACAGCTTTTCTCTCATTCCCGTTTAAAAGGGATTTCGGATCTGTACTGAGCATCAACACATCAGCCTCTGAAAAAGAGATCCTTAGAATATACTAAACCAGTTATAATCGAGAACAAAAGGATCTCGCACGATTTATCAACACCGCCGCTGATCTATCTTTTAAGCCATGGTAGGGATTGGAACTACTGCTCCGCAACTTTGCTATGCCATATAATAGCCAGCTTGCCCCTGGGAGCCGCTAGAGAGCCATGATGGTTATATAGTCTTCGCCATGTAGGGGGTACCTCTTGGTAAAGATCCGCCTACCGCTAATGCCTTCATAGCCGTTCTTCTTAAGATAGCTGGCAATAGCGCCTCCATCAAAGCTTCCAGAACTCTCAACAGCTTTTTTCCACATATATACAGTAATCATATAATCTATATATGAATGGCGCGTAGAACAGGGGGTCGTATCCGTATTTCTGCTTGAAGGCCCATATATCGCTCGTAGCTATTGTTAGGGATAGTAGTCTGGATCTGTATATCTTCAATATTAACCCTTCTATTAAAAGGGCTATAGCTATTGAGGATACTATAGAGAGCATTAATCCCTCCTGAAGTTCCACATAACAATCCATATAAGCCCTCTAACAGCTGTTGAAACTATTATGGCGAGTACAAGTGCTAGGGGTTGTTTCAGTTTTCATAGTCCTTCACAGCATTGGTTTGTTAGTGCCTATGTTCTCCAGCTTAGGTATATAAATATTCAACCCATAATCATTTTGATGATGAGGTGATATCTCTGCTAGATTTTGGAATACCTCGGGATGCTATTATGCTCAGAGCATCCGAGGCCGAAGCCCTGTATGAGGGCATTACCCAGAAGGGCTTCGGGTTCCAAGGGTAGATGGGAACCCTTTCCGCAGGCTCAACAGCCACATATGAGCCCATAGAGATCCCAAGATCTCTGTGAAGGAGGTGGAAGCCCCCGATGCCACAGGGCTAGAAATCCTGTGGATCAAAAAGCAAAGCAACCCAAAACAAATTAATATCAGCGATAACCAACAACCATCGGGGGACAAGCAGGAGTATGGGTCTAGCTATAAGGTGGTGGGGTCATGCTTGCTTCGAGCTAGTATATGGGGGTGTCTCTCTAACAATAGATCCCCATGATGGTGCTTCGATAGGGATTAAGAGACCTGGAGCTCTATCTGATTATGTTATTATGAGCCACGATCACTTCGACCACAATGCATATAGGGTGGTGCTTAAGGAAGGCGGTAAGCACCTGCTAATGGTCACAGCAACCAATATCCTGGGACCTTTCAAGGTTAGGGGAATAGAGACTTTCCATGATAAAGAGAGAGGTAGGAGGAGAGGGAGGAATGTGGCATATGTTGTGGAGACACCTGATGGTATAAAGGTTTTTCATGCAGGAGATCTGGGGCATTTGCTTAGCCCGGAGCAGATTAGAGAAGTAGGTAACCCTCATATTGCAATGCTACCGGTGGGGGGCACATTTACAATAGACTATGAAGAGGCACTTAGGGTATTCGAATCTCTGGGATCAAGGGTTATGATTCCAATGCACTATTGGATCAAAGGGGTGAATCTCCCTCTATATCCTGTAGATAAGCTTATTGATAGGGTAGCAGGGTCTATGCCGATATATCTGGTAGATGGTAATGAGGTTGAGGTCTCTATAGGCAATGGATCTCTCCTCCTTACCTCTAAATATGGGTGTAGAGAGGTTTTCAGCGGGAAGAATATAGATCGATGTATGCTGGAAGCCAAAGATAGATATATATTGATCCTAAAGCCAGGGTAGGAGAAATGCCTATATGCAAGAGAGAGCTCGCCGCATATCTAGCACTCCTCAGTCTCAATAGAGAGGAAATAACCATCGATCAGGCGAGATCTGTTTTAGAGCTGTTGTTTCCAAAGAGATCTGTGAAAAGCGTTCTGAGGATCCTATCTAAATCAGGTTTCATCGATATCGATTCAAGGGCAATTAAGGTAAAAGATCCTAGAAAAGCGCTTGAAGAATACCTTATAAAATATATTATAGCCAGGATAGAGAGAAATCTGAGATCTAGGCACATCAAATATAGCATATTGAAAGACCCGAAAGAGAATTATATCATATCTATAGCTATTGACAGAAAGGGACGCTATGATCATATGGAGCTAGGGAAAATCAAGATCATATTTGATGTGGGCGAAAAATCTAACACTAATCCCCTCAGTTCTAGGGAACAGGGTTTCTGAGCTTTGCTCATTCTCACATTACGGTAGATCATTTAGTTATCCATGTTCACAATAGAATCTCATATTGCGTATAAGTACTTGATAGCGATAATAAGGATTGGTGCTTTGTATGGGTGAGAAGGGAGAAGAAGCACTTGTGAGAATAGTATTTGAGGGAGTTGCCAGAGTTGGAGAGGTCATGAGCACTTTTAAGAGCATAACCTTGAGACCTGAGGACTTCACAAGCCCAGTAGCTCTTCAAATGGCATTAACGAGAATCTATGATACCATATTAAGAAGCCTTACAGAAACTCCTAAAAAAGCTTTCGTCGCCGAGATTAGATTCACAGATTCTATGGGTAATACTGTTGTTTTCGCAGCGGATCTAGGCGAGTCTCCACCACCATTACCAGGGACAAAGGTCAAGGCAAGGATAATAGTTGAGCTACTTGAAGATAAAGCTGAATAGCGGCAAAAGGCTCGGTTTCATTGTGGTTTTTGCTAGCTTATCCTTCAGAAGCTACTCTCTTCAGATAAATAGATGATCCTATAGAAGTCTCTCTTTATCTTTATAAGTTGTCAAGATTGAGGTGAGCTCCTCAACATTTTAGAAATAATTATAAAATTATTAAAAAATAAGTTATTCTAATAGCTAGCTATGGTGAAGCCCGAGATAGTGTTATATAAAGAGCAGGCACTTTTATATCTAGCTCCTTCTCTATAGTTTCTGATGGACTTCGACTTTGAGGCGCTAACAGCGGATAATCCCTGCCTTTATCTCACAGATTCTATCTCCAATGCCTAGCACCATCTCATGATCCTGCTCTGCTATGCGCATAGTAATCCCTTTCCTCCTGAGATTTTCGAGGATTTCTGTAACCTCTATTTTGATCCTTGGAAACAATCCTGATGATGGTTCATCTATTAAAAGAAGCTCTGCCCTGGAGTTATATGCCATTGCTGGTGTTAAGATCTTGTATTCTCCACCGCTTAGATCGCCTGCTTTCATCTTTAACTTCTTCTCTAGAATAGGGGACATAGATATGTCGTAGTCTCTTCTAACAAGTTTTAGATTATCTTCAACACTTAGTGTTCTGAATGCAGAGTCTCTATCGGGAACATATCTTATCCCCATTGATACCCTGTCATATAGATCTGTGTTTGTTATATCAACACCCTTATATATTATAGACCCAGATATAGGTTTTACAGCACCTGCTACAGCCTTTAATAACGTCGTCTTGCTAGCACCGTTGGGACCGAGGATCACTACTACCTCGCTTCTATTGAGATGTAGACTTGCATTCTCTACAGCTAACATGTTTCCACAGGCGCATTTTAAGTTTCTAATCTCCCTAATCTCTAGGAATAGCTCCCGCTTGCCCCCCGATGGTTGTTGGTTATCGCTGATATTAATTTGTTTTGGGTTGCTTTGCCTCTTGATCCATAGGGATGCTATCACACCTCTGTGGATATCGAGGGACTTCCACCTCCCCCAAAGAGATCTTGGGATCTCTATGGGCTCATATGTGGCTGTTGAGCCCGCGGAAAGGGGCTCCCATCTATGCTTGAAACACCGAAGCCCTTCTGGGCATAGCCCTCATAGAGGGATTCAGCCTCGGATGCTCCAAAGGCCATTGCATCCAGAGGTCTCTCCACACCAAGACATAGCAGAGATATCACCTCATCATCAGAATAATTATTGGTTGAATATTCATAAACCTAAGCTAAGACGGCAAACGAATATAAAAGTATTCCCACTACCATGAAAAGGATACAGCCCAAGAGATTGGGGTGGCGGGGATTATATTTTAGTTGTGGCTTATAGATATATTATCGCTGGCTCTAGATATTATGGGATGCTTCCACGAACCCCGCTAAAGTTTTGATCGAAATATTGGAAAAGGCTTCTGAGGGAACTAGCATCTACAGGGTTTTAGAGGGTATAGCTGTCCTCACATCGCTAGCCGTACTATTTACTCTAGATCTTGCTATAGGTATTCATAACATTTTATATCCAATCGCTGGGGCGGTATCTATCTATGGTAGCAACCATCTGAGGAGATGTAGAAACCTATATCAGGGGTATCTATGGGGTATAGAGAGCATGGGTTATCTACCAGATAAGAGAGGTCTCTATATGACTGTTATAAGGACTATATCTATCGTAGAGATCTTCCTAATAGCTTCAGGGATCTCTCTTATCATATACCCAATCATAGGTCTCCAGCTATTAGGAGGATACACGTTATATATATTACTTATATCTCTATTTTCTTTCGCCTTAGTAGCTATTATAGGTCATTTTACAAGGGTAGAGCTATATAGAATCTTCCTTGAGAAGGTGCGTAGAAGTGGCTGAAGAATTCTTTCCACACACCAGCTTTAGACCGGGGCAGAGGGAGGTTTTGAAGAGGATCAGAGAGGAGCTAACCTCTACGAGGATTTTAATCCTAAGGGCCCCCACAGGCTTCGGAAAAACCGCTGTGGGGATAGCTACTGGGATGATGAAGCCACCGGCTATACATTCTGTGAGAACTAGAAACGAGATAACCCCTGTCCTCAGAGATCTTAAGAAGCTGACTAAAAGGGTTAGAGGTGTTAGATATAGCTTTATACATTCTGCCCATGCTATGTGCCCCCTTCTAAGTGATAAGAGGATAGATCCTGAGGATTTCTGGCTTAACTGCCAGATCCTCAGGGAGATGGGTTTATGTAGCTACTATGCGAAATCCCTCTCGATAGCTGAGGAGGATATCGAGGATATACTGGCTACTTCAGAAAACCATGTGGAGTGTGTGAAGCGCGTCTCTAGAGAGCTAGGTGCGTGCCCTTTCTTCTCGCTTGCAAAGCTTGCTAGAAGTTCTGACTATGTTGTGGCTACATATCCATATGTATTTTCAAGAGATCTATTTTCCACTATCTACCCAGATGAAGATCCAAGCGAGTTCTCAGCCATAATAGATGAAGCCCACATGATTATAGATCCGTCATCTGTCTTCTCGTCAGAGATAAGTGTGGCAAGGATAAGATCCTCTATAAACGAGGTCAGAGAATACCTTGGTGGAGATCCCTTTACAGAGGATCTTATAGAGAGAATAGCGAAACTCGTCGAAGAGAGGGCACGAGATGAGAAGCTGAGGAGGATTGATAGAGCATCTATGGGTGTAGATAGCGATTCTATAGAACATCTAATCGATGTAGCTCTAGAGGTTAAGAAGAGGGCTATAGATAGGATCCTTTCTAGAGGCTCTGTAAGTGATGCAGCATCTAAAAGGATCTCTATGGTGAAGGTAGCCCTCTCGCTAGCATTACTAGAGGATAGCAGGTTTGAAGCATTCGCATATAGGGATGGACAGAGTGCGTGGTTAAAGATCTCAGCTGTGGATCATAGTGTTGTTTCAGAAGCTCTCCAAGCATATAGATCTACATTGCTTATGTCGGGCACACCTCCATCTAAAGAATATATAGAGAGGATCCTTGGTCTGGGAGGGGTATCATATATAGATGCTATGGAGGCAGGCGCGTGGTCCCCATATTCAAATATGGCTGTGATACTAACCAGCCAGCTGACGTCGAGATACATTGAAAGGGGGGATGCTATGTACCAGCTTTACTCAGAATATATAGAGGCTCTCGATAGCATTGTAAAAGGGGTTAAGCTGATAGTATATCCCAGCTATAACTTCATGAGGAATGTTGTTGAGAGACTCAGCTGGAGGGGATATGTAGAGGATAGAGGATCCACGATAGATGATCTCGAAGAAGGGATTAGAGCAAATGGGCTAATTCATGTAGTGGCAGGTGGAAAGCTATCAGAGGGGATAGAGCTAGTGGAGAATGGGAGATCCCTTATAAAATCGGTTTTCATAGCAGGTGTGCCGTATCCCCAGAGAGATGATTATATTGAGGAGCTTCTCAAGAATATGAGGAGAAAGGTTCCCGATAGAGAGGCCTGGGACTATATATATAATATGGCGTCATCAATAAGAGCTATGCAGGCGATAGGAAGATCTGTTAGAAGCGAGGAGGATAGAGCATTGATAATACTGGGTGACAGGAGATTTATGGCCCAAGATATGAGGAAATATATGGGTATTAGAATCGGGAGAATAGCTAGGAACATCGTGGAATTTAAATCCCTAGTGAAGCTTGTTGCAGAGGACTTCCTATAGCAATAGATAATGCCAGGTATCTAAATAACTTCCAATCCAGTTCGGAGACAAGGTTAAGCTGTGAATATTTATAGGCACCTACTAATCAAGTCTAGTGATGATGAAACCCGGCAAAACAGATACATGAAGATCTATTCATGCACTGATCCTCTTCACACAAGCTATGATAGCCGGTTTAGCCATTTCTGACAGCAATCTATAGTGAATCCCAGCTAGCCTTCGCCGCTATCTTTATCCACATGTTTACCTCTTACAGCTCCTTCCCTAAATATGGACGCTACATACCTGTAGCCTGGGGTCTCAATAGGTTTTTCTGGGAGTATTCCTTGAGGTCTTAGATAGAGGATCAATATAATTACTACTGCGAAACCCAGTCTCTCGATCCTAGTTACATCGAGCCAGCTTATATCTATTGAGCCCCCGCCTATGTTGAGGATCCATGCTATGCCCGATAATATCTGATCCTTATAGAAATTAATGGCCCTTGACGATGCCCAGTATATTGAGACGCCTATTATAACACCCAAATTATTTCCAGCACCTCCCATGAGAACCATGAGCCATGGTATGAATGTGTATAGGTATCTATCATATTTATCAACTGTTAATCCTCCTGAATACATTGTATCTATATAGCCTGCAGCCGCAGCAATAGCCGAGCCCACCACCATCGCCCTTATCCTCAGAGACTTTGTGTTGATTCCTAAGCTCTCTGCTGCAAGCTCATTCTCCCTCATAGCCCTCAAAGCTCTTCCAAAAGGTGTTCTGAGCATATAGCTTGTGAATATTAGGGATGCTATTAGCAATGCGGATGAAACATAGAGATATACTATTGATTTGGGTCCCAGCCAGCCGAGGGGATCCGGAACTGACACCCCCCTAGTTCCATTTAGTATAGGGTCATAGTTTCTGTTAACAGCCCTGAAGATCTCTGCTATAGCTATCAGAGTTATGGCTAGATAGTCCTCTCTGAGTCTGAAAGCCGGGAGCACTGCTATATAGCCTAGAGAGGCTCCAACAAATATGGCTATCACAATGCCTAGGAGCATTACTAGTAAGGAGCTAGCTGGATGGGCATTCATATAGGCTTGGAGCTCTACTGAGGCAGGTCCATTATTGAATATATAGTCTGTTTTTGGTGAGTCAGCAAAGATAACCTGGATCATTCTCGGTACGAGAGAGCCTGCTACAACAGCTCCCCCGAGAATCGGTAGGACCTTTCCAAAATTAGGTAGTCCTGCATATCCGTACTCAAGGTTGAGGGATATTGAGATTACGGAGAAAATCGCTATGAATGGTATTGTGTCTATCACGAGGCTAAGTATGTCTACCACCTAGATTCACCTCCTAGCCTTTGAGGATATCTTCTCAATAGCTCTCGAAATCATGGGTGCTAGACCTGTTGGTGCGAATGCTATGAAGATCACTATTAAGATCATGGGGAATACGAAGCCATACTTTAAGATCTCTCCAGCATCTTGATAGCCCACCGAGTATAGGCATCCATAGATCTGTGATGGCAGGATCGACTCCGCATAAGCAACAAGTAAAGCTCCGAGGAAGGGGCCATATATGCTTGAAAGTCCACCAGCAATGCTAACAGCAAATATGGTGATCAATATTCTGGCTGGCACACTAGGATCTACATAGAGCCACATAGGATAGAAAAGCCCTGCAAGCCCCCCGAGAGCCCCTGCCAGGAACCATGATAGGATATATATTCTATTTGTTGGTATCCCCAGTATCTCTGCAAGACCCGGATTCTCTATGGACGCCCTCATAGCTATGCCTAGCTTGGTCTTGTTGATAAATACATATAGTATTATTAGAAGTAACACTAGCAAAGCTATAACTATTACTGGTGCAGCTGTTATCTGGAGGCTCTGGATCAATACTATATCCTCGGATCTAAAGAGGAAACCCTTAGCTGTGTATATTTTGCCTACATAGTAATAATAATCCGATATAATATATATTATAGTGGATCCGAATAGATCCACAGCTATTGTAGCTATCATTAGCTGGACTAGTGAAGCACCCCTAGAGACTAAAGGCTTTATAACAAAGAGATATGTAGCCAACGAAGCGATACCACCTAGTAGAAATGCGAGGGGGGCTAGGGGATAGGGAGGCATGATCCCTAGAATCTTTTGGTGGCCAAGAAAGGCGACATACATGCCTAGACTTACGTAGAAGCCGTATGCGAAGTTAGGAACCTTGGTAGTTTGGTACATAAGGGTTAAGCCGAGCCCCATGAGGCTCAGGATCCCCATGTAGAAGAGATACCCTATGATCTGTTGTAGTGATATATTAGCAATCCCTGCAATGCAGGACACAGCGTCTCCAAGCGCAGGCATAATTATGCCTAAGTCTATATATTATTCTGTATGCTTATAAACCTCTAATAAGATATAATAAAGAAGGTGATTAGATGAGTGTGAAAAGTGTTAAGGGGTTATCGGCTGTCCAGGCAGTAATATATGTTGTCCTATTAGTGGTTGGGATCGCTGCTGGCTATGCTATCGGAAGCTCGATGGCTGCTCCAGCAACTAAAACCCTTACAGTAACACAGCCAGGTGGTGTAGTAACTATTACGGCTAGGGAGATAGCTACAGTAACTATTACTCCAGCTGCTATGGGCCTCAGGGGTGAGATCCTTATAGGGGCTCTGCTACCTCTCAGTGGCGATCTTGCTAGCGAGGGGCCTCTGAACAAGGTCGCAGTTGAGATGGCAATCGAGGATCTAAATAGCTATGTGAAAGCTCTAGGCCTTCCAATAACATTTAGGCTCCTGGTTGAGGATAGCGCTACAGATCCCACGACAGCGCTGAACAAGCTGCAGGCTTTATATGCTAGAGGTGTGAGAGCTGTTGTCGGCCCCATGACAAGTGCCGAGGTAAGGAATTTGAAGAGCTATGCTGATGGGAATAAGATAGTGGTTTGTAGCCAGTCATCAACAGCCCCCGACCTAGCTGTGCCTGACTATATATTTAGAAACGTCCCCAATGATAGGTATCAGGGGAGGGCTATAGCAAGGCTCATGTATGACTACGGTATACAGTATGTATATATACTCTATAGAAACGATGCATGGGGCAAAGGACTTGCTGACTCCACGGCAGCAAGGTTTAAAGAGATAGGGGGCACAGTACTTGCAAATGTCGGCTATGATCCTAAGAAGAGCGACTTCTCAGCCGAGCTTAGGGCTGCGGCCGCAACAGTTGGAGATGCTATAAGCAAGTATGGAGCATCTAAAGTGGCTGTGCTTCTAATAAGCTTTGAAGAGGGGGGCGTGATAACGGCCCAGGCATCGGGATACAGGGAGCTCATGAGCGTAACCTGGTTTGGGAGCGATGGGACCGCAATGAACTCAAAGATCCTGGAGGTCGCTGGATCACAACTAGCTAAGGTCAAGCACCTAGCAACGATTTTCGCCCCTACACAGAGCCCCAAGTTCATGGACTTCGTAAATAGATTTAAGAGCAAGACAGGCGAGCATCCGGGGACATACCCGGCCACAGCATATGACTGTGTGTGGCTGCTGGGGTTAGCAATAATCCAGGCTGGGAAATACGATGGGGAGGCGATTAGGAACGTTATGATATCTGTTTCAAGAACATATTTCGGAGTATCTGGATGGACAATACTAGATGAGAACGGGGATAGAGCTGGAGGAGACTACGATGTGTGGGCAGTTGTCATCAAGGACGGCAAACCAACATGGGAGAGGGTTGCTCTAGTAGACGTGGGTGCTGATAGCGTAACATGGTTTAAGAAAATATAGAGGAGAGCGTCTATCTCTAGATATTTCTATTGATTTTTCATAAGCTACTAAAGATTTTTATTGTTATCACAGTTGAGGACCCTACCCTTCTGGAACAAGCTGGAATCATTCAGCTTCTTCCTCCTCTTCCTCCTCCTCACCTTCATATTTAGGTGTATATCCCCAGCTCTTAATACCCTTTTCGCATTCCCTTAGATGGCTTATAACATCTTCTTCAGTCAATAGATATGTGGTATTTTCAGGTATATATCCCCTAACCCTTTGCCCCTCTGGACATAGCTTATCAGGATCACTACACTTAGGGCAAACATACATACCAGTAACTCTATCTCTACATAGAACAATTTCCCTGCCACCGGACTTTATAACAGTTCTCTCCCACTCGGGATTCCATTGATACAAGTAAATCCCACATATAAGATTTCCCTAGAACCCTGATAAGCCGGGGGGTTAAAACATCGTAATTCTCTTCTATTAGTAAGAAACCTTAGTTCCCCGGCAGATCATCTTTTAGATAAAAATGCCATTTATTGAGATTATAAACATGGATCTGTCTCGATCTATGGCTTTAATGATCCCTAACCCTTTTATCTGCTACCCAGATTTCACATTGGCTCAGATTAGTCTTTCGATCTCCACCCCACCCGCCGCTGTGGGCAGATTGGCAGTTAAATTTTTATAGCCCTAAGGGGCCTGGTCTTTCGGTTGTAACATAATTTAGGTAGAGTCCGCCGATAATTCTGCGTCCCCAGCGGAGCTTTCGGATTTTCGATATGGTTGCTGGGCTATTTTCGCCATATATGTTCTTCGAGAGATATGTTGAAAACTCGGAATCAAGATCCATTCCAATTGGAGTGATCTCCGAAGCTCCGAGGGCTTTTGCAAGGACATAAGCTCTATCACCATCAGTGAATCCTGGGATCATTGTTAACCCTGAGCATTGGTAGTGAACCTGTGTTGTTAAAATAACCCTGTCTCTCCACCTCCTCAGATGATCCATGATATGTGGGATACTCCTATAGTTATCCCCGTGTATCTGGATCACGATGTAGCCGCCACGATCAAATACCAGCTCAGCTGGTTCGATCCCACCGTCTAGATCCGTAACTGATATTGCTATAACATCTCCCAGGTGCGTTAAAAGGGAGCATGCGCCATCTGCACAGATGATACATGATCCACTTTCTATCATCATATAACTCTTCAGAGCACTGGGCCCCGCCCCAACCACATATACCCTTTTTCCTGCAACAACACTTTTGATCTCGTGCATCACATCTAAAGGATCCCTCACGCCTATGCTTCTCGCAACAAGGCATGCCATTCGGGAGGCTTCCCATTCAAGATCTAGATCGAGTCCTAGATCGCTTAAAACCATCCTATATAGATCTGATGTCCTTACCAAATCCCAACCCAAGACCTTACCCACATATAACTATGTCTGAGCCTAATTCAACAAACCCATCTATAAAGGTTAGGAGCATATAGCCACATAACATAGAGGTATATTAAAATAAAATTAATTATTAAAAAAGCATGAGCATAAATTATAAATCATTCGATTCTAAGTCCTGCTCCTAGGTTTCTTCAGGAGGAGGTGTAGAGGTCTCCCCAAACACCACCAGCTTGGCCTGTGAGAGCGCCTCTAGGATAGCCTCTACAGGAGATTCTACCTCTGACACATCTAGCTTTAGATCATTGGCAACCTTGCTTATTATCTCATCAACGGTTCTAGCTCCATCACATAATGTCCATATATAGTATGCGGCTGGGTTAAGCGCGTAGGCTTCCTCCTCGCTTATAGCTATAATGTAGTTCTCTCCTTCCATCCCTACATGCTCTCCTTGTCTCAAGGGCTTCATATCGTGGCTAATCATTCCTCACCACCTCTTCTGAAACCTCCCCTTCTAGGCCCTCTCCCCCCTCTAAAGCCACCCGTTCTCGGGGGTCTATAGCCCTCTGGAGCCTTTACAAACTCCTCCGGTATCTGATCTACAGGCGGTACTTCGTTGTCACCTATAACCTGGAGCTCTGTCTTAGAGCTTACATTAACCTGTACCTCACCCTTATATGCTGATGTCCATGCATTCCTTATCTCCACAGCCTCTCCCTCTTTAAGCGTGCCAGCATGCTTACCCCATAGTGTCACCTTAACCCTCCCTGTTTCATCCCCAATCACAGCCTCACTTATAGTTCTAAGCCCACTCTTAGTCTGGATTGTCCTCGGTGGGGAGACCGATATTATCCTCCCCCTTATATTTATATTCTCGATACCTGGCTTCAATTCACCTATCTTCGGATTCGGATTCGATTTCGGATCCAATTCCCTCCAACTCCTCTTATGTAATCATACTTATTCTAGGAAGCTTATAAATACCTACTTTCGATCTGTTGAATATCATTGATTAGTGGAGAGTTACAACTGAAAGCCTCGCCCTTCAAGACGGGGAGGAGATCAGAGCCCCGCTATCCCCTATTCTAAGATTGAGGATCATAATAATATTTCTTATTAACCTAATATGAGGCTTTTCAATGGTAATACTTAAAATCTTCTACGTGATTTCTATATAGAGCACTGTTGAGACTTGATGAGAAGCATCCTATACTAATATCGATCCTCTTCAATATAGTTGCTATAATGGTTAAGGCGGCGATCTTCAGCAATACGCTATCTAGAGCAGTCTACTCAGAAATCTTCCACTCAATCGGCGACACATCTAATAGTCTGACACTATATATAGGGACTAGAGCATCTAGAGCTAAGCCCTCTCCTAGATATCCTTTTGGAGTTGGTAAAGCTCTATATCTCTCGAGTCTCTTCTCCTCCATAATATTGGGGGGCTCTATATTCTATATGATCATAGCTGAGAACCTCAGGATCTATTCAAGCGCGGAGATATATGTGATAGCTTCTGGTGGACATCTCTACTGGCTCTATATGTTGGCTCTTTCGCTATTTGATACAGCAACGCTGATTCTATCTGTGAAGATAATGAGGGCCAGGGAAGGGAGATCCATAGTCCTGGCTCCACTAGTTCTAGAGGATCTCATGGGGATATCTGGGAACATCATGGCCTCCGCTTCCCTCATACTATCGAATACAATAGCAGATCTAGTGTTTTCCAGCGTGATAGCCTTCATAACCCTTGCTGGATCTATACACATAGGCTATAGAAGCATAGAAGCATTACTTGGCCACTCAGCCCCGAAGGAGGTGATCGCTAGGATTGTAAAGATATCCCTCTCAATACCAGGGGTTGTGGATGTAAATGATGTTAAAACAATGCTTATAGATCCCGATAGATATCTTGCGATAGTACAGATAGAGGTTAAAGAGGATATGACTATAAAGGAGGTCGAGGAGATCAAAGAAGAGATAGTGGATTCTATAAAGAAGAACCTCCCAGAGATCCGATACCTAATCCTAGACATAGTAAAACCCAAGGAACCCGCCAAGAGCTATGTAAGCCTTCTGAGAGAAATAAAGGAGATCTGATAGCTATGTGGTGATTGCCTTTTGCAACTGCTTCACCTTCTATGTTGATTTGTATTATTTGTATTGTTTAATATCAATGTCCTTAGCCCTTCATTTATATGCTTCCCCGCCATGATTTGTTGGAGGGCCCTACGGTGAAGTCTATGAGCAATGTAAGGTGGAGGAAAGGCCCTATGAACCTCCGCATCGTGACTGGGAGCCCAGCTCCCAAGCCTAGGCGTGGGGAGGAGAATAGGGGGTATAAGGGCGAGCGGCGAAACCAAACAACATGAACCGCAATGAAGACCCAACCCCTGTGTCCATTAGCTAGGTTATTTTTGTTGTTTAGGTTATTTTGAACTGCACAGACACAGGTTGTTTCTGGTTAAACGATAAATTTAAATACTGTTAGTTGCTTTTAATTGCTTGAGATATGGAGAAGCTATCAAAGATCCTTAAATATGCTGTAGTGCCAAAGGGCTGGGCTAATAGGTTTGGAAGGCAGGCTCTTAGAGAGATTGTTGAGGCTTATAGAAGCATGCTCCAGGAGATGCTCGGCTATGCTCTAGAGCATAATGAATCGCAATCCACTTTACACAGGATCTTCTACAATAGGTTTAGAGAGATATCTATGGCTTCCTACGAGGGTTTTCAAGGGATGCTATAGAGAATGCCCTTAGAAGGCTAGGTCATTCAAAAAGATGAAGAAGAAAGGACAGGCAGAAAGAGATAAGCCTGAGATATGGAGATAACACTGAGATCTACTCTGATCTGCAGGATTGGAGGTTGAGATAAGGAGCTGTAGAGGTTTAGAACACATAGAGAATGGATAAGAATAGTCTATAGAAGCAATAAGCAGCCTTCCTATCTGGCCCACAGCTAAAAGCCCGCCCTCTAAGAAAGAAGGGAGATCATAGCAACAATGATCCCTGTGGCTAGAAATTAGTTCTAGGATATTATAGTTTTTATAACATAGATATGAGGAAGAAATGTTATTCGATATTGGGTTGGCATGTGCTAGGCTGTGGAATGAGCTTAGCTATGAGAAGAGGCGGGTGTTCTTCAACAGAGAGCTTACAATAATGAAGAGGGATGAGATTAACAAGAAATACTACCACAGATATAAAGGGGTTCTCGGTGTTAATGCTGGCCAGGTTATTAATAAGAATGATGAGGCTTGGAACGCCTTCTTCGAGCAACTAGATCTAAGGAAACAAGGTAAACTACCACCATTCGTGAAGAAACTATCTCCACCAGGCTATTGGAAGGATAGAGAGACTGATGAGAAGAAGATACATATATTGATTAGAAACGATAGATATTATCTAGAGCCTATTAGCGAGGGCGAGGGATACATAGTCCTTGAAGACTTCGATCTGAGGATAAGATATGCTGGCAGGATCAGGTGGGAAGGAATAGAGTCCTTAAAGAGAACCCCTACCCTCTAGGCGGGAAGAAGATCAGGGAGACCAGCTTTTCTCATAGTAGCCGCATCTCTTGCAATAGCCTCTCTTAACTCTCCCGCCGCATATTTTACACCTTTTAACCCCCTCAACTTTTCTAGGTTCTCCTTTGAGCTCTAGGTATCTCGATAGAAGATATGCTTGATCTTTCCCTCTGGGTCTTAATATCCTTGATATCTTCTCAATTAATTCCTCTGTCACTAGCGATGCCCATATTTGGCTCAGCATAAAAGATCCGCTGCCCCTTTCTATGGGCTCTTTAGCTCTTGCGAAAGAAGGTATTGACAGATCTTCAAGCAGGCTCCTAAGAATATCCTTCCCTCTCGGCAAACTACATGGTGAGATCCTACATTCTGGAGGGATCTCCAGGGCCAGGTCTATAACCCTTTTTGACGCGAGAGGCGGATATACATCGATGCCCAGCTCCCTGCCAATTGATATTGAGGAGAACTCCATATAGCCTGATAGATCCTTTATATATGCTGATAGCTCGTCTAGCCTATATAGATGCATATATGAATACCCGGCAAAAAGCTCATCCCCGGCATCGCCTGTATATACGCATCTGCACCCCATGTTCTTAGCCTCTCTAAGCGCTATATAGACTGAAACATCATTCCTAACCTCTACGGGATCGAATGTGTCGAGGGCGCTGACTATAAAGTCTGTAGCCTTGAGAGCGTCTTGAACACTATATACCCTGTAAACAGGTTCGATCCCAAGTGATCTAGCAACAACCCCACCCCAGTATAGGTCGCTTGCAACAGACCCCTCGAGACCAACTACAATCCCTTTTAAAGGTATCTTTACCAGCCGCCTCGCTATAGCAGCTATAAAAGATGTATCTATACCCCCGCTCATCACAATACAATCACATACCCTGGACAGTATCTCGTCGCTAACAACCTCTATAAGGAGCTTTAAGGCATTTAGACAGTCGATTCTCATAAAGACATCATATAATCCTATACAACAAAAATATATATGGATAGCGAAACATGGTAACAAATCTACCCCCAGAAGCTAGAGCTAAGTTTGCTAAATATCAGGAGGCTAGAACACCTGAGGAGAAGTTACAGGCCCTCCAAGAGTTTCTATCAGCTGTTCCAAAGCACAAGGGCACGGAGAATCTTGTTCAATGGGCTAGAAAGAGGATGGCAGAGCTTAGAGAGGAGATAGAGGAGAGGAAATCTAGAAAGGGGGGTGGAAGGGGTTCTATATATACCGTTGAAAGGGCTGGAGCTGCTCAGATGATTATGATAGGATTCACTAAAGCAGGTAAGACAGCTATACTTGCAAGGCTCACAAACGCCCGTGTAGCTCCTTCAGAGATACCATATGCCACTAAGATCCCGATGCCGGGCATGCTTGAATACCAAGATATACAGTTCCAGCTTGTCGAAGCGCCATCGATACTCAGAGAAGATCCTAGCTCTAGGTGGAATAGAAGGTCTATAGGGCTCCTCAGAAACGCTGATGGCGCCATTATAGTTGTAGATCTCTCACAGGATCCTGTGAATGACTATAGAGAGTTGGTCGATATGCTTGAAGAGGAGGACATAAAGATCAAGAGACCGAGGGGCTTCATAGTTGTTGAGAAAAGCCAGGGCTCCCCTGGGATAAGGATTATATATAATGGTAAACTTGTAGATGGGACAGGAGAAGATGTTAGGAGAATCCTTGAGGGATATAGGATCTATAGAGCTACAGTAAGGATCTATGGAGAAGCTACTTTGGAAGATGTTGAGAATGCAATCTTGGGAGCCGCTATCTACAGGCCCACCATAGTTATCGGCAATAAAGCGGATCTTGATGATGGGAGTAAATGCATAGAGCTGAGAAAAGCTGTCGACAAGGAGATCCCAGTAATCTGTGGCTCAGCACTAACAGGCAAAGGCTTTGAAACCCTCGGAAGGATCATATTTGACAGGCTAGAACTCATAAGGATCTATACAAAACCACCAAACTCCGAGCCATCTAAGAAGCCCCTAGTGGTTAAAAGAGGTGCCACGGTGCTTGATGTTGCAAAGGAGATCCATAAAGATCTATATAGGGGATTCAAATATGCGAGGATATGGGGGCCGTCTGCAAATTATCCTGGGGAGAGAGTGGGAGGAGATCATGTTCTCGAGGATGGGGATATAGTGGAGATTCATTCGACAACATAATATATCCTACACAGCCCTTGAATAGCGAAGTTTATTATTGTCAGAGTGAACTATGGGGCGTTCATCTAATCCCATGCTGCCCGCCTCATCATCCACAGAGATAGATGGCTAGAGGGGTTTTATCTCTTAAAACTTTAGACCAATGCCTTTTAACCTTTTATGGAGAGGATTCTGGATCAATATCCTTTTCTATATATTCTATAAACCATCTATATGCATGCTCATCATCATCAGCCTGTATAGGTGGGTGTTTAAATAGATATGCGCTTGGCCCTGCTATAACCCCACTGTGGCCTCTATCTAGTGCTAGCTTAGCCACTCTTATCGCATCTACGAGGACGGCTGCTGCCATGGATTTATCATCTACAGATGGCTTCGCTTCAATAGTTACTGGCATACCGCCAAATGATCTTCCCTTTATGTATATATATGCAACCTTAGTATTCCCTAGAAAGGGTACATAGTCGCTAGGGCCTATCCTCACCCTACCCTCTCTTTCAATTCTATCTCCATACGGCAGCACACTCGTTACAGCCCTCGTCTTGCTTATCCTCTTAGAATATAGCCTCGCATTATCAACCATGTTGAGAAAATCTGTGCTACCTCCAACGTTGAGCCGGTATGTCTCCTCAACAAGAACCCCTCTCATATGTAGAAGCCTTATGAGGGTTCTATGAAGTATCGTCGCCCCTACCTGTCCCTTCACATCATCTCCTAGTAGGGTAGTAGGCTGGAGACCTCAGCAAAAAGATCTTATATAGAATTAAAAAGAGGAGGAGATCAGATGGTTAGCGGCTCCTCGCCTTGAATAGCTATGCTCTCGGCTGTGATAAGCCGGATAACCGTTAACTCCAAGGATCAAAAGCCAGACCAACGCTTAAATACTCTTTAAACATAAAGCATGATTAATAATAAGAGCAATGCTGATCTACTATAGAGCTGATAAGGAATAGACGGGAGAATGGGGTCAACAGCTAAAAAGAAATATATTAGAGTTAAAAGCTCATAATAATATGTAAACCGCAAATCCGCCTGCCACAGTGGGTAGAGGTGGAGATTAAAAGAAAAGCGTGCTAAATATCTACTCAGGGGAGAGGAGTTATGAAAATCGGTTGGGGTCTTCCAAAGTATTTAGTTTTTGCGGTACTAATATTCGCCATAGTATTTCCATGGCTTCAGGGTGTTAATGCTATTGGTGATATTAATGCTCAGGAGAATTCCGCGGATATCACAAATACATTGAATATCTCTACCACAACTTCAGCTACTAATGAAGCGGTCACTAATGTTAGCGCTGTGCCCGCTAATACGACAACATCTATACTAACCAATACCTCTATAAATGTTACGACCACTAACACCTCTACAATGACTACCGCAGCTACTGGTGTGGAAAACGTTACTACTAATATCACCACAATAACTGTTGTATCATATATAACCCTTCCACCTGTTACAAGACCTCCGAGCAATGTAGAGATAGCTAGATGGCTGTCGGGCGGGGTTATAGCTGGCATACTTGTTGGGCTTTCAATAGGCTATGCATTCTTCGCAAAAGGTGTTTCTATAAAAAGACAGCAGGTAGGTGGTAAAGGTGTTAAGGCTGGTGAAAGGATGGAAAAAAGGAGGAAGTAGTGTGTGTTATTTGCCCTTTGCCTTTAGCTCATTAGCCGTTCTCACTATCTCTTCATATAGCTGTTTAGCCTCTCCAGGATCTAGGATTGCTACACTTGCAGCAGCAACAGCGATGCCGGCGGCCTCCCCAAGTCTCTTTTTACTCGGTACATAGATATATGGTACTTTCTTCTCATCACATAGGAATGGGAGGTGTAAAACAACTTCAGGAGGCTGAACATCTTCCGCTATTACTACAAGCTTCGCTTGGTTCCTCTCAACAGCCTTGGTAGTCTCGTTAGTCCCTTTTTTTATCTTTCCTGTTTTAGCGGCTTTGCTGACAAGCTCATATACCTTCTCAGCTACCTCAGGGGGTACCGAGAACCTAACATGGATCTTCTCTGCGCTCATCCTCATCCTCTCTCGTCGCAATTAATAATTGCTTTGAGACCTTATATTTTCTACAGGAGAGGATTGCAGAAAGACCTTTTGATCTTGAAGATTGGAGGCTCCGTAATAACAGATAAAAATAGACCTCTAGCAATAGATAACAGCTCTATAGAGTCTGTGTGCTCTGACATAGGAAGGGCATATAGGGAGGGGGTTAGAAGATTAGTGATAGTCCATGGAGGAGGCAGCTATGGACACTACATAGTGAAAAAGATCTTGGAAAGCAAGGGGTATATAGACGAAGAGGGCTTCTCAGAGATAACTTGGTGGATGGGCGAGCTTAACAGAGAACTAATTACCAGGCTAAGAAAAAAGGGAGTACCAGCTATATCCATAGCTACTCACGCAATATTCTACGAAGAGACCCAGGATATCCTTAAATATTTATTCGAGCCTATATACTTGATGATTGAAAGAGGTTTAATTCCGGTTCTATACGGTGATGCGATAGTCTCTAGGGAAAGGGGATATGTGGTGCTATCTGGCGACACTATCTCATGGCTTCTAGCATTAAGGCTAGGTAGTAAGAAGGTTCTATTTGCCACTAACGTTGACGGGGTATTTGATAGAGATCCCTCCCAGCCTGGTGCTACGCTCTTGAGGGAGTTCAAGGTATCAAGGGACATGGCAACCCTCGATGGAAGCTCATCTAGATATGATGTTACAGGGGGTATGAGGAGGAAGATTTTAGAGGGTATAGAGATTCTGAAGAGTGGTGTGAGAGCCCTAGTGTTTAATGGTAGGAAGGGCGGGTATATATATAAGGCTCTTATCGGATATGAGGACATCGGGACGGTGATCCTATATTGAGTACACCCTCAAGAAAACTAGAGCATATAGATATCGTTCTAACACACGATGTTGAAGGGCCTGGAACAACATGGCTTGAACATGTACATCTAATCCATAGGGCTATCCCAGAGATAAACTTCGAGGATGTCGAGCTAAGCATGGATTTCCTTGGCAAGAAGCTCAGAGCACCTATAATTATAACAGGGATGACAGGGGGGCACAGGGATGTTGCCCATATCAATAAATCTCTGGCAGAGACTGTCGAGGAGTTCGGTATAGCAATGGGGGTGGGGTCTCAGAGGGCTGCTATTGAGGATCCCTCAAGGATCGAGTCGTTCTCAATAGCCAGAAAAGTAGCCCCTAACGCCGTTCTAATAGCCAATCTAGGTGCGCCACAGCTTGTCAAGGGCTATGGGATTAGCGAGGTTCGTAAGGCTATAGAGATGATAGATGCAGATGCGATAGCAATACATCTAAACCCAGCTCAGGAGGTTATACAACCAGAAGGCGAGCCCATGTATAGAGGTGTTCTTAAGAGTCTTGAGCATATAGCATCAGTTTTAGATAAACCGATAATAGTTAAGGAAACAGGGTGTGGATTGTCGATGGAGGTTATAGAGGATCTCAGAAGAATAGGGATTAAAATCATAGATGTATCTGGCTATGGAGGCACTAACTGGGTGCTTGTTGAGAAGTATAGGGCGCAGAGGAAGGGCGAGGATCTCAAGGCACTGGTGGCAGACGATCTATCTATGTGGGGTATACCAACAGCGGCATCCATTATAGAGGCTAGATATGCTGCTCCGGACTTCACTATAATAGGTAGCGGAGGTATAAGATCTGCTGTAGATGCTGCTAAAGCCCTCGCTCTAGGCGCGGATCTAGTTGGTATAGCCAAGCCTGCCCTAGAGACATATTACTCTGGAAAGCTAAAGACATATCTTAAAAGCCTTATACATGGTATAAAGGCAGTGCTATTTTTAACAGGATCTAGGAATATTGCTGAGCTCAGGCAGAAGCCTTTAGTGATAACTGGTGTGTTGAGAGAATGGATGATCGAAAGGAGAATCGATAGAGAGGTGTTTGACATAGCTAGGAGAAAGTCTGCGGGGATCGGTATATTATAGAAGTGACAAGTAGATATCTAGGGATCTATGATAGAGATCAGCCCTCTAGTAACTGCTCTTCTAACAGATGATGAGAAAACCATATCGATACCTAACTCTTTTTTCATATCTAATATGGTTGTTAATGAAACTAGAGAGGCTTGGAGAGAGATCCTCATACCGGTTCTCGTTGAAAAGGGCCTCGATATAGATGAAGTTGAGACAGAGATCTTGAAGAGGGTTAATAAGCTTAAATCAAGACTTGACAATAGATTCCCGCCAACATTTATAATAAGGAGATCCGATGGAAGCGATGTTGAGATTATGCCTGTTGTGAGGATAAAGGATCCGATGGATAAAGACGCTATCGCTAATGAGATAAATAGAAGAGTTTTAGAGACTATAGAGCATGTGAGAACCAGATCTAGAGATAAAGAGGGCAAAGGACACGATAACATTTAGTCTACATGTTAGTGGCTCCTAAAGCAGGAAGTGATCTAGTTAATTAATATATTTAAATTTGAAAATATATTTCTTTGGTATCCTGTATGAGGAGAATGATTATTGGTGGTGAATTGATCGATACAGGATCTTACCAAGAAGTTATATCACCTGCCACAGGTGAAGCTATAGAGAGGGTCTCTATAGCCTCGGATAGAGATATAGTTAGAAGGGCCATCGATATAGCTTATGAGAGCTTCGATAGGTTTTCAAGAGAACCTTTGATCAATAGGATAAGGATCTTAAAGAAGGCAGCAGATCTCATGGAATCTTCAAGAGAGGAGCTTGCCAGAACTCTCTCAATGGAAGCTGGAAAGCCGATAAGAGATGCTAGAATAGAGGTTTCTAGAGCTATATCACTTTTCAGGATAGCTGTTGAAGAGACTAGGATGGTGTTAGAAGGGAAGATTCACAGGGTTGATGCATACGAATATCCGCCCGGTAATGAGAACAGAATTGTATTGGAGATAAGAGAACCCATAGGAGTTGTGGGTGCTATACTTCCTTTTAACTTCCCACTCAATAGCTTTGCACATAAAGTTGCTCCAAACATAGCTGTTGGCAATACCGTAGTTGTTAAGCCTGCCTCTGCAACACCGCTTTCCGCTCTTGAACTCGCCTCGATCCTCTATAGAGCTGGGCTTCCAAAAGGAGTTTTAAGCGTCTTGCCAGGACCGGCATCTATAGTTGGGGATGAGATTGTGATCAGTAGAAAGGTGCGGGGCATAACATTCACAGGATCTACGGCTACGGGTTTAGCTATAGCGTCAAAGGCCGTTTCAACAGGGAAAAGGGTTATGATGGAGATGGGAGGTTCAGATCCCATAATAGTCCTAGAAGATGCAGATGTTGAGAAGGCTGCTCAGATCGCTGCTAGAGCTAGATATGAATATGCTGGACAGAACTGCAACGCCGGCAAAAGGATCATCGTTCATGAGAAGATAAGAGATAAATTTACAGAACTATTCCTGGAAAATGTTAGAAGAATAAGGGTTGGGGATCCTCTTAGTGAGGAAACAGATATGGGGCCAGTTATCTCTGAAGACTCTCTGAGAAACCTTGAAAACATGATCAGGGATGCTGTTGAAAAGGGTGGGAAGCTCCTCCATGGGGGTGAAAGGATGAGGCTGAAGGGCTTCTATCTATACCCAACAGTTATATACGAACCACCTACAGAGTCGAGGGTAATGAAGGAAGAGGTATTCGGGCCTGTAGCGCCTATAGTTAGTTTCTCCAAAGAGGAAGAGGCCATAGAGCTAGCCAATATGACGGATTACGGGCTCCAAGCAGCGATATTTACAAAGGATATAGCGAGAGCCCTGAGAATGGCTAGAGAGATAGAGGCTGGTGGTGTGATGATAAATGATAGCACAAGACTTAGATGGGATGCACTGCCATTCGGAGGTGTTAAGTTGAGCGGGTTAGGAGGTAGGGAGGGAGTGAGAACAACTATACTTAACTTAACAGAGATCAAGATCATATCTATAAATATTGCCACATAGATTAAAAAGCTTTCAACAAACAATATCTCTTATTGATATTAAGGAGATATTTACAACCATGATGACCCTCATTAAGTTGGAAAAGATCTTCATCTCGACAAGGGCTGTTTCGGCCTTCATAATCATTTGTAGTGCTCATGTTCATTGGTTTCTGAGACCTCTTAATGCTATGAGATATGCTGATGCTTATAAACCTCAGATATATATAATTGGTGATCCCGGGTTTCCGAGACCCGTAGAGTGATGAGCCACCAGGCGACTGGTGGGGAGCCTCTGCGGTGAGGGGGCTCGGGGAGACCGTTGAGAAACAGATGATGGAGAACCACCATCTGCTGAGAAACGGTAAATTATATTGCTCCAAAACATATGTTCTTTGGTAGATGGTGGATCCATGTGCATAGAGAGGAGCGTTTAAACATATTCACTCTACTAGAATATGAGGAGCTTAAAATGCCAAAGCCTAGCTATATGCTTGTGGGATTACCAGATACGGGCTGTATCCTTTTTCATGGTAGTGGGGATGCTTTTATATTTGTTCTCCTGCTTAAGCTTATAAGAATCAGTTTATAATTGTTTTGATGATTAGGTGATATTTCTGCTAGATTTTGGAATATAGATTTTGGAATACCTCGGGATGCTATGATGCCCAGAGCACCCGAGACAGAAGCCCTGCATGGGGGCTATGCCCCAATAGAGCCTCGGGATCCAAGGGTAGATGGGAGCCCCTTTCCACGGGCTCAATAGCCACCCATGAAACCACAGGGCTAGAAACCCTGTGGATCAAGAAGCAAAGCAGCACAAACAAAAGAATATCAGCGACAATCAACAACCATTGGAGGACAAGCGGATAAGCGGTTGGTAGGGGTTATAGCTTCTGTCGTACCTTGTGAAGAAGCTTGGTGCGAGGGAGATTGGGGGTTTCATCTCGAGCTACATGGCACTTATAGCATCATATAGTTAAGGGTGTGGTGAAGCCTCGCTAGAGGACTTGAGGAACTTGCAAAGATTCTTGGCAGGGATATAGATGTTAGGGAGCTGCTAGAAGAGGGAGAGGTGATAAGGGCTAGAGCTAGAGAGCTTATGAGAAGAACGATACACGATCTCACGGGTATGAGGAAGAGTTACGAATATATGGCACCTCTCTACATATAATAATAGAAGCATAGGGAGAGTAGAGGATATTCTAGAAGAGAGAGTTTTAAGGAAATCATGGATATCGCTAGGAGGATTCTCAGAGAAGCTAGATATGATACTTTTGATACTAAAATGCTAGAAAGAATGGCAGACGTCTCATTTCTCTTCAGAGCATCTCAAGATCAGGAGGGCTATTTAGAACCACTATATACTATAAGTACTATTGAAGGTGGATATAGATTTATCATAGATGCTCCATGTGCGGATAAAGAGAGGTGAGTAGTATAAAGAAAACTATAGAGCTTAAGGTAAAGATATTTAGGGATAAGATCAGAGCCCTAAGCACTATAAGGCCTAGCCCACACCCTATTAAGGGATACAGGTTAAGATATGATCTACCTTTCGAACCAGATCCAAATAAGATCCAAGTTAGAATGAAAGCAGGTTTCATAGAGCTTATAATTATGAAATAAATTTTTCAATAGATTTATGGGAAGAGTCTCTCGGGATCTCGCGGGAGTAGTCTAGCTTCCCTTATATTTGGTAGCTTGAGTATTTGCATCACAACCCTCTCAAGGCCTATTCCCGCCCCACCATGGGGTGGGGCTCCATATTTGAAGAACTCTAGGTAGAACCAGAAGTTCTCTGGATTTAACCCCTTCTCTCTTGCCTGCTCAACTAGGATATGATATCTATGCTCCCTCTGCCCCCCCGTAGCTACCTCTAACCCTCTGAATAGCAAGTCGAAGCTTAGGGTCCACTCTGGCTCTCCAGGTTTTCTCATAGCATAAAAAGGCCTTACTTTCCAGGGGTATTCTGTGACAAATATAAAGTCCGAGGAATATTCCTTCCTAGCATATGTCCATAGCAGTTTCTCAGCTTCAGAATCTAGATCCTCTCCATACGATATTCTCTTACCCATCCCCTCCAGCACCCTATAGGCCTCCCTCATGGTTACTCTGGGAAACTCCTTGGGTACTAGTATATCTGATGCTCCATAGCTCTCTATGATCTCCCTTGTCCTACTATTTCTAAGGACGCTTTCGATCACATATTTGAAGGCCCCCTCAGCTACCTTTAACACGTCTTCAAGCCCCTCTATAAAGCCTACCTCATAGTCTATCGAGTGATATTCCGTTAGATGCCTCACGGTATGGTGCTTCTCAGCCCTATATACAGGGCCTATCTCGAATACCTTCTCAAAACCAGCTATCACACCCATCTGTTTATAGAACTGAGGTGACTGGGCTAAGAAGGCCTGTCTATCAAAATATACCACGGGGAATACCTCTGCCCCTCCCTCCGTGGCCCCCCCAACTATTTTTGGTGTGAAGATCTCTATGAAACCGTTTGATCTGAAGTATTCTCTAAATGCATTGGCAACCTCGGCCTCTAATATGAATATCCCCATTACCCTGGGGTTTCTAACATCAAGCCACCTCCACCTCAACCTCGTCGAGAGATCTGATTGGAGGGAGCTTCCAACCTCTATCGGTGCGGGCTCGACCACCTTTGATATGACTTCTATTTTTTCAGCAGCTATCTCGGCACCGCCGGGGGCCTGTGGATTTCTCCTGAGAGTCCCAGTTACGCATACCACATCCTCTCTATCGAGTGAGGCTATCGCTTCTAAAACCTCTTGAGAGACTTCTCCAGCCTTTCCAACGATCTGTATAGAACCTTCTCTATCCCTTAATATAGCGAACTTAACCCTACCGAGATCCCTTATCCTATCGATCCAACCGCAGATTCTATATCGATTTCCATCTATACCAATCCTAAGCAGATCCTTGGTATACACCGTCTTCATACCACCCCACCTATCGCTGCGTAATCACTATATGAATACGGTTTCAGAAGCTCTTAAGGCCGCGCTACTTAAATATTGCTTAAGGCCCCTAGCCTATATAAGGGGGATATATATCTAATTTTCTATTTAGGTGGGGCTCATGAACATCCTAGGTAGGGGGTTATTTGACTCAGGGGCTAGGGCTCTTGATAGAAAGAAGCGTGAAAAGGCCGAATCCGTGTTGATCATGCTAAGAAGCCTATTATCGAGAATCGACACATATATCTCTAGGCTAGAGGAGAGAGAGAAACAGCTCTTCAACAAGGTGGTAGAGCTAACCTCGATTGGGGATGATGCTAGAGCTAGAATAATCGCTGGAGAGGTTAGCCAGATAAGATCGGTTCTTAGACATATGACAGCCTTTAGATATATAGTAGAGGAGATAACCCTCAAAATAGAAAACTATCTAGCCATCGGACAGGCGGCAGAGTCGCTAGGACCAGCAATAGCAGCCCTAAGAGAGATCAGAGGGGTTTTCAGAGGTCTCATACCAAGTATGGAGCTAGAGGTTCAGATGATAGAAAACGGCTTAAAAGAAGTAATAACGGAATCAGGGGAGTATACAGCACCATTTACATGGTATAGCCCCCAAGCTACCCAAGAAGCTAAGAAGGTATTGGAGGAGGCATACGCTATAGCTGAAAAGAAACTTAGAGAAACATTTCCCAAGATATCGAAGTAGGAAGAAAGATCTAGCTTGAATAAATAATATGTCAGATCATAATATATTGTAATTTTATTTCCATATCCTAACATCACTATTGAGAGCCTCTACATAGGCTAATTCTCTTCTCTACTTTGAAGGAGAGGCTTTCCATTCTTTTCCATCAATGTTCATAGGTTCTTCTGATCTATTGATCTATTTGGTTTTATATCTATAAATCTAGTGGGCCCGCGGGGATTTGAACCCCGGACCTCCGCCGCGTCAGGGCGGCGTCCTAACCGGGCTAGACGACGGGCCCTCATAAAATGAATATCTAATCCTGGCTATAAGCATTTACCCATTATTGTTTGATGAATGCATCAAACATATTAGATTTAGACAATATTTCTGATGAGCACTATATGATTTTCGAGGGATTAATAATGCCCGTATATAATATACACAGGCTATCCCATGTTGCTGTGAATATATCAAGCATTGAAAAGGCTCGCGCTTTCTATGTTGATATACTAGGGTATGTAAAGGTTGAGAAGAGCGAGGGTACGCTCTACTTAAAATGGGCTGAACCTTTTTCATAGTAGTAGAAATCTTTATTATATTTTTTCATTATTAATTAATTTTGTGGGGAGGTTTAGAGACAAAGAGAGTCTAGGGATAATGGCTAGGGGAAAGAGAAAGAGGGATAAGAGGTGGATGTGGGTTGTCAAGCCGGGAGATAAGATAGTTGTTAGTAGAACCGCTATCCTGTCTTCAAAGAAGCTATCTAGGAGAGAATTCAGGACATTAGAAGAGATCGTGAATATATAGCAGGAAAATGTATTACCCCACGCATCTAGGAAAATCATCGAAAATCATTGTATCCTGAGGAATGGGAGGTATCGAGTGCTAAGGAATATCTATCCCAACATCCCATTCCACTATATATGGCTTATGCCGAGATGCTGTTGAAAGGGTATCCTCTCTAAGGAGGAACAAGACTTAGGCAATACTCTAGAGAGATCTTCGATGAGCTTGTTAAGTACTTAAACCTAGGGAAAAGGGATCTTAGGGGTAGGAGGGTTGTGAGATATCTCTGGAGGAGATCTTGGGAGATAGCTAGGCATCAAGTTGATCTTGAGATGATGGGGGCAAACTAGCGCCTAGGATCAACAGCATTAGCCTATGGCTAGTTGATGATCATGTATGGAAACCAGTAAACCCAACCAAGATCAATATAAATGGTTTTGAGAACATTTTCTTCACAAGCATTGCTATTAACACCCATAGGGGTTGGGTGTACCTCGATCTAGAGCCTTCTAAGGAGTTCTACAAGCTATTGGCAAGAGGCTTTAAACCAACATCCCACGCTAAGATCAAGCTTGATAGGGAGAATAGGAGGGTGATTTTCCACCTATCCCTCGAAAAAGAGGTCGAGATCTACAAGCCTGGGAATATTAAGCCTGTCGATGTTAATGAGAATTCTGTAACAACTCTCTACGAGGCATTCGCAGCAATCCTAGAAACAGATCTTGCAGAGACTACTCTGGGCTATAGCTATAGGAAGAAAAAGCATCCAGAGGAGAAATGGATCTTGTAGTAGAGAGACTAGAAATGCTATGGAGAAGCTTAGGGAGGGGGAAGAAGAAGAGGGACTATAAGGATGAAGACAGCTAATCTGATAGTGAGAGACGTCCTTAGGACTAGGGGCGTTATAGCTATTGAGAGGATCTCGGGGGATGATATAAGGGTTATGATCGCTAGGTATAGAGATAGGCAGTTGAGGCCAGGATATATTAGAGCACTTTGAAGGGTGAGCTGAATGCGATAATAGATAAGGCTAGGGAGTACGGTGTGCCAGTATTGATGGTAGATCCCAGGAATATCTCGAAGATCTGCCTAATACACAGGGCTGTAATAGAATATGGAGAGGATAGAATAGGGATCTGCAGCAAAGGTGGTGAGAAATGGCATAGAGAGGTAGCAGCATTAATAAATATATATTTTAAAGCCCTCAAAGCCCTTTATGAGGACAATGCCCAGAAGGGCTTCGGGGTTTTAAGTATAGATGGAAGCCCGGTGCCGCTGGGCTTGACCGCCCTTCTGAGAAGCCTCCTAGGGCATATCGCCCGGGAGGTGGAATGGAGGGGAGCCCCCGATGCCACAGGGCTAAAAACCCTATGGATCGAGTGGCAAAGCAATCCAAAACAAAAGAATATCAACGACAATCAATAACCATCGAGGGACAAGCGGAATGCTGTTAGAAAGGCGACGCTGTTGATAGGACGTTGGTTTTCTTCAAAGGATTGAGGGTATAAAAGCGTTCAAGTAATTTATCAATTAGTACTCTGTAAAGCGACGGTGCGGATTTTGAAGTTCCCACTAGATCATGTATGTATAAAGACAGGAATATTATGTCCTAGGTGTCAGAAGCTAGTATCATCAGGGGGTATTGAGAGTTTTGAGGTTGAGGTTATGAGAAGGCTTATTGAGTTAGAGGAGGATCAGGAGTTAAAGAAATATATGCAGAATCTAAGCTATGTCAAAGCATATAGGTTCGAGGACTCAATAGTTGTTTTGATCCGGAGAAGCGGTGATGTGCCACATGATATATATCAAAGACTATCAAGGATTCTTAGTGAAAGTCTTAGAGCCAGGGTGAGAGTTATAAATGGATCCTCAAGAGATCTTAAGAGCATAGCATCGCAACTTCTATTCCCCGCTAGGATTCTCGGCATAAATATTGTGTGGCTTCCAAATGGAACAAGCTTTCATGTGCTTAGAGTATCTAAGAGAGATCTTAGATATATATCGATCCCTATAGAGGCTGCAGAAAAGATATTATCGTTAATAATTGGTTCCGATGTTCAGATCAGAGGAGAATAGCTTCGCTGAATAGAATTTAAATATCTCTCTCAAAAGATTTGTAGCATATCCTCCAGGGTCAAGACAGAACCAGATAATATTAAGATCAGGATCTAGTAGATCTATTTTTATAGGGAGTATTAGCGGTCTTCTAATGATAGATCTAAGCTTAGGAATACATGGTTCTAGACCAAAAGTCTCGATCGATGTAATGTAGATCTCTCTATACTCTCCCTCTATGTCTTTTGATGAAAGCTCTTTTCCAGGAATTTGAAGACCAAATAGTCTCGATCTTAAGAGCACTTCACCTTCAGCGATCTGTAATCCTAGTCCATGCTTTTTCCATCTATAGCTGAGATAAAGGTTGAATAAATATGAGTATGCTGCTGATATATATAACTCAATATATTCTCTTGAGACTCTCTTTAGAGCCTTCGCTGCGTCTCTGCTACTTAAATACTCGCTGCATATCCTTTTCTCTATATGCATCCATCTGGGCCCTGAATCAATGATCTTTCTACATGTTTCGATGATTTCCAGCATCATTTCATCTGTGGATCTATTTCCTGGAGGCCTTCCATTTATTAAAGCGTAGATTGCCTTTTCAAGCTGATTACATAATAGTGCTAGCCCTACTATATGTGTTATAGGCCTTGCTACACCGAATCTCTGATAGGAGTAGTAATTCGGTATATATCCATGCTCCGATATTTTAAATAGGATCTTAAGTAAATCTTTTCCAGTATTCCCTATGATCTCTCCTATGTTGATTTTAAAGCAATTACCTATAATATCTCCTCTTCTAGCATGTTTCGATGTAATCCCTACTAGGATTGCCTCTAAATTTCTATCTAATATATAGGTCATGAGGTTCTCCGGCTCCTCAACGGTCACAGCTTGATAGGTGCTTGCTCTCGCATCCTTAAGCCCATAGTACGATATCCTTTTTGGCCTGAGATATCTTTTTAAGATCTTCATTGCGTTATAGGTGTCAATGCCTCTCTTTATGAGAAGATAGACAAATATGTTGCCACGATCTAAAAGAGGCTTTATCGGAGGCCTAAGGATCCCCATTTCTCTTGTAAATTCGTATACATAGAAATTATGCTGATCTAGAGGTTTATATGGTATGAGAGGTTCTTCACGTGTCATGTAACATTCCATTCCAAGCATCAGATCTAAGTTAGATCTGGTCTCTACACATTCAATTCTGCTCATAGAGAATCCTCTGGGATATATTTGAAGATTTAGTAAGTCTAATCTAGTATAGACTTAGTCCGCCAGTAATTTTGTCTATAAGCTCTGATGGTGCAGGGCCTAGACCAACTGCTGTTAAGGTTCCTGGCTCTAACTCTGTTCTCCCTGCATCTCTTATTAGAGAGCAGGGGAGACCCTCCTCTTTACATCTATTATAGATTCTAACTAAATCCTCTTCACCGCCTCCCTTCACAACCACTTTTTTCATTCCCTGTTCCCTCCATAAATCTAGCCACTCTCTGCATCTCTGGCTCTCCATGCATATAATCACCGCTTCTACAGCTGCATGGGCTACTTGAACGGCTAGCTTTCCTGGGCTTATCTTTAGATCCGTTCTCACAGCTATAACCTGTTTATATTCTCCCACAGATATCATCTCCATGTATCAGATTTTAGATTAAATGAATAGCTTATACTATGATCCCTCCCCTTTCAATTCTATAGTAGATCATCTTATTTATGCTGGGGTCTCGGGCGTTACCCCTCTTAACGGGGTTATCTCTTTCTATGATCATCGGGTTGGGGGTAATGGGTGGGGATCCTCCCCTCACCGGGTCATCGAAGGACTCTAAGCCCTCGGAATTTGAACCCCAAGCCCTCAAACTCTTAAACCTCATTATCAAAAACATTTGCGCTCCTAAGCTTAAAAACACAAACATACCCGCCCTAAAGGACGAGGTTTGCCAAACTTTAATATCACGTCTTGTCGCTAGACTTTCATGAGATCTTTTTGAAAGCTTCTCTTAACTTTTGCCATGTAGATCGTAGATCTTCAGGAAGTACCTTCGCACCTCCTGTTATTGGCATGAAGTTTGTATCACCACTCCACCTAGGAACTATATGTACATGTAGATGCCCTTCCACCCCTGCTCCAGCCACCCTTCCAAGATTTACACCTACGTTATAGCCCTGTGGCGAGTACACCTCTCTAAGGGCTGCTATGCTCTTTTTAATAACATTTATTAGATCTAACGCTTCGGCATCATCTAAGGACTCTATGTCACCTATATGTCTATATGGAGCCACCATAACATGTCCTGTGTTATATGGATATGAGTTTAGTATTACGAAGACCTTTTTAGATCTATAGACAACATATGTATCCTCATCATATCCAGCTACAGCTTCACATAAGAAGCACCCTTGCATACGTTCAGCGCTTTTTATATAGCTCATTCTCCATGGAGCCCATAGCCTATACATCAAAGCACACCTATAGTATGGCTATTGCTTCAATTTCTATAGGTGAATCTCTGGGAAGCTTTGAAACCTGAATAGTTGTTCTAGCTGGATATGGAGGTTTAAAGAACTTCTGATACACATCGTTGAACTCTTGGAACTTAGAGAGATCTGTTAGAAAGGCTGTCACCTTTACAATATTATCTAGATCGCCTCCTGCCTCTATAACGATTGTTCTTATATTGTTGAGGGCTATCTCAACGGCTCTTGAAAAGGGCTCCCTAACAAGCTCACCTGTTTGAGGATCTATTGGAAGCTGGCCCGAGATAAATAGGATCCTTCCAGACGCTATTATACCCTGACTATATGGGCCCGCAGGCATGGGAGCTTTTTTACTTTCAACCATTTTCTTCTCCACATTCTCACCAATTCGTTGTTCCTAACTGCAATATATAAGATCTTCATAGCTGAAAACTCCACCCTTCAGCTCAGGAGAAGGGAGCAGGACTGAAAATCCTCTTGGCACTCTTGAATTAGTAATTTAAGCTCTAGAAGATCAGGATATAGTGGGTTAAAACATGAGTGTGACCTTCGCAGAGTTAGGAGATCTTAGAGTGGGAAGTCTCTTGATAATAGATGGCGAGCCATGCAGAGTTGTGGAGATCTCTAAGGCTAAAACAGGTAAGCATGGATCTGCAAAGGCCCATGTGGTAGCTATATCGATAATTACCGGGATCAAGAAGACTCTTGTCGCTCCTGTAGATACTAGGGTTGAGGTGCCGATAGTAGATAAAAGGGTTGGACAGATACTAGCGGTTAGTGATAGGAACATACAGGTTATGGATATGGAAACTTTCGAGACGTTTGAGACAGAACTTCCTAAAGATGAGGAGCTTGTTAAGAGACTAGCACCTGGTAAGGAAGTGGAATACTGGGTTGTGATGGGTAGGAGGCTTATTATGAACGTTAGAGGCTAGGGCTTTGAAGTCTCTAGAGAAGATAAGAGAAGCTGTTGTTAAGCTTATAAAGGGCTCTGATCCGTATGAGCAGGCTGTAGATTTTTTTATTAAGGAGCTCCAGAAAAACCTGATCCAAGCAGATGTAAATGTTAAACTTGTATATGAATTGAGCAGCAAGATCAGAAACCAGGCCAGGTCTTCAGAGCCTCCCCCAGGGTTTTCTAGAAGAGATTGGTTTATAAAGATAGTTTATGATAACCTCGCAGAGTTATTCGGAGGTGATAGAACACCTAGCATAACACCTCAGAGACAGCCATATGTGATCCTTATGGTAGGTGTGCAGGGATCTGGTAAGACAACTACATGTGCTAAGATCGCTTATTTCTATAAGAAGCAGGGATATAGACCATGTCTAGTGGCAGCTGATACATATAGGCCGGGAGCCTATGAGCAATTAGCACAGCTTGCATTCCAAGTTGGGGTTCAGATATATGGTGAGCCAGGCTCCAACAATCCCGTAGAGATAGCTAGGAGGGGTGTTGAGACGCTCGTCAAAAAAGGATGTAATATAATAATAGTAGATACGGCAGGACGTCACGGATATGGCTCTGAACAAGCCCTCATAGAAGAGATGAAGAGCATAGCCGATGCTATAAAGCCTGACGAGGTCATGCTTGTCATGGATGCTACAATAGGGCAAAGGGCATATGATCTAGCCAAGAGATTCCGCGAAGCAGTCCCCATAGGATCTATAGTAGTTACCAAGCTAGATGGGAGCGCAAGGGGAGGAGGGGCTCTTTCTGCTGTAGCTGCGACCGGCGCTACGATCAAATTTATAGGGACAGGGGAAAAGATCGATGAGATAGAGGTTTTTAACCCAAGGAGATTTGTAAGCAGAATACTAGGCTTGGGAGATATAGAGGGTATAATAGAGAAGTTCAGAGCTTTGGAGGAGAGTAAGGAGTTGGAGAAGAGGTTGGGAAGAGCCATAGCGACTGGAAAATTAACGCTAGCAGATGTCTATGTGCAGTTGAGAAGCCTTATGAAAATGGGACCGTTGGTTAAGATTCTCCAGATGATACCAGGAATATCTACGCTAACGCTGGGAGAGGAGGAGATAAAGGTTGGCGAGGAGAAGATGAAACGTTGGATATATATAATGGATTCCATGACCTATGATGAGCTGGAGAACCCCAAGATTATTGATAAAAGTAGAATGAGGAGAATAGCCCTCGGGGCTGGTGTAAGTGTTGATGATGTGAAGGAACTCTTAGCATATTATGAGAATCTCCAGAAAATGATTAGGGAGGTCAAGAGGAGGAGAATCCCATTATTAAGGGGTCTTAAAAGAGAGGAGGCAGGGGGCGAGGGTGCATAGGCCAAGGATTAGGGTAGTGCTGGTAGGCACTGAGGGCTCTATAAATCTCGGTATGGTTGCAAGGCTATGCAAAAATTTCGAAGTTCACGAACTCTATCTAGTAGATCCAAAGGCTTCTATAAATGAAGAAGCATATAGCTTCGCCGCGGGGGGTAGGGAGTATCTTGAAAGAGCTATTATAGTTAACAGGCTTGATGAAGCGTTATCGGGATCAGATTTAGTTGTGTGTACATCTTCTATAGTAAGAGAGAAAAGCGATCCCCTTAGACAGCCTATAGAGCTGGAACAGTTTTTAGAGATTCTCGAAGGTAAAAGCCTGGTTTCTATAGTGTTTGGTAGAGAGAGTACTGGTTTAACTAGAAAGGAGCTAGAACTATGCAACATCTATCTTCACATAATGGCTAACGTGTCATACCCTACGTTGAACTTATCACATGCAGTAGCTATAGTGTTATACTCGATCTTTAAGAAATTGTCTAGCAGATCTTCGATCGATATTGTTGAATATCCCTCTAGTGAGGAATATAGAATAGCTATGAAATATATCAAGGAGGCCTCCGAGCTTACTATGAATGATGAGAGACAAAAGATTTCAGCTATAAAGAGTCTCGAGAGGATTATATATAAGTCAAATCCAACTAAGATGGAACTCTCATACTTTATACTTCTTCTCAGAAGGCTCCTTAAGAAATATATTATCCAAGAGGAGGGGGCTCAATCAGTCGATCGACCCTAAATCACCGATCATCCTATGTCGGCGTCATCATTAACCATTTCTAACCATTTCGAACCGCTAGCTCTTCAACCTCGATCCTATATGCCTCTGGAAGCTTGCTCTCAGCTCTTCTAAGGGCCTCCTTAGCGTTTTCAACATCTTTCTCATTATTTACATATACAACCATGATCTCGTCGCCAGGAGAGGCTATTGCTGCGACACCGATAGGCTTTCCAAACGCTAGTCTCATACCATCCTGAAGCCTATCCGCCCCTGCAAAGGCCAGCATCTTATTCTCTCTAAGCACGTGGTGAGGGTATTTTTTAACCACTAAGAAGAAATTAGTCTCACCAACACTTGTGGATAAATATCTATGTGCAGCTACACGTGCAGCCTCAAGGGCATTATGCCTTATAACACACCTAGTAGTGGCTATCAATTTAACAGCATATCTATACACACCTTTTGGGTTCCCCATGGTATATTTCGTTATCTTCGGCGGCGGCACACCCTGTATATATTCCTTCCTAGTATATGGGGGTTTCTCCTGCTGTGTATAGCATCTAGCCGGTCTCAATGGCATATTTCTAACACCACATTTTAATATGTTTAAGGCTTTTTATAGGTATGTATATTCTTAGATATATCTATTAAGTAGATCTAATAGCCTTTCGATCTTATGCGGCCTTAAACTAACCCCATATTCTCTCTCCTCCGAAATCAGATCTACATATAATTTCAAAAGCTCCGTCTTTAAGCTTACGAGATAGGCTTTTAGATCGTCAGAACCATGGAATTTCTCTATATTACATACAAGGGCGTCAGATATGATCTCCAATATTGAGGAGAATCTATATGGGAACTTTTTAGGAAGCTCGTCGAAACTAGGAATCGATCCTTTAGGAGCCTCATCACAAGACTCAGCATAGAAGCGTTTAATAATTTCATATGATCCCTTATTCCACGTAGATCTCCACACAATCTCTCTGAGAGAACCTAACATCTAGAAGAACATCACCCCTAGAGAATTATTCACAAGCAATAGAATAAATCAGGCTCTCTTCAATAATCTCTGTATTTTACTACAGTCCTTTTCTTAATTTAATGCTGTAGGTTTATAGATCCTTTAAATTTAAAAACCCTCCAAGAGATCGAGTAACAGTTTGATCCTAGAGATAATGCTATTGACCAATTAAAACTTAAAAACAAATAAATTCAGACTTAGATATCTACCCCTAGATGCTAGATTGGGGTTTCATAAGGGTGACTGACCTCCTCCTCTTTCAATTCTATAGAAGATCTCTTTGCAGAGGTCTCCAGCCCATTACCCTTGTTCCCCTTATGAGGGACTCGGGGCTATGGATTTATCATAGTCTCGAAGGGCTTAGGTTCGCTAGAGGGTGGCTCTAAGTCTCATGTGCATCGCCATTATAATCGGGAATGCTGGAGGATACCAGCTTATGAATCTTCATCCCCGCCTTAAAAGGCGAGGCTTTCAGTTATAAAGCTAGTGATTCTATGCTAAGGGTTAATCCCCTCTTATGAAGATAAAACTATAACTATTTAATAAAGAATAATTAGAAATACCGCGATAGAGGGGAAACACTCAGTTGAATATGAAATAGAAGTTAAGCTTGTTGATAAGGGAAACACGTCAAAGAAATGCCCAATATGCATTACAATAGAGAATCATGGGAGAATAGCTAGAGGTCTATTAAAACGCCACAAGCACAACAAGGTATTTAGCGCAGATCTAGTAAGGCGTTCAACATGCTCTTGAAGAAGAAAAACATAGCCCTAAGTTCCTCTACAGAGGAGATAGAGCTGACCTCCTCCCCGCCTTGAAAGGGCGGGGGTTCCCCCGCCCCTTTGTGGGCGGTTCATTGGTTCCCCCCATCTATTCGGGTTTACATCTGTCATTTGGGGGGCAGTGAGGGGGGCCAGAACTCCCCCGGGAGGATTTATCCTTAGCTTTTTCAATGCTCTCTTCCTGATGTTCAGCTTTCCTATGACATCCCTATCTGCTTCGAATTTGCATCTGGGGCATCTAAGCCTTCTATAGCCAATCTCCACCAATCCCTTGGAATCGCATTTAGGACACTTAGACGATGTCCCATTCGGATTTATAATGGCTAGCGGAACCCCTTGTTTCTTAGCATTCCAATCAATCCACTTCCCCAGCCTCTTATACCCCATTATGATCAGCTTTGTCCTGTGATCCTTGTTCTTTATCTTTCTCAGAGAATTTATCAGCCCTGTGAGATCCTCTCTAGCTACTGCGTATTGAAGCCTCTTAGCTAGCCCCACGATCCTCAGAGATGTTTTTCTAGCCCAGTCCTCCAATATATTCCTAGCCTTTCTGTGATAGGATCTTATTCTATTTAGTATAGCTTTTCTCCTCCTCCATGCAGGATACCTTGGAGAGGAGTATCTCTTCTGGAGGCTCTCTGCTAGGAGTTTCCATCTATGGGCTTCATCGATCTCGGTGTCCCTCTCCTTGTTTATCCTATCATCTCCATAGACTATCTTCCCCTCATTAATATCAACAGCTATAACATCCCTAGGCTTGCAAGGCTCTGGCCTGGGTATCTTCTTGGATATCCAAAGCATCATCCTATCACCTCTATAGACTAGCCTTGCCTCTCCATTTTCATAGCCATCATATCTCCTATCCCAGCCGATGATCCTAAGCTTTATCCTTCCTATGATCTCCACATAGCCTTCTTTCACCCTATACCCTGATCCTGGGTGTAGGAGCATAGATAGCTTTTTAACCCTAGGCCTCCTCTCCCTCCTAGGATTATTCCTCCAAGCCTTTGCATTTGCAAGTGCATCCCTATAGCAGTCAACAGCTATCCTAGATGGAAGTCCAAACCATTCTTTGAGTTCTCTATATAGAGTGTTGTGAACCCTCCCAATGCTCTTCAAACCAAGGCTCAGGATCTTGTTTATAGCATAGTTGAGAGCTACATTGTATCTCCTGAGGAGCTCTATGGCTTCTGGCTCGGGACTAACCCTCATTCCGATCGAGATGGTTAGCAAACCCTCATCGCCAGAAGCCATAGAGCCCCTCCAAAAACAATCAAAACTCTAGAAAGCTAATAAACCATAACCATCCCCGCCCTGAAGGGCGGGGCTTTCAGTTGTAATGTAATGTGAAGTGCGGAATGTAGGCCTTGATAATACCTCTCTTGACCATGGCTAGAAAGTCGCTACATTCCCTCCATCTATCCCTCTTATATAAAACCTCTAATATAATATTAGCGTCTATTAGGTACATTAGCTCTCCTCAAAGCTTCTACTAGATCCTCACCTTCCCACATGTAATCTGATAGAAGTCCTAGACCAACAATAACCTCTACACCCTCTGTGGCCTGAGCTTTCGTGGAGGTAAGCTCCTTCTCAATAAGATCCGCTATAGCCCTGGATAAAGCTCCTCGCCTAAAACCATACTTCTCGGCAACATACTTGCGAAACCTTATAGCAAGATCTCTAGGAAGCTCAACCTTAATTACCTCAACATCCCTCCCTCTAGCCTCCTCCAACCTTATCTCCCTAAAGTACTTAAGTACTAAAGACTTAATAAAGAGCCCCTCTCCGCCCTAAAGGGCGGGATTTATATTACCGGGGTCTTGGGCGTTACCCCTCTGGTGGGGGGGCTATTGGCTCTATCTCCACAATCATCGGCCTTATCAAAGCCTCAAAGCCATACACATCATCACATCCACAAATATTTTCCCAGAAAACTTAAAAATAAACACCACCCCCACCTTAAAAGGCAAGGTTTGCTTAACTTTAATATCAGCCCAGAACCTTTTAAAGCCCTTAGAGAACTCTATGCCTAGGAACGAGGCTTCATGGGTTGTGAGGATAGCTACCATGAACCGCTTGTCCCCCGATGGTCATTGATTGTCATTGATATTAATTTGTTTGTGTTGCTGTGTTTTTTGATCCACAGGGATGTTATAACATCCCTGTGGTCATCGGGGACTTCCACCTCCCCCACGGGGATATGGATATCCCTATGGGTTCATGGGTGGCTGTTGAGCCCAGCGGCACTAGGCTCCCATCTATGCTTAAGAACCCGAAGCCCTTCTGGGCATAGCCCTCATAAAGGGCTTCGGCCTCGGGTGCTCTGAGCATCATAGCATCCCGAGGTCTCTGCACACCAAGATCTAGCAGGGATATCACCTCATCATCAAAACAACTATGGATTGGATATTTATAAGCTTAAGTTCAGACAACAAATGAATATAAAAGCATTCCTACTACCATGAAAAAGGATACAGCCCTTATTGAGAGAGGGGTGGCATATATACGCCTCGATAATGGTTGGATATACATTGGAGAAAAATGAAATATTAGATCTCCACCCGGGCTAACGATGTATGAAAGGGTATCACCTGAGACTCCCAGCAGTGTAAGCCTGCCCTCTTGGAGTGAGAGGAGGTTATTTTCGTTGGTGGTAGCAAAATCGGTAGGGAGGGCGCTATTTATATACAACTGGTGTATATATATACACATATATATTGGGGGTATATAGATAGTGGGTTCTGTTGGTGTGTATGTTCGTGTGGATAGTAGGCTTCTTGAGGAGTTTACGAGGATAGCTCATGCCCTGGGTATGAGTAGGAGTGAGGCTATTGGGAAGGCCATGGAGCTATTTCTAGATGTTTACAGAGGTGAGAGTGCCACCTCTAGGATGAGGGGTCTTATTAGGAGTAGGCTTTCGCTAGAGGATCTTGAAGAAGCGTATTTGGTGCATAAGCTGTGAGGATCTTCATTGATGCCTCGGTTTTTTAAAGCTACTATTGGATGAACCTGGCGCTGACAGAGCTCAAGAGATCTTCGAGGCTGTAGAGAATAGCAGAGTGCTTGGCTACATTACAACTGAAAGCCTCACCCTTCTGGGTGGGGATGGAGATTTATAAGCCTTCTAGGGTTTTGATTTTTTGGAGCCCGGGATGATGGGCTCCTGGGGGATCTCTGGCCACCCCGACTGCCCCCCAGATGACAGATGTAAACCCGAATAGATGGGGGGAACCGATGATCCGCCTGAAAGGAATGACGATCAAGATGACGACCTGAAGGCGGGAGAGGAGGTCAGACCTCTAGTATTAGAAGAGGTAGCGTTTAAGCTAGTATATGCCAAGGCAAGCGAGATCCTGAATACCAAGAACATCTGGAGGATTAGAGAAGCACTAAGGTTTGATGAGAAAATTAGAAAAACCTGTGTAGAGATCCTTAAAGAGCTCTATAGATACATAGAATACATGTTCGCCAAAGGTCTCAGAATAGAGTACATAGCATATGAGGACTGGAAGAAATCGATCGAAATAATGGAGAAATACGGACTACTACCAGCAGACGCGTTACACATGGCCGTCGCACTAAGAATAGGGGTTAACACGATAGCCTCATTCGACGAGGACTTCAGATATATAAGAGAGGTGAAAACAATACCTTAGCATACCAGAAGACAGCTAGAACCCAGATCCGGATCCACAGCTCTGAACATGCTAAGACCTCTCCTTAGAAGAGAAGAAGAGAATCAGGCTATGAATCCTTTCAAGGATTAACAGAGGGGTATAAGGTCTTCATAATTATTTGTAGTACTTGTGTTCATTGGTTTCTGAGACCTCTTAACGCTATGAGATATGCTGATGCTTATAAACCCCAGAGATATATTTAACTGGTGACCCCGGGTTTCCGAGAGCCGTAGAGTGATGAGCCACCAGGCGACTGGTGGGGAGCTGCTGCGGTGAGGGGGCTCGGGGAGACCGTTGAGAAGCAGATGGTGGAGAGCCTTGAAATCATCGAAAATGAAAGACTATGAACCACCATCTGCTGAGAAACGGTATAAGGTCTGAAACTTTAAATATTCTGACCAGTTATTATTTCTGGTATATATATAATGGGTCTGGCTATTGAGGTACGTGTTGGTAAGAAGAGAACCATCGTTATTCCCAAGGCCATTGCTGATGCCCTTGGAATTGATGGGGGTTCTAAGCTTCTGCTAGAGCTCAGAGATGATCATATAGTGCTCAAGCCTATACCTGATGCAGTGATCCTCTCGATTGGAGGTGAGAAGATCGCTAGGGTAACCCTAGAAGAGCTCGAGGCTATAAGTCTTGAAGAGCGGAAAAGGGGTTTTGGTTTCATCGGGCTTAATATCTTTGATCAAGTCCTCTATCATTGGCTTCATCGCATCGGGCAGGGCTTTCATTGCCCCGTAGCATCATCTGCATTCACCCGCTCTATGTGACCCTAGCCCACAGCTCTACCCTCATAGAGGCCTCTGGTTCATTGCTATGGGGGACTCCGGGCATCTTGGTTTATGGATTGCACGTGAGCCCCTCTTAGGTCTTCACCCACATTGCGGAGCTCTGTAAAAAACCTCTAACAACCTTATAAACCAATATAAAGCCTGGAATAGCTTCAGAACGGCTTTCTAGGAGGGTGTTCAGGGTCTTTGATAAGCTTGAGGGTATGTACCGCAATATGGTTGGGCAATTAGCATGCCTTGGGGAAGCCCCTATCGCAGATCACTCAGACGCACAATTAACTAAATAGAAGCGGTAGGGATATACAGTCTGTTAGAGAGTTTTCCTGAGAATATAGGCAGAAGGACAGATTATATTATTCTATTTTCCATATAATATGTTAGGGGCTAAGGTTTAGCTCTATGAGTCTAGGTTCTGAGGAGAAGCAGAGGATCATCAAGGCTCTCGAGGAGGATAGGGAGTTTAGATATGCTTTGATGGGCCTGCTCGGATACAGAGAGATATTGGACCGCATTACAGGTCTTGAGGAGAGGGTTACGAGACTCGAGGAGGAGGCGAGAGAGACACGTAGAGTACTGGCAGTCATAGCCCATAGATTTGGTGTCATAAGCGAGACTGGTTTCCGAGAGGCGATGAAGTATGTTTTGCAGGATCTCTTTGGGATTGCAAAAGTTGAGAAGGTAACTATCTACGATGAGAAGGGGCTTGTGTATGGGCACCCAGCGAACATAGATATAGATATTCTGGTCAGAGACAGGGAGCATGTCCTGATAGAGATCAAGTCGAGGACATCTAGAGGCGATGTTGCGGAGCTTTACAGAATAGGCCGGCTCTATGAGGAGAGGACAGGCATAAGACCAAGACTAGTCATAGTCTCAGGATTCATAGACCCAGAGGCTATTGAGACAGCAAGAGAGCTAAATGTCGAGATAAAACCCCTATCAAAAGATCTTGTGGGCATAGCAACTCTATGACAACTGGGCAAGTCTCGTCCTTTAGGGCGGGGTATGTTTGTGTTTTTAAGCCCTGAAGTGTAGGTGTTTTTGGTGATGAGGCTATTTCTTTGAGGGTTTGGGGGTTGATGTCTCGGTTGGGCACCCCGTTAGAGTGCCCCGATGTCCCTAGGGGGGAGACCCCGAAGCGTACCCCCAACCCGATGATCATTGAGGTAGAGCCATTAATCCCTCTCCAGGGGGCTAACACCCGAGACCCCAGCATAGAAACCCCGCCCTTCAGGGCGGGGAGGGGTCATATCCTCCCCTCTCAATTCTATAGAAGATCTCTTTGCTGAGACCTCTGGCCCATTACCCCAACCGCTCTATCGAGGAGCTCGAGGCTATGGCTTTTATCACCGCTTCGGGGGTTAGGTTAGCTAGAGGGGAACCCTGAGGCTCACAAGCATCACGATCATCATCAAGAAGGCTAGAGGATACAGAGCTTATAAATCTCCATCTCCGCCCTGAAAAGGGCAAGGCTTTCAGTTATAAAGCTATTAGATAGGCTTTATGGAGGATGATTCTATGCATCATCATACGAGGAGGTAGAGCATAGATTGTTGATTGAGGGTGCTAAGGAGTATGTGGAGCTGGTGGAGTAAGTAGTATGGAAGAGCGTGGGGTGGTGATTTTCCGTGCCTGTTGGCATGAGCCTCCCCCTCGACATCTACTCATATGTGGGGCATTATTTGGCCCGCTTCGCGGTGGATCACAGGCCTCACTGTTGATGTCCACCACGCTGTTATTGAAGCAGGGGCTTGTGCTTATGGTGGCTAAAAGCCTATAAACCATTAGCTAAGCCAGCGGGCTCTGGTCTCTATTCTCTGTTGGCTTGTCTGTTGCGCACTATATTTATAGCTACTGCTATTGCTTTTCCGAGGAGCTCTATTCTGGATGCCCTGGATATGTGTGCAGCTATTATCGAGGCTATTGAGCCCATTACCCCTAGGGCAGCGTCTATCAGCGGTTCCCTGGGCGGTTGGGATAGTCCTATGGTTAGGATGGCCTGTATAGCCATCATCTTGATGATCCCATGTATATCTACACCCCTTATAAGGGGTAGTGGTGCTATTGATGATGCTAGATATGCAATTGCTATCCCCTTGACCCCTGCTAACCCTGCTAGGATTGGGGATAGAGTTGCCAGTGTTGCCAGCGATGCCACCCCTATGGTTGCCAGCCTTGCGAGGCTTCTCTCCCAGTTCATCCTAGACATGCTGTTAGCTATAGCTGCATATGGTATAGATGCTAGGCTCAATATTGTGAGGATCTCCCAGCGGGCTGAGAAGTCGCTGCCTAGGATGCCTA
>Ga0079996_112819_pt1 | contig 110536 bp, 115 predicted proteins | sample PerSpoAPS_AMetaG_FD_69199 | JGI IMG/M metagenome (GOLD analysis project Ga0079996, IMG submission 69199) | Thermal spring microbial communities from Yellowstone National Park, Wyoming, USA - Perpetual Spouter A (PS_A) MetaG (SPADES assembly)... | ecosystem: Environmental > Aquatic > Thermal... | reverse complement strand
ATGCTTCTTCAACATCTTCTTTATTTGATATTCCTGCTCCGCATAAAACTTTAATTTTTTTATCATGACTTTTTACAAGTTCCAATGTTCTTTTAATACTTTCAGGCTTATATTTTGAAACCGACATTCCTGTACCTATTAGCTCGGGAGGCTCTATAGCTATAATATCTGGTTTGAAGTAAGATAGTTCTAAGCATTCTTCTGGAGAAATTCCGCATACTAAACTTGTTATATTCATCTTTCTTGACTTATCTATCAAGAATTTCACTTTTTCCTTTTCAATTCTCTTCTCTGAATGATTTATAATAATTCCATGTGCTCCAGCTTCTTTTATTGCCTCAACTGGAATATGCCCTGTATAGCTTCCGGGCTCTATTGGGTCTGCTGCTTGTGCAAACGTTATTATTATTTTAGATATTTCCTTTATGTCAGTAATTAAAGGTGCAACTCCTATGCAAACATCTAATTTCTCGGATATTTCCTTAGCATACTTAGAAATTATTATTGATCTATATCCAATTATTTCACTAAAACATTTAAAATTTATAAGAAAAAAAGGAAATTTTAGAAAAAAATTCATTTAACTTCAACAAATCTTTTCTCCAATTTCTTTATAACCTCTGGTAAAGTAGTATATTCCATTTCTTCAGGTCCTAATCTGTGTGGCATGAAAGGACCATGTCTTCTTATATACTCTGCTACTTCTGCTGCCTTATTTCTTACATATTCAAAAGCTGGGTCATCAAATAAATCTGCAGGACCTAGTAATTTTCCATTGTAAATTTGGAATCCTAAAGCTACAACTCTTGGAGGCCCATCAAATCTTGTTACTTGAGAATATCTTAATGGAACGGGCATTAAAGGACCTACATGGCTTCCTCTCATCCATCCTGAAACTAAATAAGGATATGCAAAAGCTTCTAAATACTCTCCTACTGCAGGCAATCCTCTTTGAGCTCTAACAATACATACAGGATCATCTTTACCAACATATCTTCCAGCTATTAAAGATAATCTAGTTGTACTTGCTACTGCAGCTATTAATCCATCTTTTCTATAAACTCTTGCAATTACAAATCTTCCAGGAGTTCCTATCAATGCAAGTAGATCATAGGACTCTTCAGGTGTTTTTAACAATATTGATTTTCCTTCTATCAAATCCATTACTTCAAAGATAAATCCTTCATGCATTGAAGGATCAATTACTAATCCAGGAGTACAGAACGGATCTGCAAATACTCTATATAAAGGCAAATTCCATGCACCAGGTTCAGTTTTGTCTGCTGCAAAAACTATTATTGGTTCACTTGGTCTTTCTTCAAATTCCATTTCTGCTACTCCTGGTCCTAGACCTTTAACGTTTCCTGAAAAAGCTTCCGATAATAAATCTTGTCCTGCTGCATATAGTTTATATTTCTTGGAAACATTGTTCGTTACTTCTTTAAAAACATTCCATGCTAATTCATGTATTATAGGATTATCTGTACCTTTATCATGTGTCATTAGAAGCTCTAGATCGTCGCCTGCATTAAATACGTAATAATCAAATATTTTATTTTCATTTTTTGCTTTTTCAAGTAAACTTTTAGCATATTCTATTTGTTCATTTGTTACTTTATGATGTCCTGCAAGACTGCCTACATCTGCTTTTATTAAACTTACAGTTACTTTAGCCATAATATGATAATAATTTCTAAGCTAAATAAAATTCCCTTATTGTTTTCTATTTAATTAACGTCTGTTTTTAATATCGAGTAAAGGAAGTTAAAAGTCATTTTTCTCTAATTTTTCTCATTTTAGCTATTTTATATTCTTCTAAAAAATGTTTCCAAGCTGCCATTTTAGCACTATAGAATATATCAGTTAAAATATATGAAATTGCTAAAATTCCACAAATTATAATTGACCATATTTCTGCTTTTATTAAAATAGAATATATAAAGAAAAATACTACTACCACAATTGTAACGGTAGCTCCTGAAGCATGCATTATAGCTCTTCTTATTGGACTGACATTTAAATAACTGTAATAGTCAAGCTTTAATGCAGGTTCAATTTTTATTTTTCCTTTAGAACTTCTATGAAAAATGTAAATTCCGCGAGGATAAATATAAAGAAATTTTATTCCAAAAATTCTACCCGTAATATATTGGGTTATTGGATGAAGTGATGCAGATAAGATAAAAGAAGCGATAGGTAGATAAACACTTAGCAAAAATTTATCCGAATAAAATATAAAATAAAAAAGTATCGTTATTATTGAAATTAAAGCTAATAAGATTATTCCTAAAATTGGCCTAAACTTCCATTTCCATTTTTTATCAAAAACTTTTTTGTTTATTTCTGCTATCTTTTTACCTAATACTTTAGCAACTTCTGGATTAATCTTGGCCTCATATACAACGTCCCAAAATCCTAATTTTTTTAATTTTAAATTACCTTTATTAACTTCTTCTTCTATTTTTTCTAATTTTTTTATTAATTCTTCTATTTTTTCCATGCTTTATAAAAATTTGATTTTATAATTTTAAATACAAAATATATATTTAAATAAAAAAGTACAAAATTAAAAATTATAGTCTATTAGCCGCCTAGTTTTTCTTTTAACTTATTCTTTACTTCTTCACTTAATTTAGCGTTTTCAGCAACTATTTGATTAAACTTCTCAATATCGTTACCTAAAATTCTTAGTATTGCATCTTCCAAAAGCTTTTGCATTTCTTTAATATCCTTTGTAACCAAAGCATCAACTTCCCAGCTTTCATCTCCAAACATTTTATTATACCATTTAAATCTAGGATCTTTTTCTTTTGCAGGATTGGGAGGCAAATTGTAATCAATGATTTGCTTAGCCGTTAAAGCTACTCTTACTTCATCTAATTCAAAGTGATGGAATACTTTTAATAAGCTCATATAAAATCTATTAATATCTAGACCGCTTGGATCGTGATCACTAATAACCAAAGCCCATATTTTTTGACCTTTATTTAATCTTTCTTTAATTTCTGGAGCCAATTTACTTATCCTTGTCCATACCGCTCCATATCCTTTAAAACTTATCAAAGGAACATAATACTTAGCACATACACTATTTAATTGACCAAATAATTCTCTTTTTTCAGTAAAAACATAAATATATTTGCCAATTTCATCCCATGGATTTTTACCCATTGGTGGAATATTTTCCATTGCTTTTTGTATTGCTTCCTCAACATTTGTAACCCCTAATATCGTTGGAGAATACATTAAGCTTTCTGTTTCTGTTATCATTTCCCAATCAACTTCACCAACTATTCTTGCTTTTAACATAAATTCTACAAGCTTATTGTAATGCTTTAAGTCATTCTTATAATCTGGTAACTCTAAACCTACTAGGTAATAGTGAATTTGCCTTATTGTTACAGGTTGTCCTAATTCTTTAAATGCTCTTTTTGTAAATTCAATTGCCTTCCTCTGCCATTCAAAGTTTATCTTTAATTTCTTTTTCTTAGGAACAGTTCTTGTAACATCCTTTTGCTTTCTTCCATACATTTTCTGAAGCCATTTTAAGTTATATGAAATATTCGTAAATTTTAGTAATCTTTCATTTTGACTCATAACACTAATTTACTAAAAAAGAAGTGATATATAAACCCTTAAGCTTTAAATTTTATTAAAAATTTATATTTTAAAATTTAATTATTTTAAATTTATTTCAATAGGCAGCCCTTCTTTATTATTTAACCACTTTTTAAATTTATCACTTAATGGAATATTCTTGTAAAGTTCTCTTCTTTTAGCTTCAAGCATGTTTATATTTTTCCTTTCTTTTTCTGCTACCAACATAACTTTATTATTATAACTTTTAGCTATGGTTTTTAATTCATTAATGTAATTCAATGCTTCAGAACTTCTTAGCAAATGGTGATCTACTATTAAATTTGGAATATATTTACAAAGGATCTTTAAATTTTCAATTCCTTTATTAAAATTTTCTATGCTAACTTTGCTTCCAACTAAATATAAAGGAGGGCCGCTCAGCAATAAAGTATCAGGTTTTTCCCTTATGATTAAATCACAAGTTATTTTGCTCATTGGACCTTCAATATCTGAACCAAAGATGAACTTTTCTCCACTCTCTTCAATTATTACCATTATAACATAGCCAAGCTGAGTATTTTCTTCCCCATGAGGAACAGCTTTGGAAAATTTTAGTTTTACACTATTAAATTTCTCTTCTTTTTCATCAGCTATTTTAATTTCCCTTGCTACTTTTTTTAATTTAGGTATAAATTCATTTGCTCTTTCCCTTTGGCTATGATTTATGTTATTATAATAATCTTTTAAAAAGACAATTTTGTTTGAGTAAATTTTTTTGGCACTTTCAAAATTGGCAAAAGTCCACAGATTATCTATCTTGTCCCAGAAAGGAGTATAATGGTCATAATGGTAATGGGTAATACAAATTATATCAGCTAAATTAGAAATTTCTTCAATTCTTCTTCTTGCTTTATATAATTCTTTATATTCAATTTCATGTGGCATTAATCCAAATCTTGGTCCTAAAGCTACTCCTGGATCAATTAAAATGTTAATATTCTTGCATTCAACGAAAGTTGCTAAAGACCTTGTTCCTAATGTTTCTGCAGAAATTATATTTATTTCCATTATTCCAACAAATATGGAAAATCTTTTTTGATTATATCATCAAAAATTTCCAAAGGATCTTCCATTTTATTATACAAAGATTCTTTTCTTTTCAAAGGATTTTTAGCAAAATCTTTAACCAATTTTATTATTTCCTCACTTTTAGTAGCATGAATTATCATATTTTCTCTTACAAATCTCTCATACATTTTTTGAACAATAGGAAGATAATCTATAATTAAAGGCACACCGCTAACCAAGGCTTCTCCTATTATTGAACCCGTAGCAATAACTATATCAGCTTTTGTTAATAATGTAGGAACATCAACAAATTTTCCGACATATCTTTCCAATGTAATTAAATTTATTTCCTCGCTTAACTTTCTCAATTCATTAACTAAATAATTAAAAGTATTTTTATCTCTTTCAATATGGGAAGCTAAGTATGCAGGCTCTCTAATTATAACGTTTATTTTGTTTTCTACAATTAAATTTTTAATATTTTCATAGTTATATTCATGTCTCTTTAACCATGTTACTGGAGTTAAACCATTGTATTCTATGACTTTTTGTGCTCCTAACTTTTTAAATTCATCTCCGCATCCTTTAGGCACGATCATCAAGGTTGCCAAAGGGGCGGTAAGTCTTGATGCAAAGATCGATTCAGGAGAATCATTAAAATCAAATATAGGTTTTCCTGCTTGAAAGCATATTCTTGAAGCTTCCACACTTCCATGATGGATTAAAGCTTTTGGATTATTCTTTAAAAACCACTTCAATAATTCATAACTTCTTTCGATACTAAAAACAAGTTTTTCTGTTATATTTTTTCCATGTTTTCCGATAACTTCGTATTTAATCCCAAGATTATTTAGAGCAGTTATACTTTCAGAATATTCTCTTGAAGTTATTAAAGAAGGATATTTTTCAGCAAAATATTTAAAAAATCTTGCTTGTTTTGCTGTAAGTATGTCTATCCAAAATTCCATTATGAATTAATAATTCTATGTAATAAATACTTAAGAGATATATTTGTGAAAATTGCTTTTGTTTTTTTAACTAAGATCAAATTATTGCTCTTTCTTTCTATCTTAAAAATACCCTTTATTTTTTAATTGCTTAATTTCCTTTTAATTTATTTAATAGGAAAGAAATAACATAAATTGTGAAAATATTAATAATAGGTGCCGGGCCTGCAGGTTTAAATTGCGCATATTGGGCATCAAGGGAAGGTCATGAGGTGGAGTTATATGAAATGAGAAATAAGTTAGCCTTTAAGCCCTGTGGAGAAGCGGTTTTTTCTGAAGGTTTTGACTTCGTTCCTATAAAACCTGAAGAATCAAAATGGGCTTTAAATTATGTTGATAAGGCTGTAGTATACTATGAAGGAGAAGAAATATTTGAAATAGACACAAAACCTTATTATGGTTGGATTATAAACAAATCTTTATTTCTTGAAGATCTTATGAATCAAGCAGTAGATGAAGGAGCAAAAATTTTCTTAAATAAAAAAATAGAAAGCATCGAAGAAGAAAAATATGATTTAATAGTTGACGCAGCAGGCTATGTAGCTACATATGCTAGAAGAAAAGGCTTGGATTATAAAAATTACAAATTGGCACCTGCAATTAGAGGTTATGGGAAAACTAATAAAATTAAGGAAGATACTCTTTACATTGATTTTTTTGGTTCAGGATATGTTTGGATATTTCCTTATGGTAAAGGCTATGTAAACTATGGTATAGGAGGACTTTTAACTTCTAAAAACTTTTATCTTGAAAGAATGCAAAGATTTTTAAAAAAATTTGATGTTGAACCTCTGGGAAAAATTGAAGGAGCAGCTTTTCCTGTAAGTGGTCCTTTAAAACAGCTAAGAATAGGTAAAGTGGTTGTTGCAGGAGATTCTGCTGGTATGGTTATGCCTTCAAGCGGTGAAGGGATTCGTTTTGCCCTTTTTGTAGGAAAAAATTGCTTTAAAAATGATTATGAGAAAATTTTTTGGGAAAAGTATGGTGAAAAGTTGATTTTTGGCAAAAAATTTGTAAATTTCTGGATGAAATTAAATGAGAAGGAGATAATAAAAATAGTTAAAACATTAAAACCTATGACTTTAATGGAAGCTTTTATTGAAGGAAAAAAACCAAGCATATTAGAAATATTAAAGTTAATTTCAGAACCTTCTATAATTCAAAAGACATTAAAAGCAATGTATATTTAAAAATGCTAATTTTAAAGTGCCGGGGGTGGGATTTGAACCCACGACACCGGATTTCACGCATGCCTGACCCTTGGCATTGCATTATGAGTCCGGCATCCTAGCCAGGCTAGATGACCCCGGCTTTTTTAATATAATAATTAAATTAAAAAAATTAAATTTCTTTAAATACTCTTTCATAAACACTTCTTAAATCAGGATTAATTTTGATTTCTTCTTCGCATAATTTCTTTATTTCTTCTATTGAAGGAGCTTTAATATTAAATCTTGAAAAGTTTTCTTCAAAACTTTTTAATGTTTCTTTTAATTTGGATAAGGAAGAAATTTCTATATTTAGCTGGGCTTTCATTGTTCCGCCTTTTAATACTAGGTTTTTAAAGAATTTCGGTGCTGTTTCGTTTAGCTGGTCAAATAACATTTTTATTGCACTTTTTCCATGAATTTTTTCTAATATATTTGCCAAGTTTTCTAAAATAAAGGCAGGATACGTAAAATCTATTGCATTATCTCTATAAGAATATTTTACTGCATACCTAAAAGCAATAAAAAATACTGATTTAACCTTTTCATGGTTTTTAATTTGATGTAAAATTTCTTGATTTTCTAACCATTTTAAAATATTTTCTTCGTTTATTGTCTTTCTTTCATCAAATAAACCTTTGAATTCTTTATTCATTCTTTCAATTAAAAAATCTAAAACTTCTTCTTCCATTATTTGCATCTTTTTGCATACTTTTAAAGTAAGTTCCAAGTTTAATTCATCCAGTTCTTTTGGTACAGATAAGTAAATGTTTTGAAAATCTTTAGCAAAAATATTACTCAGAAATTCTTTTGTCAAATCGTTTCCATGGGTGAGAATTACTCCTTTTACTGATGATTTTTTAATAAGTTGAAGATAATCTGAAACATTACCATGTTCATTTATTTCTATTAAATGAACACCACATCTTTTGCCTAAAGCTACCCCTTCAAAATCTATTAGTTCTCCTTTTCTAGCCATTATAAGCTTTTTAGCTATTGTCTTCTCCTCAACTTTACCTGTAAATATAACTGTACTTCTTTCATCCAAAATGTATTCTTGAACATAAATTAAACTTGGTCCATGTCTTAAGTTGGCTGGTGTTGTTAAAACTATATAAGGCTGTTCTGACTTTATTATATCCTTTCTCATAACATCGCTTACTTCCTTTATTAATCCTGCAGATTTAACATTTAAGTACGTATCTTTTAAGTAACCTTTAAGCATTAAATAGTACCTATCGTATATTTTAAAAGCATCTCTTACACTTCCATCAATGAAAATATTAACACGTGGTAATTCGTTTGATAAAATTTTGCTTGCTAAATAAGTTGCAATTTCCTGAGCCCTTCCAATAGCTGGAATTGGCATTATAACCTTTCCTTTCAGCTTAATGGTGTTTGAGATTATCTGAATAATTTTTTCCATGCTTTTAAAGAATGTTTCTTCACCTAAACTAAAATTACATTCTGAAATTAACAGATCAGTTCCTGTTTGAGGCAGGAAAAATTGTCCTGCCAAAGGTAAATTCATTAAACTTATATCGCCTGTATAGAGAATTAATTCTGAATCAATTCTTATTAAATAAGATAATGCTCCTAATATATGTCCAGCTTGTATAGGTAAGACTTTTATGTTGTCACCTATTTTTATTATTTCTCCTTCTTTTACAAAATTCACCGTTTCAATTACCTCATCGATTTCTTTCTTAGGAATTCTATATTTCTGTTTGATTTCTAAATTACTTATCGTAATTTTGCTTAACTCTTTTGTCGGCTCGCTCATATAAACATTCGCATCTGGAAACATTCTTTTAAGTATTGTTAAGCTTCCTACATGGTCTGCATGTGCATGCGTTATAAAGATATGTTTGACTTCTTTATCAATTTTAGTAAAATCTGGCATTTCATATTGGTAACCACAGTCGAATACTATTCCTTCATTATTTACACTGAACAATATTAAATTTGGCTTTCCTATGCTGCAACCACTTATGAATTTGATTTTCATGGATATCAATATATAGAAAAATTTGGTTATATTTTTCTCTTAAAAAATCTATGATGCTAATTTTTCGATATTTATGTTAATTTTATGAGATTTTTAGGCTTAATCAAAATTTGAAGCGATTAATTAAAATGAAAACCTGCTCTTTAAGACAAGGAAGAAGTCAAACTTCAATTCTTTCACTTGAAGCTTTTCTTAGTCTATTCATTATAGTTAAACCAAGACCTTTATCATCAATTCCTTCTACTATAAAGATATCAGCGTTGCTTTTATCTACCATTCTTAAGTTATCGAATAAGCTATAAGCTATTTGGAAATAATTATTCTTGCTTCCAAGTTTTATTATGACTTCGCATTTTCCCTTAAATAATTCAAAGTTTTCTTCAGTAATTAGCAGTCCAACTCTTTTACCTTTTCTTTTTTCTAATTCTAATAATTCATGAATTTTTTGTATTTTTTTATTTTCTTCTCCCTCAACTAATATTAAAGGTTTTTGAGGAGCATAATGTCTGTATTTTAATCCTGGAGAAACTACGATATCTTTCTCGGTAAACTTTTTTAATCCCTTTGCAATCTCATTTACTATAACTTCTCCAACTTCTTTTAAAATTTCTTCTATTGGCAGAGCACCTGGTCTAAGTAATAAAGGTGGTTCTTTTGTAAAATCTATTACAGTAGATTCTACACCGAATAATGTTTTTCCTCCATCAATAATTAAAGGTATCAATCCTTCTAAATCATTTAAAACATGCTCAGCACAAGTAGGACTAGGTTTACCTGCTTTGTTAGCACTAGGAGCAGCTATAGGTTTTTCTGATAGATCAATCAATTTTAAAGCTACAGGATGGGAAGGCATTCTTACTGCTACTGTAGGTAATCCTGCAGAAACTTCATCAACGATTGTTTTTCTTCTTTTTAATACGACTGTCAAAGGACCCGGCCAAAATTTTTTAGTTAAATTGTAAATTACTTCAGGAATATCATATGCAACATTTTCAATATCTTCATGTTTAGATATATGTACAATTATAGGGTTATCTAAAGGTCTACCTTTTGCTAGAAAAATTTTTTTAACAGCAAATGAATTCGTTGCATCTGCTCCTAAACCATAAACTGTTTCTGTTGGAAAAGCTACTACCTCTCCTTTCTTTATATACTCTGCTGCTTCTTTTATAAGATGATCTTCAGGATTAAAAGGATCAACTTTAATTATTTTAGTCTTCACAAGTTAGATAATAGGAAAATTAAATAAAATTGTTAAAAAATGGGGCCGCCAGGATTTGAACCTGGGACCATGCGGTCCCAAGCCGCACATTTTGGTCATGCTTTAAGCATTCTAACCAAGCTGAACTACGGCCCCTTACACATATTATATTTTAAGGAGTTATTTTAAAATTTTCTTGTTATTTATAACACTACTTCTTAAAATTAAAGAAAAATTAATATATTGCAATAAAAAAATTAATAATAGCCAGCCGGCCATAGGGAGCGGGAAATACCCGGACCCTTTCCGAACCCGGAAGTTAAACCGCTCACCGTGGCTACTTTTAGTACGGTCCGAAAGGCCGTGCGAAGGTAGCCATGCCGGCTGGCTTTTAAAGCTTATCAAATAAAAGTTTCATAAGGATTGATTTTTCCTTTAAAGACAAGTTCACTTTTTAGGATTATAAAAAGTTTTTCATGGGAAGCATTTAAAAGTTTTAGTGAATAATTTAATATTAATGAATAAGAATAGTACCTTCAGCATTGGAGAATATTTAGTTATGCCTATTTTTGTAATGTTAAGAAGATTTTATTTAATTTTTTACAAATTTTTATTTTTAAGAAACATGTTTTTAACTAAGAAATTTAAAAAAATGAAATATAATAAAAAAGCTCAATCTCAAATTTCTACGTCAATAATAGTTGTAGTATTAATTATTGCTATGATAATTCTTTTATTTATTTTGTATCCCTATTTTCCTCGTGCATTCCCTTCACCGTTTAATCCAACCAGTTCAAATTCCTCAGACGCCTTAGTATATTTGTTTTATTTATTTTGGATTTTCTTTCTTTTGTTTGGTATGATGGCTTTTCTCATGCCAGGTTTTCAACTATCCATTGCAAGAAGGTCTATATTAAATAGAATACAGGGAAAATTAAGAATTTTAGATGCCTTAGATAATAGGGCTAAAAAAATATTAGCTGAACAATTAAAAAAGTATGGTGGTAATGTTGAAGAGTTGAAGGATAATGTAAAAGAAATTGTTGAATATTTTGAAATAGACCCTGTAGAAAGAGATCCAAGCGGCATTCTTAATAGATTAGAATACATCCTCGATGTAACAAAATATAGATTTCAAACTTTAATTAAAACATATGCACCAAAAGTAAATAAAGATGAATTGGATTCGCTATCTGATACAGCTGCAGTTGCACTTGTCATTCACTTATTAAATAAGCAAGCAAAGCACTGGTATTTATTAGCTGAAAAATACAAAAATTATTATCTTGCTGTTCAGCTTGAATTTCTTATGCCTATAATTTTAGACCTTGCAAGAAGCTTTTTAAGAGCCATTCCAGCAACTACAATGCAAATTCCAATAGGAGATGGTATTGGTCCTTTAGTTATTGCAAGAATGTATAAAGATTTAGGTGTAACGCAATTAAGAAATGTAGGTAATGATATGATTTTAGGTGAAGCTATATATCAAAATAGAAAGTTATTACTAATGAAAGCCAAAGGACCTGCTTCAAGAGTAGGAAAGCCAGGTGCAGCGGTTAGACAAATAATGGAAGAATTGCAAGGAAAAGTAGATTTGATTGTCACAATAGATGCTGCATTAAAGTATGAAGGAGAAGAAACTGGTTCTATTGCTCAAGGTGTAGGTGCAGCTATAGGAGATCCAGGTCCTGAAAAGTTTAAAATTGAAGAAAGTGCAATGAAATATAGAATACCATTGTTAGCTATAATTATCAAGCAAAGCTTTGCAGAGGCAGTTTCACCTATGCTAAAAGTGATAGCTGAGAAGGCAGATGTTGTAGTTGAAAAAGTTAAAAAATTAGTTATTGAAACAGTTCCTGAAGGAGGAACAGCATTAATAATAGGAATAGGAAATACTTTAGGAATAGGTGAAGTATCATGAGTAGGGAAATAATGGAAATTATAGAAGAAAGTTTAAAAGTTAATACTAAAACTTTGCTTGAGTGTGAAAAATGCAAAGAAAAAGTTGAAAGAGATCATAAAGAAGGAGATTACGTTAATAAATTAACTGATGAAAAATGTCCAAAATGTTCAAATAATATGTATATTAAGCTAATCTATGCTATACAACCTATAACACGAAGACAACCTTTATTCTAAGTTTTGTTTAATTTTGGATAAAAGGTTAAAAATAAAAAAATTGGTTAAAAAATTTTATGAAGATTTTTCAAAAGAATTTAGTGCTACACGTATTAAGCCATGGAATGAAGTAGTCTATTATTATAATCTTTTTAAAAAGAACTCTATTATTTGCGATGTAGGTTGTGGTAATGGTAGACATTCTTTACCTTTAGTTAATGATAATTTAGTAGTAGGTTTAGATTTTTCATTTAATTTAATAAAAATAGCTCATACGAAGATCAAAAAAATGGGAAAAATATTTTTGCCTGTAGTAAGCGATGCATTATATATGCCTTTTAGGAATAATTATTTTGACGCTGTAATATCAGTAGCTACGATTCATCATATTCCTTCATTTTATTACAGGAAAAAATTTCTCGAGAATTGCTTAAATATTACTAAAAGAAATGGAATAATTCTATTGACAGCTTGGAATATAATGAATTTAAAAAGATTTTTTTTATGTATTATACAATATCCTTTAAAATTTAAAGGAGAAATTTTAGAATTTGGGGATGTTTATATTGGATGGGGTAAAAAAGCTAAAAGATATCATCATTTGTTTACTTTAAATGAAATGAAGAAGCTTCTTAGAAGTTTTAATGTAAAAATTTTGTTAATAACATCTTTTAGAGGAAAATTTATAAAAGAAAACTATTTAGGAATTATTCTTAAAAATTAATCTTCTAAGGTTATCTCAGAGAAATTTAAGTAAGGCCTGAGCACATCAGGAATTATGATTCTATCTTCTTCTTGATAATTTTCTATTAAAGCTGCAAATGTTCTTCCAACAGCTAATCCTGATCCATTTAATGTATGAACATATTCAGGAGTTTTTCTTCCGCCTCCTACAAATTTTAAATTTATCCTTCTTGCTTGAAAATCTGTGCAATTGCTGCATGAAGAGACCTCTATATATTTATTTTGAGAAGGGAACCATGCTTCAATATCGTATGTTTTTGCTGAAGCAAAACCAAGATCTCCAGTGCATAGTAATCTTACCCTATAAGGAATGTTTAACAATCTTAAAATATCTTCTGCATCATTTACAAGTTTTTCCAGCTCTTCAAAGCTTGTTTCAGGCGTTGTGATTTTGACAAGCTCAACTTTGTTAAATTGATGCACTCTTAAGACGCCTTTTAGATCTACATGTCTTCCAGCTTCTCTTCTAAAGCATGCTGAATAAGCTACGTAGTATATTGGTAAATCTTTATAATTTAATGTTTCATTCGCATGAAAATTAACTAAGGCAAGCTCTGCTGTAGGTAAAAGCCATAAATCATCTTTTTCCGTTTTATACATATCATCTGCAAACTTAGGCAAATGTCCTGTTCCAAATGCTCCTTCAGTTGTTATTAGAAAAGGAGGAAATATTTCTTTATAACCTTTTTTTACATGAGTATCTATCATGAAGTTGATCAATGCTCTTTCCAATGCAGCTCCTTTGCCTTTTAAAGCATAAAATCCTGAACCTGCTAATTTTACTCCTCTTTCAAAATCTATTATATTAAATTTTTCTCCTAAAACATAATGAGGCAAGGGTTTGAATTTAAAGACCTTTTTTTCTCCCCATTCTCTTACTGTAATGTTGTCTTCCTCTCCTCTACCATAAGGTACACTTTCGTGTGGTATATTAGGAATTCTGTATAATAGATAGTCTCTTTTTTCTTTTAATTCCTTTACTTCTTTTTCAAGTAAACTAATAATTTCATCAATTTTTTTTACTTCCTGTATTACTTTTTGTTTTTCTTCATCATTTAATTTGGGAACTTTCAACGTTAATTCATTTTTTATATGTCTATTTTTTTCCAGCTCTCTTAACTTCTGCCTGTAAAGTTTATCATATTCTATAAGATCATTTAGTGGAAAATCTAAGTTTCGCTTTTTTAATGCTTCTTCTACTATCTTGGGATTTTTTCTTATAAGATTAATATCTATCATTTTCTTCTACTTGTTTTATTTTTTATTAAGTAATTTATAAAAGCATAATAAGGAGGAGAAGGATTTAATACCCTTGCTTTAAATTCAGGGTGTGCTTGAGTTAAAAAGTAAAAATGGTCTTTTATTTCAGCAATCTCTACTAAGTTGTTATCTAAGCTAAATCCTGAAAATACCAATCCTTTTTCTTGCAATATATCATAAAATTTAGGATTAACTTCATATCTATGTCTATGCCTTTCTTTAACTATCTCCTGTTTATATATTTCATAAGCTAATGTTCCTTTAATGATTTTTATTTCATGAGCTCCTAGTCTCATAGTTCCGCCTTTTTCTTTTATATTTTTTTGTTCAGGAAGCAAATCTATAACAGAATATTTTGTATATGGGTCTATTTCAGTACTGTTAGCTCCTTCTAGCTTGCATACATTTCTCGCAAATTCTACTATTGCCAATTGAAATCCAAAGCAAATTCCTAACATAGGCATTTTATTTTCTCTTATTATTTGTGCTGCTAAAATCTTTCCTTCAGCTCCTCTTTTTCCAAAACCAGGTAAAAGAATAGCTCCATCACAAGATAAAATTTCATCAAATAATTTTGTGCTTTCCTTTTTTTCCAGTTCTTCTGCATCTATCCAAACTTGGTTTACTTTTGTTCTTAGCCAAAATCCAGCAATTCTTAGTGCTTCATTTATGCTCACATAAGAATCCTTTAATTTTAAGTATTTACCTATCATTGCTACGCTAACAGTATATTTAGGATTATCTGCATTGTACATCAATTGTTTCCACTCATCCCATTTTGGTTCATTTCTTTGCAAGTTTAGTAATCTAACTAATATTTCTCCCATTCCTTGTTCTTCTAAAATCAAAGGCATTTTGTAAATGTTTTCAACGTCATAGGAATTAAACACAAATTCTTCTCTAACATTACCAAACAGTGCTATTTTCCTTCTAATTTCTGGACTAATGGGTTTTACGCTTCTAGCTACTATTATTTCAGGCTGAATACCAATTCTTCTTAATTCATTTACACTATGCTGTAGCGGTTTCGTTTTCTGTTCTCCAGTTACAGATAAAGTTGGTACAAGCGCCACATGTACAAATATTACGTTATTAAGAGGTTCTTCCAGCTTCATTTGTCTTGCAGCTTCTAAAAAAGGTAAACTTTCTATATCTCCTACAGTCCCTCCTATTTCAACTACAATAATATCTGTATTGCTAGAATATGCCACTTTTCTAATTCTTCTTTTTATTTCTTCCGTGACATGCGGAATTATTTGAACACACTCTCCAAGAAAATCTCCCCTCCTTTCTTTCGTTATGACTTCTAAATAAATTTGGCCTGTTGTAATGTTATGATCCTTAGTTAAATCTTTATTTAAAAATCTCTCGTAATGTCCAATATCTAAATCAGTTTCTGAACTGTCCTCAGTAACAAATACTTCTCCGTGGGCATAAGGATTCATTGTTCCACTATCAACGTTTAGATAAGGATCAATTTTTATTATATCAACATTATAACCCCTAGCTTGCAACATTTTTCCTATGGAAGCAGCAATTACACCTTTTCCTACTGAAGATAAAACTCCTCCAGTTACAAAAATGTACTTTTTCATTAATAATATCCATTATTTATAAAAACAAAATAAATATTTCATTAGTTAGTAGAGACTATGAAGTTACCGTTATTATTATCTTTAACGGGAATATTTTTATTATTAATATTAAATTTGCCATATTTTTATTCGGAAGAAAATACTAAATTAATTTTGGTTTATAATTTTGAAGCAAATACCAATATTTATATTCAAAAATTAAATATTCCTTTAACTATAGATTTTAAGGGAAATAATATTTTAGAATTTTTAAAATATAATCAAACCTGTTATAATGTTACCTCTTATATAAAGGGAAAAATAACTCTTAAATTGTTACCATTACCTCAAACTCAAACAATCGATTCAAAAAATCATACTATTGTTTGTTTCCCTCTATCTAAATATATAAATCAACAATTATTTTCACAAAGTAATATAGCTTCTTTTAATCAAACTCTTAAATACAATTATAATATCAAGAATTTCACATATAATGCTCCTGTAATGTATAATGATTATCAAGCAATTGAATATAATATAGAGGGGTATTTTGATATCACTGTTACTTCAGGTAAAAATTATACAAAGTCTTTTTCTTTCTTTTCTTCTAAAATGTTCAATTCTTTTTATTATAATATTCCATTATATTCTGAAACTTATATAAAAGGCAATTTTGAAACAAGTTATTCTTTACCTTTAACTGGTATTAATCTTCCATTACCTATTGCTAATAGTTTTTCTTATGAAATAAAATATAAATTTGAATTAGTTAAAGAAGAAGGTTTTAATTTGAAAAGAAAAATGAATCTTAACAAATTAGAATTTAAAACTACTACTAACATAACATTTGTCGTTTTCTCAAATTCTAAAATAAATAGCATAAAAATTAGAGGCTCTCAGTTTAATCTTACAACAGATTCACCTGGTATGGTATATGTAATTTATGGTTCAAAAGGTCTTATTATTTCCATAGATAAAATCAAAGTTAAATCTGGTAGAAATGAAATTCTATTCATCCCTTTATATTTTATTAATTATGCCTCAATTTCTTATTATAATGAGCAGAACTTTTCAAGTATTACACTTGGGGCAAATGTTGGTTCTTATGATTATGAAATAAATTTAATAATTACAGATAAAAGTATAACAGCTTATGCTTTAATTGGTATATTAGCAGTAATGTTAATTGTTTTAGCTCTAGCGATATTCAAAAAGCTTTTGATATCTTAACAATAGATTAATATTTGTTTATACAATTGAAATTTTGGTAATGTTAACAGTAGTAGTTGGAGGTGCATTTGGAGATGAGGGAAAAGGAAAAATAGTATCTTATCTTGCTTTAAAAGATAATGTAGATGTAGCTGCAAGGGCAGGTGTTGGAACAAATGCAGGACATACTGTAGTTTATAATGGTAAAATTTATAGATTAAGACAGGTTCCTTCTGCTTTTGTTAACGAAAATACCAAATTATTTATTGGTGCAGGGGTTCTTGTTGATCCTGAGGTTTTTTTAAAAGAGGTTAACGAACTAAATTTAAAAAACCGAATTTGGATAGATTACAATTGTACAGTAATAGAAGAAAGTCATAAAATCAGAGATAGATCTGATCCACATTTATCTAAAGTTGTTGGTACAACAGGTTCAGGATGCGGTCCAGCTTTGGAAGATAGGGTAAGAAGAATTGCTAAAACATGTAAAGAAATAGATATTTTAAAAGAATTTTGTGATGATGTTTCTTTAAGAATAAATGAAGCTTTGGATAAAAAACAAAACGTAATTATAGAAGGAACTCAAGGAACATTACTATCATTATATCACGGAACATATCCTTATGTTACCTCTAAAGATACTTCTGCTTCTTCATTATGTGCCGATGTAGGTGTTGGTCCAAAAAGAGTCGATGAAGTAATTATTGTTTTTAAATCTTATTTTACAAGGGTAGGAGGAGGACCCTTGGAAAATGAGCTTTCTTTTGAAGAAGCAAAAAGATTAAATTTAGTTGAATATGGTACAGTAACCGGAAGACCTAGGAGGGTTGCTCCTTTTAATATAAAGTTAGCTAAAAGAAGTGTAATGCTGAATAGTGCAACTCAAGTAGCAATTACAAAAATAGATGCGCTATATCCTTCTTCGCATAAAGTAGTTGAGTATGAAAAATTATCTAAAGAAGCTAAAGATTTTATAGAAAACATAGAAGCTGAACTAGGAATTCCTGTAACATTAATAGGTACTGGAAATGAAGTTTTTGATACAATAGATCTAAGAAAAATAAAACTTAGAAAATAAATGAAAATTCTTCATTTAACATGGGAATATCCACCTAGAATTATAGGTGGCATTTCTAGACATGTTTACTACATAGCTCAAGAATTGGCAAATTTAGGTAATGAAGTATATGTTGTAACTTTAGAATTTCCTAATACCCCTTTTGAAGAACATTATAATAATGTTTATGTTTATCGAGTAAAAGTAGAGTTTCCTTCTTATGATTTTTTAACATGGGTTTACGCTTTTAATCATTTTTTTGAGAAAAAAGTAGCAATGTTGAATAAATCCTTCGATATCATTCATATTCATGACTGGTTAGTTGCTCCTGCAGGAATTTCCTTAAAATATTTTTTTAAAAAACCCTTAATTTTAACTCTACATAGCTTAGAAATAGGAAGAGTTGGTTCAATTTCTAGTCCAATATCTTTGGTAATCTCTAGTATAGAATGGTGGTCTACGTATGAAGCTAAAAAGATAATTACAACAACAAATTTTATGAAGCAAGAAATAATTAATCATTTTAAAGTTCCTGAAAATAAAATTGAAGTAATATTCAATGGCATAGATGTTAATGATTACAATATATATGTAGATAAAAATGAGGTAAAAAGAAGGTTAGGAATACCTGAACATTGTAAAATAGTCTTATTTGTTGGAAGAATAACAGAACAAAAAGGTGTTAAATACTTAATAGAAGCTTCTCCTCATGTTTTAAAAAATAATAGCAATGTAAGGTTTGTAATAGTGGGTGATGGATGGCAAATTAATGAAATTAAACAAAGAATAAATGATCTAAATTTAAATTGGGCTATTAAACTTACTGGTTATGTTGATGATTTTACTTTAAAACAAATAATAAAATCTGCAGATGTATTAGTAGCTCCATCAATATATGAACCTTTTGGAATGGTTGCATTAGAAGGTATGGCTAGCGGAATTCCTGTAATAGTTTCAAATATTGGAGGATTTAAAGAAATAGTTGAACATAATGTTGATGGAATACGTGTAAACCCTTTTAATATTCATGAACTTGCTTCAGCAATTCTTTCAATAATAAATAATGAAGATTATGCTAAATATTTAGTAAATAATGCAAGAAATAAAGTCTTAAAATTTAGCTGGAAAGAAGTTGCAAGAAGAACATTAGAAGTTTATAAATCAGTACTAGAAAATTAAATCATGAGAAGGGAAGAGCTTAAAATTGAAGAAAAAATTTTGCTTTACTTAAATTCTTCAAGAGCCTATTCTTCAAATTCTTCAAAAAGTAAATTCGAAATTGCCAATCATTTAAACATCGACTTATCATTATTAGAATTTGAGCTTAAGAAATTAAAGGATGATGGGTACATTGAATATATTAATGATAATGTTTACATAACTGGTAAAGGAATCATTCGTTTAATGAGTAGATTTAGCTAAATTTTTATTAAAAAATAAAAGTTAAAAATTATGGTTATTCCTGTTGAAGAATTAAAAAAATACATAACCTCTGCTATAGGAATAGAAGAAAATCAAATACAAGTTAACGGAATAGACCTTAGAGTAGATAAAATTTATGAAATTATTTCTTTTGGTACTCTTTTTATAGATGAAGTAAAACTTCCTTCATATAAGGAAATAATTCCTGAAAAAATTGACGATAAATATGTTTTTTTCCTACAAGAAGGTGTTTATCTTCTCGAATTCTTTGAAATAATAGAGATTCCTCCTGATGCTATAGGAATATGTTTCCCAAGGTCATCTTTGCTAAGGATGGGATGCGATATTAGAACTGCTTTATGGGATAGTGGATATAAAGGAAAGTCAAGAGCATTGTTAGTTGTCCATAAAAGAGTAGCAATTGAAAAAGGAGCACGGGTAGCTCAAATCATTTTTTTAAGAACAGAATCAAAATCTGAAAAGTTATATAAAGGAAGATATCAAAATGAAGGAATAAAATAAGCAATTTTTTACAATCTAAAAATCTTAAAATAAAAATTTATTAATTACTTACTAGAAAGTATTTCAAGATGAATATTAGAGGCATAAGCTGGCTTATAGGAGGAGCCCAAGGAACTGGAATAGAAAGGGGTGCAAGCATATTTCTGACCGCTATTGTTAGTGCTGGTTATTATGTTTTTGGTAAGAGAGAATATCATTCGAACATTATGGGAGAACATAGTTATTATTATGTAAGATTCGATTCTAAACCTGTACATTCCCATATTGAAAGATATAATATATTAGCTTCATATGATGCAGAAACAATCTTTAGACATAGCTTAGAAGGATTGACAGGTTCAGCTATAATTTATAATTCTGCTCATATAAATGTTAAAACCAAAGATATTCCTACATTAGATAAAAGAGTAAGAGAAGATATTCATAAAAGATTCAACAATGACCTTGTTTCCATATCTGATGTTTTAAAAGAAGCACAATCTTATGGTATCAAAAGCTTTCCAATAAATTATAATGAAATTTTAAATAAAGTTTCATTAAGAACAGGAGAAAAGCTTTCAGAATTAACTAGAATGAATAACGTAATAGCAGTTTCAGCTTCTCTTGCTATTTTAAAATTTGATCTAGATTTATTAAAAAAAGCTATAAATAGGGTTTTTAAAGGAAGAAAAGCTGTCGTAGAATTAAATTCTATTGTAGCTGAAGAAACGTACAATTTTGTTAATTCCTTAGGCTACCCCAATGAATTTAATATAAGAGTAAATCCAATTAATAATAATAACAAAAGACTTCTAATAAACGGTAACCAAGCTATAGCTTTAGGAAAACTTTTGGGAGGTTGCAGATTTCAAACATATTATCCTATAACTCCTGCTACCGATGAAAGCTCTTTTTTAGAAGAGCATGAAATTTTTGATGTTGAATATTATGATCCATCAAGATCAGAAAGAGAAATCTTAAAAGGAGCTGGCTCAATCGTTGTTGTAGAAACAGAAGATGAGATAGCAGCGATAACAATGGCTTCAGGTGCAGCTTTGGCTGGAGCAAGAGCTTCAACTTCAACTTCAGGCCCTGGTTTTTCTTTAATGGTTGAAGGTTTGGGTTTTGCAGGAATGAATGAAATTCCTGTTGTAATTACACATTATCAAAGGGGAGCCCCTTCTACAGGTATGCCGACTAGAACAGAGCAAGGAGATTTAAGATTTGTACTTCATGCATCGCATGGAGAATTTCCTAGAATTGTATTAGCTTCAGGAGATATAACAGAGTGTTTCTATGATGCTATAAGGTGCTTTAACTATGCTGAAAGATACCAATTACCTGTAATTCATTTAGTAGATAGATTTTTAGCTCAATCTACTGCATCCATTGAACCCTTTGATACTAAATCAATAAGAATAGATAGAGGAATAATATTTGAAGAAAAAGATTTGGAAAAATTAAAAGCTGCTGGAGAAAAATATAAACGTTTTGCTTTTAATTCTACAGGGATTTCTCCAAGAGTTTTTCTAGGAACAAAAAATGCTGTATTTTGGATTACAGGGGATGAGCATGATGAGTTTGGACATATAACAGAGGATCCAGTAATAAGAGATAAAATGATGGAGAAAAGAATGAAAAAACTTGAAATAGCAGATAAAGAAATTCCTTTAGAAGAAAAAGTTAATCACTTCTATGCTTCAGAAAATCCAGACTTAACAATTGTAAGCTGGGGTTCAACTAAAGGAGTAATATTAGATTTAATTGAAGAATTATCAAAGGAAGGCTATAAAATAGAATTTTTACAAATAAGATTAATGTTACCATTTCCTTCAAGCTATGTAGAAAAAGTTTTAAACGGTAAAAAATGGGTATGTGTAGAGAACAATTATTCAGGACAACTTGCAGGATTAATAAGAGAAAAAACAGGATTAAAACCAAATAATTTAATAGTTAAATATAATGGAAGACAAATATCTTTAGATGAAATTTATATAGCTGTTAAATCAATATTGGAAGGTAGATCAAGTTATAGGGTGGTGTTGAGAGGTGGAGCTTAAACTAACAGATTATAGAACTGAGGTACATGCAAACTGGTGTCCAGGATGCGGAGACTATGGTATACTAAGTTCTATACAGCAAGCATTATATGAGCTAAAACTTGATCCTAGCAATGTAGCTATATTTTCAGGAATAGGATGCAGTGCAAAAACTCCTCATTATATTAATGCATACGGAATACATACTTTACATGGCAGAGCTTTACCTTATGCAGTAGGTGCTAAATTAGCTAATCCAGATCTTACTGTTCTAGTTGTGCTCGGTGACGGTGATGGTTTAGGAATAGGCGCAGGTCATTTTGTTAATACAGGAAGGAGGAATGTTGATATAACTGTAATATTATATGATAATGGAGTTTATGGATTAACTAAAGGTCAGGCTTCGCCAACTTTGAAATTGGGTCTAAAGACAAAATCTCTACCAAAACCAAATATTAATCAAGCAGTAAATCCAATACTTTTAGCTTTTGCTTCAGGATATACATTCATAGCAAGAGGTTATGCGTATGACGTGCCTCATTTAAAAAATTTAATTAAAGAAGCTATAAATCATAAAGGCTTAGCTTTGGTTCATGTTTTACAACCATGTCCTGTATATAACGATATAAATACAAAAGAATGGTATTCTACTAGATTATATAAATTAGAACAGGAAGGTTATGAATGTGTAATAACAAATGAAACAAGCGAAGAAGAATATTTAAGAAAAATATCATTGCTAATTAAAAAAGCTAATGAATGGGGTAATAGAATACCTATAGGTATATTTTATAGAGATTTAAGATATACTACTTATGAAGAAAGAATCGAATCAAGAATTCCTGCTTATAGATTAAATCCTCCTGCAAAGCAAAAAATATGCGATGCTTATGGAAGACCTTTAACAAATATAGATAAAATTTTAGAGGAATTTTTAGTTTAATCTATTTTAAAAATTTTTTTAACTAGTAATAAACCTTCATATAATCTGTCTATATCTTCATAAGAGTTATAAATGTAAAAACTCGCTCTTGCCATTGCTGGAACATTAAATCTTTTCATTACCAGTTTAGCACAATGATGTCCTGCTCTTATTTGTATTCCTTCTTGATCTAAAATTGTTGCCACATCATGGGCATGAACATCTTTGATATTAAATGAAATAACTCCTCCTCTAATCTCGCTATTCTTTGGACCATAAATTGTTAACCCTTTAATTTCTTGTAATTTATCCAAAGCATATTCAACCAAAAGTTTTTCATGTTCCCTTACTTTATCCATACCAATTTTTGTTAAATATCTTATAGCTTCACCTAAAGCTATTCCTCCTTCAACATTAGGAGTACCAGCTTCATATTTCCAAGGTAAATCGTTCCATGTCGAATAATAATAATCTACTTCTTTTATCATTTCTCCTCCCGTTAAAAATGGCTCCATTTCTTCAAGAATTTCTTTTTTAGCATATAAAACACCTATTCCCATTGGGCCTAGCATTTTATGTCCAGAAAAGGCTAAAAAATCACAATCAATTTCTCTTACATTTACTGGCATATGAGGTACAGATTGTGCTCCATCAATTAAAACTAGTGCTCCAGCTTCATGAGCCATTTTTGTTAATTCTTTAACAGGATTTATTGTTCCTAAAGTATTTGAAACATGTGTAAAGGCGAAAATCTTTAAAGGTTTATCTATTTTATAAAAATCATTTGAATCTAATAAGCCTTCATCAGTTATTCCTATGTATTCCAATTTCGCTTCTTTTTCTTTTGAAAGGATCTGCCATGGAACTATATTGCTATGATGTTCCATTTGAGTTATTAATATTCTATCTCCCTTTACTACATTTTTTCTCCCCCATGCATAAGCAACAAGATTTATTGCTTCTGTAGCATTTCTTACAAAGAGAATTTCTTCATAACTTTTAGCGTTTATAAATCTAGCGACTTCTTTTCTACTTTCTTCGTAAGCTAGAGTAGCTTCTTCAGCTAATGTATATACTCCACGATGAACATTTGCACAATAATTTTTATAAAAATTTTCTATAGCCTTTATTACTTGTATTGGCTTTTGGGATGTAGCAGTGCTATCCAAATAAACCAAATCCTTATTGTTTATTTTTCTCTGAAAAATAGGAAAATCTTCTTTAATTTTTTTAACATCAAAAACTTCTTGAATTTTTAGCATTCTAAAATAATACTTTTCATCATTTATTTAAGTGTTACTTTTTATTATTTTTAATATGAGTAAATTAGAAGAGGGTCAAATAGCTCCAGATTTTGAAGCATTATCATTGTTAAGAGGGAAAGTTAGTCTAAGAGATCTAATAAAGGATAAAAAGTACTTAGTATTGTATTTTTATCCAAAGGATGATACAATGGGTTGTACAAAAGAAGCCTGTAGCTTTAGAGATTATTTCCATAACATTAAAGAGTTAAATGCTGAAGTTGTAGGTGTGAGTCTCGATGATATAGAATCGCATAAAAAGTTTGCCCAAAAATATAATTTGCCATTCGATTTGATCTATGATGAAGATGGAAAAATTTCTGAAAAGTATGGTGTTCTTAAAAGCATATTTGGTAAAAAGTTCGCATCGCGTGTTACCTTTATAATCAATAATGAAGGAAAAATAGTTAAAATATTTAGAAAAGTTAATGCTGCTGAACATGGTAAGGAAGTTTATGAATTTCTAAAGAATTTAGAAACAAATAAATGATTTATGAAGAAATTTATCAAAAAATAAATAAAAAAATAAAAGAATTAGAAAATAAATATAAATCATTAAAAATAAAAAATGAAATTATAGAAGAAGAATTAAAAGAACTTAAAAACATAGAAAAATTTATAAAAAATAAAAATGTTTTAATAAAATTTTATAGAAAGTTGATAGATAAGAAATTAAAAACAAAAGAATTTTCATTCTTATCCCAACATTTTGATTTAAGTTATGAAGAAATGCTTCCTGAGAAGAGAGCAAGTTATGAAGATTTTAAGTTATTTTTGGAAACTAAGAAATATAATGTGTTACCATGGGATGAATTTTTGGAACCATGGAGAAATTATTATTTAACCTTGAATGAAATTATGGAAAAAGACAAAGAAGCAGAATTAAAATTTAAATTAATTGAATATTATCTCTCTCATCTTAAGTGACTTAAATTTTTTATTTTTAATTAAATTAAAACAAAAATGTTAACTTTTGTTTAAGGTATATTTTCCATAAAAATTTTATGGAAAAAATGAATTAAGATTTAATTAACCATAAAGTTAGTTTTTCAAATAAAGGAATTTTCACCAATTTTTATGAAGAGATCAATTTTATATTACAAAAGAAAGAAAGGTAAATAGGTGCAGGGCAAACCTATAACCAGGTTTGTCTTGTACCTATGTATTGGATATAAGCAACACCGGGGGCTTCCATAGGTCGCCCCCGCCTATGGAAGGTGTTGTTTATATCCAATACATAGGTACAAGACAAGCTTGGTTATGGGCTTAAATGCACCATTCTAAAATAGTTCTTTTCTCATTTCTTTGATGTAATTCAAATATTCTTTAAATTCCAACTTTTTAATTGAAACTTTATCAACATGGATTATATAAATATAATTAATCTTGGCGTTTCTTAACTCCTCTAGTGTTATTGGAGGTGCTTTGTAATACCTATCTAAAACATCTTTTATATTTTTCATATATTCTTCTCTCCGTTCATCAGGGTCTAGCGCAAAAATTTCAGGAATTTGTAACAAATGAAAAGGAGGAATTGCTAAAGAAAAAATATCAGCATACTTTGAATATCTTGCTATTTTACTTATTTCTCTTGCATATCTATATGTTACAGGATCTGTAGAATATTCAGGTGGGACAAATCCTGTTTCTACTTCAATTATTTCTTTTTTGTTTTCATAATAAACAATTAAATCAACTGTTAGATTATTTATTTCCTTTTCAATTTCAATTTCTTTGTTTTCTTTTATTAAATTCAATGCTAACACTAGTTCCATCATAGTGTGATTGGACTTTAAGAGCTGCCTAAGATATAAATCTATTACTCTATCAACAATACCTTTAAATAATTTTCTCTGTTTTTCATCCAAATTTTTACTTTCTCTTTGATAAAAGTCTTCTAACTCTAACAAAAACTTATTCATAAAACTATAAATAAAAATAAATAAATTTAACTACAATAGAAATCTTTCTATTTCTTATAAATTTGTTGGATTGGAAAGGAGTTAGGGATAAACTAACGTTACAGTAATTTTAGAGTTTACTTGACCTGCAACAAGAATTATTAACTTATATTTGCCAGCAGGCAAATTGACTGTAAATGAATCTCCTACGCTTGGATCTAATTTAACCCATTTTGTAGAATGGTTTCTCCAATTATCAAGATTTACTATATGGATTGCTATTACTTTAATTTTTCCATTTAAACTTTTAATCGTCACGCTCCATTGTCCATCGTTTTGTGTGGTAATATTTTCGCGATATTTTTCTATTCTCTTTGATAAACTAATTGTAATATCTTTTTCATTTAGTTGTGGTGTTTGAGCTTTAATAATCTGATTGCCTACATTATATATTGCTATTACAGATATTGCAACTAATATTACTATTAAACTCGTAGCTAAAATAGTCTTATTCCTTTGCATAAATTAATAATTTTTTACTTATAATATAAAATTTGATTTCTTGAACGTTTATGCAAATGTTTTGAATATAAAAGCCGGGTGAGGGATTCGAACCCCCGTGATGCGGCTCTGCAGGCCGCCGCATAGCCACTCTGCCAACCCGGCTCCAATAAAAATTTATTTAAAATGATTTTTAAATTTATTTCATTATTTCTCTTATTTCTTTAATTGTAGCGTTTGTCCTTATGCCTTTAGGAGAAAAATGTGTTCTGCTTACTTTAAAACCTAAATTTTTCAATCTTTCAATAACAGTTGATACTTTTGGGCTTGAAACTTTCAGCTTACTACTTATAACATCTAAATTATAATAAAATGGTGGCAAATTATCCTCTTCGATCAATACCGAACATAAATCACTTACTTCTTTTATTCCAAAATTTATCATTCCTCTTGCTATTTCTTTATCTATAAAGCTTCCTAACCATAAAGGACCAGCTATTTCGATTTTATTTCCACATAAAGGACAATTTCTATCAAAATTTGGTTTTATGCTAGCATAAGAGTCTCTCCATAAACAATTAAAACAATATAATAAGTAACCAATTTTATCTAAAATTTCATCTGTTTTCCTAGAACTAACATAATATCTTAAATAAACCCGCATGTAGTGCATTGTTGAATGAGCTAATACAGGTTCCAAAGCCACCTCATTTATTGCAGCATTTTTTATAGCTGCCCCGATTAATATTCTTAATCCTACCTCATTCATAAATTCATTTCTCAAAGGAATAGCCATGTATTTTCTAATACATGCTTTTATTGCTACACCGCATAAAGCAGCGGTATCTGTAGCCGTTATTGCTAAATAACCCTTATGTGCTAAAGCTCTTGTTGCAGATTGTATAAAAGGCATAGGGGAGCCATAAGGATCAATATCTATGAAATCGAATCTGCTTCCTTTCTTAGCATTTTCACTTAATAATAAATTAGCATCTTTGCAAAAGACTTGTGCATCTTTTTCAATTTTATTTAGTTCCAAATTTTTCATAATATTATCATAGGCTATAGGTAGCACATCATTAATTGTTATCCTTTCTATTGTATTAGTTTCTAAAAAGTATCTTATAGCTCTAATACCTGTGGCAGCTAATGGTTCACAAACTTTTAATTTTCTTTTCATTAGCTTACCTATTTCAGCTAAAAAAGCAACTCCAACATCTCTTGATAACTTAGCTAGAGGATTATAAAAAACATTCTCGAAAACGTATATTTTTGCTTTTCCTTCTTCAAATATTTTCATATAATATGTATTGTATTTCTAAATTATGATTGTTTGCGGTATTGATGAAGCTGGTCGAGGGCCAATTATAGGACCTATGGTTATCGCAGGTGTAAGCTTTAAAGAAGAAGTTCTTTTAAAGTTAGCAAAAATAGGAGTGAGGGATTCTAAAACTTTATCTCCTACTAAACGTGAGGAACTATATTATAGAATCAAAGATTTGGCTGAAAATTATCATATAGTAAAAATTTCTCCTGCAGAAATAGACAATGCCATTTTTTCTGGTTTAAAATTAACTAAACTTGAAGCCAAATATATAGCTGAAATAATGAAGAAAGTTGAAGCAGAAATTTATTATATAGATTCTCCTCAAAATAATCCAAACTCCTTTTTAAAAGTATTGAACAAATTTACTGATATAAAAAATGTTGTTTGTGAAATAAAAGCTGATAAAAAATATGTACAAGTTTCAGCAGCTTCAATTTTAGCAAAAGTAGAAAGAGATAAAGAAATAAGAAAAATGTACGAAAAATATGGAAACTTCGGTTCAGGTTATACTTCAGATAAAAGAACGATTAATTTCCTTAAAGAAAAAATATCGAAAGGGGAAATACCTGAGGAAGTGAGAAAGAGCTGGAAAACATATAGAAAGCTTATTGAGGAAAATAGTTTATTTAAATTTAGTGCTGATTATTGATTATGAACTAAACTTTGTTATCTTGAAAATTATATTCTTTTAAAGATTTTTTAATTGCATTTAAGAGAATAAACTTGGTTAATAGCTAGCTAAGACTAAAGCATGATCTACGTCGTATGGTTCTAAATTTAATGTTTGAATTATATTAAATCCGCTTTTTTTCAGTTCATCTATTTCCATTTGGAATGTTATATCTGGTTTTCTGGTTACATCTATACTCATTGCTTTAATTATAAAAAGAATTTTCCCTCCTTTTTTTAAATAAAATTCACTATTAGCTATTACAACAGCAGCTTGTTGAGGCTGGGCTATATCTGTGTAAATCACATCGACTTCATCAACTATATTATAATAAGACTTAGGCTTTCTGGCATCTGCCAATATAGGTATTATATTTTTTCTATGCTGAGCACATTTTATAAGAAATTCTCTCATAACTCTAGGAGCTATATCTACAGCATAAACTATTCCTTTCCCTCCTACAATATCTGAAACATGACTTACAGTTGTTCCTGTAGCAGAACCTAAATATAATACTTTTGTAGAAGGCTTAATTGGTAATTCTTTGAGACCATTTAAAATTGCTCCTGCAAGTTTACTTCTATAAGGATTCCAAAGTCTATATTCAACATCCATATAATTTATTAACCTTTCATCATAAACTTTTATTCCTGGAGCAAGGTTTTTTGTTGCTAAAGATTTGCTTCCATCTTCTAAATATGCCCAATATACTTCTTCAAATTTTTCATGTGGTCTTATCATTGTTTATTTTATGTTTTCTTTTTCTTTTTAATTTTAGGCGGTTCTGCGTATAGTTTCTTTATCATTTCTACTCTTTTATCTATATCTCTTCTAAGAATATCTCTTATATCCTTTTGACTAAAATAATCTGCTCTTGCAGCGATAGATATTTTGTTTGCTAATAATCTTGCTATTTTTCCTCTTTGCCATTTAGGAGCGCTATGAACTAAAGGATGCTGAAAGAGTATACCATGTTTTGGAGGCTTTGTACCGTATTTTAAATGTTTAAATAAAGCTTTTTCTGCACCTAAAACTTGAATTGTACTAGCAGGTAAACTTGCCAACTCTTTTAAGCCGCCGCTTTTAGCAATAAGTCTAGCCCCTATGGTAGCTCCTGTAATTGATTCAAGATTTGGTGCTACTTCTTTCATAAGTTCTTCCAAATATTTTTCTAACTTTCTATTTTCCTCATAAAGATACTTTATTTTTTCAGCAAACATTCTTATCATATTTAAATCTTTCTCATCAAAATCTGCTCCTGCTGATGTAATTGAAGTCTCTATTATTTTTTTAGAAACTTTTTCAGAAAATCCTAATTTAGTTAAAATTTCTTCATTTAAATTGAATCTATTAGGTTCCTTTGTTATTAAGTCAACAAATTTTTCATTATCTTTTAAAATGCCATATAATTCTGGAAAATACAAACCATACCATTCTACCAGTCTTCCTACTAATATATTAATTGTTTTGTTTAATTCGTCAATTCCTTCAATTACTTGAATTATTATTCTATCTCTTCTTTGTTGTTGTTCTTTTATTCTTATTTTTGTTATTTCTATAGAGAAACTTCTGATTAAATTATAATACTCTTCTTCACTTAGCTTCTTTTCTTTTATCAGATACTCCTTAGCTTTTTTTTGCAGAGAATTTATTATTTTTGGTTCTTCAATAAGTTTGACTTTGTATTTATTTTTTTCCAATACATTGAATATTTTATCATCAACAATTTTCAGCTCCGTTTTTTTATCAAATTGACCAACAAATGATTTCAAATTTTCTGTAAATTCTCCTCTATCTAATTTTAAATTTTCTTCTATTGCTTCCTCAAAGGACAAATTTTTATAACTCTTTACATTACCTTTTTCATCTATAGCTAAATATCCTAAGGCAGTAAATACTAAGTACACTATAATCTTTAGTTTTTTATAAATTAAAAATTATCTTGTTAAAATGAAATCCTAATTCTTTAGTAGTAGCAAATCAGTTTAATTTTTAAATAGTTCCTGTTAAATTATAATATTGTATGCCATCCCACGGTAGTTTAACTAAAGCTGGTAAAGTAAGAATGGCTACTCCTAAGATTCCTCCCAAGCCTAAAACAAGTCCCTTTCCTAGAAAACATATAAGAGCTAAATATTATAAGCGTATAATTTATCCTCAGTTAGCTGCCCAAGCTGTACCTGTTCAAGAGAAAATATAATCTTTTAGGTTTTACTTTTTATTTTAAAATTAATGCTGGAAGGTTATACTGGAAAAGTTAGGGAAATATTAGAAAAATCTAACATAGATATTGGCGATTTAATTCTTATTAAAGATAATGATATGATTTATGAAGGATTATTGATGCCTAGATATGAGATATTTGATCCTAATTATATAACAATTAAACTTAGTAATGGTTACAATATCGGTATTAGATATAAACCTGACTTGGAGATCAAATTAATTAGTAAATATTCAAAAAGTGAAGTAGAAGTTGTAAAAGCTGAACAAGAAGAAACAAAAAAGAAAATAACAATATCTTTCATTGGTACAGGAGGTACAATATTAAGTAAGATAGATTATAAAACAGGTGCTGTAAAGCCTTCTTTTAATGTAGAAGATTTAATAAAATTGGTAGAAGAATATCGTGAAGAACTTAAAATAAATATGATTGAACTTTTCAAAATTTTTAGTGAAGATATTACTGTTTATCATTGGGAAAAGTTATCCGAAACAATATATAACGAATTTAAAAATGGTTCTCAAGGAATAGTAGTTGCTCATGGAACAGATACTTTAGGATATACAGCAGCTGCTTTAAGTTTTTCTTTGCAAAATCTTCCTCATCCTGTAGTTTTGGTAGGTGCCCAAAGAAGTCTTGATAGGCCTTCTTCAGATGCGGCATTAAATTTAAAACATTCTTTACTTTTTTCGTATAAATCTAAATATAGTGGTGTATATGTAGTAATGCATTCAACAACCTCTGATAGTTATTGTTATGCTTATCGCGGAACTAGGGTTAGGAAGATGCATACAAGTGCTAGAGATGCTTTTAAATCTATAAACGCTTATCCTGTAGCAAAAATATTTGATAATGAAATAGTTTATATAGATACAGAAGGGCTTTTAGAGAGAAATCCCAATCGTAATATAGAAATGTTTAATAAATTTGAAGAAAGAGTATTTCCTTTAAAGGTATTTCCTTCGATGAATGATGAAATAATTTATTTTTTAATTGAAAAAGGATATAAAGGAATTTTAATTGAAGGCACAGGACTAGGTCACGTTCCTTTCAGAATAATTGAAGCTATAAAGTATGCTATAGAAAAGGGTTTATTGGTAGCAATGTCTTCGCAGTGTTTATATGGAAGAGTAAATATGCAAGTTTATGAAAAAGGAAGATTATTATTAAAAGCAGGAGTTATTGGAACAGAAGATATGTTTCCTGAGACAGCCTTGGTTAAGATGATGTGGAGCTTAGGTAATGCTAAAGATCTAGAATCTGCTAAGGAATTATTCTTGAAAAATATAGCCGGTGAGATTTCTCAGCGAACAACATGAATAAAAATTATAAAGAACTTGGATTAAAGGTTGGTCTTGAAATTCATCAACAACTTGATACAAAATATAAATTATTCTGTTCTTGTAAAAATAAGCTAGAAGAAGAATTTTTATATGAAGTTGTAAGAAAACTTAGACCTACAGAAAGTGAGCTAGGAGAAATTGATCCTGCTGCTTTAATGGAATTTAAAAGAAACAGGTATTATGTTTATCAAGTAGTTAAAGAGGCAAGCTGCTTAGTTGAACTAGATGAAGAACCTCCTCATAATATAAATGAGGAAGCTATTGAAATAGCAATAATGTGTGCCTTGCTTTTGAATAGTAAAATCTTAGATGAGATACATGTTATGAGAAAAGAAGTAATTGATGGTAGCAATACTACAGGTTTTCAAAGAACAGCTCTTTTAGCTTTAGGAGGCTTTATTTATGACGGAAAAGAAAAAATAGGTATACAATCTATAACTATTGAAGAGGATGCTTCGAGGAAAATTTATGAAGATAATGAAAAGGTTGTTTATCGCTTAGATAGACAAGGTGTACCTTTAATAGAAATAGCAACAAATCCAGATATTTCAGATCCTGAACAAGCTAAAAGAGTAGCTTATAAAATAGGTTTAATTTTAAGAAGTACTGGTAGAGTAAAAAGAGGTTTAGGAACAATTAGGCAAGACATAAATTTATCTATAAAACAAGGTAGCAAAGTTGAAATAAAAGGTGTACAGGAACTTGGATTGATACCAAAAGTAATAGAGTATGAGGTCTTAAGGCAAATTAAATTATTAGAACTTAAAAAGATATTAAATGAAAATAGAATTCCTAAATCAAAATTAGAATACTATGATATTACTGAATTGTTGTATAATACTTCAAGCAAAATAATTAAAAGTAAAATAGATAAAGGAGGAAAAGTATTTTTGCTTCCTTTAAAGCATATGCATGGCCTTTTAAAATTTGAAATAAATCCAAATAGACGTTTTGCTTCTGAATTAGCAGACTATGTAAGAGCATGGACATCATTGGAAGGAATAATTCATAGTGATGAACTTCCTTCTTACGGTATATCTGAACATGAGGTCGAATTAATGTATTCATTTGCAAAATTAGAAAAAGGTAAAGATGCTTTTATAATTGTAGCTGGAGAAGAAGGAAAATGCAAAGAAGCAATTAAAGTTCTGGTAGACAGAATAAATTATGCTTTTGAAGGTATACCTGAAGAAACAAGGGTTGCGCATGTTGATGGTACTACTAGATATGCTAGGCCAAGGCCAGGAGCTGCAAGAATGTATCCTGAAACAGATATTCCGCCTTATATAATAACTCAAGAATTAATTGATAAAATAAAACAAAGGTTGCCTTCTACTATTGAAGATAGATTAATATTTTTACAAAAGAATTACGGCTTAAATCCCCAGTTGGCTCAAGAATTAATTGATTCGCAATTTGAAGATATATTTGAAAAGGCTGTACAAATAGGAATAAAACCCTCTTTAGCTGCTACTGTTATTACCCAGTTAGTTAAATATTTAAAAAGAAGTGGAATTAACATTGATAATCTTACTGATAAACATTTTCTTGAGATTTTTACAGCCTTAAAAGAAGGTAAAATAACTAAAGAAGCTATTGAACCTATTTTAAAGTTTTTCGCCCAAAATCCGAATGTAAGTATAGATCATGCCATTAAAGAGTTAGGATTGGAAATTTTGGATCGTAGCCAAATAGAAAAGATTGTAGAAAATGTAATAAAAGAAAGATACAATGACTTAATTAAGGATAAAAATAAAGCTTTTGATTTGGCTATGAAAATTATAATGAGCAATGTTAGAGGAAAAGCTGATGCATCCTTAGTTGCTGAAATTTTAAAAAATAAAATAAGTAGTATTTTAGGTGCCTAATTCCCAGCTTTTTAAATAATTAGCTTGTTCCTCTGTTAGAGTATCAATCTCTATATTCATTGTTTTAAGTTTTAATAAAGCTACTTGTTTATCTATTTCATAAGGAACTTTATGAACTTTAACTTCCAAATCTCTTCCTTTTTCTTTTAAATATTTTACAGATAAAGCTTGTAAGGAAAATGAAAGATCCATGACATCTGAAGGATGACCTTCGGCGCAAACCAAATTAACAAGTCTTCCTTCAGCGAGTAAATAAAGTTTTTTACCATTAATCAAAGTATATTCTGTTACATATTCTCTAACTTTTCTCTCAGATACCGCTATTGATTTTAAATCAGGTAAGGAAATTTCAACGTTAAAATGTCCAGTATTTGCAAGTATTGCACCATCTTTCATTTTTAACATGTGTTCTTTTCTTATTACATTTATATTACCTGTTGCAGTTATGAATATATCTCCTTCTTTAGCAGCTTCTTCTAATTTCATTACCCTATATCCTTCCATCACTGCTTCAAGAGCTTTTATTGGATCAACTTCTGTAACTATCACATTTGCACCCATTCCTTTTGCTCTTAAAGCTAAACCTTTACCTACCCAACCATAACCTGCAATTACTATTGTTTTTCCTGCTAATAATGCAGAAGTGGCTCTAATAATTCCATCTAACGTACTTTGACCAGTTCCATACCTATTATCAAAAAGATATTTTGTATAAGCATCATTAACGCTTATTATTGGGTATTTTAAAACGTTATTTGCTTCCATAGATTTTAATCTTATAACACCTGTGGTTGTTTCCTCTGTTCCACCTATAGCTTTGATATTTTTTTTATGAGCTAAAACAGTCAAATCTGCACCATCATCCATTGTAATATCTGGATTTATTTCAAGGATCTTTTCTAAACACCAATAATATTCTTCTTCTGTTTCTCCTCTCCATGCAAAAACATGAATGCCTCTTTTAACTAAAGCGGCTGCTACATGATCTTGGGTGGATAAAGGATTAGAACCAGCTAAATAAACTTCGGCTCCTCCTGCTTTTAAAACTTGAACTAAAACTCCTGTTTCTTTTGTAACATGTAAACATGCAGCTATTTTTAAATTTTTTAAAGGTTTTTCTTTTTCAAAATTTTCTTTAATTAGTCTTAACACGGACATTCTTGTTTCAGCCCAATCTAAATCTTGTTCTCCTTTATCATAAATATAAATATCCTTGACCTTATATTCCATAAAAATTGTTAAAAATGTAAAGAATAAAAAAATTATTTTAATATTTTGGAACAGTATGTTTGTATATTTCTCTTTCAATAATGAAGGAAACTAAGAATGCTGTTATAAATAATAGTATAGATATTAATATTGGATTAAATAGTGTAAAAGTAGATGTGTAAACGTTAAATGGAAATATGGTTAAAATTGTAGGACCTAAGTAATAGGCATCTTGTAATATTGAAAACAATACTGCCAAACTTCCTCCCATTGCAAATGTAAAACCTAATGCTCCTATTTTCTTTTGTAATGTAACTCCTATTAATACGAATATTAGTATCCAGATTATTGCGTTTGTAATGTATAAGGTATAGTCCATTTGTTAAATACTTTCAAAACATCCATTTAAAAAGCTGAATTTGATGGTAAATTTAAAGATTTTCTTTATTTTATCATTAAGTTTTTATCATTTTTTCAATTAGATCTATTATACTTACAGCAGGATTAATTCCTGTTGCCCTTTGAAAGCCATGCCATAATGGTGAAGCATTAACTTCTAAAACATAGTATTCGTTATTTTCTTCTGCTATATCTATGCCGCTATAATATAATCCTAGTTCTTTATTTATCGTTATAGATAATTCTTCTAATTCTTTAGGTACTTCTATCTTAGCTTCTTTGGCTCCTTGATAAATGTTTGTTTTCCAGTAGCTTGATTCTCTTGCTATTCCTCCTATAATTTTATCTCCGACAACAAAAATTCTTAAATCTCTACCAGGTTTGTTTATATATTTTTGCAAATAAAGCGTGTATCCTTTCTCTTTAAGTTGAGATATCAATCTAAAACCAATATCTGGGTCTTCAGCTAAAAAGCTTCCAATTCCTCGTGAACCTATAAGAGGTTTAATTACACACTTTTTATTTCTTTTAATAAATTCATAAGCCAAGAATTCATTTTCTGTAATTAGTGTTTCAGGTACTTTTATTTTTTTTGAAGCCAAAATACTTAAAGAAACAAATTTATTTCTTGCTTTCATAAAAGCATCTATAGGGTTTACTACAAGCTTACCCATTTTTTCTATATGATGTAATAAATTTGTTCTGTATTCCAATTTTTCAGCGCTTAATGAAGTACCAATGCTTCTTAAAATAAAAAAATCAATTTTATTTATCGGTTTACCACCGTAGGTAACAATAACATTTCCATTTTTAATTTCACAAGCAAATTTATCTATATTTAAATAATAAGCATGATAATTCCTTCTTTTCATCTCTTTTAAAAAGCATAAGCTTGTATATGAAGGGGTAGATTCGCTTCCAATAACTGCACCGTACATATTAGTTTAATGAAAACACGTTTAAATAAGTTTTTTTATACCAATTAAATATGTCTCATCATCGATTTCCCATTCCTTTACCAAATCTCCTTTGATTTCTTCCTTTGGCTTAAATTCTATACTTAAACCCTGTGTTTCTGCTAATATGTAATTTACTTGTGTTTTTAACATTTCCTCCTCCTCTTTTGAAGGTGTATTAATATAAATTGAGATTTTATCTGTAATTTTTAAATCCAAAATTTTTCTCATCACCTGTATTCTTCTTATAATTTCTCTTGCTAAACTTTCGCTTTCCAACTCTATTGTAGTAGTAAAATCTGTAAATAAAATTCCATATTTAGTTTCAATATAAGAAAATTCGTCTTTAACATTTTCAGTAACGATCAACATTTCAGAATTTATTTTTACAGGACCAGAACTTATGCTAATTTCTACTTCACCTTTTTCTTTTAGCTCTTTTAATATTTTCTTTGGATCTGAACTTTGGATAACCTTTTCTACTTCTTTTATTTTATCTTTAAGAATTGGTCCTGCTTTAGCATAATTCAATTTTATAATATAAATCATAAACGTTTCTTTTGCTTCTTCTTCGCTCATAATTTCCAATTCTTTAACGTTTAATTGATCTTTTAACATCTTTGAATAACTTTGTATTATATTTATTATTTCTTTATTGTTTGTAGCAAAGATCATTCTTTTTACTGGCTTTCTAATCTTTATTCCTTTTTTCATTCTTAAAGCAAATGAGCTGGAAACAATTTCTCTTATTATTTCCATTTCATTCAATATTTTCATATTTGCTTCTTTATAGGAAGGCCAAGATAAAAGATGAATACTTTCTACTTTGTATAATTCTTTGGCAAAAAATTGATAAATATATTCAGTTATAAATGGTGCATATGGACTCAATAAGATTAAACTTTCAAACAATGCTTTAAATAAAGCATAATATGCTGCATTTTTGCTTGGGTCCTCTTTTTCAATCCAAACCCTTCTTCTTATTATTCTTATATACCATCTACTAATATCATTAACAATAAAGTCTAGCAATGCCTTTAAACCTATAAAATTGGATAATTTTTCAAAACTTTCTGTAACATTTTTCTTTATTTCTTCCAACTTTTCTAGTAACCATATATCTTCTAATTCTAAGTAATTGAAATCTTTAAACTCTAATGGATTAAACTTATCTAAACTCATGTATAAAGAAGCAAAATAATAAGTATTCCATACTATATTAAGCATTTTAAATACTTCTTGTAACCCTCTAAGAGAAAACTTTAGGTCTTCCCATGTAGTATTCATTAATTCGTAAACTCTTAACGCATCTCTACCGTATTTAGGAATGACTTCCTCTGGATTAATCACGTTTCCTAAACTTTTATGCATTGCTCTACCTGTTTCATCTAAAGACCAGCCATGCATAATTACTCTTTTATAAGGTGCTTTTCCAAAAGTTATAACGGAAGTAACCAATAATGTATAAAACCATCCTCTTGTTTGATCTAAACCTTCTATTATAAGATCTGCTGGGAATAATCTTTCGAAATTTTCAGATTTTGAAGGATAATTTAAACTTGCCCATGATGCTGCGCCAGAATCACCCCATACGTCTAAAACATCGGGTATTCTTTTTGCTATGCTTCCGCATTTATTGCATTTAATTTCAATGTTGTCTATCCAAGGTCTGTGCAAATCAATATTCTTAGGGTCGATTAAGCTAATAGAATTTGCAATAAGTTCTTGCAGTGAACCAATTACGATTATGTTTTTACATTGCGAACATATCCAGATCGGAAGTGGAATTCCCCAGTATCTTTGTCTTGATATAGCCCATTCATGAGCTCCTCTAAGCCATGGTAAAAACCTATTTTCTAAAGCAAAGTTTGGCACCCATTCTGTTTTGGTGACTTCCTCTATTAATTTTTCTTTAATTTTAGGAACATCTATGAACCATTGTTCTGATAATCTCAGTATTAAAGGAGTCTTGCATCTCCAGCAGTGGGGATATCTGTGGGATATTTTTCCTACGTAGAATACAGCATTAAGCTTCTTCAAATCTTCAATTATTTTTTCATTTGCATCAAAAATATACAAGCCTTTATATCTTTCTACTTCTTCCGTAAATCTACCGTTATTATCTACTGGAGATAATATAGGTAAATTATACCTTTGGCCTAAATCGAAATCCTCTTTTCCATGCCCTGGAGCATTATGAACTAATCCTGTACCTTCTAACATACTTACATATTCTTCACTAAGTATTACTTTATGTTCAATCTCTCTTTGTATTTTTAAATATTCAGAAAGAGGATTAATGTAAATTTTTCCATCAAGTTCTTTTCCAGAAATTTCTTTTAAAACAGTTAACTTTATACCTGTTTCTTTTTCAACTTCTTCTTTTCTTTTCTTTGCTAAGATTACTTTTTCATTATTCGGTGTAAGAGCATAAATATATGTTTCATTAGGGTTAACAGATACTGCTACATTTGAAGGTAAGGTCCACGGTGTAGTAGTCCATACTAGTAAGTAAGCATCTTCATCTTTAAGCTTAAATTTAACATATAATGAAGGATCTTCTTTTATTCTATATTCATCTGTCACTTCATATCCTGCTAAAACAGTCTCGCATCTAGGGCACCAATGTACTACTTGAACTCCTTTGTAAAGCAATCCTTTCTCGTAAGCTTTTTTTATGAAGAACCAAACACCCTCAATATAGTCATTGGTTATTGTCATATATGGATGATCCCAATCCATCAAAACACCAAGGTTTTTAAATTGAGTTTCTTGAATCTTTAGATTTTTTAAAGCATATTCACGGCATTGATTTATAAAATTACCTATACCGTAATTTTCGATATCCTTCTTTGTTTTAAAGTTCAGCTTTTGTTCTACCTGAACCTCGATAGGTAATCCATGCATATCATAACCTGGAACATCCCAAACATCATAGCCTTTCATTCTGTAAAATCGTAAATAAGAATCCTTTATTATTTTATTCCAAGCAGTGCCTACATGTATAGGATTTGTAACATAAGGAGGACCGTCTAAAAAGTAGAACTTTTCTTTTCCTTTATTCTTTTCTTTTATTTTTTTGTAAATTTCATTGCTTTCCCAAAACTTAAAGACTTCTTCTTCAATTTTATTTGGTTCATAATTTTTTGGTAATTCCTTTATCATAATTGTTAATAAATCTAATTAAGAATTTTAAATAAAAATTTGGTTGTGAAAATTAAAGAAAAAGGTAAAAGGTATGAAAGAGAGTTGGTAGAATTGCTTAAAAAGTATGGATGGAATAGCAGAAGAATTCCTGCCAGTTTTTTAGATGTGATAGCTACCAAAAATGATAGAATTGCAGTATTTGAAGTAAAGTTTACGCAAGGTAAAAGAGTAAAAATTCCAAAAGAGCAGATTGCTAATCTATATGATTGGCTTTCCTTTTTTTCATTTTATCCAAGAAAAGAAGCTATATTAGCTGTAAAATTTAAAAGGAAAGGTTGGAAGTTTATTAATGTTAAAGAAATAAAAGATTATAGTATAAGTAGCGATATAATTAGTACGTGGTTACCATGGGAATGAAACCCTCTATAAATATAGTTTACTCGATAAATGATATCCAAGTAATAAATAGTATAGTAGAAGCGATAAAGGAAGTTTATGGCTTTGATGTTTCTATGGAATATGATGATTTAAACATTGACTTTGCATATAATAGCTTAAGAAAACAATATGATGCATTGAAGATTCTATTCAATTATAGATATCCGTCAGATAAGAATGTATTAACTTTACTAGTTATAGGTGGTGATATTTACGTTTCTCCTTTAAATTTCTGTTTTGGTTTAGCTATAGATAAAATAGCGATAATTTCAACTTTTAGACTGCAGACTTCAAATCGTGAACTTTTTTTATCAAGATGTAAAAAAGAAGCTATACATGAAATAGGTCATATGTTAGGATTATCTCATTGTAGAAATTCTTATTGTGTAATGTTCTTTAGTAATTCTATTTTAGATACAGATAGGAAAGATTATAAAATATGTAATTCTTGTAAAAGCAAATTAAAAATTAAGATCATTTAGCAAAGAGAGAAGTTAATACTAATAATATGTTTGATTTTCTCTCCCTCATTCTTCTGTAAATATAACCAATCCATTCTTCTCCATAGGGAATATATTCTTCTACTCTGAATTTGTAGTTTAGTAAATATCTTTTTATATCATTTCTTACTCCTCTTAAAAATGCATAAGTAGGATTTTTTGCATATATTTTGTTCAATTTTATGCTTTCATATATTAGTTTTTCGTCATGCGTAGCTATAGTAAATTTATTGGAATTTTTATAAAGAATTTCCATCAGTTTTAAAAAATTTTTATTTATTTCACTTTTTTTCTTATACGCTATTGATTCTGGCTCATTATAGGCTCCTTTAACTAACCTTATTTCTCCTTCATGTTTTAGGATTTTATTAACATCGTTTAAACTCCTTTTTAAATATGCTTGTATAGCTATTCCTAAATTTCTATAAATATCTAAACCTTTTAAGTAAATTTCTATTGTTTTTGAAGTATACTTCGAGCTTTCCATATCCAGCCATACCTTTATATTATATTTTTTAGCTTCTTTTAATAATATACTCAAATTATCTTCACATATTTTTTCATTTATATATAACCCAATTTGAGTTAATTTTACAGAAATTGATGAATCTAAATTATATTTTTTTATAAATTTTAATAATAAAATATATTCTTTTAAATTTCTTTTAACTTTATCTAAATCTTTGATATCCTCACCTAAATAATTTAAAATAACTCCCATTCCTTTTTCATTAGCATATCTTGTTGCATTAATGGCATCAATTATAGAAGAACCTCCTATCCATCTTTTAACTAAAGGAGCGAATAAATTAGTAATCTTCATCTAACATAGAAATGAAAAAAATTATTATTATAAATTATTGATTTAGAAATAATTGAAGCAATGAGGATAGCTGTTTTAGTAAAAATTATTAAAAAACTAAATTTTAAAGACGGAATGTTAAAACAAGAGAAAGTTATCAATCCTTATGATATAAGGGGAATAATTGAAGCATATTTATTGGTTAGAAAGTTTGGTGGAGAAACTTTCGTGATAAGCATATGTGAAGAAAAAGAAGATATTGAAATTCTTAAACAAGTATATGAATGGGGAGTAGATAATTTAATTGTAGCTTATGATGCATTGTTTAAGGAATTGGATACTCTTGCCAAATCTAAATTAATTTCAGCAATAATTAAGAAAATACCAAAATCTTTAGATATAATTTTATTTAGCCAATATTCCCTAGACAATACGGATGGTGTATTAAGCTTGTTTGTGGCTGAAAAATTAAATTTACCTCATTTATATGGAGTGCGGAGATTTTGGGTAGAAGATAGCAAAGTTGTATCTGAGACATTTACCAATAATGAGATAATCTATAATGAAGTTAGAATGCCAGTGGTAGTAGCACTTGAACCTGCTATAATAGATTTTTCAAAATATAAATTTACAATCTCTAGCAAGAAATCTTTGCTTATTTGGGACTCCAAATTTCTTGGTTTGAAACCTGAAGAATTGAAACCAAAAGTTAAATTAATAGGGAAGAATATTTTAATAGAACAAAGGAATGTACAGACAATTCTTGGGAGAAATTATAAAGAAATAGCAGCTAAACTAGCTATGATTATTAATAAAATAAAATGAAGGTAGCTTGTTTTTCATCCTATAAGGAAAGGCTGAAGTACCTTATAGCAAAAGCAAATAAAATTAGTAATGCTGAAATTCATTGCATTATTTTTAATTATTACTATAACAAAGAAGATATAGAAGAAATTTCAAAAACAAATATTAAAAAGCTTGTTCTTCTAACAAATATTCTTTTTATGAAATATGATTATGAAGCTTTTGAATTAGGATTAACTGAGTATTTTAAGAAATATAAACCTGACTTAATAATAACGACTTCTTTAAAAAATGATATTGAAGTTTGTGCAAGGCTTGCTTCAAAATTGGATATACCATTTTTAAATCACTGTTTGGACTTTAACGTATCTGAAAGTAAGGTAATAATCAAAAAATATTCGTATGAAGGTCTTTTTATATTGGAGTATGAAACACAATTTCCTGTTATTATTTCATTAATTCCTGAAGAAAAGTATGAAATTACTGAAGGAAAAGTTAAAGAGTTTGAAGAAAGTATAGTAAAAGTAAATACTTCTAGAGTTTTAGTTCGTGATATTATTAAACAAGAAACAAAGTTTGAGGAGCTAAAAAATTCAAAAGTAATAATAGCTATAGGAGAAGAAATAAGAGACAAAAAATTGTTACCAAAGTTTGAGAAGCTAGCCAAAATTTTGAACGGGAAATTAACAAGTAGTAAATTTGCTACATTAAAGAATGGCTGGTTTAAAGAATGGATCGGTTTTTCAGGCGTCAATTCTTCTTTTGATTTAATAATAAACTTTGGTGTAAACGAAATTTTAGATTTTGTTGCTCCTTTAGTAAATTCAAAAAACGTTATAACTATTACTTCAAATCCAGATAATGAGGTTAGTAATTTTAGTCATTATGTAGTTTTAGCCAATCCTAATAAATTATTAGATGCGCTAATTAAAGAATTGGAAACAAAAAAATAAAGTTTAATCTTTGTAAGGAATAAATTCTTTTCCTAAGATTTCTCTTCCTATAATTATTTTCATAATATTTGTGGTTCCTTCCGCTCCTAAATAGTATGAAAGTACACCTCTTAAACCTATTTCTAATCCAAGTTCTTTAGTATAACCTAAAGCACCATGCCACTTCATTACTTCTAAAACGGTATTTAAAGCTACTTGAGGCAGAAGCATTTTACTCATAGCTGAAAATTTTACAACCTCCTTCCATTCAACCTCTTTTTTCATAAATTTATCTACAAGCCAAGCTGCTTTATAAACTAATAATTTTGATGCCTCGATCATTGTATATAATTCAGTTAAGGGAAATTGTATGCCTTCGTATTTTGCTATAGGTTTTCCAAAGGCTATTCTATTTTTAATATATTCTATTCCTTGTTCAAGAACGCTTTCAGCCATACCTAAGCATGATGCAGCTACCAAAATTCTTGCTAATGTAAAACCTTCCATTGCATAATAAAATCCCTCATTCAAATTTCCTAGGATATATTTCTCTTCCACTTCACTATCTTTAAATCTTAATAATGCAGTAGAAATTCCCGTTCTACCCATATTTTCTAAATAGCTGACTTCTACATTTTTCATTATTTTAATAGGTAAGAAAAATAGGGAGATTCCTTTATGTTTTAATTCAGGATTTGTTTTAACTAAAGTAATTAGTCCACCATCGCTTTCTAGAATTTCTCTTACGCCGCTTATGTAAATTTTTTCACCATTTATAACATAGTGATTTTCTTTTTTAATTGCAGTAGTTTTTATTGAAGCTACATCTGATCCTCCTGTAGGTTCTGTTGAACATATTCCTATAAAAGCTTCCCCTTTGACTAGTTTTGGTATAATTTCTTCTTTTATTTCTTCCTTAGCATATTTCTCAAATATGTAACCCCATGCGGTATTAACGAGATAAAAGACTGCTGTAGCTAAACTTATATCATTTCTTCCTATTTCTTCAGCTACAATTGTTGCATTTATAAAAGAAGCTTCTGAACCGCCATATTTTTGTGAATTTAAAATACCTAAGAATCCTTGCTTGGCCATTTTCTTAATGAAATCTTTAGGTATGCAACTTTGTTGATCTATTTTTCTATAAATAGGTTTTAGTTCACTTTCAAAGAATCTTCTTGCAACATCTCTAAATATTTTCTCTTCTTCTGAAAATTCAAAATCCATTAAAATTAAATCAAAATTATTATTCTTATATTTTCATATTTATTTTAAAGTATGCATCAAAGAAAGTTTTATGTAGCAACAGAAGAAGAGATACTAAGCGGAAAAGTAACAGATATTTATTATATTAGAACTTATTTGGTGCTTAAAGAAAAAAATAAACTAGAAACAAATGTAACCATGGATGTCCATGCATACAGTTTTCCTAAAAATTATAACTGGGCAGTCTTTTGTGGTCTAAAAGAAGTAATTAATTTGTTTTTGGGAAAGAAGGTTGATGTTTATGCAATGGATGAGGGAACAATTTTTAGATTATATGAACCAGTATTAAGTATAACAGGTCCTTATGCAGAATTCGGAATTTATGAACCTGTAATAGATGGAATATTAAGACATAATACAAGTATAGCTACCAAAGCTGCTAGATGTAAGAAATTAGCTATGGACAAGATGTTAGTTTTCTTTGGTATTAGGTCTATTCATCCAGCAATAGCTCCTATGGCTGATAGAGCATCTTATATTGGTGGCTGTGATGCAGTATCAGGTGTTTTAGGGGCTGAACTTTTAGGAATAAATCCCGTTGGAACAATGCCACATGAATTAACTTTGATTTTTGATGATGTTAAAGATGCATGGATTGCTTTTGATGAAGTTTTGCCTAAAGAAATACCTAGAATAATGTTATGTGATACAATGTATGATGAAAGAACAGAAGTTTGGTTGGCTAGCAAAGTATTAGGTGAAAAACTGTATGGTATTAGAATAGATACTCCTAGTTCAAGGAAAGGAGATATAAGAAAAATATTACAAGAAATTAGATGGATTTTAGATATGAATGGTTTAAAACATGTTAAGATAGTTCTTAGCAGTGGAGTTGATGAAGAAACAATTATAAATACGAGAGATTTAGTTGATATATATGGTATAGGTACAGCTATTGCTTTTCCACCATCAATAGATCTAGCTTTTGATATAGTTGAAAAAGAAGGAAAACCTTATTCAAAAAGAGGTAAAATGCCTGGAAGAAAGCAGGTATATCGTTGTAAAAATTGTTTTAATGATGTAATACTTTTATTCAATTCGCCAAAACCTGAAAAATGTGGAATATGTGGAGGAGAAATGTTTCCTTTATTAAAAAAGTATATAGAAAATGGAAAATTAATAAAAGAATTAAAAAGTGATCAAGAAATAAAAAAATATGTTTTAGAACAGCTTAAGAAGATTCAGATTTAATCTTATTATTTTTAATCATATCCACGAATATTTTCCATACTCTTTTTACATTGACATGTCCTATATAAAAACCACGTTTCTCTAATTTTTTGCTCACATCTTTACATAGTTCAAAAGGCATTATTTTTTTATTTTTATATTTTTCTGAATTAATAACTTCCAAAATTGCTTTTTCTATATCATCGCGAAAAGGATACCCTTTTCTGCTCATGGAGTATTAATATTTTTTATACTTTTAAATTTTTCTAGAATATTAATTTAAAAACCAAAAGATTTAAATACTTTTGATATTTTGTTTATTAAAAATTAATTCTTTTTTAAATTTCTAAAGTTAGATTTAAGATGAATAAGTTGGATCTAAGTTCTTAATTATTTTTGGAATGTATTTAATTAAATCCCTTGCTATAATCTGATTTCCATATTCTTCGGTAGCCATTTCTCCAGCTTTACCATTTATGTAAGCTGCAGCAACAGCACTTTCAAATAATCTTTTACTTTTTGCCAACAAAGCTGCACATAAACCAGTAAGAACATCTCCAGTTCCTCCAACAGTCATAGCTTGAGTACCTGTTTTATTCAATTTTACTCTTTCACCATCACTTATTATGTCTATATGACCTTTTAACAAAATTACTATTCCTAACTTTTTACTTTCTTCCTTAACTATAAGACTTCTTTCTTCAATTTTATTATAGAATGGCAAATCTTTTCCTGTTAAAATTTTAAACTCTCCTGCATGAGGAGTATATATTGCTTTAATACCATTAGGCTTTTTTGCGACTTCTGTTTTAAGAGCATCTGCATCCACAACTAAATATTTGTTTAATTCTTTTGCTAATTTAAATACTTCTTCTACTCCTTCTTCTACTCCTTGTCCTAATCCAGGGCCAATAGCTATAACATCAGATTTCTCGATGAATTTTTTGAACGAATCAACAGAATTTTTAGTTAATCTTTCTTCTTCATAAGGTATAACTATTAATTCTGGTGCAATTGCTCTTATAGGATTTGCAATCTTTTCAGGTACAGCTAAGTATACTAAATCAACGCCACTTCTTGATGCAGCCAAAGCACTAAATGTAGGAGCGCCATGATAAATTTTTGAACCTCCAATTATTAAAACAACACCATTTTCACCTTTTCTTGAATAAGGATTTCTTTTTTTAAATATAACTTTTGCATCACCTATACCTGCATATATTTCAGCTTCAGGCGGAATGCCTATGTTAGCTTCAATAATCTTCATTTTGTCAGCGAATTTTGCAAGTCCTTTTTTCATTTTATGCATTGTAATAACAACATCACATTTGACATATTCTGAGAAATCTCCTGTAGTAGGATCAACTCCTGTAGGTATATCTATCGATAATTTAAAGCAATTTGCTTCATTTATTATCTTTACCAATCTTGATATTTCTGGTCTCAATTTTCCTTTAATTCCTGTTCCAATTAACGCATCGATTATTACATTAGCATTTTTAATTATTTCTCTAATTTCTTCATCGCTTAAGTTAGTTGCTGAAAGAATTTCTATGCTTCTATCCATTTTCTTTAAAATTTTAAAGTTCTCCTTTGCTTCTTCAGTTTTTATATCTTCTTCTCTATGTGATAATATAATTGTTACTTTTCCTCCAAGAGAAGCTATATGTCTTGCTGCAACAAAGCCATCTCCTGCTTTGTTTCCAGTTCCTGCAAATATTACGACTTTTTTTATAAGGTTTAAATTTTTCAAATAATTAGCTATATTTGCTCCAGCATTTTCCATCATTAATCTTCTTGATACGCCTAATTCTTCAGCATTTTCTTCAATTATGTTCATTTCTTCTAAAGTTAACATACCTAATGATAATATGCTAAACTTTATATTATAGCGTTAAATATTCATAATATGCCAACATGCCCAAAATGCGGTCAAGAAGCAGATAAACCAATTAAAAGCTGGACTCTTGCACCAAAAGGTAAAAAACCTTTAAACATAGGCTTATTTAAATGTCCAAACGGTCATTATTTTAGAAAAGCAATTGTTTAAAAAAATTATTTTTTATATTTATTTAAAATACTCTTAGCAGTAACAAGAATGCTATTATTAAACCATAAATTACTAAAGCTTCTGAAAGACCTAAAATTATAAAGCTCCAAGCTCTCATTGCAGGTTTTTCAGCTACCGCTGCTATAGAAGCTGCACCTGAGTATCCAATGGCTATTCCAGCCCCAATTGCTGTTAATCCAACAGCTAAAGCAGCTCCTACTAATCTTAAACCTTCTTCTAATTCGCCTCCTTGTGCACTTACGAAAGGTATTGTTATAAAGAATAGTATTGTTGCTAGAGTTAGGAAAGTAGTTTTGCCCATATTTATTTTAATGCTTCTTCCAATTCTTTAAATATTTTTTCTTTTATTTCGGTTATTTTTTTCTCTATTTCTTGATAATATTGTTGTTTTTCTTCTGCTATTTTTTTCAAGAGCTCATCAAATTTTTCTTTTATTTTATCTTCCATATTTTGCCCTTCTTTCTAATACAGCTTTTATTTTTTTAAGTCTTACAAAATCTTCTCTTTCTCTTTCTTCTAAAGTAGCCATTATATTATAAATTGCTCTTTCATAATTTGGTATAATTATATGCTTTAATGCATTAACTTGTCTTTGAGTTTTTTTGAGCTCTTCAGCTAATTTATAGATCGCATTTTCTTTTTCTGCACAGCTAATTAATAACGGTATTATTTCTTGAAATTTTTTTAATGCCCTATCTAAAGAACTTGGTGTACCTATAAAACCATAAGGAATTGTTCCTTTTTCAAAATTAACAGTAAATCGAGGAATTTTAACACCCATTAAGTTTTCCTCTTTTATTTTTACTTCTGCAGTATATGGAGTTACTGTTATTAATGAATTTAAATTTATATTGCTTTCGCTCATATATGCTTCATACAATGCATAATAAGCATCATAAAGCGGTTCATATATTTTCTTTTTTTCCTCCGTTACTTCATCTATTAGCTTATCTAATTCGTGTAAAATAACTTCCCTTTTATCTTCTAAAATTTTTTTAACTTTTTTTGCAAAAGCTAAACTTCTTTTTAATCTTATTAATGTTATTTTTGTAGGTAATATTTTCCTTTCGAATGATGACATTACGTTTTCCTTTTATAATATTGTTTTATATGCTTTTCTTTTATTCTTGTTAACTCTGATTCTGGTAACATTGATAAAACTTCCCAGGCTAAATCTAAAGTTTTCCATATATCTCTGTTTTCATAATAAGATTGAGCTAAGAATTTCCTTTCAAAGGCTTCACCATATCTTAAATAAAGTAAATCTGTCGGTGTTAAGCTACTTTCACCTACTATTAAAGCTAATGCTCTTAGTTCTTGTGCTCTTGCATATGCAGCATATAATTGACTTGCCACTTCAGGATGATCACTTCTGGTCTTTCCTTCACCTATTCCATCTCTCATTAATCTGCTTAAGCTCATTAATACATTTATTGGAGGATATATTCCAACTCTATATAAATCTCTGCTTAAAACAATCTGTCCTTCTGTAATATAAGCTGTTAAATCAGGTATAGGATGACTTATATCATCGTTTGGCATTGTAAGAATAGGCATTTGGGTTATACTTCCTTTTTTACCTTTTATTCTACCAGCTCTTTCATATATTGTAGCTAAATCTGTATATAAATAACCGGGATATCCTTTTCTTCCAGGCACTTCTTCCCTTGCTGCACTAATTTCTCTTAAAGCTTCTCCGTAATTTGTCATATCTGTAAGAATTACTAATACATGCATATCCTTTTCAAAAGCTAAATATTCAGCTAAAGTTAAAGCTATTCTTGGTGTTATTATTCTTTCGAATGCAGGATCGTCTGCTAAGTTTAAAAATAATGCACTTCTCTTTATTGCACCTGTTTCTTCCAAACTTTTTTTGAAAAATGCTGCCTCATCATGCTGTACCCCTATTGCTGCGAATATTACAGCAAATTCTTCTTCTTGACCAACGACAGTTGCTTGTCTAGCTATTTGTGCAGCTAGCATGTTATGAGGAAGACCTGCACCTGAAAATATTGGTAGTTTCTGTCCTCTTATTAATGTATTCATCCCGTCTATTGCTGAAATTCCTGTTTGAATAAAGTTTGTAGGATAATCTCTTCTCTCAGGATTTATTGGAGCACCATTTATATCTAAGTAATCTCTTGGAATAGGAGGAGGTAAACCATCTATGCATCTTCCTAAACCATCGAAAACTCTTCCCAGCATATCTTCGGTAACAGGCAATTCAAATGTTTTTCCTAAGAATTTAGCCTTTGTTCCTTTTGGAGACAATCCTGTTGTTCCTTCAAAAACTTGTACGATAGCTAAACCAAAACCTACTTCTAACACTTTACCTAATCTTGTTTCTCCTGTAGGGGTTTCAATTTCAACTAATTCATCATAAGCTACATTGGAAACATTTTCTATCACCATTAAAGGACCTTTTATGTCTCTTACTGAATAATATTCTATTGATGTTGTTTTATACATTTTAACTACTTAATATTTTATTAAAATTATCTAATATTTCTTGATGCAATTTATCTAATTCTTCTGTTTTATCATTTGGTATAGTGTATCTACATCTCATTAGCTTTACTATTACTGGCATTGTTCTTATCTTTGTTAATGGAACATTTTTTTCTAAAGCTATTTTTGCATTTTCATAAAAATCAACAAATAATTTTAGCATTTTGTATTGCTTTTCAACGCTGCAATAACTGTCTACAGGATCAAAAGCGTTTTGCTGTAAAAATCCTTCCCTTATCATTCTAGCAACGTCTAATACTAATTTTTCATTATCAGGAAGAGCTTCAGGACCTAATAGTTTAACAATTTCTTTTAATTCATCTTCTTTTTGAAGTATTTCTTGAATTTTTCTTCTTAATATTAGCCAATCTTTACCTACAAATTTCTCCCACCATTTTGCTACGGAATCTACGTATAATGAATAACTTATGATCCAATTTATAGCAGGATAATGTCTTGAATAGGCTAAAGCGCTATCCAATCCCCAGAAAGTTCTTACAAACCTTAAAGTATGAACTGTAACGGGTTCGGAGAAATCTCCTCCTGGAGGAGAAACTGCTCCAATAACAGTTACTGAACCAACTCTTCTATCTTTTCCTAATGTAACAACTCTTCCAGCTCTTTCATAAAATTCTGCAAGTCTAGATGCTAAATAGGGCGGAAATCCCTCTTCTGCAGGCATTTCCTCTAACCTTCCGCTTATTTCTCTTAAAGCTTCAGCCCATCTACTTGTTGAATCTGCTACTAATACAACATCATAGCCCATATCTCTATAATATTCTGCAATAGTTATACCTGTGTAAATGCTTGCTTCTCTTGCAGAAATTGGCATGTTGCTTGTATTTGCTATCAAAATTGTTCTTTCCATCAGAGGTCTACCGCTATAAGGATCTGTTAATTCTGGGAATTTCACCAATACCTCAGCCATTTCGTTCCCTCTTTCTCCACAACCAATATATATCACTACTTTTGCATCACACCAAGCAGCAATTTGATGCAACATTACTGTCTTTCCAGTTCCAAATCCACCTGGTATTGCCGCAGTCCCTCCTTTTGCTATTGGAAACAAAGTATCAATCACTCTTTGACCTGTAATTAAAGGTACCTCAGGTTCAAGTCTTTCTTTATAAGGTCTAGGCTTTCTAACAGGCCACCTTTGGTACAAGTTTAAAACATATTTATTTTCATTTTTGGTTACCTCAGCTATAGTATCTGTAACATAATATTCTCCTTCCTTAACTATATAAGAAATCTTCCCTTCTATACCTATTGGAACCATTATCGCATGCTTAATCAAAGGAGTTTCTTGGACAAAACCAATTATATCTCCTGCAGTAACTTCCTCGCCAATCTTTGCTTTTGGTTCAAAAAACCATTTTTTATCAGTAGGTAACGGATCTGCTACTACTCCTCTCTTAACAAAGTAACCTACTTTTAAAGCTATAATATCAAGTGGCCTTTGTACACCATCATAAGTTCTTCCGATTATTCCTGGTCCTAGTGTTACGGATAATGGTTCACCAGTTCTAAATACAGGTTCACCAGGTCTTAGTCCACTGGTATTTTCGTATACTTGAATTACTGCCTTATCTCCAGATACAGCAATAGCTTCCCCTATTAGTCTATCATTACCTACATAAACTACTTCATACATTTTAATTCCTTCCAACCCTTCTGCTTTTACTGCTGGACCACTTATCCAACTTATTCTTCCAGCTTTACTCATTTCATTCACCTATCAAAATTTTACCTAATTCTTTTCTTATATAATCTTTTAATCTATTAAGTCTTGCTTCTATTGTGTTATTTAAAATTATTGTCTTTTCTTTATTTGTTGCAATAATTCCTCCGTATTTACTAGGATTACTCTTTATAATTTCGAAAGTTTTTTTAGGAATTTTTTTCTGTAAATATTTCATTACAAAATCATAGTCTTCTTCATTACAAAAGATAACAATCTCTTCTCCTATTGCTTCTATTGCTTCATCAACGTATTTTTCAAGAGCCTTATTATAAAGTTGTATATTCTTTTCATTCTTTATTTTTAATAATGCTTCGTTTATTATTTTATCAATATAATTATTAATTAAATTCAGTTTTGCATTTTTATTCTCCATTTCAGCTAATGTTATTATTATATTTTTAGAATATTCGATCTTTCTTTTTGTTTCTTCATTAATTTCATTCATCTTAGCAAGAGTTTCCTCGTAAATTTTATTTATTATTTTTTTAACCTGCTGATACCATTCATCATATTCTTTTTCAACTTCTTTTTTGGTTTTTTCGTTTATTTCTTCAATCATATTTTTTAAGCTTTCCATATTTTAAACACCAAGTATTTGTCTTAATATTTTTCTGTAATCAATAACTTTTTTAGGAGAGTCTAAAGAGGGAACCTCATATATTATAGGTATGCTTATTTTTCTTTTTATTTCATTTATTTCCTCTTGTATTTTTTCAGCTAATTGATCATGTATAAATATTATAGCTGTTTGTTTTTCCTCAATTAATTTTTTTATTACTTTTCTAGCTTCATTTGGATTTTCAGTAACTATTCCTTCGACTCCTGTTAAAACAAAACCACTAATAAAGACCTCATTTCCGATCGCTACAATTTTCATTAATATTTATTTTGATGGTTTTTTTGATATTTTTTATCATGAAACTTGTTTTTCTAGTAAACAGTATTCTTTGGTTGATTTACACTTGAAGAATTTTCAAACTATGTTTTTATTGCCTACGAGAATTTTACATACATCTATAATAAAATAAAACTCTCCTCTTTAGGACTGGATGAAGTCAAGCATAGAAAATTAATATACTAGAAAATGAAAATTTTGAATGAAATGGGAGTAGAAAAATTAAACAAAGCCTACATTATAACTTCAAAATCAAATTTAGATAAGCTCATTAGTAAGTTAATTGACTTTGAATATTTTCATGTGATTGAAGAAAAAGAAGAAAAAACAGAATATAGTTCATATTTGATACAAAATTTAAGTAAGTTTTCTTCTGAGATGGATAGTTTATTAAGCGAATTAAATATTAAAAAAGAATTTGGGGTTTTTGATTATTTATTATCTAAAGAAAAATATAAAAAGAATCTTTATGAATTCGCTACAATTGAAGATTTTTTAAATTTTTCAAAGCAGAAAATTAATTTTCTTAAAAATACTTTTATGCCTTATATTGAAGAAAAAAGGAGAAAAATAAAAGAGATAGTTGATAAAGAATCTTTAAGAGAGTATTTAACATATTTGCAGAAAATTAAAATACCTCTAGCAAAGTATCTTGCAATTAAGAATTTTCTTATTACTTTAGTTATAACTACTGAGAAATCATTAATTGAATTGCAGAAGACACTTCCTTCTGAAGTATTCATTGTGAGTGAAAAGGTAGCTGAAGATAAATATGTTACATTATTAATAGCTAAACCTTTGCTACAAGAAAAATTAAATAGAATATTGGGAAGTTTGGATATAAGAGTAATTAATGTAAAAGAATTTTATGGGCTAAATATCGAGGAATATTTAGACAAATTAAATGTAGAAATAAATGAATTGAAGAAAAAAATAGATGAAATTTCAGCCTTTATTGATAAAGCAATTAAAGAAAAGTATAATGAATTATTGGAAGTATATGAGTTAATTTATTTACAATATTTAAACACTTTAAATTTAAAGTTCTCTAAGGTTACAAAGTATTTCATAATTATTGAAGGATATATTCCTGCAAGAATGAAATCTCAATTTTCTTCTTATTTAAAGGATTTAGCTTATGTAGAATATGATGAACTAAATAAAAATGAAATTAATAACGCTCCTTCTTTAATATTAAATAAACCTATAATTAACACGTTTGAATTGATAACCAACATGCACGGTAAAGCAAGATATAATGAAATTGACCCAACACCCTTCATTTTCTTCTTTTTCTCACTTTTTTATGGATACATGTTTGCTGATGTTGGAGGAGGATTAATATTGTTATTACTCGGTATTCTTTTGTACATTAAAACTTTGGGTAATTTAAAACGATGGGGAATTTTAATTATGTGCTTGGGTATTTCTAGCATAATTTTTGGACTTATTTATGGTGAATTTTTCGGTTTTGGTATTCCCTTTATTAAATATGAACCAATATTGGAAATGCTAAATCATAGAACAAAGGAAATGAATGCTGCTACGATCTTATTCGTAATTCAACTTAGTTTAATAATCGGAGTAATTCATATCGCATTAGGAATGTTTATTAGATTTGTAAATGGTATAATTGCCAAAAATTATGAAGATATATTAGGTGGAATAGCTTATTTAACTTTTTACCTTTCTAGCGTATTTTTCATGTATGGTCTAATCTCAGTCGGTTTTAACTTTAACAATTTTGCATACGGTTCAAGCTTAATTTTAGGAATTCCTGCTCACATATATTCTAAAGTTTTCTCGAGTTTGGCTCTTTTTGGATTAATTTTAGTATTTTCATTTAAATATTTAGCTCATAGACTTGAACACGGAGCTAATGTAAAGCTTAAAAGTTATTTGGGTGAAGGAGCTATAGAAGTATTTGATGCAATAACAAGATTGCTTTCAAATACGATTAGCTATGTACGATTAGCCATATTGGTAATAGTTCATACTGCATTATTGTTAAATTTAAACCTTGTGACCAATCTTTATCTTGGTAATCCAATAATTACTACCATCATTGTTGCAGTTGCTCTTATATTTGGAAATATAGGTATAATTGTAATGGAAGGTTTTATAGTATTTATTCAAGCATTAAGATTGCACTTATATGAATGGTTTACTAAGTTTTATTATGGTGATGGAAAGGAATTTAGAAAGTTTCTAAAAGAAGGAAATTATACTCGAATAACTTATAAATGAAACAATTAGCTTTATAAAATTAGTAATTTGTAAATTTCGCTTGGCTTTATTCCATTTTTTATACCAAACATAATAGTTATTAAATTTTGCACTTCAATTTCCTTAAGTTTAATGAAGGCTATTACAACATCTAAATTATTAGAACCTGTTAAAAATTTAGATTGAGAAATTTTGTATAGGTAAACCTTAAATTGTTTTTCTAATCTAGGTAAATCCTCTCTTGTCTTAACTTCCTCAGTTATTAATTGAGAATATTTTGTGCTTTTTAAAATTTGAAAGCAATTTTCTATTTCCTCACTTGCAATGAGGCTATTTAATATTTCCTCTGAAATGAAGAATACTTTTGGAATGATGACTTCTCTTTGAAAAGTGATATCTAAACCCAAATATTTTGATCTTAAGATAGCTAAAATGTTATAAAAGTCTATTTCTGTACCTACTATATCCCTACAAGCTCTAGCATCTTGTAAATTAATTTTATTTAAAGAGGAAACAAGATTATTTATGAATAATTTATCGAAATAAATATCAAAGATGTTTAAATTCTTTTTTTCTCTATATAAATTATAAGCTTCTTGAATTGTTTTTCCAAATTCATATTTACTTAAAGTTGATATTGCGTCTTCTAAAGTTGCTTCTTCTAGAACTTTAATAATCATATCTCTTCTGCCTAAAAAAGCTTCGGCATCCAGGATTATAGAATTATAAAGTTCAGAATATGTCTTTTTTAAAGCTTTTCCTTTAAGAACCACTTTTAGGTTATGCAATAAATATTTATAAAAGTAAGCTAAAATTATTGGTGAGTAGTTCGATGCTATTATAATTTCAGTAAAGTGTCTTATCAAATTTCTTCTTAATGCATGTTCAATATCTATTAACCTAAAATCTGGAGGTATTTCAGATATTTCTTTTTTATAATCAGTGGACTTAAGTATATCTAATGCGTCGTTTATTGTTTTTTGTTCAATTAACCCTTCTAGTATTTCTTTAGTTATGAGATAGCCTTTCTTTACTTTAGCCCTCGTTGCGGCATATAAACTATTCATAATAATATTTCAAGAACAATCTTTATTCCTTCTTCTATTTTGCTTTCTATTATCTGTTTCATTTTTTCTATTTCTTTCTCTCCTTCTTTTTTAATTAATTCAGCTTTCTTTCTTGCTTCTTCTTCTTCCTTTTTTACTAAAAGTTTACTTTCTTCAATAAATTCGTTGATAATTTTTTCTGATAAATTCTTAGCTTTTCTTTCCGCTTCTTCTGCTAACTTTAACTTTGTTTCTTCTACATATGATTTCACTTTCTCTATTTCTCTTTCATATTTTTCCAATATTTCTATTATAGATGAAATCTTACCCATTATGGTTAATTTTTAAAGATAAAATTTAAATCCTTTTATTAATATTTTTTAAACGTTATGGGTGGAAAAGGAAAGAAAGGTATTGCTCAAATAGCTAAAAGACAGGAAAGAGAAATGAGAAAGGCTCAACAACAAAAGAAACCACAAACTGCTGAAAAGAAGGAGCAAAAAACAAAGGTAACTTTAACCGTTGTGGACACAACTATACTTAATAACATAAGAAATGAAATTAAAACTATGCCATATATTTCTTCATGGTCTATTAGTAGCAAGTATGGAATTACCATGGGTGAAGCTAAAAGATTATTACAGCTACTTGAAAAAGAAGGTTTGATAAAATATGCTTATAAGCATTCGAGAAATCCCATATTTACTGCAGCTTAAATTTTATAGTTAAAACGTAAATTTTGTAGGGAATGATGGTATTTTCTTTGATTAATCAAGGAATCGTAACATACAGAAATAATATACTAAATATGGTAGTATTGCCTTATGAATTCTTCAAATAATAATTTTTCTATTCTTTAAAATAATCAATAAACTTCCTTTGCTTTTTATAATCATTAACAAGTTTATCTGTTGCAGTTATTGTTCCTAGTTCCCTATCCCATATTATTAGACCTTCTTCAACTAACTTTTTTAATATTGGGTCTATTTCCTTAATTTTATCGCTAAAATCCAACCTTAAACGTAATTCACCTACACTATAATATCTTGCTATGTATTCTTTAACCTTATCTATATATTGTAGTTGAGGTTTCTCTATTTTTACTTCTTCTTTAATTTCTTCAAGTTTCTTTTCTTTTACTTCTTCTTTAATTTCCTTTATTTCTATTCTTTCAGGAAGCGGAAATAAAGGTTCTGAGTGAGCCCATCTTCCACTTTGAATTATTAATCCTTTTTCGTCCAATTCGCCTATAATTGTGCTTAAAACTAATTTATTAATATTTTTACTTTTACTCCACTCTACTATCTCATTTATAGTTAAAGTTTTTTTAATTCTGAGAAGTTCTAAGAGAGATTGAGCTAAAGGACTAATATTATCATTCATTATGAATAAGATAATAAAATAAATTTTTAATAAAAATATTATTTTGGTGGATAGCAAAGAAAAGCAAAGAGAAAAATTAATTCAAGAACTTTTTAATTTGGTGCAAGATGCTAAAACTAATTTCCACTATTATGTTTCTAGAGGTTACTTAAATAGTGAAGGAATAAAAATTAAAATGCAAATAATTAAAAAATATCTTGAATTACAAAACGAAAAATCGGTGCTTAAATATTTAAATAAAAATCGTGAGGAAGACCTTATTAAACTTATAAATATAATTGAAAAGATACTTTAGTAATAATAGGGCTTTTTTACTGGTGGAATAGTATAAAGGTAAATCTTATGAGTTCTTCCAGAATCATAAATTTCTTCAACTTTTGTAGGCACCCAACCAGGTATTTCAAAATCATGACTTACTACTCTGCTTCCAGGCTTCAGTTCTTTTTCTAATTTAGGTCTCAACTTTTCATTTACACTAGTTAATAAATATAATGTAACTACATCAGCTTCTTTCAAAGGATACTCAAATAAGTCACCATGGATTATTTGAACTTTATTTTCTAAATTATATCTCTTAATTTTTTCTTCAATACTTTTAACAAAATCACTACGTATTTCTACACCAATGCATTTCCCTGCATTAAATTCTAATGCACCAATGAATAAAATTCTACCATCTCCAGCTCCTAAATCAACAAGCACTTCTTTTTCCTTTAAACCTGCTAATTTAAGCATTTTTCTTACCACATTTTCTGGTGTAGGAACAAAGGGCACCTCAGGTATATAGCTTCTTCCCATATAAGATTATTTTTAATTCTAAATGATTTAAATTTTTAGAATACTTTATTATCCTTAATTATTTACATAAAAATGAAAGCCTAGTCTTTCAGATTGAGAATGTAAAGATTCAAATGTTAAAAAGATTTTTTTAACATAACAGTAACATTTCTCCCCAGCTCGAACTAGAACATAATGGGTCTGTGAAGAAGCATCCCGCATAAGCAAACTTTTTATTTTTAATGCAGTATTCCTTGTTAATTTTAAAATTTAGGTACCAAAATAAATGAGTTTCTCTTAGTCAATTACTGTCTCTTAAATGCGAGATGTGGCTACGAATCAATGAATAGAACAATGAAACTCTTTGAAAAGGAACCCTTGACCTTTTTAAGGTATAGCGTAAGTTGGGTCAGATAGATTTAAATAGTATGCTAAAGATATAAATTATCATGACTTTCAGTGCAGCCTTTATGCGAAGTATGCAAGAATGGGTTGAAGAACAAAAAAGAATTTTAGAATTAGCTAAGAAAAGTATGGATAGTTTTAAAGATGCTGATAGATTAGCTTTATTAATAGCAGCTAGGACTGCATGTCAACATATAAGTAGAACAATAAAAGGATTTGAAAATTGGTTAAATAATCCTGCTATAACTACTGTTATGCCTCAGAGTATGCTAAAGGAAATTCAAGAAAAAATATGGAAAATAATGATTGAATTAATCGAATTTGATGCCAAACACACAAGTGATTTCTTAAATTATATTAAAGATAAAGAAAAAATATCTACAATTCCTTCATTATTATTAAGGGAAGAGAGAGAAGAAAGAACACCTCCTTATTCTTTATAAATAATTTATTTCTTTTTTATAAAGAAAAAGACAAAGATACCTAAGAAAATTAAACCTAGTAATAACGCAATATCTCTTACAGGATTTAATTCTTGATGTCTTATTCCTTTATTATCAGCATAAATTTTTGTTAGTGGCCCCCATCCTGAGATATTTGTATATGCTCTTGCAGAAATTTCAGTTAGCCCATTAAGTTTTCCTAGTTGAATTTCTATAATTATAGGATAGCTTTCATTGCCACTAAAATAATATTTCCTGTATAACGATGAATTAACATAAATTTCTAAAATTAAAACTTTCTCTTTCTCATTATCAGGTTTAAGTACAATAATGTTAAATTTTCCTTCTTCATAATCTATGTAATCTATAACAATTTTTGAAAGAGCATAAACGTTTGGCAATAAAATAAGCTGTAATATTAATATTAAAATAATTAGCTTTTTCATAAGGAAATTTATAGGTTGATGTTATAAATATTTAATATGCCTTATATTTTAAAAGAAGAAAACTTTGAGAATTTTTTTCCTTTAACACTTTCTCATCATATATTTGAATTAAAAGTGGGAGCATTTTCTAATTATGAAAGATTGGTTAATTTTACTAAAGATGACATATTTTTCTTAGTATCTAATAAATTAATTCCAAAGGAATACAAAAAATATGAAGAAAACGATCCAGACGCTTTAGTTTTAGTTTCGAATTTTATAATTGAAGAAGATTTTATAAATAAAATTTTACAGAATACAAGCAAAAAGTTAGTAATAAAATCTGGTAATAAAATAATAGGCTATTCTTATTCTTTAATTGATTCTGAGTTTAAAGCAGATGCAAATGTAATTAATATGGAAGTTAAAATGATAGAAAAAGTTTACGATCTAATTAAATATAATAAAGAAATTTTATACAAGGATGTTTTAAGATTAAGTCGTATACATAATGAATTAAAGTTCAATTATAATAGAATAGGAAAATACCCGTTAATAACCGATGGAGATGTTTATTTAGAACCCAATGTGATATTTGATCTTAGAGAAGGTCCTATTTTCATAGGAGATGGTACATATATACAAGGAAATACAAGAATTGAAGGACCTTCTTATATTGGTAAAAACACTTTAATAATTACCAATTCAAATATTCGTAGATCTTCTATAGGAAATAATTGTGTCATAGGCGGAGAAATTACCAATTCTATTATATTAGATTATACGAATAGTAGGCATAATTCATATATAGGTGATTCTTATCTTGGTGAATGGATAAATATTGGAGCATTATCTGTAGTTTCAAATCTTAAGAATACCTATGGAATTATCAAGTATGATAATTTATATACCAAAGAAGAAACAGGGATGAAAAAACTTGGCGTAATACTCGGTGATCATGTAAAAGTTTCAATTGGCTCTTTACTATTTGGAGGTAAAAGTGCAGGTTTTTCATCCCATATATATTTTACATTGAATAAAAGTATACCTAGTTTTACATTATGGAATGGTGAAAAAAACGAAGGATATGAATTTTTATTTGAATCTTCAATAGAAGTAGCTAAAAGATACATGCAGAGTAAAAAAGTTGATTTCACAGAATATCATTATAAATTGTTTAAGAATATTTTTGAATATACTGCAAAAGATAGGGAAAAACTTGGTATTAAAAAAGGACATTTTAATTTAGAAAGTTAAACAATTATATCATATGTTACATTTTCCAATTCTTCACTTTTGTACTTTCCTTCACCTTCTTTAAGAATTTCCAACTCATTTATTCTTAAAGTATGTTTAATATCTTCGTAGTTTTCTTTAATTATATCAAAAAAGTTTTTAGCATAAATAGTAACTTTACTTAAATTTTCCGCCAACGAAATACCTAATCTTACTTTAATTCTTCTTAATTCAGCTATTGTTTTTATTAAAATTTCACCTTTCTTTATTATTTCTTCATTAACTTCTTTATGTTCTGGATATTTCTCTAAATGAATCGTTAAGATGTTTTCCTTTAAATTATGATAAATTTCTTCAGTAATAAATGGCGCAAAAGGTGCTAACAATAACAGGATTTTTTCTAATGTATGTCTTAAAACATAAAAAGCTGCTTCATCATTTTTTGCTGTTCTGTATTTAACAGCTTCCAAATACTGATCACAGAATTTATTCCATACAAAAGTTCTTATTTCGTTTACTGCATTGAAGAAGTCCATTTCCTCCATATCCATATTAACTTTGTTAATAACATTTTGTAGCTCATTTAAAATCCATAAATCTATTAATTTTTCAATCTTAGGTATTTCTTTTACTTCTCTTGTAAATGTTATAACATACCTTGCTGCATTCCATAGCTTATTCAAAAATCTCTTATTGAAATCTAAATCCTCGAATCTTATGCTAACATCCGAACCTACTTTAACTGAGCTCAATGCCCATAATCTAAATGCATCCACTCCATATCTATCTAAAAGTTCATCAAGAGGAATAACATTTCCATAACTTTTATGCATCATTCTTCCATCTGTACCTCTAACCATTCCATTTATAAGGGCTGTTTTAAAAGCAACATCGTTAAAAAGTACGTAGTGTCTTAATAAAAGATAATAGTCCCATGTTCTTATTATATCGTATCCATTTGGTTGCAGGTCTGCTGGAAATAATCTAGGATCAAAGTTATCGGGCCACCCTGCATGAACTGCACATGTAATGCTCGAATCCATCCATGTATCTAAAACATCCTTTTCACCAACAAATTCATTGCAACCGCATTTAGGACATTTTTCTATTCTGGGTTTTTCCAATCTAGGATCAACAGGAACCCAATCTTCTTCTGCTACAATAACTTCGTTACAATTTTTACAATACCATACAGGTATTACTGTAGCAAATACTCTTTGTCTTGAAATAACCCAGTCCCAGCTTAAAGAATTAACCCAATTTTGTAACCTTTTTATTTGATAAGGTGGTATCCATTTAATTTTATTGGCAAGTTCCAAAATCTTTTCTGATAGTGCTAAAGAACGGAAGAACCATTGCTTTTTAGGAATAATTTCGACAAGATTATGACATCTCCAACATTTTCTTATTTCACCATCAATTATTTCCGTTTTTATCAAATATCCTTGTTTTTTAAGTTCTTCGACAATTTTTTTTCTTCCTTCTAATATGCTTAAGCCTTCCAAAATTTTTCCAGCATTAGAATTAAAACGACCTTTTTCATCTATAATAATTATGACAGGTAAATTGTTTTTCTTTTGAATTCTTACGTCTCCTTTGTCTCCATAGGTACATACCATCATTGCTCCTGTACCAAAGTTAGGATCAACCTCTTCAGAAGCTATTATAGGTACTTCTCTTTCATAAATTGGAACTATAGCAATTTTATTTAAATAATTTGTATACCTTTCATCATTAGGATTGACAGCTACAGCTACACAGGCACCTAATAATTCAGGTCTTGTAGTAGCAATAGTTATGTTATTTCCGTCTTTTAGCCTGTAATTTATGTAATATAGCTCTTTTTTAACCACCTCATCTTCAACTTCTGCTTCCGCTATTGCTGTTTCACATCTAGGACACCAAAATACTGGATGCTCTCCTCTATAAATATATCCTTTTTTGTAAGATATAATGAAAGAAAGCTGTGTTCTTTTCCAATAATTTGGATCCATTGTGAGGTATTTGAGGTCCCAATCAAAAGATATACCAAGTCTTTTAAAGGATTTTTCCATCTCTTCAACCCAAATTCTTGTATATTTAACACATAAATCATAGAATTCTTTCCAATCCATTTCACTTTTTCTTTTCTTTATTAAATTTTCAACCCTTACTTCTGTAGGTAATCCATGGCAATCAAAGCCAATTGGAAAATGAACATTGTAACCTTTCATTCTTACATATCTTGCAACTGCATCGCAGTAAACATAATTAAATGCGTTACCCGGGCTTAGTTCACCGCTAGGATAAGGTGGAGGAGTATCTATAGAATAGGTTGGCTTACTTTTATCATTAACAAATTTGTATATTTTTTTCTCCAGCCAAAATTTAGTCCATTTTTCTTCTATACTTTTATAGTTATATTCTTTGAGCATGATTGCTCAATAACAATAATTACCAGAAAGATTTTTATTTTTTGATTATTTTAATAATATGAGCTATTGTGAGTGATGAATTATTAGCTATCTATTACAAAATTATGAATAATCGTACTGCTAGAAAAACGATTTTAATTCTAGGAGAAAACAAATATGCTAAAGCTACCGAATTAATTTCACAACTTAATGTTTCACCAGGAACTTTCTATGATGCATTAAAAAAATTGAAGAATGTGGTTGAAAAAACTTCTGATGGAAGATACACTTTAACTGATATGGGAAAAAAATTGTATTTGCTTCTTTTAAATGAAAGCAGAATTATTTCAACTCCTCCATCCCAATTTACAAATTTTGTTCAATCTTTTCCTTATTTATTTCCATTAAGTTTATTTAAAATGATAAATAAATTACATCCTAACAATTTTATTCTTTTAATTATTGGAGTATTAAGTCTTGGTGGTTTCGGCTTTTTCATTTCTAAGCTTTTACCTTTTGGATATTTCGTATTCCCACCATATTCAATTCTTATAAACATTCAAGCATTTTATAACTTAATTATTTTCTTTCTAAATCTTATATTTATAATAACATTAACTTATCTATTAACATATACTTTAGGAGAAATAAAAAATTCCTTGCATTTTATTTTATCATTAACTCTTACTTATATACCAATAATAATTTTTGTTTTTATTTATTATATATTTCATCAATGGTTTTATGAATTATTTTTAAATAATATGATATATTATTATTTAATATTTTTACCAATACTTTTTTATTCATATACTTTAACTATTAGCTGTATTTTTGAAAACGCTAACATAAGAATAGAATCAGCCTTTATTATTGTTACATTCATTTTATTAGTCACATTTATTGGGGTAAACATTATTGATTTGCAACTTAGAAGTTATTTAATTAAATAATAGAAACTTTTAAATTTGTTTTTAAAAATATTCGTGAAAACATAAGAAATTAAATATGACCAAATAATTAATTAGAAATTATCGTTTATAAAAAATGAAGGAAGCTAGAGATTTTGAAAAAAATATGGGAATTTATTATTATATTACCGATACTCAGCCTTTATTTGGTATAATTAAATATAAGTCTGAAGATTTTATTGTTGAAGAAATACTAAGAGATGGTACAATACTAAAAATTGATGGAAATTTTAAATTAAATTTTCCTGATAAAGGAGATTTTCTTTACATAGTTACTTTGAAAAGAAATTTAAATATATATGAATTGATCAATTCACTTGTAAATAATTTAAGAATTAGTCATTCTTACGTAGGAGTTTCGGGTGTCAAAGATAAAAGAGCTGTTACGACACAATTAGTTTCAATTAAAGGTTATAAAAAAGAGCTTATTGAGCAGGTAAAATTTAAAAAAATTAAAATACTTGCTTCTGCTTATTCATATGGACCTTTAAGATTAGGAACACATTTAGGAAATCGTTTTACAGTAATTATTCGTAAAATAAATTTAGATAAAGATACAATTTATAATATTGCTTCGGAGGTTACAAATACACTTAATAACATTATGATACCAAATTATTTTGGTTATCAAAGATTTGGTATTCCTAGACCTTTTACTCATGAGATTGGAAAAGCTTTAGTTTTAAACGATTATGAAAAAGCTGTTAGATTCTTAGTAGGCAATCCCGACCCACTTGAGCCTGAAGAAAATAAGATAGCAAGAAAAATTTATGATGAAACAAACGATCCTGCAGAAACTTTAAAATACTTACCTTCAAATTTATATTACGAAAGAATAGTCTTAGAATATTTGCTTCATCATCCTAATGAATATGCTAATGCCTTAGCAAAATTGCCTTCGAGTATTTTAAGGTTGTTTTTAGAGTCATATAGTTCATATTTATTTAATAAATTTTTGTCCGAGAGAATAAATTCTATTGGTTTTAATTTAAATGAAGGTGACTTAGTATCTCCTTTAGATAACTTAAGTCCAGTAAATTATGTTTTTGAGGTAGGAAGAAACATAAGTAAAGAAAGAGCCTTGTGGTTGTTGGAAAAAGGTAAAGTAGCAATTGTTCTTCCTATTATTGGCCATAGGGTTAAATTAAACGGTGGATATATGCGAGAAATAGAAAATAAAATATTAATAGAAGAAGGTGTAAGAATTTATGACTTTAAAGTAAAGTTGACCGAAGAGAAAACAATAGCACTAAAAGGAGCTTATAGAAGAATAGATCTTAAATTAATACATCCTATCGAATTTCAAGTAATTCAAGATGAAATATTTAATACCAATTCATTATTACTTAGATTTTCTCTACCTAGAGGTTGTTATGCTACTATAATTTTACGTGAATTTATGAAGAGTCCCACACCTGCTTCCTATGTAGGTAAAGTTAACGGTTATTCTTAATATATTCGTAAAGCCGATGAAGATAGTCAAATATTGCATTTATATTTTCTTCTGCTTTATTAATTTTGTTTTCCAACATATTTAACCAATTTTTAATCTCCTCCTTTTCTTTAACTTCTGTTGCTTTCACCAAGTTAATCTCTTCTTTAAGACCTTTAATTTCCTCATTAATATTATTTACCTTTACTTCTAATTCTTTTAAAGTAATTTTTTTAGATGACATTTGTGGGTATTATTAATCTTTATTTATATGGCTTTTATTTTATGGTAAATTGTAAAACAAAAATCATTTTTTCATGAAGCATAATAAGATCTTATAAAGTTGGACCGATGTAAAATAGATAAGCCCAGCGTATAAATAGCACATTCATCCATGTTAAAAAAGCGAAAATAAAAAAATTAATAAATTTTACATTTGGCACCTTTAAAGAAAAATAATAAGCTTGTAAAATAACTGAATAAATAACCCCTGTCTGCGTTAATATGTAATCAATTATATTATAGATATTTAATAATTGAATTGATATTATGTTTAAAAAAATTAATATATTTATTAAAATTAAAATATTTCTAATAGAAAATGAATATATTAATAATAAAAAATCTTTTAAATAATTTATTTTAATTTTTAACAAATTCATTAATAATAATAATATAATAGGAGTTAGCATTATTTCTATCAAAAAAGATAATGTGAACAAGATGTTTTTTAAAAAAAGTTCATAAAAAGAAGTTATTTGTCGAGTAAAGATGGTGATTAAAAAATATTTAAGAAAATTTAATAATATATAAAAAAATATTATAAAAATTGGTCCACCAATATCGTAATTAATTTCATATTCTAATAAGAATACTCTTGGTTTTAACCATGAATTAATATTCCTTCTTATTATTCGTTTTATTAAATAAAGCATAAATTATTTACCTTTTCCTAATCTAATATGGGCTTGAGCAAGATGTCCAGCAGCTAAAGCAGCTAATAATGATATCTCTCCTGCTAATACTGTAGCAGCGATTATTTCAGCAAATTTTTTAGCATTCAATCCAGCCTCTTTTCCTCCTCCTTCACATCCTAAAATCCTGAGATTTTCTCTTTGAGTAGGCAATCCTGTTCCTCCTCCTACTGTACCTATTTCTAATGAAGGTAAATATACCGAAACATACAAATTCTCTTCCTCATCAACTTCTGCATAACTTATTCCCATAGCTGATTCGGTTATTTGTGCTGCATCTTGTCCTGTTGCTAAGAAAATTGCAGCTATAATATTAGCTATATGAGCATTTAAACCATATGCATGAGCAAATGCGCTTGCTAATATATTTTTCTTAAAAGCAACTTCTTGTGCTTCCTCAGGCGTAGTTTTAAGTTTTTCTTTAACTATATCTCTTGGTATTGTTACTTCTGCTAAAACTGTTTTACCTCTGCCTAATAACCAATTTATGGCTCCTGGTTTTTTATCAGTGCATAAATTACCGCTTAAAGCTATTAATTTAGCTTCTTTAAAATTCTCAATAATATATTTACAAGCTCTATCTGTAGCAATTGTTACCATATTCATTCCCATTGCATCTCCTGTTTGAGCTTCAAACCTTAACCAAACATTTCTTCCTATTATCCATGGATGAATATTTATTAACTTTAAATGTCTAGAGCCTTCTTCAAATTTTATTTTAATTTCTTCAAATTTTTCTTTTACCCATTGAACAAATCTTACAGCTTCTGATATATTTTTCACTTTAAATAAAGGAGCCCTTGTCATTTTATCATATAATATTTTTGTATAAGCTCCTCCTGAAGCAGTAATTACAGAACATCCTCTGTTTATGCTTGCTACCAATGCTCCTTCCGTAGTAGCTAATGGTACATAAAATAATCCGTTTGCGTATTCACCATTAATTTTTAATGGTCCTGCAATGCCTACTGGAATTTGGACGCATCCTATTGCATTTTCAATATTTCTGTTTAAAGTTTGATTTAAATCAATTGAATACCTACCTAAATGTTCCAGCTTAATATTTAATTCTCTTTCTAAGAATTTTCTTCTAATTTCAGAAGCCTTATTTACATCATTATCAGTAAACTTTTCTATTTCATAAAGTTTAACCAAGCCTGATCTGACTTTCTCTACCAATTCTTCTGGTTCCATAATATAATTAACGTTAAAATAAAATTTAAACGAATAATTTTTGTATGGCAATATATGTTTTAGGAGCTGGTATAGCTGGACTGGAAGCTTCCATTGTCTCTTCGAATGAAGGTTTTGATGTTTTTCTCTTTGACAAGCTAAATATTGGAGGAAATTATCTCAATTTGACATGTATTCCTTCAAAGCTTTTAATTGACCTTTCAAGTAAGGTAAAGGATTTTTCTTTAATTAAGAAAGAATTAAACGCAAGAATTAAATCTGCTAGGGCTTATTATGAAAAAATATTATCAAAATTAAATGTGAAGTTTGATAAAAAGGAAGTAAATGTATATAAAGAGTATTTAAAGATAGAAAATGAAAAGATATTTTTAAATAAAGAAGATAAAGTAATAGTTTGCCTTGGTTCTAAGCCTATTACGCCTAATATACTAGGCAATGAGAATATTCTATACAGTTTTTCAATTTTAAACCTCGAGGATCTACCTAACAGCGTAACAATAATTGGTGCTGGGCCTGAAGGAATAGAAATTGCTGAGATATTCTCTAATTTAGGTGTAAAGGTTATATTAATTGAACAAAAAAATAGAATATTAAGCATTGAAGATGAAGATATTTCTTTTTACTATTATAATTATTTAATAAATAATAAAAAAGTTGAAATTTATACTTCTCAAAAAGTTATAAAAGTTGATAAATATAATAAAGAATATTTTGTAAAAACTGATAAAAATTTAAATATTAAATGTGAAGCTGTATTTTCATGTGTTGGCTGGAAACCAAATTTAGAAAACATACATTTATTTAATAATGGTAATTTGCGATATGATGAATTTTTATCTTATAATAAAAAATTCTTTTTTGCAGGCGACGTAATTGGTGCAGGTGTAGCCAATTTAGCTAAGTTTCATGGAAAAATTGCTGCCTTAAATGCTATTGGCAAATACAATAAGTTTGAAAGAAAAGTTATTCCCTACACTATTTATACTCAACCTCAAATTTCTTCGGTAGGCATAAAAGAAAAGGATGTTAAAGATAAAAGTGAATATAAGATTATCAAAGTAAATTTAAACGAAAATATCAGGAATGTTTTATTTGGCGATTATGGCTACTTAAAAATCATTTTAGACAAGGAAAATGTGATAAGAGGTGCTTCATGTATTTCAAACAAAGCAAATGAAATAATTAATATTATTTCTTATTTAATTGAAAAGAAAGTCAGAATAGATGAAATTTCCAGCCACATATTCTCTCATCCTTCAATTTATGATGTCTTAACTGAAATAAAATTATGAAAAAAGGTACTATAATAATACTTTTAGCTATTTGTATCCTTGCTTTTTTCCTGAGAATATATAATTTAAACTTTAGACCTTTTTTCCTACCTGATGAAGAAGTTTATTATAGAACAGCTCTTTATTATGCTTATGATCAACGTATTCCCTTATATTCGCAATTTGTAAATAATGTTTTTCATATAGAATTTCCAAATCATTTAAATTACGAACATCCTTTACTTGGAAAGCTTTTAGTAGCTCTTTCATTATTAATCTTTGGAAACACCGTCGAAGGTGTAAGATTTTTAAGTGCAATATTGGGAACTTTAGAAATACCCATAGTTTATAAGATATTTAAAAAATATGTAAAAGAAAGTTTAGCTTTAGTTTCTTCACTAATTTTTGCATTGGAACCACTAAATCTTTCTATTTCAAGGAGTATCATGCTGGATGGTTTTGCTATGTTTTTCTCGCTTTTAGGATTGTTTCTTTATCTTTATATTAATGATTTATATAAGAAGCTTTTCTTTTTTTCATTATTTGTAGGTCTAAGCATATCCACAAAGCTTACTTTTTTTCCTTTAATTATCTCGATTATTTTATTATGCATATTTAACTTTAAAAAAAATAGTGAAAGACTTCTAGTTTCCTTTTCTTTATTCATAACCATTTTTCTAATATACTTTTTATCTTACATTCCTTACTTTTTTCATTTTGGTTCTAATGAAGGGATACTGCCACCTGAGTATAGATTCTTAGATTATGGTTCGCATAATTTTCATGATTTCTTAGCTCTGCAAAGTTGGATGCTAAGTTATCATTTACTTTGGCATTTTAATTATGATTTTTATGATTATTTAATAATAAATCCATGGTTTTATTTGGTTTATGATGGTAGAGCTTATCAAATATTTACAGCAAATCCTATAATAGTTTATTCAGGAATAATTTTATTAATCATTTTTCCTATATATTTGAAATTATTTAAAATTAAAAAATATTATGAAATTCTTGCTTTATTTTTACCTTTTTCATTTATACTTTTTATAAAAGGATTATCATGGTATTTAATTTTCTTTAATTTTTTATCTTTATTAATAATTGTTTTAATTTATAACTTTATAAATAAAAATGATGATTTATCATTAACATTATATGTAGTATTTTTAGTTAGTATTATAATAGCTAATATAATAATTATTTTTTATTATTTTTATATTTAATCATTTTAAAGTTGTTTTTAATAGATTCCAGACCACAGCATAAGAACCATTTATAGCTCCTTTTTCATTATTTGAAAAAGAAATTATTATTAAAGCTTCTTTTATTTCTTTTGTAAAGTTGGATAAGTATTCACAAGCTTCCTTGTACTCGTAATTCAAAATGTAACCATCAGGAAACATAAATTTCCCATCTTTATATATTATAGAAAGTAAAGCTTCCGAACCAAATTTTAATGCAATATCTCTTTCCTCTACTCCGCTTTTAACTTTAGTAATTAAATTTTTAAGAATGATACAGTAATTTTTCTTACCTAATGATAATTTTCCTAATTTTTCGCTTTCTAATTTGCTTTCATAAATAATTACAGAGTCCAATATATTGAATATTTTCTCTCCCTTTTTGGTTAAAATAGCTCCAGATTTTATCGTAGTTATGAAACCTTCTCTTTTTAATCTTTTAATCATTGTTCTTACACTGCCTTCTCCTATTCTTAATTCTTCAGTAATAAATTTTCTTGAGACAATCTTCCGCATACCTATGATTCTAATCATTCTAATAATTTCAACATAATTGAATGAAGGTTTAGCTCCCTTTTCTGAAGGCTGAGCAATTTCTTCCAATTTTTCCAATTCCTTCATCATCATATTTATGTATTTTAAATTAATTACCAATTTTAAAAATATTTAAATATTGGATAAAATATCCTATCATTATGGATATGGCTTATTTTCCAAGGTCAACAACGATAAAATTAGCAATTACTTCTACGCTTGTAGCAATGGCATTAGCTACAAACTACGCTCTTATCTGGCTTCCAAATGTAAAATTAATGGATTCAATAGTATTCTTTACAGCTTATGCTTTCGGTTTTATATACGGTGCAATTGCCGCAGTTACAATCTGGTTAATTTACGGTATCTTTAATCCATACGGTTTTAATTTATTAACGCTAATAATGGTTATAACAGGTGAGTTTTTCTATGTATTATTTGCATTATTATTAAGAAAATTTGTTAATCCTGTAGAATTAATAAAACGTAAAGGTAACTTAATGTTGATAGCATTTTTTGCATTAATTTCCACGTTGCTTTATGACATATATACTAATGCTTTAGTTGGTTTAATATGGTATAATTCCATTTGGTTAGGATTATTAACTATGAACTTTCCATATCCTTTTGGTATAATGCATCAAATATCTAATACAGTACTAATGCCTATAATTGTTAGTGCAGGTGTTTATATATTATATTTAAGAGGTGTTATCCATGGTTGAAAGAACTTCTTGGTTTTATATTTCTATTGGTCTTCTCGTACTAGTAATAATATTAGGAAGTTTAACTGGCTATTACTATTTGTTATACAACGATACACTAAATAAGTATAATAAATTATTACAGGAAATTCAATCTCCTAAGACAAAAATTTCAGTAGCTCTTTTAATTGATTTTTCAAACGGTACAAAAATATGGTATAATAGAACAGTAAATATAGGCATTACACTTTTCGATTATACATGGAATGTAACCAACGGTAAAGTTACTTATGAACAATATCCTTATGGTAAATTTGTAACAGGTATTTTAGGAAAAAAACAAAATGAAACTCATTATTGGATGTGGTATTTATGGTCAAAAGGAGCAAATACTTGGGTTCTAGGGCCTGTAGGAGCAGATTCGTATATAATACAAGATGGAGATATACTAATGTGGAGATACGAAAAGCCTTCTTTCTAAAATTATTTTAGATCTTTTATTTTTGGAAATTCTATTGTTCCTAAATTTTTATCAATTACATAGGGTATTCCTTCTTCAATTATCGCATATTTTTTCGTTATAGGCGATAAGAATTTTTCTTTTATAAAATAAGAATTTATTGGAGTGCCTGAAGCAAGTAAAGAAAAAGGAGGTAAAATAATTAAAACATTTTCCAGTAATGTTGGTACATAAATAATTGCTATTAACTTGTCAGTTTGACCAAATTCGTTTCTTATAAGAATTGAAGGATGTTCATGACCTATTAAAATCATATCATGTTCCTTTAGTAACCTTTCGTTTTCTTTATGACCGTGTAATATTAATATTGATTTTTCGCTGAAATATTCTAGCATTTCAATGTTATAATTTTTAAGAATACCTTTAACGTAAGTATCATGATTACCTCTAATAAAAATTACCTCTTTATAGTAAGCAGTTACTTTTAATAGAAAGTTTTCTATACTTTTTACCTCTTTTTTACTAGGCTTTTTAAACGTATGCTTTAGATCACCGTTAATTATTAGTCGCTTAGATTTTACTATTGAGAACATATTTTCAACACGTGATAAAATCTCTTCTTCCTGGTTCTTCAATAAAAAGATTCCTTTCTCCATTAACTCTTTTTCATATCCTATATGGATATCAGCAATTACAGTTGCATCAAGTTTTGGTATAAATAAAGCAGGAATGCTGCTGATCGGTATTGCTTCTTGCAATGGTATCTGTTTTAGCTTATACACCGCCTTTAATTTTTTCTTTAATTCTTTTTATCGTCCATTTGATAGAATTTGTTAAATTTCTAACTTCCTGTTGATCATGGATATTTACATTTTTTAATATTATGCTTGTTACGTTTCCTTCTGTATCTTTAAATATTTCATAATCAAAACTTTCTTCAGGAGGCTTGCCGCTTTCTATATCACTACTTCTTTTTCCTTCGAAAACTTTTTTAACTAAAAAATTCTTGAAAGGAGCAGAGTCTTCTTTGAACTTAATTGAAGGATTAGGTATAATTTCCAACATTTTTTCATGGTAATTTAAAGAAAAAAGTAATGTATCATCCACATCTTTTATTTCTTCAGTTTTTATTGGTTTAGGCTTAATTTCTTTTTTAACAACTTCTTCTTTTTCTTTCTTCAACAAAACATCTGCAGTAACAAAGCTGGAACTAGAAAGTGCTTTATCTACCAACACTAAATTAAATTTGATTAATTCCAATTCTTTTTCTAATTCAAGCTTTTTTTGTTCCAATTCTCGCTTTAATTCTGCTAATTTTTTTAAATAATCTTCTTCCATTTAACAATTTATATGATTATTTTTAAAATATAAAAAACCTCGCCATTTATGGCAGGAATAAAGATTTAATCTTTTTAAAAAAGATATTTTCTTTAAGCATAGCATCAATGCTCCTCCAGCTTAAACGAGAGCTTAATGGGATTGAGGAAGAAGTATCCAGCAAACTTTTAATTTGTTTTTCTATAAGGATTTCATTTTAATGAGGTATTCTCTGCCCCACTCAAATGCACTTATACTCGAGATATACTTCTCGGATTCTGGAATTGAAAAGAAATCGAATATATTCTTAATTGATGAGAAGAGCGATGAAGCATCTTGAAAAGGTAACCTCGACCTTCCTAAGACGGGAGAAGTCAGAATAATTTAAATATATTAAGAAGTTTTTTCTTCTATTTTCTTTAACTGCATTTTATACATTCGAATAATTTCTTCTTCAGTTGTTGCATCTTCAGGTTTTTTATCATCTCTAAATCTTCCGGTAAATCTTGGAAATCTTATAGCTAATCCTGCTCCATTTCTTATCACATTATAGGCTGCTGTATGTACAGGACTTAAAGTTATTTCATCTCCTATTATTTCTATTACTTTAGCTGGAACATACCATATATCTGCATCTATATTACTTACAACTCTTGGATGCTTATGGTCAATTTTATACGGCTCCAATATCTTTGGTAAATTATCTAGGTCTTCATCGGTAAATCCTGTTCCCAGCTTACATACTGTTTTAAATACATCGTTTTTTGGGTCATAAACTCCTACAAGTAATCCTCCAAGCTTACCAGCCCTTTTACCAGTCCCATAAAATCCTCCTAAGATACATACATCAATTGGTTCGACCATTTTTGATTGGTATGAGCGCTTAAATTTGATCCAAAGAAATCCTCTAGAACCTGCTTGATAAACTGAATCCTCAGCAGTTGATTTGCACATTATTCCTTCACAACCAGATGATACAGCATCATCGAAGAATTTAAGCAATTCATCGATGTTATTTATAATTTTCATTTCTGCTAATCTTATCCATTCATTCGTTTTTACAGCTTTTTTTAAATATTCTTTTCTTTTTAATAAAGGAAGATCTATTAACTCTTCACCATTTAAATATAATATATCAAACAAATAAAGTACAACAGGGAATTCTTCCATTGCTTTTTCTACTTCATACTTTCTTCTTCTATGCATTAATTCTTGGAAGGGTAACATTTCGTTTGTATTAGGATTTATGGCTACAATTTCTCCTTCTACGATTATTGATTCAGCATCTGTAGCACCTTTAAATTTTTCTACAATATCTGGATAATGATGGGTTATATTTTCTAAGGAGCGTGAATAAAGAACAATCTTATCCTTATCTTTATGGATTTGTACCCTTTCTCCATCATATTTATATTCTGCTACAAAACCTTTTCCTAATCTTCCTATTATTTCATTCTCAGATTCTGCTCTTTCTGCAAGCATAGGCCTTATTGGGATGCCTGGCTTTATTTTAACCTTTTTTAATCCTTCTATTCCTTCACTTAAAGCTACTTTAGCTACATAACCTAAATCGCTTGTTAAATTGTATGCTCTCTCGACAATAGGTCTAAATTCCTTGCTTTTTAAATATGCAATTGCTATGGCATCAAGAATGGTCATGTCAGCTAATCCTAGTCTTAACGTGCCTACCACTGTTCTAGTTATATATTTTGCTTCAACAGGTGTTGCTTTCTTTAGTAATCCTGTCAGCAATCTAATTTTTATATCTTGAGCTCCTTCGCCACTAGCTTTACTTACTTTTACTAAAGTATCATAAACTTCATTAACAGTTAATTTTTTAACTTCTTCTTGAACAAATTGAAATATTCCTGTTTGTTTTTTCTTACTTAATACTTCTTGAGCTACCATCCCTAGGTCTCCTTTAGATTTAAACAATTGGATTACCTTATCATAATTTTCTCCTGCTGCAAGTGCAATAGCTCTAGCCATCAATTTTTCAGCTACTCCTAATTCGATACCAATATAATCTGGATAAATTTTTCCCTGTGTTAAGTAAACTATCTTGTCTACATCTTCTTTGGAGGCTTTCTTTAATAGATCTACAAGTATTTCAGTAATCATAATTCTGCTCGTAGTTGCTGATATCTTTTCATAGGTATTAACTATTTCGCTGTAAAGTAAACTCATTCCATATAAAATTTACTAAAATTAATTTATTTTTTTCTTTAGTAGTTTCAGATTCTCTTTACCTTAAAGCTAAGTTTTCGTTTTAATATGAAAAATGGCTAATAATTGATATAAATTAAGGAACTGGAGACTTAATTTACCAAATAATGAATTAAGCATAAAATCTACTCAACAAACTGGGCTCTTAGCCCTTTATAACGAATATCTCACTTGAATGAATATATTTGTATTCCCTTGTCATATATTCTAGAAATGAGTATTTGTTCAGGTTCTAATCCATCTATCAAATTATCTAAAATTTTAATCAAATCCTTTTTTTGACAATAAATAAACTCACAATTCTCACCGATAATTTTGGCTATCTTTTCATTTATTTTTTCTTTTCTTATTTTGTTCAAAGTTTCTTTATTTATTAATTTAAAATTTTTTAAAAATTTAATTATAGAAATTATAATTATTTTTTTATCTATTTCAATTTTTTTTATATTAAAATTAGATAAATTTAACGAAATAGCTTCCTTATATTTATAAAATCGTAAGTTTAAATCAGGAATTTTTTCAGAATTTAAATAGGCCGCAACTTCTTTTATTACTTCTTTTATTACTACCGTATTTCCATACAATATCTTTTTAGCTATATTTATTCCTATCAGTGTATTATAAAAAGAATTAAATTCCCATGCAATAGGTGTTTCATAGTATAAATATAATCCATTATTAATTTTCTCAAAAAATATTTTGTAAAACTTTTTAATCTCATTTAAAAAAGCTTCCTCTTTACAATTTGTAATAATACCTTTTGTATTTTTTAATATATATATTGAAGTTCCTTTATCAAGTGCAACCCATACTATTTTATTTTTATAAATATCTATTGGAACGAAAGCAGGTAAAAATATTGAATATAATATTTTATCTTGAATCATAATATACTAAGTCTAATATGAAACCTATATCATTATTTAAGTATTTAAGTATATTTTTTATATTATTATCATATCTCTCTTTATTTTCATACATTTCTTTAATTTTATTTAAAAAAATAATTTCATTAAGCTCATCTATAAATATATATTCCCCTATTCCTAACTCTTTTATTTTTCTTGAATTGTTAAACTTTTCAGTATGTCCTTTTAATAAAAGAATTAGATATGGTTTTTTATATTGTAATGTCTCAATTAATGTAGAATGTCCTCCGTTAACTATCAGTATGTCAGCTTCGTTTATTAAATAAGACTTTTCTTCATCCTTAATCCATCCATATATAACAGCTGAATTAATTCTTGTTTTCTTTATAAAATTTAAACCCGTTAAAATATTTATATAAATATCTTCATTTTTTATTTTTTTAATTATTTTTAATAAACTTTTAAACATAATACTTCTTTCTTGTAAATTACCAGATAAAATAACTGTACAGCATATTTTTTCTGATATTTTTTTATTTTTTACTATTCTTTGATTATGTATTATATTACCTACAAATTTTAACTTATGTAGATATTGTTTATCTTTAAGTTTTATGGAATATGAACATATTGTATAAGGAGGTTTTAAATCAGGTATTATTAAATACGAAGCATAAATCCACATTGTAAATAATATCTCGTACAATATTCTTTCTGATATTCTTTTTAAGAATTTAATTAATTTATTCATTTTTTTAATTCTTGGTATATCTAAGTAAAATTGGTTTAAAATTAATACAAATTTCATTCTAAGTAATCTTGCTGCAACTGCTGTAGAAATTCTACTGTCAACAATAATATAGTTTGGATTAATATGAATAAGATTTCTCATTTCGGTGATTATTTGCAAGAATAATTTTATAATTGATGAAAAAAATTGTTTGGCTAAAGTTAATTTTAGTGATAAAATTCCCTCTTCAGTAAATATTAAATTGAAACCTGCAGAAAGATAAATGTTTTTAAAATATTTTTTTAAAAATTCATAACCTTCATTATAGGTAGAAATATAAACCGAATATCCTCTTTTTAATAATTCTTTTATTAAAAGTAAATTTCTAGTTGCATGGCCATAGCCTATACCGTTGATTGATAAGTATACTTTCTTTTTCATTGATCATTTCTATACAAACTTCTTTTAATAATTCTACCTTTTGGTTCTAACTCAGCGAATATTTCAGCTTGAAAGGTATATACTTTGGTACCCTTTAATAACCATGAATCAGGAGGCAATCCTGCTTTTAAACAAGCATTACATAAGAAAGTTTCAGCATCCCATTCGTTTTCTACGGCTACTTGTGGTAATAATAAACCTGACATTAATCCTCTTTCGATGATCAATCCGTCTCTGCCAATTTTAATTATTGAAGGAAGTTTTTTCCTATCTTCTTCAATTAATTTTGGCTCAGTTAAAATGCTTAATTCAAAAACTACCTTATCTAATTCATCAAGTTTCAATGGAGGAAATCTTGGATCTTCTGTTGCAGCTAATATAGCAGACTTTATAGTTAGATTGATTAATTCATCAACAGGATAAGGAAAGCCTATACATCCTCTTAGTTCTTTATTTACCACTCCGCCGCTTATATTATAACTTTCTATGGTGGTAAAAACTCCTCTCTTTATCCTATAAATAGGATCAACTTGACTTAATTTAATAATTCTTTCATTCTTAAGGTATTCTTCTACAGCTTTTCTAGCTATTTTTACCAAAAAGGAGCCCTGTTGAAGTGATATTTTCATCTATTAACATAATTTAATATTTGTTTTAATTCTTTTTCTATATTTTTCCAATGTGAACCATACCAGTAATATTTGTTGCATTTTTCACAGTACCAAAATTCAGAATTTTTCTCGATAACTTTTTTAGGAAGAATATTTACTACCTTTTCCTTTTCAACTTTAATTAATTGGGTATTACAAATAATACATCTTGAACCAATATTCAGATCAACATAGCTTATATTTAGTGTTTTTAAGATTTCACTTAACAATAATAATTTTTTTCTTTTTACTTTTAATAATAATGCTTGCAAATTTAATTTAACAGCTTTATAATACAATTCTTCATCGCTTGTTATAAGAATAGCCTTATTTTTTTTAGTTATTTCTATTAATTCTTCATCGCTTATAGTAGCAGAATAAAAAACGTCAAATCCGAGTAATCTAAGCCATTTTGCAACCTTACCATGCATTCCATCCACTACAAATTTCATAATAATGCTACGACTTTAGTTACATCAGTTTTAGAAATCAATCCTATAATAGAACCTGTCGCATTTACTACAGGTAGAGCAGGAATATTAAATTTCAATATATAATTTACTGCCTTTTGAAGTTTTTCTTCTTCATAAATCACTGTATCTATTTTAAACATGAAATCCCTGGCTAAGTTTCCTATTTTTATTTTTTCTTGATTTACGTCCCCTCTTAAATAATCCACTTTACCTTTTATAAAATCTCTTTCATCTAACGAAGCTAACATTGATAAAGTTATTATTCCAACAGGTTTTTTATTGTCTTCAACAATAATCAAATCTTCTCCTTCTTTAACTTTTTCTATTACTTTCCAAAGACTTGTAAGAATATTTACTGTAATAAATTTCTTTTGCATAACGTTTTTAACTTTAATTTCTTCTATAGGATAATCATTAAATACTCTACAAACGTCTGTTTTTGTGAATATTCCAGCTATTTCTCCATCTTCTTCTACCACTACGCTACCTATTTTATTTTTTATCATTAACAATGCAGCCTCTTTAACAGAAGTATTAGGATTTACTTTAATTACATTTTTTGTCATAATATTCTTAACGAGAATCAGATTTGTATCTAATTCACCGCTTGAAGCTAGTTTAGTTAATACTGATGCAATATCTCTAAGAGTTATTATTCCGACTATCTTATTTTCTTCATTTATAACTACCACTCTTGAAATTCCATTTTTTAACATAATCTTTCTTGCATAGTTCATTGTATCATTTGGTGTTACTACAAACACTTCCTTAGAAGAATAGTCAGCAACTTTTATTTGTGAATATTTTCCTTGACTTATCATTACAAATAAAATTTGATATTCAATCCTTAAATATTTCTTTTTCTCTTTTAAGGATCTTTTTAATTAGATCTGCGCCGAATATTTTATTTTGTGGATATCAAGAAACTTAAGAATATCCTATCAATTCATAATTTCTAACCTGATCATTTTTATAACTAATTTTTTAAATATAAGCCAAAATGCATTCTATTTTCAGTAAATAATCTTTTTGTTTCTTGAATTCATACTTTTGATACTTTATTAAAATAATTTGGATGATTGTTTAAAATTTAATGAATTAAATAAAGATTATCTAGCAATTTTTAAAATATTAAAATTTTATAACAAATTAATAAAAGGCTGAATTAAAGCTTGCTTATCTATCATTCCTAAAGTCTTATTATTATCATCATCCATAACAGGTAATCTACCAATTTTATGCTTTAACATTATTTTTATCGCATCAATTACCAAATGATTTTTGGTTACCTTTATTATATTTTTCGATGTCATTATGGAATTAACTTGAATAGAACTATTAGGGTCATCAAGGGTTAAATGTATATGTGGTATTTTAACGGATAATATGTCATGATGGGTCAATACTCCTACTAATCTTTCTTCTTCATCTAATACTATTATACCTGTTAGTCTGTTTGCATTCATTTTCTTCCAAGCATAAGAAAGTGTATCTATGTTTTTACAAAAGATTGGTTTGATGTTTATTTTATCTTTAATTTTTTCATAAAGCATTTCATTATTAGTCTTAGACAGTACATCTAATACGTTATCCAGAGTTAACATACCTTTAAATTTCATTTCATTTTTTTCGTCTAAAACCGGAATACAATCAGCATTATTTTTAAGCATTTCTTCTACTACATTTTTTAAATAATCTTCAGAAAAAGCTTCTATTTTGATGTCTTCTATAACATCCTTAACTAACATTGTTGAACAGTTAGGTGCGATTTGAAGTATTTTTACCCTAGTTATGCAACCCATTAGTGTATAATCATGATTTGTAACAGCTATTCCTCTTAATCCCTTACTTTTTATTGTAGCTTTAGCTTTTAATAATAATTCATCATAAAACAAAGGCTTTATATTTTTATCGAAAACTTCACCAACTTTATATGGTTTTTTATTGTAATCTTTTTCCTTTTTAAAATTTATAAATTTTCTCGACATCTCTCGCATAGCAGTAAATCGCTCACTTGTAAAAGTACGTCGCTCCATTCTCCACACCTTTCACAATATCCTTGAATGTATTTTCCGACTTTTACTACTTCGGTTTCTCTATGCAATTCTTGTAAAAAACTTATATATGAAGGAGCAACTCTTAAAATATCAGTTACTGTTAAAATTCCTAGTATTTTATCCTTATCTAAAACAACTAAACGTCGTATATTATTTTTAACCATTATTGTTATAGCATGTAATAGATCAGTAAAAGCATCAACGTATTTTACAGGATAAGACATAATTTCTTCAGCCTTAACTTTTTCAGGATCTTTTCCTTTTGCTAAAACTTTTGTTAACAAATCTTTTTCGGTAATTATTCCTAACAATTTATTATTTTCAACAACTAAAACAACTTCTGTATCTTTTTCTTCCATAATTTTAGCAACATCTTTAACAGTTAATGATTTGTCTATACAAACAGGATTTGGATCCATTACATCTGAAACTTTTAAAGTGATTCTTTCGTTTCGTATAAAACTCATTAATTATATAATGACTTTAAAGGTTATATTTTTATCGCAAAGTAGTACTTCTTCATTAGTTATTTTTCATAGTTAACTGAGATTGTGAAGTTTTAAGATACTAAAGCCTCCTTTAGGTAAATTATTCGTTAACTCCTTTCTTGCCTCCTTTTTATTAATTTCCTTTTTATTTCTAATTAATATGTTTAATATCTTTTCAATGATGTCTTCTTTTGTTAAATTGCCAGGCATCAACAATATATATTCCTTATATTTTTTAACAGCGGTTGCCTGAGGAATTATTTTAACTTTATTATTCTCTGTAACTACCGCCAAACATAAGGGGACGTTTTTAATGTAGTTTTTGTTTCCATATATCATAAAGGATCCTTTACTTAGATAAGTACCACTAGGTGCTTTCTTAGAGACTTGACTTTTATTAACCCAATAAACATCTATATTGCTAAAACCTTCCTTCCATGCACTTGAGTAAGAAGCAGTAAATTGAGCTGCTTCAAATAAATCATCCTGCATAATACTAATATTATTGCTTGCTTTAATAATGGTAAAAGGTGAACCATGAATATCAGCATGAAGTATAATATCATTTTCCTCGGCTTTCTTTTTTATTAAACTTTCATTCTGGGAAGCATCTCTTCCTGCGACTACCAAAACATTATTCGAAGTATAAAAATACAAGTAACTTTCATACCATTTTTTCTTTTCCTTCTCCTTTATTTCTATCTTAACTTCCTCTTTTATTTTTTCTTTCAACTCCAGTTCTTTAATCTTTTCTTCTATTTTTTTAATTTTTTCTTTTTTTTCTTTTATTAAATTATATAAAATTTCTAAATTTTTTGTAGAATTCAAAAGTAAATCTAAAGTTATTATATTTTTTTGAAATTCTATATTTAATTTCTTTTCTTTTAAATCAATTTTATGTATCATACCCAAATCATTAGGCCACGAATTAAATAAAAATTCTTTAAGTGCATCCCACTTTTTTTCTTCTATAATCTTATAGGAATTTAATAAAATATCATCGACTATAACAATTTTTTCTTTAAATAATTTTATAAAATTATTAAGTATTTCTATTTGATTTTTTAATTCTGAAATTTTCTTATTTAGATCGCTTATTATAAATAATTTTTTTTCTTTTTCTTTTATTATTTCTTTTTCCTTTTCCTTTTTCTTTAGATAGATAAAATATTCTTCTATAGCTTCATTAAAATCATTAAATATTTTTTTATTGAAGTTATTATATATATTTAAATCCAAATTAATTACACTTATATATTCATTATTATCAGATATTATGTAAGATTTATTATTTTGAAGATAAGCTAAACATAATTCTTTAATTTTTTTATCTAATAATTTAACTTCTTCAATAGAGATATTTCTTGCTAATGTATCTTTATTTATATTGCTTAATAAACATGCTTCTTCTACAATTTCTGAAGGAATACCAAAAAATTTTATAATAGTAGCTGCGATGTTTGCTTTAGAACTAATAACTTTATTGTAGTAATCAGAAATTGATTCTTCTAAAGGTTTGTATGTTAAGATTTCAGGCATAACGTATTTTTCATTTTTTATAATATTTCTATTTTTTTCTTTTCTAATTTTTAAAGCACTCAAAATTATATCATCTTTAGTTAAAATTATGTTGCCACCATGCATCATTTCTATGTAAAGTTTGAATCCTTTTTCAAACTCAATTACTATATATCTATCAAAGAAAGGAACTGTAATGTTAATTATTCTTTTTCCTTCTAAATTATTTCTAAGTTCTTTTGTGAATTGATCTTGTTCTTTCTTTTTTATTTCATATTTTGTTTTGAATATCCATCCTAAATGATTAATTATCAAATCTATTTTTTCTTCTTTAGTTTTAACTCTTAATAAAATACCAAAGTCAGTATTATAAACCTTAGTAACATAGCTTCCGATCAAAAAAGGTTTTAATCTTTCAACTATTATAATAATATCAAGGGTGTTAAGGGTTGTCTTCAAAGACTACACCTATTACTGATTTTAGTAAGCTCGACTATAAAACGTTAAACAAAGTATATTATTCAAGAGCTTTATTTGGAGTGATAGCTGGTTGCTTAAGTGGACTGTTACCTCCTTTATTTTCACCTATTTCCTTAATAATTTTAATGATCATGTTAATAGTTTCAAACGGTTTCGCCAAAAAGTATATTTTGCATTACAAGATAGAACCTCCATTTAGATTTGGAATAGGTGTATATATTTTAGGATGGCTTGTATTTTTAATCCTCATAGCTACATTAATGAAATACACTTTATGGCAAACTTTAATCTAGTTTTTTAAGAAATCATAGAATTCGAAACAATTTCTAAAATATCTTTTAAAGCTTTTTTAAATCCTCTTTCCCATGGTTCATCATCCCATTCATCTTTAATATATTCTCGTATTGTTTTTTCATCGTTAAAAATCAGATTGTATAAATTAAATTTCTTGAATTCTTCATAATTTTTTCTTTCCAGATAATCAATTAAACCTTTAACACATTCATAATACCCTCTTTCGTAATCTGAACTTATTTGAATTTCTCTTAATAAAGAAGCAATTTTTTGATACTTTTTTTCTTTAAGGTATTCTTTTAATATGTTTTTAATTTTTTCAATAGTTATTTCATTCATAATAAGAGATTTTTTCTTTCAAACCTTTAAATCCTGCATCTGTTATTCTAAAATATCCTTTTCTATTTTGTACTTTATTTTCACCCAATTCTACTATGCATTGGATAATAGAATTATTTTTTTGAAGTAAAATTCTTCTATGAATAAATTCTTCTATTAAATAGTCTCCTACGGGTTTTACTTTATTATTTTCTTTAAAAGACACTTGATTGGAAAAAATAATACAAGTACCTTTATCACAAATTTTTTTAATATAAAATAATACGTTTTTTAATTCTTTTTCGAATTCCTTCCATACAAGACCTCTTACATGGTAAGCGATAGAATCTATCACTAAAAGAGGGATCTTTTCATTTAAATTGAAAATTATTTCTAATGTTTTTTTAAAATCGTTCAACGTTAATGGTCTAGCTATAATGATTTTACTCAATATCGATTTGTAGTGATTTTCGTCTTTAATTTTCAAATATTGTCTCATTTTATCAATGTTTTCTATTCTAAATGTACCATCATTATCTATAAAAAAAACCTTGGAATTGAGTTTATAAGAAGCCATTAAAGCTATCTGATGAAGCAAAATTGTTTTTCCTGTACCTGCTTCGCCATAAATTTCATTAATGGTATAAGTAAAAAATCCACCATCCAGAATTTTATCTAAAACTTTTGAACCTGTTGGTATAATGTTTAACTCCACGTTTTCCTGCATTCCTATAAAAAATTTAATAACAAAGTATTAATAGCATAACAAAACAAAAGCTATAATTTTTAAGTTGCGTTTTCAAAAGTAATGAAAGGAGTAATATTAGCTGCAGGTATAGGAAAAAGATTAAGACCTTTGACTTACCTTTTTCCTAAACCCTTATTAAGACTTGGAGATAAAACGATAATTGAACATATCCTGAATTGGCTAAATGCCAATGATGTAAAAGAAATATTCATAGTAATAAATTCCCAAGGAAAAATTATAGAAAAAGTATATCAAGACTATCCTGGATTAACTTTTATTCTTTCAAAACCTTTAGGTACAGCTGGTCAACTTTTGGCTGTAAAGGATAAAGTTAAGGAAACTTTTGTTATAGTTTATTGTGATGTTATAACTAATTTTTCACTTAAAGAAATGATAAACTTCCATTTAAAATCCTCATCAATTTTTACCATTGCTACTCTTGAATTATCTTTTCCTATTAGGTATGGTGTTATTACTTCTACAAAGGAGGGAAGAATTAAAAGATGGGATGAAAAACCTAAAATTAAAGTAAGGGTAAATAGTGGTATATATGTTGCTGAACCTAAAATTTTTGATTATATAAAGCCGAACGAAGTATATCATATGAATGAATTAGTTAATGAACTGCTCAAAAATGGTTTAAATGTTTTCTCGTATGATATTAAGGGTGAATATTACGATATAGGAACTTTAAAAGATTACATTAATATATGTAAAATTTTTGATAAAAAATTGGGAAAGATATGAATTTAGATGTTTTAGTAATAATAATTTCACTTTTTTTAATATTAGTAGGCTTCTTTATTTTATTTATTTATTTATTAAGTAAAGGGCAAAAAACAGATGTGAAGGCTGGAGGTTTTATATTAATAGGTCCTCTTCCAATAGTATTTTCTACGGATAAAAAATTGGGCTATATACTTATTATTGCAGGAGCAATATTGACAATATTAGCTATTATATTATTTATGATACCTTTGTTAAGATGAAGCAGATCATACCTATTATTTCTTTAGCTTTAATAATAATTGGCATCCTACTCTTATTTTTCTATTTTGCACCAAAAGGTGAAGTTTCAGGAAGTTTTGTTATAGTATTATTTTTTGTACCTATAAGCGGAGGTTTTGGTAAATATGGAGATATTTTGCTTATTCTTTCACTTATCTTAACTATTTTGATTTTATTGTTTAGTTTTATTACTATGCTACGTAAAAGATTTTAATCTTCTTCTATATCTGCTATTCCTCCTTCAGTAATTAAGAAAACTGTTTCGCTTTCTGGATGCATTGGTGAATCATATATTTTTATTATTCTTTGATTTTCCTTTCCTTTTCTTATTAATAATCTATATGTGCATCCATGTGCTATTATATGTCCTCCAACTGGTCTATTTGGATTTCCAAAGAACACATCAGGAGCAGCTACAATTTGGTTTGTAACTACGACTGCAGCATTATAGAGCATTGCTATTCTATGCAAATCATGAATATGTTTATTTAATCTTTGTTGTCTTACTACAAGGTTTTCTCTTCCTGGATATTCACTTCGGAAATGACTTACCAAACTATCTACTATAACTAATCTAGCATTAAAATTAGGCATTTTCTCTAATAATTCTTCAACTATAAACATTTGATGGTCGCTGTTATATGCCCTAGTATAATAAATTCTTTTAAGAACCTGAGGAGGATCCAGTTTTAAACGTGTTGCAATTTGTATTATTCTTTCTGGTCTGAAAGTTCCTTCTGTATCTATATAAATAGCATTAGAATCCAATCCTCCTCTTTCTTTTGGTAATTGAACATTAACAGCTAATTGATGACATAGTTGTGTTTTACCTGTACCAAATTCACCTATAATTTCAGTTATAGCTTGTGTTTCTATACCTCCGTTTAACAATCCATCAAGAGCCTTGCTTCCTGTTGTAATATAACCAATGTTTTGTCTTTTCTTATAAAATTCTTCTGCTGTAATAAAACCAAAACCTAATAATTTTCTTGCATTTTCTGTAATTTCTAAAGCTTTTTCATAACTTAAACCAGTAGCATCACTTATTTCTTTAGCTGATGCAAAGGCTATAGCTTCAACTGTTAAATAACCAGCTTCTTTTAATTTCGCCTCTGTAGCAGGGCCTATTCCTTCGATATCTCTTAAAGAAAGACTTTTTTCTTTCATCACATAAAAATTATTAAAAATAATATAAAAATACCAAATTTTTATTAACGAAACAAAATGTGATTAAGTTTATATATTCCAATTACAATATTAGAGTGAAATGCCTTCAAAGATCACCAGTACTGAAGAGCAAATCACACCACTTAAATTAATGTTTAGATGCGTAAAAGATACGGTCACAGTATGGTTAAAGGATCATACCATCTTACGTGGTATTTTATACCTTGCAGATCCTAATATGAATTTAATATTAACTGATGCAGAAGAAATTAATGAAAATGGCGAAGTTAAAATTAAATATGGTAAGGTATTTATAAGAGGAAATAATATACTTTACATTTCTGTACCTCCTTCTCAAGCTATATTTAAATAAAAAAATTAAGGGATTAAACCTCTTTAATACTTCCTTCTATTAAAATGAAATCTGAAAACTCGTTGAACAATTCTTCTTTTACAGTTCTGCTAAAATCACTATAAATGCACCACATATTAAATCCTCTTATTTTTTGAGCTCCCACAAGGTATGTAATTCTTTTACCTATAATTTCATTTGTTACAGCTACAGGTTTCGTAAGTTTTTTAACTTCTTCATCTATCTCTTCAAATATTCCACATTTATAAGGTATTGAATCCGGTTTTGATCGATAAATGTATACTATACCATTTAGAAAGATTTGCAAGATTATTTTCCGATTTTCATTATCAATCTTATAATGTATTACTTTACTTTTGTTGGCATTAAGTAAGTTTTTAAATTGATTCCAATCTTCGATTATGATATACCTCATATCGAAATAAAAATCTTAAATTTATATTTTAAGTTTACTATACTCATCTAACATTTTATATAGCTCATGCCTTGCTTTTTCCCTTATTTTGCTAATTTCTATTTCTTTTTCTTTAATTTTTAATTCCAATGAATTTCTATTAATGAAATAAATATTTTCTGCTTTATAATGTTCTATTTCGTTTATCGGCAAAACAATTACATCGTGCATCTCCAAACTTTGTTTTATCTTATTATTAAAATCTTCTAAGTATAAAATGCATTTGATTTTATTTTTAAGCAAAGCATTAATTATCTTTTCGTCGATTTTAACGCATTTTTTAATAAGAATTATGTTTTTTATATTCGTCTTATTAGCAATATCTTCCAATTCTTCATTTAATTCTAAAATAATCAATTTATTTTCAATTGCTTCCTTTATTTTATTTAATATTTCCTTCAAAAATTCTTTGTGGTAATCTCTTTCTAATTCGAGCTTCTTAATTTCATTATGCAAATTTCTTATTTGTTCCTTTAAAATTAAGATTTCTTTATTCTGTCTTATTTTTAGATAATTTTCTTCTTTGATTTTTTCGATTTCTTTTTTATATCTTCTTATTTCTTCTTCTTTATTATGGAGCTGTCTTAGCAGAAAATCTACGTTGTTTTCAAGTATTTTAATTTTCTTTTTTATATCATCAAGCGGTTTTTCTTCGTCAACTTTTATTTTAGGTCTACTTTCTTCAATAGTTTTTAATTTATTATTTATTTCTTCCTCAATCGCTTCTTTAATATTCTTGTTATACTTAATTACTTTTTCAAAAACATTGTCTGGATTTAAATCTAATCCTTGTTTATTTATTTCTTCTTTTATTGTTTTATAAATCGGATAAAACTTGTTATAAGCTATAATTGCTGAAGCTAATGCATCTCTTTTATGTGAATCTAGTTTTAGTTTTTCAATACCCCTATTTTCTAGAAAATTTTGCGAAATTTTCTTCTTCTCCTTTATTTCAAGATCTTTATCAGGTTTAAATATAATAGCTCCAAAGCTTGAGGCTAGTTTGCTTACCATCCAAGGAACTTCTGCTTTATCTGTGCTAACTATTATAGGTTTGCCTATTTTGATTATTAAATTCCTTAAATCTTCTATACCTGTATATTTGATTGATGTTAATTCTATAAGTTCGCCATCAAAATTCAAGAAAGCTAAACCTACCGTTAATCCTGGGTCATAACCTAATATTATTAATTGATTTGAAGGATTAAGGGTCTCTTTTGTAAAGATCTTTCTTTTAATTAAAGGAAAAACCTTTATTTGTATTCCGTATCCTTTGTATGGCTTTATTATTTTTCTTACTTTTTCTATATTTTCTTGAACAATAAATATTCCTCTTTTTTTATTATAAAAGAAATCATAAGGAATAGCATTGTTATTTAATATGTTTTTAATCGAATTTGTAACCTGAAGAATATTAGCATAAATGTTTCTTTTATAGCGATTTTCACTCATTCCTCCTCCTGAAGGTTCAATTTTCTTGCCAACAAGAATGATAGTTTCATTTTCATACAATTTTAATTTATATCCATATCCTTTCAAAGCCAATTTGGCAAGAATGATTGCCGTATCTTTTGGTGATAACTTTCCTCCTTTATATAAGTTTTCCTTTTTTGCTATTTTTATTAATTCTTCTTTTGGAGATGAAGGATTACCGGTTATTTGTATAATTTCGGTTTTAAGTGGTAAATGATAAATTAATCTTTTTAAATCTGTTTCATTTTCTACAAGTTCAAAAATATTATCAGTAGCTAATATTTTAGGTTTGATTTTTTTAATGTAAATAATTAAATCAAAAATTGTAGAATCTTCTTTAATATCTAAGACTTTTCCTTCGCTATCCAATAATGCAAAAGAATAAAGAGGTAATTCTGATTTTGAACCTGAATATCCTTTCTTTACATCGATACCTAAGACTGTTAATTTTTCTTCCATTAAACGATTAAAAATAAAAAAATAATGATTAAATTTTTATCGTTTTAATTCTTCATATAATAACTTAGGTATTTCATCAGGTTTATCTGCAACTTTTATTCCAACTTTATTAAGTGCCTCAATTTTTTCTTTTGCACCACCCATTCCCATTGATATAATTGCTCCTGCATGACCCATTCTTTTACCTTCAGGTGCAGATTTTCCTGCTATAAATGCTACTACAGGCTTCTTATTTCTTAAACTCGAATAATAAGTAGCAAATCTTTCTTCAAGATCTCCTCCTATTTCTCCTATTAAAACTACAGCATCTGTATCCTTATCTTTAAGGAACATTTCATAGATTTCTATAAAATCTGTACCTATTATAGCATCTCCTCCTATTCCGACTGCTGTACTTACCCCTAAATTGGCCTTCGATATTTTATATGCAATTTCATAAGTTAACGTTCCGCTTCTAGAAATTATTCCAATTCTTCCTTCTTTAAATACATGAGCCGGCATTATTCCTACTTTAGAGTATGGTGGTGATATTACTCCTGGACAGTTAGGTCCAATTATAATTGCTCCTTTTAATCTAGCATAATTTATAAATTTAGCAGCATCATGCATTGGAATTCTTTCTGTAATAACAACTATTAATTTTATATTAGCTTCTATTGCTTCAAATATCGCATCTGCAGCAAAGCTTGCTGGAACAAATACTATTGAAGTATTAATTTCCGGAAATTTTTCTATAGCATCAAATACGCTATTAAAAACAGGAACTCCATGAACATATTGTCCTGCTTTTCCTGGAGTTACACCTGCAAGAATTTTTGTCCCATATTCTAACATTAATTTAGTATGAAAAGAACCTTGTTTTCCAGTTATCCCTTGAACTAAAACTTTAGTATTATTATCTATTAAGATAGCCATGTTAAGTTTTTACAACTTCTTTTGCGGCCTCTTCCATTTCATCATAAGTAAATATTCCAGCTTCATTAAGCATTTTTCTACCTATTTCCTCGTTAGTTCCTTTCATTCTAACAACAATTTTTTTATTGCTTTTAATTTCATTTAATGCTTTTATAATTCCTTTTGCTACTTCATCGCATCTTGTTATTCCGCCTAAAATATTAATAAATATACTTTTTGTTCTAGGATGCTTCAATTGAATAAGTAAAGCTTTATAAACAATTTCAGCATCTGCTCCTCCTCCAATATCTAGAAAATTCGCAGGTCTACCACCGTAATATTGTACTATATCCATTGTAGTCATTGTTAAACCAGCTCCATTACTTATTATGCCTATATCACCATCATGTTCAACATAACTAAAACCTGCTTCTCTTGCCATCATTTCAAATTCATTCAATTCTCTATCGATTCTTTCACCAAATTTATTTTGTCTATATAAAGCTGAATCATCGATAATAATCTTAGCATCTATAGCATAAATTTCATTATTATTAGTTATACCTAAGGGATTAATTTCTACTAATTCGCAATCATATTTTGTGAATATTTCATATAATGCATAAACTATATTTTTAATGTTTTTTAATGATAAGAAATCTTCAATTTTTCTTACCATAAAATCTTGTAAACCAAGCAAGGGATTCACATAGATTCTTAAAACTTTTCTTGGGTCTTCCTTAGCTATTTGTTCGATATCTATTCCTCCTTCTCTTGAAGCTAAAATTAGTGGCTTTCTTGCTGTTCTATCCATAATAATTGATAAGAATAATTCTTGTTTGATTTCAATATATTTAGAAACTATCACTTTACTAACTTTCTCTCCTTTTATAGTTAAGTTTAATATTGAATTTGTTACTTTTATTAATTCTTCTTCATTATTTGCAAATTTTATTCCTCCAGCTTTTCCTCTGCCGCCAACTAGAACTTGTGCTTTTACAACTACTGGAAAAGAAATTTCCTTAGCTATTTTTAATGCTTCTTCTACATTTGATGCTAAACCCCACTTAGGCACAGGGATCTTATATTCTTCAAATATTTGTTTAGCTTCGTATTCGTATAACTTCATAACTAAATAAATAATAATATTATTTATTTTATTAAATAAAAAAAGTAAACTTATGTGGATAGCATTAGATTATCATATACATTCATATTATTCTTATGATTCATTAAATGATCCTAAGGAAATATTAAGCATTGCTTTGAAAAAGAAAATCAAAGCTATCTCAATAACAGATCATAATACGCTGGCAGGTTCAAAATTATTAATGACTTATGATAGAAAATTCCCAAATATTATCAAAATAGAAGGAATTGAACTCTTTACCAATTTTGGTGATTTAATAATATTAGGTTTAACAGAAAGTCTAAAAACCAGAAATATGCTTGAAATTTTAGATTTAGCAAAATCTTATGATTTTATTACAATTTTACCTCATCCATATGTTAGGCATAATGTTGATAATGAAACTTTTTATGAAATAATAAAAAAAGTAGATATAATTGAAGCGTTTAATGCTCGTTCACCTGCATTTTTAAATGCTAGGGCATATAGGCTTGCCTCTAAGTTTAAAAAACCGTTCAGTGCAGGTAGCGATGCTCATATTTTAAGGGAAATAGGAAATGCTATTACATTCGTTTACTTAGAAGATTTCAATAAAGAAGCTTTAATCAAATCCTTAAAAAAAGGACTTTGCCGAGGTATTTTATTAAAAAAATCTAATTTTTTATATCGTATAACTACAGGATTGATTCAAATTGCAAAATTTAATTCGAAGAGGCTTTCGAAGAAAAGTATCTTTTAATTCAAGAAACGATCGAAAGATGCACTTTAGTCGAATAAAGCGTTAACTTCGCTAAAATTGTTACTTCTGAGAAATTTTAAAAATGAACAAAAAGATTTAGTCATACTTCTCAGGTATTGAGCTATGCTTTCTTACTCTCTTTAATCTTATGTTAGTTACACCGATTTCTCCTCAATCTTTAAAGTCAAATAATTGTTATTTATAAATTTTTATTTATGTTTAATTACTAAATTTACATACTTTTTTTATCTAAAGATTTTATTGTATAATTGTTAAAAATGGAAGTATACGATACTAAGTATTTGCAAGAAACACTTAGAAGTTCTTCTTTAATGTTAATATACATAATAGCATCAAACCTCTCAGGAATAATATACTTTGTTGTAGCAACCAGAATTTTATCAATGTTTGAAGTTGGTGCATTGCTTTTTGCAAGTGTTATTATTAATTTTTTTCCTATATTATTTGGCTTAGCTTTATCACAAGCTGCTGCTAAATTTTGTGCTGAGAATTTAAGGGGGGAACATAAAAGAGAAACTATAGAGATATCAAATTTAATATTTACTTTAGGATTAATTCTGTTTTTTCTTTCTTTAGTGATAGGATATTACTTTGTTTTTGTTATTACTTTACCATTATTACCTTCTTCAATTTTATTTTATTTTGTTCTGCTCGTAGCTATAGATGGTTCTTTAAATTTACTCTTATTTTTATTTTATGGATTACTTATTGGTAATTTAAAATTTTTCCCTGCAGTTCTCTCTCTTTCTTTAGCAAGTTCTTCAAGATTTATCATGGCAGCTTTTGTTATTTATTTTGGAGGAAAAATTCTTGACGTATTAAAATTTTGGATCATAGGAGACCTTCTTGGGATTATATCATTTATAATTTTTTCTAAAGGTATTATTTCGTTAAAATTTAAAGTAAATTTTATCCATACAAAACGCATACTTAGTTTTGCTTTACCTTTATATCTCTCTTTAATTCTTAATTATATTTTTCTTTACATTGATAGATATCAAGTAGTTTATTCTGTTAAGTTGGAAAATTTCTCTATATACGGAGCTGCTATGACTGCAAGCATGGTTTTTGTAAATATACCATTGCTTCTTTCAAACGCTCTTGTTCCTTATTTTTCCTATGCATACGTAAATAGGAAAGAGGAGTTTAACTTTCTTTTAATTTCTATATCAAGATTGGTATGTTTAACCTTTCTCCCCTTATTGGTTTTAATATCAATGTTAGCTGAACCTATAATTTATTTGTTTGCAGGAAGCAATTATGTAGAAGGTTGGTTCACTTTCTTTATAGTTACATTGATCGTTGCAATAAGTTTCCCTATAATAGGAATTTATGCTTTCTTTTTAGCTACAGGAAAAACTAAAGTTGTAATGTATTCATCACTTGTTTCTGTAACTATAGGTTTTGTTTTAATTTATTTGCTCACTTTTGAATATGGAACCTTTGGAGCATCCATAGGTAGAGGTTTAATGTTTGCTGCAAACTTTATTTTTTTAGCAGTTTGGCTATATTATAAAGAAAAAGTCGATTATGGGGTTTCTTATCATTTTAAAATATCTTTAATTACTTTTTTCTTATTCTTGCCAATTTTAATATTTAATACTATAATAAGAGCTTATTTTTATTATGGATCAATAGTTGTATTTTTATCCTTGTTGGCTTATTTATATTTTCTTAGAAGGTATAGTCTATTGGTTCAAGAGGATTTAAGAAGACTTTCCTTAATTTTACCTGATAATATTAATAAACGTTTAAATAACTTTTTTAATTTTCTTTTACTGAAAAAGAACAAGAATAAAAATTAATTTTCTTATAAAGAATTGTGAATAAAATTTCTGTTGTAATACCTACTTATAATGAAAGAGAAAATATAGAAACTTTACTTAGAATTTTAACCGTTGCTTTTAAGTTTAGCGAGATAATAATAGTTGATGATGGAAGTACAGATGGAACAATTGATGTTATTAAAAAATTTAAACTTTCTAATCCTAACATAATGCTAATAGAACGTGGAAGTAAAAAGGGTTTAGGTAGTGCTTTAAGAGAAGGATTTCTCTCCTCTAAATCAGACTATATAATAACAATGGATGCAGATCTTAGTCATAATCCCTATGAGATACCTAAATTTTTGTCAAAGATTAGCGAAGCTCATATAATAGTCGGTTCAAGACATTTAAAAGATTCAAAAATAATAGGCTGGAATGCTTATAGATACTTCATTCATACTGTTGCTAATTTATTGGGAAGAATACTATTAATGATAAATTGTTCAGATATGACTTCAGGTTTTAGATTGTATAAAAGAGGCCCCATATTGAATATTATAAAGTATACTAAAAGTAAAGGTTTTAGCTTTCAAATTGAAGTTTTATATATTGCAAAGAAACTAAATTACAAAATTTCTGAGGTTCCCATAACATTTATTAACCGTAAAAAAGGAAAATCCAAATTTAATGTGAGAGAAATTTTCGAATATTTAAAAACAATTTTTTTATTAATTAAAAGAAGTAAAGAAATTAAATGATTTCTGTTTCCCTCAAGAGCTTTTCTGCTGAATTATAACTAATTTCAGAATCACCTAATATAGTATATCTATCTTTTCTTAATTGGTTGGCCATCATTAATGCCTTAATTAAATATTTAGGTTCTATTCCTAATTCTTCTGCATTTGTTGGTAAACCTGCTTTCTTTAAAATGTTTTTAATTTTTATCCAATTCAGATTATGCAATTTGCTCATAATAATTGTACCAATACCACATTGCATGCCATGCATTGATGGTTTAAACCCTTCTCGTTCTGCTAACAAATCTAAAGCATGACTGAATAAATGTTCAGAACCGCTAGCTGGTCTTGTGCTTCCTGCAACACTTATTGCTATACCGCTTCCTATTAATGCTTTTATTATTATTGCTACAGCTTTTTCTTTATTCTTTACTATAACATCGATATTCTTTTCTATAATTTTTGCACTCATTAAAGCCATTGAAGCTGCATATTCACTATATTCTTCTCCTTTTAATAAATTAGCAAGCCTCCAGTCTCTAACAGCAGTTATCTTTGCCATTAAGTCTCCTATTCCTGCATAAATATATTCTGGAGGACTTTGTGCTATAATTGATGTATCTGCTACTATTGCTAAAGGAGGTTTAAGATTATATCCAAAATTATACTTTGACTTAAGTTTTAAATAAGCTAAAAAAGAAAAAGTTGGGGAGGAAATACCATCATGCGAAGAATTTGTAGGGTAACTTATATATGGTATATTCAAGATTGAGGATAAAATTTTTGTGCTATCGATAACTTTTCCTCCGCCAATACCGATTAGAAGTTTAACGTTATTTTCCTTTATTTTATTTTTCTTTTCTTCAAGATTTTTTATTAATTCATTAAAGTCTTCTATGTTTACATCTATTACTTCAATACCTTCATTTTCAATTTTAGGCTTTATTAAATCTAAGCCAATTTTTTTTGTAAAAGAAGAACCTGTAACTATTGCTATTCGACCTTTATGATATCCCATAGCATATAAGATATTAACAAGTTGGAATGTTATTAATGGACCAGTATAAACATATTTTGGAAGTTCTATTTTATTTATGCTCTATTTTTATCACCTTATAATTAAACTAGTTAAATTTTTATTAATTTAAACTGTTTGATTATAATGAGAGGAAAAAATAAGCTTTTATTTATTTTATTAGATGGAGCATCTGATGGTTTAAATTATCTAAAAACTTCTTTGGATGAAGCTAAAACTACAAATTTATCAAAAATTGCCAAAATTTCTAAAGGAGGATTGGTTTATACTATAGCTAAGGGAATTTCTCCTGAAAGTGATGCTGCAGCTTTATCTTTTCTGGGTTATAATCCTCTTGAAGTTCAAATAACAAGGGGCGTTTTGGAAGCTTTAGGAGCAGGATTAAAATTTAATGAAGGGGACTTAGCTTTAAGATGTAACTTTGCTACAGCAGTAGGCGATGAAATTTTGGATAGAAGAGTTGGAAGGTCTCTTTCAGATGAAGAAGCGAAAGAACTAGTTAATGAAATCGTCTCTAATGTTAATCTTAATTATGATTATGAATTAGTTCATACTGTAGGCCATAGATGCGTATTAGTAATAAGAAAAAAAGATAAGAATTTAGGTTCAAATATAAGCAATTTAGATCCTGCATATATTAGAAAAGGTACTATTGTTCATGCTGCAGCTATAATTGATAGAAAAATTAAGTTATGTGAAGCCTTTGATGAAGAATCTAAAATATCTGCTGAAATTGTAAATAAATTTTTTATCGAATCAAGGAAGGTTCTAGAAAATAGTAAAATAAATCTAGAGAGAAAGAAAAAAGGATTGTTACCTGCTAATATTTTACTGTTACGTGACGCAGGATCATCGATTCCAAAAGTACAAAAATTTGAAGAAAAGTATAAATTAAAAGCAGCAGCTATTGCAGAAATGCCTGTTGAAGTAGGTGTAGCCAAATTATTAGGTATAGATGCCTATAAAATAGAATATGTAAAAAGTCTTGAGATTTATAAAACTAAAGTTAATTTAACGTTAGACCTTCTTAATAAATACGATTTTGTTTATGTCCATATTAAAGGACCTGATGAACCTGCACATGATGGAAATTTTGAGTTGAAAGTTAAAGCTATTGAAGAAATAGATGAGTATTTCTTTGGGGAATTATTAAACAAGCTAGAATTAGATAAGATTTCAATTTTTATAAGTTGCGATCATTCAACACCTGTTTTCTTAAAATCTCATAGCGACGATCCTGTACCTTTTATATATTACAAGCCTGGTATAAAACCTGATAATATATCGAAGTTTACCGAAAAAGAATGCATTAAAGGATCCTTTGGTATTCTTGAACATGCATACGATATTCTAAACAAAATTTTATTTTAAATTCATCTAGTAACCTCAAAACTTTTAACTTCTTCTACGAGTTTTTTCAATGAAGGATATTCAAAGTGTTTCCTTATAGGTTCAAGTATTTCATTTAAGACTCTTGCAACATTTTTCTTTAAGTCTAAAGGATGCAAATTTCCGCTTATGTAATCTTTTTCTAGTTCATAATAAGAATAGTAAGTAATTTTTCCTCCATATTTTGCTTCTCTTTCTACTTCGAAGCTTTTTATTTTGTTAAATATTATATACTTAACAATTTCAAGAATTGGATTCATTTCAACTACTTTCTCAGGACACCATGCTTTAAGTATCTTTTTTTCTATTTCTTCTTCTGTATCATGAATAAATATTGCAGTCCAGGGTTTAGATTTGCTCATTTTATAAGCTTCTACTAGTTCAAACTTATCTTTAAATTCCTTTTTTGTAGGTTCTCCTAAACCCATAATTAAATGATGATGTAATAATATAGGTTTTTTCCAACCCAATTTAGGAAAAACTTCTCTGCATAACACATGGACTTTTCTTTGATCCATTCCTCCATGAGCTATATCTTGACCTAGATATTTCACATCTATAGCTTGCATTGCAGGATAAATATATTGAGCAAAGCTAAGATTTTCTTTTTCACTTCTACCCATTATAGATAAACATCTAGTTATTCGTGTTAAATTTACTTGTGTAGAGAATTTGATTAAGTCTTTCCAATATTCATTATTATTGTAATAAAATTGACTTCCTAAAACAATATTCACTCCCGGACAATAAAATTTGAAAGCCTCCTCATAATATTTAGAGGCTTTAATTATATTGTCCCAGTTTTCTCCTAATTTTTTATTTATATAGCTATGCCAGTCAGCTAAGTAAACCGTGCAATCTACGCCTGCTTTAATTAAATCATTAATTTTATCTCCGCATATTATTAATGTTCCAAGATGTAATAAACCTGAAATCTCAAAACCTATGTAATGTTTAAGTCTCTCACCTGTTTTTAATTTCTCCTTTAATTCTTCCTCTGTTATTATTTCTTCAGTAGGAGATTTTTTAAATAACTCAATCTTTGTTTCAATATCCATCTAACAAAAATTAAAGGTTATTACCTAAAAAGTCTTACCTTCTAGCCAATTATTCATTTTTGGACAAGTTGTAGGATCCAAATTCTTATCTTCGCCGCATATATTGATATCTGGGCATGTAAAGCAAACTACATCAAAGATTTCATCCAAGGGAAGAATTTTAATTTTAGGGGTAGCTAAACTTAAAAAATAAACTTTTTTTCCATTAATATATTTTGTTTCCCTTTCAATTTTCCCTTCTCTTATTAATTTAAGTAAAATACGTGTACCAATTTCGCTTTTCAATTTAAGTTTTTTCCATAATTGCTTTTGTGAAATAGATTTTTCTTTTCTTATTTTTTCTAAAATTTTTTCGCGTATTTTATTCTCATCTATTTTTTTTATTTTTTTCACAATATAATCTCTACATCTAACCTCTTAATAAGTTCTTTACATCTATTCCTTAAGGTTACTTCAGAAATTTGTGTATAATTTGCTATTTCTTTTTGTGTTTTCTTATTATTTGTCATTATACATGCTAAGTAGACAGCGGCAGAAGCTAAGCTTTTAGGAGACTTTCCTGAAGCGATTCCAGTTTTCATTGCTGCATCTAAGATTTTAATAGCCAAGGTCTCTATTTTATAATCAAGATTTAAAGCTTTAGCTATTTTTTCAATATAAATTTTAGGATTATTTAATTTAATTTTAGAAATCAAATCCTTTTCATTTTTAATTATTTCCAAAACTAAACTGTAACATTTTGATATTTCTTTTTTATCAATTTTTAACATATCCGTAATTTCCTTAATTGTGATTGGAAAATCATGGATTTTATAAGCAAAATATAGAGTAACACCTAATGTTCCTTTAATCGATTTTCCTTTTATTAAACTATTTTTAGTAACCTTTCTGTAAAGAATTGCGCAAGTCTCAATTACTTCTTTAGGTATATTATATTGAGAAGAAATCCTATCCAAAATCTCAAATGAAGTGTATAGCCTTCTTTCCTCACTTGTTAAAATTTTTGTTCTTTTCTGAAGCGTATTAAAACTATTTTCTGCTATTTCTGAACCAACTCCTTTATCATGTAAAGCAAAGGTAATGGGAGCACCTGTTCTTGCTTTTTGGTTTTTATCTTCAAAAAAAATTCTCCATTCTCTTCCAAAATCTATGCTTTTTTTCTCTATAACAGTTCCACAATTTTTACATACATATGAACCAGTTAAAGTATCTATAATTACTTCTGAATTTTTACAAATATTACACCGAAGATCAGGCGGTAAAATATTTATCATTTTATATAAACCTTCTTGCCAATAAAACGTTCCAAATTCTCTTTTTTATACGGTTTTACTGAAATAAATGGGCTACTTACAGGACCCATTATATCTATAACTATTCCAATAGCTTCTTTATCTTCGCTAAATACTTCAGAATTTAATTTAGGTATATCTTCTGCTTTGATTATTATTTTTTTACTTTTGCTTATATGCGATACAGTACCAACAAGTTTCATAAGAAGTGTAAATATTTCTATTGCCTTTAAGTATAAAAACCTTTTGTTTTGAAGGAAAGTTGTTAAATAATGATTACCTAACTTTTCTCAAATCTTTAATCGTTATGGCTAATTTTCTTAAAAGTTCTGTTTTCTTTTCTTTTTTAGGATAAATTATAACGCAGCCTTTTTCCCACCAACTTTTAGGATAAGATTTTTCTTGAATTATTTCTGCTTTATATCCTAATTTTTCTGCAGCCAATAAAATTTCTGATAGTTTAACTTTCTCTATTGATAATCTTAAGTTAACCCTCCTTCCCTCTTTCCTTTTTTTAGAAGCATCAAGGTAAGCTGGCCAAATTACATAATAATCCCGTTTTTTTCTCATTTAGTAATTAACTTTGCATTTATTATTCCGTCTTGGCCTGGTCTAGAAGTTACAATAGCTTCACCTAATTTTGTTCTTATAATTGCTCCTTTTGTAATGATTTTTCTTCTATCATAATCTACATTTGCAGGATTCTTTATTACATCTAAAATTTCTACCCTTTGTACTTTGCCTGTTTTCGGATCCAAAACATTAGCAAATTTTTCTTTTAATAATTTAATTTTATAATTTCCCCCATAGACTCTCTCTTTTTTTATTTCTCTTTCTCCAATTGTGGTTAAAACAGGAAATCCTCCCAGTTCATATCTTCGAGTCTTTCTACTGCTACTTTTTTTACCTCCTGAAGGTTTAACTAAATCATTTGAATGCTTTATAACCATTTAATAATAAGACTTAAATTTGAAATATAAAAAAATTATGCCTCGGCCGGGATTTGAACCCGGGATCTTAGGCTTGAGAGGCCTACATTCTTAACCAGGCTAAACTACCGAGGCATCAATATTAAATATTGACAATTTTTAAAATTAACTTTTAACTTTTATGCCCCCGCCGGGATTTGAACCCGGGATCTTTGGCTCGAAAGGCCAACATTCTTATCCGGGCTAAACTACGGGGGCTTACTACACTATTTAATTTAATGATACTCATTTAATTTTTTTAATTTATAAATTATCACAAAGAAATGAAAGTCTTATCATTTACGGTATAAGTGTAAAGAATTAGTTGTACTATTTAAAATCAAATAATGTCATTTCTTTTTTATATTTCTTAATAGCGCTATTTGCTTTATCCAAAATTTCTTTTAATTTATCTCGTAACATTTTTTTAGCTTCTTCATATCTTACCCACTTATATTCAAGATGTTCTTTAGAAATATTAACTTTTTGATTTAAACATTCAGCTAAAAAGAATGTTACTTCTTTATTTATTAATTCACCATTTCTTTTATAATAATAATTAATTTTTTCTATGAAATTATTAATAATTCGAATGTCTCTAATTCCTGTTTCCTCCCATAATTCTCTTTTAGCTGCTTCTAAAGGGTTTTTATCTTTTTCTTCAATTAAACCCTTAGGGAATTCCCAGTATTCACTTTTAAATTTTGCTCGTAATAATAAATAAAAAATTTCGCTATTCTCTTTTTTGAATACTATAATGCCTGCAGACTTTTCTTTTCTCATATCATGACTACCCCTCCATCTGCAATTATTGTTTGTCCTGTAACGAAAGAAAAGCTTTCGCTTATTAAGGAAGATATAAGTTTGGCTATTTCAATAGGTTCTCCCCATCTTTTTAATGAGGTTTCAAGAGCAAGCCTTTTTCTCTCTTTTTTTGATAATATATAATATGTTGATCTCGTTTTTATACTCCCTAAAGCTATTGTATAAGCTCTAATATTATATTCTCCATATTGAATAGCTATATTCTTAGTTAATATTATGTTTAAGGATTTAGCTAATGAATAGACAGTACCTTCCAAGTCTCCGCTTATAGCAGGTATTGAAGAGACATTAACAATTACTCCTTTTTTTTGTTTCATCATTATAGGAAGACATTCTTTTACTAATCTAAATGTACCAAAGAAATCAACATTCATTACTTGATTTATTTCCTCTTCCTCTATTTCATGAACTTTTTTCTTCCATAATTTTAAATCTAACGGATATCCAGCTAAGTTAATCAAATAATCTATTCTTCCAAATTTATCCATTATATTTTTTACAGCATTCTTAATGCTTTCTTTAATTGTCAGATCAGTTAAAATAGGTAGAACTTGAACTTTTGTTTCTTTTTCTATTTTATTAGCTATTTGTTTACAAACCTTATAGGATCTGGCTAATAAAGCAAGATTTATTCCTTTTTTTGCAAGTTCAAAAGCAGTTATTCTTCCTATACCTTTTGAGGCTCCTGAAATTACTGCAACATCATTCATGGAATAAGTTCATCTATAGTATATTTTTCTATAAGTATTTTATAAGGAATTGTAAACCATACAGCAAACTTATACTGAGCTAAGTCAATTCCGTTAAATTTCACAAATTTAAATTCCGATATTTCATCTGAATTCATCTCAATTGGGCCATCATATTTGCAAGTAAAAACAACACAATGTTCATTCTCAACATCGTTCTCTCCTTCTCCCTTAGCTTTGTAGTTAAAGGCAAAAATTCTTTTAAAAGTAAGTCTATAATTTATTCCTAACTCTCTTTTTAAAGTTCTAGTTAAAGCTTCTTCCCATGTTTCTCCATAAAAAAGGTGACTTGCAGGTATCTCCCAGTATCCTGGGAATCTTTTATTATTTGCTCTCTTTTGTATTAAAATTTCCTTTTTTGAATTAAAAATAAAAATTACAAAGGCTAAATGTCTTAAGCCTTCTCCTTTATGTCCTTCTTCTATTGTTGTCTTTCCTATAGGATTTCCTTCCTCATCACAAAGTATTAAATATTCCATTAAAGTGATATTTTACTTTCTTTAATATATCCTTATTTTGTAAAAATAATGGTATAGCTATTATTTATTAAATCGTAAAAGGTTTCGTATTAATAAATTTATGCGGCCACCGGGATTTGAACCCGGGTCCTCGGCTCGGGAAGCCGATATCCTAACCTGACTAGACTATGGCCGCTCTATTATAATATATTATTTCAAAAGTTTTAAACCCTAAATGCTGATTTATTCAATATAATCTTCTACTTTAGGTAATTCTAATTTTAATCCCTTTCTTTCCCTAATAGACATTATAATATTCATTGCTAAGTTTTCAGGAACTGGACTCCATTTATAAAATTCTGTAGCCCAGAACGCTTTTCCTGCTGTTTGGCTTCTCATTTCATCAGCTAAATTAGTAGTTTCTGCTACAGGTATTTCTCCTCTTATAAAAACAATATTTTCATGATATTCAACAGCTAAAATTTTTCCTCTTTTTGTGGTGATTATCTTTAAGACATTGCCCATATAATCCTGAGCCACTTTTACTTCTATCTTATATATAGGTTCCAATAAAACTGGTTTAGCTGAAAGAAAACCTGCCATAATGCCATTTTTAAGAGCTGGCATTAGCTGAGCAGGACCTCTATGAACTGGGTCATCATGTATTGTAGCATCTAATAATCTTACTAATACACCTCTCATAGGTTCATGAGCTAAAGGACCTTCTGCCACGCTCCATCTAAAACCATTAATTAAAGTATCTTTTACTTCTTTTAAATATTGAACACCTTTTGTATTATCCACAAATATATTTAAATTATCATCAATAGCCCAAATGTTTCTTGCATCATCAGCATCCCATCCTGCTTCTTCTCTTAATATTTTTGCTCTTGTTCTCCAATCCTGATCTTCAGTAACCCTTCCTTCTTGTAATAATCTTAAAGTTTCCTCGTTTAAACTTTCTACAGATACAACTAATCTATTATGTCTATTTGGACTCTTTGTTTCAAATGAAGGAGACTTTCCTCTTATACTTTCCCTATATACCACCAATGGTTTTCCTGTTACAAATTCTATATTTCCAGCTCTTTGTTTAAGATCCCATAAAGCTATTTCCAAATGTAATGTTCCCATTCCGCTTAATAAATATTCTCCTGTTTCTTTGTTTATTTTAATTTTTAATGTAGGATCTTCTATAGCCATTTTTTGTAAAGTATCAATTAGCTTTACAAGATCTGTCGCTCTTTTAGGTTCAATGGAAATTGTTACTACGGATTCGCTGATATACTTCAAAGCTTCGAAAGGAGTCATCACATTTGCATATTCCTTATTTACAAGGGTTTCTCCAGCTCTTGCTGTTTCTAAACCAAGCAATGCTGCAATATTTCCTGCTGGAATGCTAGGGACATTTTCTCTATATGGACCCATATAGATTCCTGTTTGAAGTATCCTCTCAACCCTTTTACTCCTCATTAAATATATTTCCTGTCCGCTGTATACTCTTCCGCTGAATACTCTTCCAGTAGTAACTAAACCTGCATGAGGATCATCAATTACTTTATTTACACAAAGTATTGTAGGACCTTCAGGATCGCATTCCAATAAAGCCTTCCCTATTTCGCTATTTAAATCTCCTTTCCATATCTTAGGAATCCTGTATTTTTGTGCAATATGAGGTGGCGGAATATGTTCTATAGCCATACTTAAAATTGCCTCATATAATGGTGCCTCTTTAGAAAGTTCTTCGACCGCCTCTTTTCCTCTATTATAAGCATCTATTATATCACTAAATTTAAATCCTTTCTTTTGTGCTATGGGTATTGTTAGACCCCACTTATGTAGCGCTGCACCAAACGCTACTTGACCTTTTGCTGGATCTACTCTCCATATTTTCTTAAACTCAGGATCTGCGTATAATTCAACTAGACTGTTAAATTCTTTAATTATTTGTAATAATCTTCTTTGGATTTCTTCAGGTGTTAATCTTAATTCTTTAATCAATCTATCAATTTTATTAATATATAATAAAGGTCTTGCTCTTTCCTCTAAACTTTGTCTTAAAACGGTTTCTGTTTGTGTCATTACACCCTCAACAGCATCAATTATTATTATAACACCATCAATAACTCTAAGACTTCTTGTTACATGGCTTGTAAAGTCAACATGTCCTGGTGTATCAATTAGATTTATTACGTAAGGTTTCTTTTCAATTTCATGGTACAATGATATGTTAGCTGCTTTGACGGTCATTTGTCTTAGCTGTTCAATTTGTACGTAATCTAATGCTAATGCTGTACCTGCAACTTTTGGAGATAACAATCCTGCTGCCATTAATAAAGAGTCTGATGTTGTTGTTTTACCGTGATCAACATGACCTATTATACCTATATTTCTAATATTATCTAAATTATCCATTAACTTAAGGACTTCCTCCGTTTGCTTAAATCTTACCATGCTTACACCTGATGTTATTTATTTTTTATTTCATTTTTATAAACTTATTCCTTAAAACTTTTATGTTCCATTTTAAAGTATTTAATTAATGTTAAGATTTTTGTTTAATGATTGTAGTAGGTATAGATTTAGCAGCGAACCATAAAAAGCAGAGTGGTTTTTGCATTATGAATGAAAATCTTGAAGTTAAAACATTTTTGTTATTTACTGATAATGAAATTTTAGATTATGTTAAGCATTATAATCCTGAATTAATAGCTGTTGATGCTCCTTTATCTTTACCTATGGGAAGAAAATCTTTAGCAGAAAGATCTAATATACATTTAAGATTATGTGATAGGGAATTATTAGAACTAGGCATAAAATTCTTTCCAATAACATTAGGTCCTATGAGAAAACTAACTGAAAGGGGAATAAAACTTAAGCAGATGCTTGAAAATTTAGGATATAAAGTTATAGAAGTTTTTCCTGGCGCTACGCAAGATATCTTAGGATTGGTAAGAAAGAATCAAGGTATAGATAAGTTAAAAGAAGGTTTAATTTCTTTAGGAATAAAAGGAATAAAGAATGAAATGAATGATGATGAATTAGATGCTATAACTTGTGCTTTGACAGGTTTATTATATTTGAAGGGTGAATGTATTGAATTGGGCGATAAAAAAGAAGGAATATTAATCATACCTAAATTCAAGTATTGATTATTGTTTATATTTTGAAGGCCACCAGTTCCATTTTTTAGCGATAAGCATAATTGCAGGAACAAAGAATGGAATAATAATTAAGGAATCAAAAAGTACAGCTAATCCTACGGTAAATCCAACTTGATTAATTAAAGGAAAGTCTGGTATCATTAAAGTTAAAATGGTCAATGATAATATCAATCCTAATACTATTATTGTAGTTCCTACTTTTTCCAATGCAATTTTTATAGCTTCTTCATCTGTTTTTCCTTTTATTTTCTCTTCTTTTATTTTGGTAACCAAAAAGATATCATAATCTACTCCTACGGCTAACATTGTAACTATTAAAAATAAAGGAACGGCATTTATCAAAGGAAGATTAAGATATAAATTATAAACTATAAACAATAATGCTAAAGACCATATCATTCCCGCTGAAATAGTTAGTATAAGCCTTACCGGAATTAAAACAGAATATAGTTGAATAAATAATAGTAACATTATTATTAATGATAATGAGGAAATAATTATAGGATACGCATAGTCAGTGACCTCTTTTGAATCTTGTGATACTTGAGTTGCCCCGCCATAATAAATTTCGTATTTAGAATTCAATTCGCTAATTTTGCTCTTTATTTTTTTAAGTGTTTCAATAGCTTGTAAGCTAAAAGGTTCTTTATTAATCGTTACTAATATTAAAAAACTTTTATTTGATTTTCCTATAAATCTGTCAATTACTGGTAGATAATTTTTGCGTAATGTTTCATTTTTTAATAATTCATTAATGTTTTCTATCGTCTCTCCAAAAGGAGAAACAATTGTTTCAACATATATAACTTCTTTAACTTCTTTTATCTTTTGTATAATTTTATATGAAAATTCTAAAACTGAAGGATTGATAGTTGAATTTATTAATATTTGTTCATTTGTTTCAACCAAGATGTAAATTGGGTTTATAGTGTTTCCAAATTTTGAATAAACCATTAACGTTGCTTCTTTAACATCAGAATTTGACATTAAAGGAGGTACATCAAGCACCGTTTGGATATTTAAAGCATAATTTAAGGCTACAAGAGTAATAATTACTAGCATTAAAGTTAATTTTACCTTGTTTCTCTCATTGAAGGATGTTATTTTGGTGAATACAGTATTGTTTTTTCTTTTGTTATTAATTCTTAATGGCCAAATAGCTTTGTCACCTAATATGAACAATAGCGAGGGTATCAACAGAAGATTTGCTAGCAATGTTACTCCTATGCCTATAGTATTAGCTAAAGCTGCATCTCCAAATAAAGGTATATTCATCATGGATAATGTTAAATAAGAAAATAGAACTGCTAAAGAGCTTATAAATACTCCTTGCGCACTCCATATACACATTTCCCTTATAGCTTTACTTTTTTCTTGTTCATTAATTCTTTCAATCTTATATCTCCTAATCATATACACAAAATAATCGCTACATAATCCTAATACTAAAATGGTCAATATTGATGGAGAAATGTAGCTTAATTTATGATTAATAATTATTCCAATGAGTAGGTAAACTAAAAAATATGTTATCGTTATTGTTATAGCAAATATTAATAAGGATAGAAAACCTGTTATAACGGATCTAAAGTATAAAGAAACTAATATAAACACAATAATTATAGCCAAAGGTATAACTGTTTGAATTGTAATAAAACTGGATTTTTTAAGCTCATTAGAAATAGCTGGAACACCTGTAAGATATACCTTTTGGTTATATTTTGTTTGAATTTCATTTTTTATTTCATAAACTTTATTCACTATGTTTTCTTCAGGCTGCTTTTTAAGTATTAAGACAATGATGAATATATCATCTTTGACAAAAGCATTTATAATTCTTGGATTTAATTTAATTGGGTATTCATTAATATTGTTTTTATTTATTATCTCTTCTATTATTAAGGTAGAATTATTATTGATTATCAACTTCTCTAAAAAATCTTTAAGGGAATTTGAAAAAGAAAAGACAATATTTTCAATTTTCTTTAATTCTGTGCTTACATGACTTACAACATAATCTAAAATTATATCTTCTTTAGTTGTATTTAACAAAACTAAATCATAAATAATTTTATCAATTTTATTATAAATATTATTTAAAGTATATTTTCCTTTTATATATGCTAAAGTTAATTCATATGTAACAGTATTTATATCTTTTTCATTATTTATTATTTTCCTTATATAATTTAATAATATTTCTTTTTCAATTAAAGTCTCTTTTAGATAAATATCTAAAATTTGAAATATTAAATTTTCTAACACCTTTTTATCTTGCCAATTTCTTATTGAAGTATTAATCAGAATTAATTTTAATAATAAAGGATCAATAGCATTAGTCAAATATTTATGTGATATGCTTTTAATTACCAAATCTGTTGATTCTATTATATTTAAGTTATTTTTAGTTATAAGATAATAAACTTTTTCATAATATTCTTTGAAATATAACTTTAGTGCAGGATCCTTTATTTCTATTCTGTTCAACACACATTCTTTAGCTTTAGCTAACCTTTTTGATATATCATTTTCAATAGTATAATTGTAACATTTAATATAAATATAAGGTAAATAGTATAAAAAATTTAAAATATTAGTCAAAGTAGAATTTAAAACAAAATAATTATTTAAGATTAAAGTAATATTTTTCTTAATTAAAAATATATTTTTTGCTAAAATTAAAGTAAGATTATAAAAAGACCTCAACTGATCACTATAATTTAATGCTACATTATTGAGTATATCTTTAATAATTGAGTATATATGAACAACTGCTCCATCTGGGATTTCTTTTTTAAACTCTTGTTCCAATTCAAAAGTAATTTCTTTAATTTTATTTGAAAATGGGTTTTCGCTTTTTAAAATTATATAAAAGTTGTAACCTGTTAATACGCTTAGAAATGGCATAGAATAATTCTTCTTTGCAAACTCATCTATCAGCTTATTTATAGTAATTCTAGACATACTATTAGGAAGCGTTATTTCTACTTCGTATACTACAATTTCGTTTATTTTATTTACAAAGAAAGCTGAGATTATAAAAATGATAATCCAAAATATTAGAACTAGCTTGTAATTTCTTTTAATAAATTTATAATACTTTTCCATTAACCTTTCCATCATCGTTTTTAAATAATGTTTTTTAAAATAAAAAACATATTTGAAACATGGAGAGCATCAAATTTATCATAGAAATATGCGAACCTTTTATAAGTAATTGGTTATTGCTTGAAATAAAACATTCTTCTAGTATTGTAGGTAAAGATAAATTGTTAATTACTAATGTAAAAGAAAGTTACGTGCAACACTTAAGTAAATATGCTAATGTTACAACATCAAGCATTATAGATCTTAAAGAATTCCATGACAAAATAATTATCCTAGACCCTTTGGCTGATCTGACTCTTATACCGGATGAGGCATCCCATCATATACTAGTTATCGGAGGTATACTAGGAGATAATCCTCCACAAGGAAGAACCTTTAAATACATTACTTCAAAATTGCCCCATTGCAAAGCAAGGAATCTTGGTAAGAAACAATTTTCAATAGACAGCGCTATATATGTTGCTAAATTAATTAGTGAAGGGAAAAAATTAGAAGAAATACCCATAATGGAAAATCTAATAATAAAAGTTGATGATTTTCATGAAATTATTCTTCCTTATGTCTATCCACTAGTAAATAATAAACCTTTAATTTCTGATGAATTAATTGAATATCTTAAATATTATATAGTAGAAGATGAAGAAATGTTGTTAAGTGGAAAAATTCCTCCTTTGAGATATTAAATTTTCAGATAAAAAGGCTCCTATGATTAGAAATATTATAATTAATATTACAATAAAAATTAATTGTGAATTTTTTAAATTAATATCATTATTAGTTTTAATTAAAAAATTATCTAAATTAAACAATTGCAAAATAAATATAGTAAATATAAATAATCCTGTTAATAAAACAAATAAAACTGGCTTCTTCATTTTATTAACTCTTCAATTAAATAATTTAAATTTACATCTTTAAACCTATATTCTATATCATCGAATTCTTTCCTTAATTTAATAACATCTTGCCTTACTTTTTCAATATCTTCGTTTTTATATACTCTTTCTATAAGCTCTGCCATTCTTTCCATTTCTTTCTCTTTCATTCCTCTTCTAGTCACTTCATTAACTCCTAATCTAATTCCACAGTCTACGATAATATTAGCTTCCTCAAGCTTTTTAGCGAAATCTACGTTCTTTTTATAATCTTGGAAAATCATTAAAACTTGATGAGATTCTGTAAAACCATATTCTTCTCCAGCAATAGGAAATTTTCTCTCATATAAATTTTTAGCCAAAGCTTGCGAATTTTTAATTATCTGACGTGCATATTCTTTTCCAAAATGTTTCATTTCCAATAAAGCCCAAGTTAAGGCTGCAATTCTATTCCAATGTGCATTATCTACCAATTTATGCAAAATCATTTTATCTATTCCAAAATCTTCATTGCTTAAAAATATTCCTCCCTGAGGTCCAAAGAAACTTTTATGTGTTGAACCAAATAAAGCAATTGCCCCTTCTTTAAGTGGATCTTGAAAAGCTTGGCCTGCGATTAAACCTAGAACATGAGAACCATCGTAGCCTATAATAATATTTAGTTTTGCTAATTCTTTTACAGGTTGTTTAAATAAAATTAAACTTGAACCTAAAATAGCTATTTTAATTTTATTTTTTTCTATAACTTCAATGGTTGAGTTTAAATCTATT